>Ga0137409_10001448_pt1 | contig 25684 bp, 20 predicted proteins | sample CZODoug1_16funga_FD_122059 | JGI IMG/M metagenome (GOLD analysis project Ga0137409, IMG submission 122059) | Vadose zone soil fungal communities from Angelo Coast Range Reserve, California, USA - CZODoug1_16fungal (Hybrid Assembly) | ecosystem: Environmental > Terrestrial > Soil > Vadose zone...
GTTTCATTGAGGTCACATCGACCGTCAGTTTCAAGCAGCAGGGAGAACGATGGTTGAAGTCATTATCGACTCGGAAACGCAACCCACTTGAGCAGACGACTATCGACAATCGACGGTACGCACTGGACAAGTGGATTTATCCCTTCATGGGAGATAAGCTTCTGGCAGACGTGAACAACCGCGCATTGAAGGAACTCGTAGAACAAATGTCCGAGAAACTGTCTCCCGCATCCATCCGCGACTACAGCAACATCGTTAAGGCTGTCGTTGCATCTGCCATAGACGAGAACGGTGAAGAGGTCTTTCCCCGGAAATGGAATGACCAATACATAGACGCTCCAGTGGTTAGGGATCAGAATCAGCCATCATCCACGGAGAAGGGAATAACGAAGATTGTAAAGGAAGCGAGGGGACAGTACCGGATGCTCTATGCTCTGTTGTCGGGGTGCGGGCCGCTCCGTGCGGGAGAGGCACTAGGCATCGAGATCGATAAACACATCTCGGATGACTTCCACACGATCTACGTTGTTCAGAAGGCGAAGCGCGGAGAGATACAGCGGTACTTGAAGACGAAGAACGGGGAGCGACAAGTAGATTTGTGCTCGCCGCTTGCGACAATGCTCCGTGAATTTGTGCGGTGCTCTGGGCATCCTTCCGGACTGCTATTTCGAACTTCAACCGGTGCCCAACTTCTTCAATCAAACACGCTCCAAGACAGTCTCCATCCGATTCTCAAATCCATGAAGCATGTGCAGGGTGGGTTCAATATCTTCCGGCGCTACCGTCTCTCCTACATCGACAAGTCGGATTGCCCGGAGGCGCTTAGACACTTCTGGTCCGGGCACGCTCCGCGACACGTCTCGGAGCGATACATAAAACTCATGAACGATCGGCAGTATCGGTTAGATTGGGCTGAACGGCTGGGCACGGGATTCCAAATTCCGGGCTCAGTTGGGCTACCTGGGCTACTCCGCGTTGTTCCAAGGATAGCATAAATGTTCTGTAAGCTATTGAAAGCAGGAAAGTAGTTTGGTGGACGAGAGGGGATTCGAACCCCCGGCCTCCTCGTTGCGAACGAGGCGCTCTCCCAGCTGAGCTACTCGCCCACGAGCAGCAATTCGATTTTAGCAAAGGCCCAGAAGCTTGCCAACACGCGTCCCACTGCGCGTAAACACGTAGGAGCGCAGCACCTGTCCCGACTGGATCGGGATGCTGCCGCCCCTAACAACGAAACGTAATTCTGCGAGTGGCCCCTTACGGCTGTTCGACCGGCTCGCCCGCGCGCTGGGCCACGATCTTCTTGGCATTCTGGTACAGCGCCCGTGCCTGCGGAATCGCTTCCATGGCCTTCTGTACTTGTGGGTCGGCTTCGAGCAGTACCTTGAACCCCTCCTGCTGTCCGAAGCTGGACATGAACACTTCCTGCTTGATCTTCCGCTTGATCCACTCGAGGCCCTCGGCCATCTCGGGTTCCGTGTAACGGACGTTGTGCTTGCTTAGATACTCGCGGAAGGTTCTCATCACGTTGTCGTCCGCCTCAAAATCTTTATTGATCGCGGGCTTGCCGCCGAGATAAAAGCGCGTGAACCCGCCCACGCCCGTTTCGGCGGGGAAGAACACGTCATCGCGATAGAGCAACTGTTCGAACTTCGTCAGCTTTGGTGCAGGCACGGCAATATCCGGTGTGATGCCGCCCCCGCCCGTCACCTGGCGTCCGCTATCCGTCAGTTTCACTTCCGTCGGATGATCGGGCACTTTGCGTTCGTAGTGGTATTCATAGAGCGAAACCGACTTGTAGTCCCGCTGAATCAGCCGGCCGCTCGGCGTGTAGTACCGCGCGGTAGTCAGCGCCAGTCCGGTGTTCTCGCTTAGCGGTGTCACCGTCTGCACCAGGCCCTTGCCAAACGTCGTCTCGCCCACAATCAACCCGCGGTCGTGGTCCTGCACCGCGCCGGAGACAATTTCCGTCGCGGACGCCGAGTTGTTGTTAACCAGGATCACCAGCGGAACGGTCACGCCTTGGTTGCCGCGCACGGCGTAATACCGCCTCTCCGGCGATGTCCGCCCATGGTGCGAAACGATCAGTTGGTTCTTATCCAGGAACATGTCGCCCACGGCGACCGCCTCATTCAGCAAGCCGCCCGGGTTCCCGCGCATGTCCAGAATAAGGCCATCCAGAGAAGACGCATTCAGGCGCCTCAGGGCATCCGCAATTTCGTGATCGGTAGTCTCGTTAAAGCCCGACAGCCGGATGTAGCCAACGCCCGGCTTCAACATGAACGTGATATCCACCGAATGCCGCGGGATCTCGTCGCGCGTCACCGTGAAAACGAGCTGCTCCGCGTAACCTTCGCGCGAAACCGTAATCTTGACGATCGTGCCTTTCGGCCCCTTCAACATGTCTGCGACTTCGCTGGTGGTCAGCCCGTCCGTGGACTTGTCATCGACCTTGACGATCACGTCGCCCGGCCGGATCCCTGCGTTGTACGCTGGCGCTCCCACGTACGGCGCCATCACCACCGTGTGATTCTCGCGAGGCGCGACCACCATGCCTACGCCGTAGTACTTCCCGCGCTGGTCCTCGCGGAGCAAGGCAAACTGCTTGGCATCGAAGAAACTCGAATGGGGATCTAGCATGCGCAACATGCCAGGTATGGCGCCCTGATAAACAGCCTTATCTACATCGACCGTGTCGGCATAGTTGTTCTGCACTACGTTCAGGACTCGGGTGAAGTCCCGCACGGCCGTTTGATAATCGTCCGCCGAAGCGGTCGTGGCTCGCACGTTGGGGCCGTAGATTCCCCCCAATACGGCGGATATCAGCAGTACAGCTACAACAACTACAAGTCCGCGACGCTCTGAGTTCATCGTTTCCTCGCGTGACAGCTCAAACTAAAATTATATCACACCTTACAAGCCCTAAACTCTGGTTTGACAGCGGCTGACGCCCTTTCTATGATGCCCATGGACCCTATAGACGGCTCCCAAACGCAATGTTGAGCATTCCTCACATGATTGTGGTGTTTATCGTGGTTCTAGTCGTTTTCGGGCCACAGAAGCTGCCGGAGCTCGCCCGCGGTCTGGGCAAGCTCATGGCCGAGTTCCGCAAGGCCTCCACGGACTTTAAGAGCGCGTTCGAAGAGGAAATGCGCGACATGGAGCGCCAGGCCCTCCAGGCCGAACGCAAAAAGGCCGCTGAAGCCGCCGCCTCCTCTGCCGCCGCCGAGCCCAGCCCGCCCCTAGCACCTGCCGGGCCCCCTGACGCAGAATCGTCCTCAGGCGAGGTTCATGCAGAAACCCCCACAGCTGAGGATTTAGTGATCTCGCCGGTCGTCGAAGCTGTTCCACGCTCACCGGAAGAGCCAGCCCAAACCAAGACCGAAGCGGCGGTCACGAATTCCCAAGAAACTCCCCATGACAACCAGCATCCGGCCTGAATCCGTGCCAGAGCCCGAATCCAATTCGCAGATCACTACGCCAGTGGAAGAGCCCGCCGGAGCGATGACCTTTTTCGAGCACCTCAGCGAACTCCGTAAGCGCATTATCTACTCGCTCTACGCCATTGGCATCGGCGCTTTCGTCGGCGTCTACGTTTCGAAGTACGTCATCAACTTCATCATCAAGCCCATCATCAAGGCCCTTACCGAAGCACACCTCAGCGCTGAGCTTGTCTACACGCACCCTGCTGGATACCTGAATACCTACATCACTCTCGGCGTTTATATCGGTATCGTTCTTGCTTCACCCGTCGTTCTTTACCAGGTTTGGCTTTTCGTCGCCCCGGCTCTCTACAAACACGAGCGCAGCGCCATGACTGGATTTGTTTTCTCGACTGTATTTCTGTTCCTTACAGGGATCGCTTTTGGCTACTTCGTCACATTGCCGTACATCTTGCGATTCCTCGTGAGTTTTCAGGGGCCCATCAGTTCAATCAAGCCCATGATCACCGTCAACGAGTATTTTGATCTGGTGCTGCTGGTGCTTCTGGGGCTCGGCCTGGTATTCGAATTGCCAATCCTGATTTTCTTTTTGTCGCTCTTCGGCATCGTCACGCCGAAATTTCTCTGGAAGAATTTCCGTTACGCCATTCTGATCATTGCGATCGTGGCCGCCATCGTGACGCCCACTCCCGACGCCATGACCATGCTGATCTTCATGGCTCCGATGGTCGGACTCTATTTTGTCGGAATCGCGGTCTCCGCCGTTGTGACGCGGCGCCGCGAGAGGCGGCTGGCTGCTACCGCGGAGGCGCGTTAGATGACTTTGTTCTCTAGAATAATTCTGTGCACGGCAGCCTTTGCATGCCTCCTTCCCGCAGGCTTGACGGGATGCAAGGCCACTGGGAACGATTCGAACGGGGCCGCGGCGCAGCCGCTGCCGATTAGCGCGGCAGCTTCCGCTCCGCCGCAAACCGCCGATGAGGCACCTTCACCAGAAAAGACCGGAGGCTTCGATGGCAAGCGCGCCTTCGCGCAAGTCGTCAAGCAGGTCAGTTTCGGCCCGCGCCCTTCCGGCTCGCAGGCCATCGTGCATTTGCAGGACTATCTGCAATCCGAACTAAAAAGCTATGGATGCGGCGTGGAGACAGATTCTTTCGGCGCAGACACGCCCGTCGGCCGCCTCCCGATGAAAAACATTCTCGTGAAGATTCCCGGTGAAAAGCCCGGTGTGATTCTGCTCGGCACGCATTACGACACGAAAATACTCGACAATTTTGTCGGCGCCGACGACGGCGGTTCCTCCACCGGCGTGATGCTGGAGTTGGCGCGCTTGCTCTGCCCGCAACATGGCAAATACGCTGTCTGGATCGCCTTTTTCGATGGTGAAGAAGCCGTCAAAGTTTGGAGCGATTCCGACAGCCGCTACGGCAGCCGCCAGATGTCCGCAAAGCTTGCCGCGAGCGGCGACCTCAAGAAGATCAGAGCATTTCTGCTGGCGGACATCGTTGGCGGCCGCACGGCCCGGTTCCTGCGCGAAGACCATTCCACGCCGGCATTGGTCGATCTCATTTGGAACACCTCAGCTAATCTGGGCTACTCGGCCATTTTTCCAAATGAAAGTACATCCGCCGAAGATGACCATCTTTCCTTCTTGAAGCGAGGCGTTCCCTCGGTGGATGTCATCGGGGACTTTTTGAACAACGGTTACTGGCATACACCGCAGGATGCTCTCGACAAAATCAGCCCCAAAACACTCGCCATCGTCGGCCACGTTTTTCTTGAAAGCGTGAAGCAACTTCAGGCGAAGTAAAGCCCCATTGGCCCAATACTGCGCTATGCCTCGAAACGCACATCCTTGCCCTTTTGCGCCGCCGAGTGCTTCCCGAACTCCTCATCATTCCGGTATGGAAAATCCGAGCGGTAATGGCTCCCCCGGCTCTCTTCGCGAGCCAGTCCCGAGCGGGCGATCAGCAAGGCCAGCGCATGCATGTTTCGCAGCTCGTGTCCCGTGCGCCCGGGCTTCTCCGGTTTCGGCAACTCCAGCGCTTGCAACTGCTTGATCGCATCCGCCAATTCTTTCCCGCTTCGTAGAATCCCGACCTCGCGCCACATCACGTCTCGAATATTCGTCAGTGTCGCGGAGGCCGGCGATGGCTTTGAATTAGCCTTTGGCGGTTCCTTTTGTGCGGCCGAAGAATTCTCCGGCATCGGCGCAGGACTCCCAGGCAGTGCGGCGCCGCTTCGCTTCCCGACCGGCGCGTCCTCGATCATCGCTTGCCCTGCGCGCGCCCCAAAAACCAATCCTTCGAGCAGGGAATTGCTCGCCAGACGGTTGGCACCGTGTACGCCCGTCGCGGCCGTCTCGCCGGCGGCATACAGACCCGCAAGTGAAGTCCGGCCCCACAGATCGGTCTTCACTCCGCCCATCATGTAATGCGCGGCGGGACAAACCGGAGCCATGTCGCTTGCCAGGTCAAGGCCATAGCCCGCGCACGTTTCATAGATTCGCGGGAACCGTTTCTTCAGAAACTCCTCGGTCTTCTTCGTCATGTCCAAATACACATGCGTGCTTTGCGTGCGGTGCATCTCGCTGACGATCGCGCGCGCCACGATGTCCCGCGGAGCCAGCTCCTGCGCTTCGTTGTAGCGCTTCATAAATCGCTCAAGGCCGATATTGCGCAGCACCCCGCCTTCGCCGCGCAGCGCCTCAGACAGTAGAAACCGCGGCGCGCTCTTGACCGCCAGCGCCGTCGGATGGAATTGCATGAACTCCATGTCGGATAGCACTGCTCCCGCCTCGTAGGCGATGGCCATGCCGTCGCCGGTGGCCACTTCGGGATTTGTGGTCTCCCGGTAGATCTGCCCCAGCCCGCCCGTCGCCAGCAGTACCGCTCCGGCCCGCAACTCGTGCTGCGAGCCGTCGGTTTCATCGATGAAGCGCAACCCCGTGACTCTCCCGCTCTCTACAATCAATTCCGTCGTGAAAGCGTGCGCGCGCAGGTGCAGGTGCGGAATCGTGTGCGCCCGCGCGAGCAGCGCTCGGCTGATCTCCCTGCCGGTCGAGTCGCCGTGGGCATGCAAGATTCGCGAGCGGCTGTGCGCCGCCTCGCGCGTAAAAGCCAGTTTCGTTCCCGCCCGGTCGAATTCCGTCCCCCACTCGATGAGCTGTGTGATGTACTTCGGACCTTCTTCGACCACCACAGCCACGGCCTCGGGGCGGCACAAACCATCTCCGGCATTGATGGTGTCCTGTTCGTGGAGTCCGATTTCATCTTCGTCGGAGAGGGCCACGGCGATCCCTCCCTGCGCCCAGGCGGTCGCGGAATCGCTCAAATTGGATTTCGCCAGAACCAGCACGCTTCCGGCCGCGCTCAGCTCGATCGCCGCGCGCAAGCCCGCGATTCCGCTGCCCACCACGGCGTAATCGGCGCGATAGTTTTTGTGGGCGTTCGTCATGGGAGTGGGGAGGTTGGTGCCTCCGTATGTTACCACGAAGGAATTATGCCTATGGAAATGACGGCCCGGCTGCGATGCCGGCGGGGCGTGTGTTACATTGAAGATGTCTCGCCCGTGAAAATGAAACGCATTCCCGTGAAATCCTCGGTCGGCCGCTACTTTGTTGTTTCAGGCGCAGGAGCGATTCGCCGTTCCGCGAAGGAAATTGCCGCGCTCGGGCGATTTTCAAGTGTGCACGTTGTTTCCTCTCCGAAAGTCTGGCGCGCCGTGGGAAAATCGGTTCAGCGCGGGTTGCGGATTTCGAAGAACAGCTCAATTCATCTCTTCGATGACGCCGAATCAGCAAAGAATCTCCGCAGCGTGGATCAGATCACCCGCTCCTTTTGCCGCGCAGGCGCCGATCGCCAATCGCTTGTTGTCGCGGTTGGCGGCGGCGTGGTCGGCGACGTAGCTGGTTTTGCCGCTGCTGTCTTCTTGCGCGGAGTGAAGCTCGTGCACATCCCGACGACGCTCGTCTCCCAGGTGGACAGCTCGATCGGCGGCAAGACCGGCGTCAATCTTCCCGAAGGGAAGAACCTGGTCGGATCGTTCTATCCGCCCCAGGTGGTGCTCACCGATCCCGAGCTGCTGCGCACGCTTTCCGATCGTGAATTCCGCGGCGGCCTTGCGGAGGTCATCAAGCACGCCATAATCGCGGACGTGGAGATGTTCGCGATTCTCGAGAAAGATATGGACAAGGTGCTGCGGCGGGATCGCCAAGTGCTCGCTTTTCTAATCCCGCGGAACGTGGAGATTAAAGCGCGCGTGGTGAGCCGCGACGAACGCGAATCGGGCCTGCGGGAAATCCTCAATTTTGGCCACACCTTCGCCCATGCCCTGGAAAGCGTGACGAAATACCGCCGCTATCAGCACGGTGAAGCCGTAGCCTGGGGCATGATCGCCGCGGCCTTCCTCGGTCACGAACTCGGCTTGATGCGCGCCGCCGACGTTTCCCGCATCGTCGCGCTGATTCGGCGCCTGGGGCCACTTCCGCCCTGGCCGGGCGTTCCGGCGACGACTTTGCTCCGCGCCATGCGCTCCGACAAGAAAACGCGCAGCGGAGTTCTTCGCTTCGTTCTCTCGCCCCGCATCGGCCAAGCACGGTCGTATGACACCGTTCCTCTTCACGTCGTGGAACGCGTCCTCCATTTCACGCCCCGTCTCATGACTGCGAGTAACAAGCTTTTGCTAAAGCGCCATGGCTGAGGCCGCCGCACCGGTCAAGGGAACCCGGCCCGAAGGCGCCGTTACCGAGGCGGACGCTTCGAAAAAAGTCCGCGAAATGTTCACCCAGATTGCCCCGCGCTATGATCTGCTCAACCATCTTTTGTCATTGCAGCTCGATCGCCTCTGGCGTGCCCGCGCCGCCAGGCGTCTGCAACCCATTCTCGACCGGCCCGATGCTCTCGTCCTTGATCTCTGCTGTGGAACCGGCGATCTCGCTTTCGCTCTCGCGCGTGCCGGAAAAGCTCGCATCATTGGCGCGGATTTTGCTCATCCCATGCTCGTCCGCGCAAGAGAGAAAAGCGCGGCCCTGGCGCCGTCACCGAACCAAAGCGCTGCGCCGCCAATGACTTTTTTCGAAGCGGATGCTCTGCGGCTTCCGTTCGCCGGCGCTTCTTTCGACTTGGTGAGCAGCGCCTTCGGCTTTCGCAACCTCGCCAACTACGAAGCCGGCCTGCGGGAAATTCAGCGCGTGCTCAAGCCCGGCGGCACCATCGCCATTCTGGAATTCACCGAGCCGCCAGACGGCTTATTGGGCGATTTCTATCGCTGGTATTTTTGCAAAGTCCTGCCGCGGATTGGCGGGCTTATTTCTGGTGATCGATCAGCCTATACATATCTGCCAAAATCCGTTGCCCGATTCTTCCGCCCCCCCGAACTTGCCGCACTCATGAGCGCCGCCGGCTACCAGTTCGTGGACTATCGCGCCTGGACCCTAGGCACCGTCGCTCTGCACACTGCCTTGCGCGCAAAATAATTTGTAGCGCAGGGCTTCAGCGCGCCGGCGAATTGTCCATATCTTCCTAAGGAGGGTCGTGAGAGGTCGAAACTCAAGCGCGCTTGCCACTGCGTCAAAATTCTTTCTCACTTTCAACTTTTAACTTTCAAATTTCAACTTCAACTCTCGACCTCTTCCCTCCAGTCACCAATCACTCCTCCAGCCCCGCACCTCGCAGCTTCGCAAGCAGCGTCTTAGGTGAAACGCCCAGCTTTTCCGCCGCCCGCGTTTTGTTCCACTTGCACTCGCGCATCGTGTTTTCCAACAAAGCTTTTTCGACATGACTCGCGGCGCGCCCTGTGACTTCCTCGAGCGAGCCTTCCCAGTTGAAATTTTCCGCCACCATGCCCGCCGGTAGGCGGTCTGCATCCGGCTTCGACACGGGTAACTGCAAGCCTTCGGCGGGAATGCTCAATCCATCCGCCAGGATCACCGCGCGCTCCAGCGTATTCTGCAGTTCGCGCACGTTTCCCCGCCAGCGGTAGTGCAGCAGCCGGTCTCGCGCCTCGGCCGATAATTCCAACCCAGGCTTGCCAAATTCGCGGCTGAATTTCTCCAGGAAGTGGTCCGCCAGCAGCAGTACGTCGTTCCCGCGCTCGCGCAGTGGCGGAATTGTCATCGGAACCGCCGAAATTCGAAAATACAAGTCTTCGCGAAATAATTTTTCTTCCGCCAGTTTCTGCAAATCGCGATTCGTCGCCACTACGATTCGAACGTCCACATCGATCGATTGCGTCCCGCCCACTCTTTCAAATCGTCTTTCTTCCAGAACCCGCAGCAGCTTTGCTTGGATCGCCAGCGGCAACTCGCCAATTTCATCCAGAAAAAGCGTTCCGCGATGCGCCAGGTCCATCTTCCCGACCTTGCGCGCACCCGCCCCGGTGAATGCCCCTCGTTCGTGCCCGAAGAGTTCGTTCTCCACGAGCCCTTCGGGAATGGCAGCGCAATTCAGCGCCACGAACGGCTGCTCCCGCCTCGGCGACAAGTGATGGATGGCCAGCGCGAACAGCTCTTTTCCCGTCCCGCTCTCGCCCAGCAGCAGGCAAGTCGAATCCGTCGCCGCCACCTTCTGGATTTGCTGGCTCACTTCCCGGATCGAGGCATGTTCCCCCACGATCCGCGGAAATCCATAACGCGTGGAGTATTCTTCGCGCAGCAGCAGATTCTCCCGCAGCAATTCCTGCTGCCGCGCCGCTCGTTGCACCAGCAGCTTCAAATGCTCCAGGTCCACCGGCTTTTGCAGAAAATCAAACGCACCTTCCTTCATCGCGGCTACGGCCTCTTCCACGGACCCATATGCCGTCAGCAGCAGCACCGGTATCGCTGCGTCCGCCTGCTTGGTCTCGCGCAGCACGTCTAGTCCCGAAGCCCCTGGCATCTTCAAATCCGTGATCACCATTAGGTATCTTCGCGCGCGAATTTTCTGAATCGCCGCGGCGCCGTCCGGCGCTTCGTCCACAGCGTAGCCCGCACGTTCCAGTGCCTTGCGCAGCATGGTGCGCAGTTCGGTCTTGTCTTCTACAAGGAGGAGAGGTTCCATCTCTTTCGTTTCTACCACGAATCCTGCTGCCGTCACGGGACAACCAGAGACACATGTGCAGAGAAGGGAAGCAGTAGTTCCGGGGGCCGGAATTCAACCGGACGATGAGGAACGAGGTGTGCTGCGCCGCACCAACCACGCCACTGCGCTAGTTAGGAGAAACATCACGATGAAACACACAGCCAACCCGGTTCCAGCAATCAACGGAAGAGCCCACGGTCCAACATGGCCATTGTCTCTGAACAACGAAATCGGAGCCATGACCACTAGCGCCACCAGCGGCACGCCCTCGGTTTGCGGAAGCGGGAGGCAAAGCGCTAGGACTAAGCTAACCAACGCTACTTTTCGATTAGTCAGCGATGGGACGAGCCTTTCGTTTCCGCCAGGGAAGGGAAAGGCGAGGAACATGACGATGGTCATCACCAGTACGCTGCCGCACTGCCGAAGCAGCGTCTCTAGCTTTATTCTGACCTGGCACTCTGAGGGTGACGCGTGAACGATCCAACTCTGCTCACCCACAGACGCAGGCGGCTTCCAGATTAAGGGGTGCCCTATCTCGCCTTGATAAATAAGCGCATGCCCTTGATAGAACTGTTGCCATGGAGGAAAAACAACAACAAGAAGCAATGCCAGCGCTCCGCCAAGTAACGTCCATCTGTTCGCCGCATTCATTGCTTCAGCACGGCAGGGACTGCCTAAAAAGCCCCTATTTTCACACTGCACACTGACAACTGAACACTGAAAACTGACTCAGCGCGCCCATCCCGGATCTCCGCCCGACTTTCTCAATTGGTCTTCGAGGTCATCCAGCTCCTGTTTCAGCTGATCGAGTTCTTTCTTTTTGGCGTCGATCTTCGCATTAATCGCATTGATCTCCGCGCGCGAGTTCTGTTGCGTCATCGCTTTCTGCGGGTCAGGGTAGTATTCCAATTGCGCCTTTTCCAGCTCGCGTCCCAAAATATCGAGTTCCTTCTCGGCCTTCGCAATCTTGTCGCGATGATCCTTAAACCGCTTTCTCCAGGCCGCCTCGCTGTTCGGATCTGCCGTCTTCGGGGCGTCTCCCGCTTGCGGGGTCGTCGCGGCTGTTCCGCTGGCATTACCGGGGGCCGAGCTAGCCGCCGCGTCTGGGGCAGGCGCGCTCTTCTTCAGATCATCGTCCGTATAAATCTTTTTAGGCTTCGGCGCGTCCTTCTTCTTTTCGCGCGCTTTCCTTGCGGCATCCGCCACAGGATCGCCCGTTGGTTGCTCGGAAGAACCCTGCTGCTGCGCGGCTGCCAAAAGCCCCGCCATGCACAGAGCCGCAACAATCATGGAAGCCTTGATCCAGAATCTCACTCGCATATGGTCCTACCTTCCCAGAGCAACTGGAAGACCTCGGCACTCCCTTAGATGCTTGCCTGCTTTGATTCTACCGCTTCCGTCACGCTGCGCGGCAAGGGTAGCGTAACTATAAACTCCGCCCCTCCTTCGGCCCGGTTCCGCACCTCCACTTGCCCGCCGTGCTGCACGATGATCTTCTGCACCACGGCCAGTCCGAGCCCCGTCCCCTGTGCTTTCGTCGTAAAAAACGGCCGGAACAGCTTCGAGAATGTGTTCAACGGAATCCCAGGGCCGTTATCCTTAACGCTGATCCGTTGGAATCCCGTCTCTTCGCCATCAACGATGTCTCCGCGAACAACTACCCGCCCTCCGCCTGCCGTCAGCGCGCACGCTTCCGCCGCGTTCCGCGCCAAATTCAGCAGCGCTTGCCTCAGCAGCCCTTCGTCTCCGCCCGCGTCTCCGAATGTCCCTTCACATCGAATCTTCACCTGCGGCAGGGCCTCTCCCACTTCCGAAACCACCCGCTCGACCACTGTTTGTAGGGCCACTCTCTCATCGGGGATTTCCAGCGGCCGCGCATACTTCAAGAACTCCGTCACCACGTGCGTGATGTTCCGCGTCTGCTCCAGGATGCGTTCGGCGTAGTCCAAAGCCTCTGCCTCGGAAGACTCCGACCGGATCATTTGCGCGTAACCCGAGATCGTTGCCAACGCGTTCTTAAACTCGTGCGCGATTCCCGCGGACAACTCGCCCAGCGCCGCCAGATTTTCCTTCAGTTGCATCCGTTGCTGTAGCGCGGCAAGCTCCGTCAAATCCGTCAACAGGCAGATCGCCCCGCTGATCTTTCCCTCACCGCGCCGGATCGGCGAGATCGTCACTCCCAGGCGCCGGGTGTCTCCTGCGGGCGGGACATGCTCCACCACTTCGCGCCGGAAAATTCTCCCGGTCGAAAGGCACTCCGCAATCAGCTTGGTCATCTCCGACGATGCTCCCAAGGCCTCGCTGTAGCGCCGGAATCCCAGTCCGCGAATTCCCAGCACCTGCTCCGCCGCCGGATTCGAAGTGGAGATAATTCCCGTGGCATTCACTACCAGCAGCCCCGCCGGCATGTTCCTGGTCACTTCTTCGCTCAGCCGCTCCGTCTGTTCCGCGCGCTCCTTTTCGATGCGGTGCAGCCGTTCCAGTTCTTTTTCCTGTTCGCGCAGTTGCTGAATCACGCCCTGCATCGACGCCGCCATGAACGCCGAAGGATTCTCCGTGCTCGGCGCGCTGGTTTTGAACTCCTCTTTCTGCGCCTCCCGCGTGCTCTGAAAAAACTTCCGCATCAGATACACCACCAGCCCTGTGACCACCAGGAACCCAACTCCCAGTCCCGCGGCAATCATCCAAAGGTGCTGCGTGTTATTTCCAGCTTGAAGCGTTGCCAACATCGCTGTTGTCTTCCGACTCCTTCCCCTCTCCTCTCTGACCCTCTGTGTTCTCTGTGCTCCCTGTTAAATCTCTTTCCTTTCCTGCCCATGATTCTGGAATCGCGCGACTAAGGGACGATCCCTCGAAGGCTAGGCCAATAACCCGCAATCAGCGGTCCCCCATACACGATCGCCAGCGCTCCAATCCCCAAAAACGTTCCCAGCGGCAACTGGTATCGCCTCGCAATCGCCCATCGCAATTGGCGCTCCGTCCCCAGTCCCAGGCGGCTCGCGCGCTTTGCCACTTCGCTCCTCCAACCCCCGAGGTACAACGCTACGATCAGGCCAATCCCGATCACGCTTCCCAGAAGGCTCCCCACCAGCAGCGTCAGGAACGTCCCGCGTAAGCCGAGAAACGCCCCGATCATGGCCATCATTTTCACGTCGCCCATTCCCATGCCCTCGTGGCCGCGCACCGCTTTGTACCCTGCTGCCAAGCCCCACAACAAAAAGCTTCCGAAAGCCGCGCCAAGGATTCCGTCCAGAATTCCAGCCGCGAATTCCGGCAATCGCACTTGCAGGAAGCGCCATATGAGAAAACCAGCGAGTCCGTGGTCCGGCGGCACAAACGCCGAAAACAGCAGTCCCGCCGCAAAGCCCGGCCAGTTGACCACGTCCGGCAGCAGCCGCACGCGCAAATCCGTCACCGTTAGAATCAGGATCAAGCACGTAAAAAACAGCCATTTCACCGTCGTCTGCGTGATGCCGAACTCCAGAAACGCCGCAACAAACAGCAATCCTGTAGCCAGTTCAATCAGCGGGTACATCGGGGAAATCGCCAACCCGCATGCGCGGCACTTCCCACGCAGCCACAGCCACGCAAATACCGGCACGTTGTCATACGGCTTAATCGGCGTCATGCACCGCGGGCAGCGCGACCCCGGCGAAACGATGGAGATGTCCTCCGGAATCCGCGTGATGCAGACATTCAGGAAGCTCCCCACGATGATCCCGAATAGAAAAAAGAGGACGGTAATAATGACCACGGTTTGCCCGGCCACTCCGCGGCCGCTCTTCTCAATCTGCCATACTCATCCCATTGCCTCAATCAATCGCCCCTCCCCCCGTGCCTCAACCCTAACGCTTTTTTCATCCGCATCGCCTCTCTTCTCCACTCGCAGCGCTCACCACTTGAGCCTCTTATGCCTCCCCGTGTCCCGTGGTCAATGAGTGGATTCGGCTCGACACTTTCTTTCCTGTGTTCTTCGTACACTCTGCGTTCTCTGTGTAGATTCTTTTCTCTGCAATTGCCTCGGGCCGGTCTTTTTGTTTCTGGAACTAACAACGGTAAACTAATAACTGACAACTGCCTCTATGGATTGGTTCGAACGCAAAATCCGCCGCTACGAGCACCGCCGCTGGACCACCGACGACAATCGCCGCGTGCGGCCCTTCCATTGGGGCCTTGAGCACATCGGCGGCTCACCCGATGAGCCCAATCCCGGCGCCTTCGTCCGCGAGTACGCCCGCCAGGCCATCGAATCGAGCAGGGAATGGTACGCCGCCTCTCCCGCCGCCGATTACCGCGTCGATCGCGAAAACGTTCTCACCTTCACCAGTTCCATCGACTCCCCCTGGCCGGAAAACAACATCGTTCACGCGCAACTGTTGCCCGCCAGAAAATCCGGTCACGGCCCCGCTGTCCTCCTCCTCCCCAACTGGAACGCCAAATGGCACGGCCAGAACGGTCTCTGCCACTGGATTCAGCGCCTGGGCATCACCGTCCTCAAAATGAGCATGCCCTACCACGACCGCCGCATGGCCAAGGGCCACGAGCGCGCCGACCAGATCTGCGGACCCAACATCGGCCTCACCCTCCAGGCCAACCGCCAAGCCGTTCAGGACGCCCGCCGCTGCCTCCACTGGCTCGAACAGCAGGGCTACACCAAGCTCGGCATCCTCGGCACCAGCATCGGCTCCTCGGTCGGCTATATCACCCTCGTTCACGATGAACGCATCAGCGCCGGCGGCTTCTTCCACGTCTCCACCTATTACGCCGACGTCATCAGCCAGGGAATGACCACCAATCACGTCTGGGAAGGCCTTCGCCACCATGTCACAGTCGACGAACTCCGCGAATACTGGTCGCCCATCAGTCCCATGCCCTACGTCGAGCGCGGTATGGGCGCCGGCCGCCACACCTTCATGGTCTACGGCAAGTACGATCCCACCATGCTCCCCGAACTCACCCGCCAGATGCTCGACTCCCTCCGCCGCCACGGCGCCGATCCGCGCACCCTCGAACTCACTTGCGGTCACTATTCCCTCGAACTCGCCCCCTTCAGCTACATCGCCGGCTACCGCATGCTCACCTTCTTCCTCGAATCCCTCGCGTAATGTGCCGCGCGCTATCTATTTCAGCTTGGCTTAACGAACGCGGATCTCCGGTGGGGCACTGTCTACCAACGCCCCGCACTATCTATTTGAAGTTGGAGGTAACCACGTGAAGGTCATTCTCTTCGGACCCACGGCATGGTCGGCCAAGGCGTTCTGCGCGAATGCCTCCTCGACCCAAGTGTCCAGCACGTCTTATCCATCGTTCGCGGTCCCACCGGCCAGCAAGCCGCAAAGCTCACCGAACTCGTCCACAAAGACTTTTTCGACTACTCCTTAATCGAATCTCATCTCGCCGGTTACGACGCTTGTTTTTTCTGCGCCGGCCCCTCTTCCGCAGGCATGTCCGAGGAAAGTTATTCCCACGTGATCCATGATATGACTTTGGCCGCCGCCCACTCTCTTGTCCGCCTCAACCCGACCATGACCTTCATCTACATCTCCGGTGCCGGCACCGATAGCACCGAACAAGGCCGCACCATGTGGGCCCGCGTCAAAGGCAAAACCGAAAACGCTCTCCTACGCCTCCCCTTCAAAGCGGCCTACATGTTCCGCCCACCTGGAATCCCGCCGTTGCCTGGGATTAAGTCAAGGACTGCGAGCTACCGTATTCTCTACACAACCGCCAAATCGGTTTTCCCGCTCCTAAAATTGCTTCTCCCAAACTACATCACCACCACCGAACATCTCGGCCGCGCCATCATCCGCGTCGCCCAAAACGGCTCTCCAAGACCAATCCTCGAAGCCCGCGACATCAATAAGGCCTAGCACAGCCTTCAGGCGGGGCCAACCTCAGGCGCCTGCCGCATCGCTCTACTCGCTCATCCGAAGGGAGCTAGTTCTCCCCTCTGCAGTATCATCAGGGTGTGGACAAGCTTCTGCTCTTGGTGTTCGGCCCGCTCGTCGTCGCCGCCGCGCTTCTTGTCATCGCGACTGGAATTCGCCGCGTTCTCGCAAGATTCCATTCCCGCCCAACCCCGGATCAAGTCAAGGCTGCGTACGAAGGATACCTACGCCGCCTGCGGAATCCTCAACCGGAAGCCGTCGAACGGGAATTGGGCAAACTCCTGCCGGAAAGGCTCTTGCGGTTGTACGAAGACAAATCTGCTATCCAGTCTGCCGGCTTTCAAGTGGAAAAGCCCGGCAAGAGGGGCTGGTGGTCGAAGCCTTGGCAAGTCTATTGTTTCGAGCCCCTCGACATCGAAGCCCTGAACGCCTTGCCCTATGAAGAGGAGCTAGGTCCTGGCTTTTGCTTTGCCACCACCGGCCGCGCCTGCTGGTATTGGATTGCCGCCTCCGACCAAAGGGCAAAAGACTCCCCCGTCATCTTCCTCGACTACGACGGCACCGGCTCCCACGGCGAAACGGTAGCCGACTCCCTCGAAGAATTTCTCAATTTGCCCCGCGTCCCCTTGAAATAACGGCTGTACGCAAAAATCTAACCCGCGTTCCCTGGAACTCCATGTACTCCAAAAAACCCTCTTGACATTCTTCTAATTTATGCTAAATATTACCTTATAGGTAACTTTGCTTTGGAGTGCGGGAGCTTGCTCCCGTTTTTCTTTTTCAGTCAGTCATTTCAGCCTTTGCTAGTCCAAAACAACCAAAATCACGTCCTTTAGAATCAAGCAATTACGAAATGCAAATTTTGTAAGTCCTTTCCTTTGATATTCATGCAAATTGGTGGGGGGGGGTATCACGCTTCACTAGGGCACTTGCGGTCTAGCCCATGTGTTGCTGAACTCTGTAGGTGCGCACATGCCGCGCCCCAGCTCGGCAAGTTCTTAACCGTCAAGGCCTATCGCAGCAGAGCAGAGAACGTACCATCGGCGGCCAGAGTCGACACTGACTCAATGTCCACAGACAGAGGCCGATCCTCGGAAACCTTGGCCGACTTGACGCGCACCACGTCATACGCCTTCTTCGCCAGTGCACCCGTTTGCAGCGGTGCCAGCAGATCAATCCCCTGGCAAGCGCACAGCAACTCAATCGCGATGGTGTTTCGCAAATTGACCAGCATGTGCGCCAGACGCCGCGCCCCGCTCATTCCCATCGAAACGTAATCTTCCTGATTACCGCTCGTGGAAATGGAATCAACGGAATGGGGCGTAGCTAACGCCTTGTTCTCGCTCGTAAGAGCCGCCGCCGTCACCTGCGCGATCATGAATCCCGAATTCAGCCCGGGCTCCGGGGTCAAGAACGCCGGCAGCATGCTGGTCAGGGGATTTGTCATCTGCTCGATCCGCCGCTCGACAATCCCACCGAGAGTCGCAATCGCGATCGCCACTTGATCCGCCGCCATCGCCAGCGGTTGCCCGTGAAAATTTCCGCCGCTGATGATGTCGCCGCTATTCGCATGGCGTACAAAAACGAGCGGATTATCCGTCGCGCTGTTCAACTCCACCGCCGCCATTTCCCGCGCCTGCGCCAGCGAATCGCGAACCGCCCCGTGCACCTGCGGTGTGCAACGCAGGCTGTACGCATCCTGCACGCGTGGATCTTTATCCGACGCGCGATGCGACTCACGAATCTGGCTGCCCGCGTTCATGTGCGCGATATTTCCCGCCGTCGTCGCCGCCCCCGCATACGCCCGCGCCTGCATGATCCGCGGATCGAACGCCCCGGGACTTCCGCGCAGCGCATCGAGCGAAAGGGAAGCGGCCACATCCGCGGTGTCCACGAGAATGTCCGCTTCATGCAAGGCCAGGCTGAGCAACGCAAGCATGCCCTGCGTCCCATTCAGAAGCGATAGTCCTTCCTTCGCCTCCAACGCGACGGGCGTAATCCCCGCGCGCTTCAGTGCTTCGCCGCCGGGCAAAACTTCGCCACGAAATGTCGCGCGGCCATCGCCAATGACTACCTGCGCCAGATGCGCCAGCGGCGCGAGGTCGCCGGAAGCGCCCACCGAACCCTGCGAAGGAATCACGGGATGCACTTTGGCGTTCAACATCTGGCAAAGCGTCTCGACCACGCGCGGCCGCACGCCGCTCAATCCCTTCGCCAGCGCGTTCGCACGCAGCAACATCATCGCGCGGGTCTCCGCTTCACTCAGCGGCGCCCCCAGGCCGCAAGCGTGAGATCGTACCAGATTCACTTGAAGTTGCCGCACCTGTTCCGTAGAGATGCGCACCGAAGCGAGTTTCCCGAAGCCCGTATTGATTCCGTAAGCCGCTGCTCCCGACTCCACCAGGCGCTCGACTACCGCGCGCGAAGCATTCATCCGCTCGATCGCCGAAGCCGTCAATTGGACTTGTTGGTTGCGCAGCGCGATATCGTAGAGTTGCGAAAAGGTCAGATCATTTCCGCTCAGCGCGACGCTCATGCGTCACTCCGGTCGGGTTGCGGCACGACGATGGAACTGAACACAGTGTGGTATTTCTTGGGCAACAATTTCGGCCGGCCGTTGCTCCCGCAAATCACGTGCGTCGTCTCTCCGTTCGCCAGCACTTTCCCGTCTGCGTCGCGAATGACTTCGTAGGAAAACTTGACTAGGCGGTTCCGCGATTCCGCGATGCGCGTCCGAATGCGCAGGATTTCATCGTACATCGCTGAAAGATGATACCGGCAGTGCGCATCCGCCACCACGATGTGGCAATCGTCTTCAATTTCCATGCGCTTGTACTCGATGCCCAGCGCGCGGATCAGCTCCACCCGGCCCACCTCGAACCAGATCAAATAGTTCGCGTGATAGACCACGCCCATCTGATCCGTTTCCGCGTAGCGCACCCGCACCACCGCGTCATGATATTCAATCATCGACTCTCTCGATTTCTCGCAATCGAACTGATTGACGCGCCGCCCAAGGAAACAAACCGCGCCGCGACAAATATTTCCAATGACGTGAAACGAAAATCGAAAACCACCAGCCACAATCAAACTAAAATGTAAAAACTATTCCTTGCCCTGCCAAACTGGCTTGCGTTTCTCCAGAAACGATGCGAGCCCTTCTCGGAAATCGGGCGTGCAACGAATGCGCGCATTTTCCAGGATGGCGCGTTCCAAATCGTGATCCACGCCTGGCGCCGCCGAAGAAACCAGAAGATGTTTGGAACGAGTAAGGCTGCTGGGGCTTGCTGCGATCAGCAAGTCCGCAAGTTCGCGAGCGCGCGCCATCAAGCGGTCCGCCGGAACCACTTCCGACACGAGGCCGAATTCTTTCGCTTCGGCCGCTTCGAGGATGCGGCCCGTGAGCAATAGATCGCGGCAGCGCTTTTCTCCGATCTGCCTCGTCAGAAACACGGAAACGATCGCCGGCAGGAAACCGATCTTCACTTCCGTGTACCCGAATTTTGCCTCCGGCACGGCGAGCGTGAAGTCACATAACGTGGCGACTCCGCAGCCTCCGGCGAAAGCTGCCCCGGTTACCGCCGCTATGAGCGGCCTGGGAAAACTCCAGATCCTGCGGAACAGTTTGGCAATCCGCCGCGAGTCTTCCTGATTTTCCGCCGGAGATTGCTTCGCGATCGCTGCGAGCATGTCTAAATCCATGCCGGCGCAAAATGCTTTGCCCGCTCCAGTCAGAATCCCCACGCGCGCGTGGCTTCTTTCGATCTCATCCAGTGCCGTCTGCAATTCAGCCATCATTTGCGTGGAGATGGCGTTGCGCTTTTCCGGCCGGTTCAGCGTGATAGTGGCGAGATTTCCGCTAATTTCGAGAAGAAGTGTTTGGTACATGGCAGCAATCTCCCTCGATGTTCGCGTTGACAACCCTTCAAGAACGCAGCGGCCTTGGAGATAGTGGCGCAGCACCTGCCCGGCCCTGTCGGGATGCTGCGCCACCACTCGGCAGGATCATGCGGTCCCACTGATTCTAGTTCACCAGTGGGGCATGCGCATACTTCGCGCGAATCTCGTTCGTCATTTCGAGCACCTTCGCCAGCCGCGACGAATCGATCCCGGGATCGGCGCCCGCTTTCCGCAGCACCGTGAAAACACCTTCCGTCGCGATGTTCCCAACCAGATTGTCTCCCGCAAACGGGCAGCCGCCAAGTCCGGTCAGCGCTCCGTCGAAGCGCCGGCATCCCGCTTCGTAGGCCGCGAGGATCTTTTCTTCCGCATTCTCCGGCCGGCTGTGCAAGTGCACGCCCAGCTCAATTCCGGCGACGTGATCTTTCACGTGGCGATAAAGATCGCCAACGAGTTCCGGCGAAGCGGTGCCCACGGTGTCCGCTAGCGAAACTGTCCGCACGCGAATTTCTTTCAACCATTCCAGGGCGTCGGCTACGATCTCCGGTCCCCACGGTTCGTCGTAGGGATTGCCAAAAGCCATGGAAACATAGATAACGAGGCCTTTGCCGGCCGTTTGAGTTTCGCGCTTGAGGGTCTCAACAAGCGACCGAGATTCGTCTCGACTCATGTTGGCGTTGGCTCTGCGAAAATACGCCGAGATGGAGTACGGGTAACCGATGGTCGTCACACCTGGAGTGGCCAGTGCGCGTTCAAGGCCTTTTTGGTTCACGACGATGCCAATAATTTCGGGCGGCTCGACGCCAGCGAGCAGGGAAGCATGAAACTTGGCCATCACTTTTTCGCTGTCCGCCATCTGCTTCACATGTTTCGGCGAAACAAAACTCACCGCATCAATGTGTTTGAATCCGGCGACTACAAGCTCCTTGAGGTACACAGCTTTGTAATCCGTCGGGATCAGATCCGGTAACCCCTGCCACGCATCCCGCGGGCATTCAATTAGTTTAATTTGTTCGGTCATTTCGTTGGCGACGCCATGAGATGAAATCGCGGAGCAAAAACCATAAAGCAGCAAGCGTGGTAAGGATCACCGCCCAAACCGCGCCAAGCAAAAATGGAGGTGGAGATCCTTGGTATCCCCATATTCGGTTGGCTTTGTCAAACTCCCTTCCGAGATAAATAACGACAGCCCACGCGGGAACAGTCGCCACCAGGACAATCAGGCCTCGTTTTCGCATGTTCATCAAGTCTGGAGGACTCCGGTCTTGAACTCGCGGATTTCGGGATTCAGCGCGGCGGCTTCGAGGGCCCAGATCAAAGCGTCGCGGGTGTGAGCGGGATCGATGATTGCATCTACCCACAAACGAGCGGCGGCGTAGTGTGGATCGGTTTGGTGTTCGTAGGTGGCGCGGACGGATTCGACCAATTCTCTTTTTTGTTTTTCGTCGACTTTCTTGCCTTCCCGTTCGAGTTGTTTCAATTTTATTTCAGCGAGGGTACTGGCTGCGGCGTCTCCGCTCATGACCGCGAAACGGGCTGTGGGCCAGGCAAGCATGAAGCGCGGGTCGTAAGCTTTGCCGCACATGGCGTAATTTCCCGCGCCGAAGCTGCCGCCGCAAATTACGGTTATCTTCGGCACGACGCTGTTCGCCACGGCGTTTACCATTTTTGCGCCGGCGCGAATGATGCCGCTCCACTCCGCGTCCTTGCCGACCATGAAGCCGTTTACGTCGTGCAGAAAAACAAGAGGAATGCGGTTCTGGTTGCAATCGAGAATGAAGCGCGCCGCTTTTTCCGCGGACTCGGTGTAAATCACGCCGCCAAATTCGATACGCTTCTGGTCCGAGCCGCGCGCCAGCGTCTGCACGTGTTTTTTCTGATTGGCGACAATTCCGACTGCCCAGCCGCCGATGCGCCCGTATCCGCAAAGCAGAGTTTCGCCGTACTCAGCGCGATATTCCTCGAATTCGCTCGCGTCCACGACGCGCGCGATAATTTCCCGCATGTCGTATTGTTTGCCCGGATCGCTTGAGAAGATTCCGTAAATCTCTTCGGCGGAATACAGCGGCCCGCGCGATTTCACGTGGCTGAACGGCGAAGCGTTTGGCGCCCCGATTTTGTCGACGAGCGCTCGAATGCGCGTGATGCACGCATCATCATCCGACTCGCGGAAATCCACCGTGCCGCTGATTTGCGCGTGCATTTTCGCACCGCCCAGATCTTCCGCAGATGTTTTTTGGCCAATCGCGGCTTGCACCAGCGCCGGTCCCGCCAAAAATAATCCCGAGCCTTCGGTCATCAAGATGTGATCGCACATCACCGGAAGATACGCGCCGCCCGCCACGCACATTCCCATAATCGCGGTGATTTGCGGAATGCCCATGGCGCTCATCACCGCGTTGTTCCGGAAGACGCGCCCAAAATCATCCGTATCCGGAAAAACATCTTCCTGCAGCGGAAGAAACACACCCGCTGAATCAACCAGATAAATTGTGGGAATTCTGTTTTCGATGGCGATGTTCTGCGCGCGAATGACTTTCTTCGCGGTCATCGGGAAAAACGCGCCAGCCTTCACCGTTGCATCGTTCGCGATGAGCATGAACGTGCGCCCGCGCACTTTTGCAAGTCCGATGATCGTGCCCGCGCATGGTGCGCCGCCCCATTCCTCGTACATTTCAAACGCCGCGTAAATACCAAGTTCGAAAAACTGGGAGCCCGGATCGATCAGCTTCGCGATGCGCTCTCGGGCGGTGAGACGGCCTTTTTTGTGTTGCGATTCGATGGCCTTCGCGCCGCCGCCCTGGCGAATCCGTTCTTCCTCATTCTTGATTTTTGTCAGCAAGTCAATGATGCGGCGGGCGTTCTTTTCGAATTCAGGAGATTTTAGATTCGCACTTGATTTCAGAACGGAATCAGACACGCGAAGCCCTCACGCACAAGCGATCTCTGAGAAAACTTTCTGGCAGCGACAGTGGCGCGAACCAAGTTTGACAGTATACGAGTTTCATGAACATTGTGCGACCGCAGGGCGGTAGTGGTGATCCCGTTTCTTATAAGTACAAAGCCGGCGTGTAAGGATTCGGTTCGAATGCACTGTCCCTCTCCCAGGCTCGAACGGTACTCGCCGATGTTGCAGACTGTCACGAACGCAGTGGAAACCATTGCGAATCGACCAAGACGCTATACAATGCCGGGCATGCCCGCTTAAAGAATACAGAGAGGAGATCCTTATCTCATGTCCCAAGAAAGCAAACTCGGGTCTAAATTAGCCGGTTGCTCGATTCGCGTGCTCACCCTGGCGATTGCTGTAATGATCTTTGGACTTGGCGTTCGGGCGCAAGACCGGGAGATCGCGAACAAGCTGCAGGGGTTCGACTCCTACATGGAACAAGTCCTGAAGGATTGGAATACGCCGGGGATTGGTGTAGGCATCGTAATCAATGACGAGCTGGTTTTCGCCAAGGGGTATGGGTACAGGGACTACGAGAAGAAGTTGCCCTTCACTCCGACGACGCTGTGCCAGATCGCTTCGAACTCGAAACTGTTCACCGCGGTTGCGGCGGGGATGCTGGTAGAGGAAGGAAAGCTCAGTTGGGATAAGCGCGTGCGCGAGTCCGTCCCGACGATCCAATTCTACAACGACCAGCTCAATGACAACGTTACTTTGCGAGACATGCTGTCGCACCGGACGGGTGTGACCCGGCACGATTCGATCTGGTTCAAATCGGATTTCAAAAGGAAGGAGTTGTTCGAAAAGTTGAAATACCTCGAGCCGCAGCAGCCGATGCGCGAAACGTTCCTGTACAACAACCTGATGTTCTCCGCTGCCGGGTACATCATCGAATTGAAATCCGGAAAGACGTGGGAGCAATTTGTGCGGGAGAGAATCTTCGAGCCGCTGAACATGAGCGCGACCACCTATTCGATCTCCGACATGGTGAAGTATCCGGACCACGGAGTGCCGTTCCGGGAGAAGCGCGACACGTTTGAGTTGTACAAGATCCCCTACTACGAGGACACCGAGGGGGTGGCTCCCGCGGGCGCGATAATTTCGAATATCGAGGACGTGTCGCACTGGCTCATCGCGTTGATGAATGATGGAAGATACAACGGAAAGCAGGTCCTGCCGCCGAACGTGCTGAAAGCCACGATGCAACCGGCCATTGGTTTGCCAAACACTCTTGGCGAAGCACTCGGATACTGGGAGTTGCTGAATCCAGCCTACGGCATGGGGCGACAGACCGCTTCTTACCGGGGACGACTGCTCACCTTCCACGGCGGGGACCTTCCCGGGTTCCACTCGCAAGTTTCCTTCATGCCCAACGACAAGGTCGGCGTGATCGTCTTGGTGATCAGCGATCACAGCGCTCCCTTGTATAACGTCGTCAGCTATAACGTGTACGAGCGGCTGCTGGGCCTGGATCAAACACCCTGGAGCAAGCGCCGGCTGGAGCAACGACTCGCAAGCAAGAAGGCCGGCACGGAAGCACGCGCGAAGGCCGGCGCCGACCGCGTTCCTAACACCAAACCATCTCACGCGTTGGCGGACTACGCCGCTGAGTATGAAAATCCGGGGTACGGCATTCTCAAGATCGGGCTGAAGGAGAACCAACTGCAGTTCCATTTTCACGCGTTCCAGTTTCCGATGAACCATTTCCATTATGATCGATTCGATACACCCGAAGACGAGCAGTACGGCAAGTTCTCCGTCAATTTCCGGACCAATCCGCAGGGGGACGTTGATAACGCGGTGATTTCGTTGGATGAGGCTGAAGTGGTTTTCACGCGGAAGCCCGAGACTCTGGATGCAGCGCTTCTCGAAAAGCTCGCGGGAGATTACTTGACACCCACTCACGTCAAGTTCCAGGTACTTTATCAGCGGGGGGACGGACTTTCTCTCGCATTCCCGGGCGGGCCTCCGGTCAAACTCATCGCGGTCAAAGGTCTGCAGTTCAAGACTCCACAGTTCTCTGACACCATCTATGAGTTTGTGATGGAGAACGGCCAGGTTAAAGCGCTGAAGGAGCGCGACCCGTCCGGTGAATACTCCTTCTCCCGACAATGAGGCGGGCGTAACGGCCGATGTCTCGGGGTTGATCGTTCCGACCAGCGAAGTGAAACTGTAGGAATTCATTCAGCAGGCGGAGTGAGACCTGGCTCCCCCGGGCCAAACGAGAACGCAAAAGACTTGCGCTCATTCAGAGGCAAGGTAAGCTAACAGCGGAGTTTCTGAGGACACCTGCGAGTGCTGTCCGTTGGCTGAACGCCAAATTGTTCCAATTCGAAAGGACATGGTGATGAGTCATCTTTGCAAGATTGTTTATGCGTTTAGCTGGACCGCTTTTCTCTGCTTTGCAAGTTTGGCCGGGGCGCAGACGCCCGCGGCGCCTCTGGCGAA
>Ga0137409_10001449_pt1 | contig 25682 bp, 16 predicted proteins | sample CZODoug1_16funga_FD_122059 | JGI IMG/M metagenome (GOLD analysis project Ga0137409, IMG submission 122059) | Vadose zone soil fungal communities from Angelo Coast Range Reserve, California, USA - CZODoug1_16fungal (Hybrid Assembly) | ecosystem: Environmental > Terrestrial > Soil > Vadose zone...
GTTGAAGATCTGCCAGAAGCTCAAGCGTGGTTTTTGCATTTGTAGTCCTCCGAGCTAATAGACGTGCTTGATGGCCGCGGCTATGCCGCCTGATGTGCGGAAGGTCTATGACCTTCCAGCACACACTCTTAAAGAACCGGGGCTGTGCCCCTGTGATTCCGACTGAGGGCGCAGCCCCAAAATCCTTTTTGCCAATCTCGGAAGGTCGTAGACCTTCCGCACATCGGGCGGCAGAGCCGCGGATTTTTCTATCGTGCATAGATATTGATGTCCTCCAACACCACATTCCGATCGAGCGACAGCGCGTACACCAACGTTCGCGCCATGTTATCCACATGGATGAATCCTAGTCGCGGCGTTTGATCAGGTCGTGAGTTTTCCACATCCACCAATCCAGGACAAAAGTTAAAGACGCGGATATTCATTCCGGTCTTGCGCACGTGATCGCGCAGCGCTTCGGCATAACCGAGCAGCCCAAATTTCGACGCGCAGTAAGAAGGCACGTCAGCGTAACCATGCTTACCCGCTTGCGAGGAAACGTTCACGATGTCGCCGAAATCATTCTGGCGCATGTGCGGCAGCACGGCGCGAACCAATTGCATCACGCCGCGCAGGTTCGTTTCCATCACCGTGTCCCAACCTTCATCGGTGACCTCTTCAACGGTCTCCGGAACTGCCAGGCCGGAGTTGTTGATGAGCACGTCAATCGACTGCCAGCGCGCAAACACATCTGCAACCAATTCTTCAATCTGCGCGCGTTCGCGGATATCAAACTCATACGGAAATACACGCTCGCCGGCGAGCGTTGCATTTATTTCGTCCGCGGTGCGCCGCAAGACATCGGTCCGACGCGAGGCAATAACAACTTTCGCGCCGGCAGACGCAAGTGCCTCGGTAAACGCGCGACCGATTCCGGTGCCGCCACCGGTCACGATCGCAACCTGCTCCTGCAATGGTTTGGACTTCATCATGACAAGATAAGAACAGCTTGTTTAGAGTTCAGGACAAACAACTTAGAACGCAGACTGTCCGCACTTCCGGGGACCGCGGGCGTCTCGCCCGCATCAAGCGACAAGTTCACTCAAGTCAGCGTTGACTCTCTCAGCCTTTGACAGAGTGGCATTCAGCGAAAGCGGGCGAGACGCCCGCGGTCCCAGTAAGAGCGGCGCATCAGTGCGCTCTCTGAACAACATCGCAAGATTTACTGCCGCACGAATATCGACGCTGAGCGCGAAGGCAGTGCAACGTTCAATTTCCCATTCTCGACTTGCAGATCACTACTTGCCCCCAGCCGGTCGGCCAGTCGCGTACCATTCGCCAGACCAGCAGGGGAAACTTCAAATGTGATCATTACCGGCTTGGTGTCGTTATTGATCGCCACAACTACAACGTCGTTTTTCGTCTTTCGCACATAAGCATATTGCTGATCGGAAACGTAGAGATTGACCAGCGCGCCGCGCTTGAGCGGCTCGAGTTCGGTATGCAAGTGCGTTAGCCGGCGGATGTACTCAAACAAATCCTCTTCGTCTTTGCTGCGTCCTGCCCGCGAGAAAGCATTTCGCTTGTCGCCGGGGAAGCCTCCGGGAAAATCGCCACGCGTGGTGGGCTCGTCCGGGCCGGTCATCGCGATCTCGTCGCCGTAGTAGAGCTGAGGCACGCCGCGCGTAGTTAACACAAACGCGTTCGCCAACTTCAGCCCGGCGAGTGTGGCCTCTCTCTCACTCATGAAGCGGCCGTCGTCGTGTCCGCCGAGCAGCGTCACCAGAATTTCTGAATTGTTGTAGAGATAATCCTTCGCGAGCGTCTTCGGCACCTCATCAAGGTTGTGCTCTTCAGCAAACGCATGGCGAACGGGATAGAACAGCGGGAAGTCGAGCAGCGAATCGAGACCGGAATCTACGCCGTCGAAGCGCACTTTGCCACCCTGGAAAAATGACGTATGGACCACGTCGCCGTCTTTCACCTCACCCACCACTTTGAAGTTAGGAAACTCCTTTTTCAACGCACGGTTCCAATCGCGCCAAAAAGTGCTTGGCACATACTGCCAGGTGTCCATGCGGATGCCGTCGAGCCCGGTGGCGCCAATCCACCACAGAGTGTTTTGAATCAGATAACGGGAAACCTCCAGGTCGTTTTGATTGAGATCGGGAAGAAAGTCGAGGAACCAGCCCTCCATCGTTTCTCGTTTCAACTTCTCGACCGGGCGCGGATCGTGCAGCACCCACGTTTGGAAAACATTCTTCAGATGATTGGCTTTAGTGCCGTTGAACCACGTCGGCGTCGGCGGATCGTCAACCCAGGGATGATAAGGACCGGTGTGGTTAACCACTTCGTCCTGAATGATCTTGATGCCGGAGCGATGCGCGGTCTCGACCAACTCGCGCAACTTCGCGAGCGTGCCAAAGTGCTCCTCGACCGCGTAGAAATCCTGCGGGTTGTAGCCGTGGAAGCCGGTGCTTGGTTTGCCTTCCTTCAGTTCGATTTGGTTCGGATGATCGTAGTTGTCGTACCACGGCGTCAGCCACACGGCAGTAACACCAAGTTCCTGCAAATAAGGCAGGCGGTCGATCACACCCTGGAGATCGCCGCCATGGTAATAAAACTTATTCTTGCGATCGTAAATGCCGCGCGACTGCGGTGGGTCGTTGTTTGATGAATCGCCGTCGCTGAAACGATCGATCATGAGCAGGTACATTACGTCGGCAGGCGAGAGACCCTGGAAACGTCCGGGCCGGCGCAGCGGCGGGAGAATTTCAAATGCGGCGGGCGCCATTCCATCTGCGGTTGTGATTCTTAGTTGTCGTGGGCCAGGGTTGGCCCGAGGAGCGATGACTACGTCGACAAACAAATACGTGCCGCGCTCGTTAGTCTCGGGCGCGCCCGCCACGCTAACGCCGCCCCCGATAACCTGCACTCGCGCGCCTTTCAGATTGCTGCCGCGAATCAGCAGTCTTACTGGATTGACTGAACTGCCGGCCCACCAGCTTGGCGGCTCAACTTTGAGAATTTGAGGGCTGCCGGTTTGCGCCGTGGCGCAGATGCTCGCGATTATGAGGATAGCGAGCAGCAACACCAGGCGCTTAATTCGATGAAGTCGCATGTCTCGTAATGTCACCAGCAATTCCGCAGTGAATCTCACCTTCGAACCTCTCTTCATAATCCGTGGAGAGCGCACTTGTGCGCCCGGGCGGACAAAGTCCGCGATCTAAACGGATGGGACGGACTCAGTTGCAGCGGCGGCGCTGGAGACCTCCTTCGCGCGACCATACAGATTAGTCAGATCCTTCAATCGCTTTCCGATTTCCTCTGTCAGGGCTCCGGTCTTGTAGCGCCACGCCCAATTCCCCTCGGTGCTGTTAGGAAGATTCATACGCGCTTCGGTGCCAAGGCCCAGCACATCCTGCAACGGCACGACCGCTGTATTCGCGACCGACGCCATCACGGCGCGAATGAAGTCCCAATGAATTTCTTTGCCGTCGGTGTTCAAATAATTCAGACAAAACGTCCGCTCGCGCTCGATCTGTTTTGCTGTTCTCGTCGAGCCTTCACCAGCCACGCTGTGAAACCAGCCGACAGTGGTATCGTTGTCGTGAGTGCCTGTGTAGGCAACCACGTTTGGAGCGTAATTGTGCGGCAGATCGATGTTTTTCGTATCGCTGCCAAAACCAAACTGCAAAATTCGCATGCCGGGAAAGCCGAAGCCATCGCGCAGTGCCACGACGTCAGGCGTAATCACGCCCAGGTCTTCGGCGATAAGCGGCAACTCGCCAAGCGCTTTCCAGATCGCGGTGAATAGCTCTCGCCCCGGCGCTTCTACCCACTGGCCGCGCTCCGCAGTCTTGTCGCCGCCAGGAATTTCCCAACACGCCGCAAAGCCGCGAAAGTGATCGACGCGCACAATATCAACAACGCTTAGCGTGGCCCGCACTCGCTCAATCCACCACTTGAACCCTTCGTCGAGCATGCGCTCCCAGTTGTACAGAGGATTCCCCCAAAGCTGGCCGGTGGTGCTGAAGTAGTCAGGCGGAACGCCGGCGACGACTAGAGGCGTGCCGTTCTTGTCTAACTTGAATTCTTCGGGATTGGTCCAGACGTCCGCGGAGTCGTGGGCCACGAAAATCGGGAGGTCTCCAACCAACTGGATGCCGCGCGCGTTGCAGTAGCTCTTAAGGGCAAACCACTGGCGGAAAAACAGGAACTGATAAAACATCTGCGCTTCAACCTGATCACGAAGCTGTTCGCGTGCGCGGGCCAGCGCCGTGGGCGTGCGGCGCACCAAAGCCGGCTCCCATTCATTCCAGGCAATTCCACCGTGAGCATCTTTCAGCGCGCGAAACAAAGCATAGTCTTCGAGCCAGTCGGCGTATTGCTGAGCGAAAGTCTCAAAAGCACTGCGGAGCATAGTGTCGGTAGTTTTCTTGTAACGCTCATAGGCTTTCCGCAGCAGATCGCCTTTGAGCGCATGTGCCTGTACAAAGTCCACCACCTCGCTAGTCGGCGAAGGCCCGGAGGGCAAGTCAGAACGCGAGAGTAATCCTTCAGGGAACAACTGCTCCGGACTGATGAGCAAAGTGTTACCGGCGAAAGCCGAGTAGCAGGCATAAGGCGAATCGCCATACCCCGTTGGGCCAAGCGGCAACACTTGCCACAAACTTTGCCCGGCGGCTTCGAGGAAATCCGCGAAGGCATACGCCTCCGGTCCGAGATCGCCGATGCCGAATGGCCCGGGCAACGAAGTCGGATGAAGCAGGATGCCGCTGGATCTGGGAAAGTTCATCAGCCCTTTAGTCGATCGTTTAGAGGCGGGCATTGCCCGCCGGTGCTCCCTGAGTTGAGACGGCGGGCAACGCCCGCCCTCTAAACTCCTAGCACAGCCGCGAGTTAGCGCACTAAAAACATCGCCGCTGAATTCCCGGGCAAAGTTAGAGTTGCACTGCCATCTGTTACGCGAGCGCCGCCCGCCGTTCCAATCAAAGTCGACAACTCAGCGCCATCTCTCAAGCCAATCGCACGCGCCGGCACCGTCACTTTCTTTTCCTTCGCCTCGCGGTTGAAGGCGACAATCACAGTCTCACTCTTATTCCGGCGCGCAAATACGTAAGCGTCGTCGTCGTAGAAGAGATCGATCAGGCGGCCTCGTCGCAGCGCCGAGTGTTCCGCACGCAGACTTAACCAGGCACGCGTCCACTCAAACATTTTTTGCTCTTTTGGTCGCCGTCCTTCGGGAGTGAAGGCATTGCGTGTATCGCCGGGGAAGCCTCCGGGAAAATCTCGGCGATTGTCAGGATCTTCCTTTCCTTCCATGGCGATCTCTTCGCCGTAGTAAAGCTGCGGAACGCCGCGAACGCTCAAGATAAACGCGATGTGCATCATTGCGCCTTCGAGGGTCGCGCCATCAAGCGACATGAAGCGCATCGTATCGTGATTGTTGGCGAACGCGGTGATCTTCAAGGGATCGGGATAGAGTGCATCATACTTGAGTTGATCGCGCAGCCCTCGCATGGGCGCCTTGCTAGTGAATGCCAGCAGCGAAGCGTTCCAGAGCGCGAAGTCGAAATCCGAATCGAGCCTGGTATCGACGCCGTCCCAACCCTTGTGACCACCGATGAAGAAGGCAGTTTGCGCCGCATCGCGCTCGAACACCTCACCCACCATCCACATCTTCGGATACTCGCGATGCAACGCGTCTGACAGATCTCGAATGAAAGTGCGCGGCATGTACTGGATTGTGTCCTGACGAATTCCGTCGGGCCCGGTGGCACCGATCCACCACAGCGAGTTTTGAATTTCGTAACGCGCGACGTCGGGCTCTTCCTGGTTCATATCCGGCAGATCGTCACTGAACCAGCCGTCAAGCGTGTTGCGAACTTCATCCTGATTCCCGTGCGGCGAAAGGAGCACACTGTTTCTGAATTTATTGAGTGGGTGCTGCGCAAGCGTGCCGTGAAACCAGTTGTCGAGCGGCGGATCTTTCACCCAGGGATGGCGCGAGCCGACGTGATTGGCGACCTGATCCTGAATAATTTTCAGACCTAACGCGTGCGCCTTCTCGATCAGTTCGCGCAGCGTCGCCAGGTCGCCGAAATGATCCTCGACCGCGTAGTAATCGATAGCGTGATAGCCGTGATAATAGGTGTTGGGACACCAGGGCTTGTCGCAGTTGTTAACTCCATTCCAATTGTCGTACCAGGGAGTCAGCCACAGGGCCGTCACGCCGAGGTCCTTAAGGTAAGGAAGATGGTTGATGATGCCGCGCAGATCGCCGCCATGATAAGCGCGTGGATTTTTTCGATCGTTGGCCGCGGCCGGCGAGCCGGGCGGAGCGTTGTTTGATTGATCACCGTCGGCAAAGCGATCGGGCATGATCAAATAGATCACATCGTCGTTCGTTATTCCCCGAAAATGTGTGTCCGCTGCCAGTGGCGCCGCAATCGTAAAAGGAATTGTCGTGCTTCCCAGCGGCGTAACCAGTGTTAGTGGATACGATCCGGGGCGCGCAGTCGGACTGATGCGGACGTTAACAAAAAGATAAGTACCTTTGCTGTTAACGAAAACTTCCGAAGTTTGAATGGCTGGATTGGTTACGCGCACACGCGCGCCGGTGAGGTTCTCGCCACGCACGAGCAATCGAACTGGATTGATGCTGTGGTGGGCCCACCATGACGGCGGCTCGACTTTAGCGACTGATGGAACGCCGCCTTGAGTGGCTTGACGCGGCTGTGCCGTCTGATGTGCGGAAGGTCTGTGACCTTCCGGTGAGCGCCGATTATTGTCGGGGCTGCGCCCCAGGCCAGGGCATAGCCCGGCGCAGAGAAGGATCACTACGGTGGGGCGGAGCCACCACCGCACATCAAACGGCGAAGCCGCGACGCGTTTAGCAGATTGAAGAATAGAATTGCTCGAGGATGTGGAAGCGCGAAGGAATGCAAAGGGTTCGCACTCAGCGGTGCTTTGCGTTTTAGCCTGGCGCACGTTGCGTTTAGCTCTTCCTTCCCGAATTCCGAAAACTACGAATTCGATCGACAAGCAATTTGATTTCGGATCTGGTCAGCTTCTTGCCAAACGCCGGCATGCCCGCTTTGCCCCGCGCCACTGCCGCTCTTAAAGTTCTGGTGCTGGTAGTAGTCGCGTTCTTTTTCCACCACTCAGGGTCGGTGAAATCCGGCGCCCTAAAAAGGTGTCCCTGCGGTGTGTCGCTGCGGCCGTCGGCTCCATGACAGCGGGCACAATTTCGATTGAACAGCTCATTGACTTGTCTGACGCGAACCGCACTCCGACGTTGAAATGCAGCCTGTGCGATACCATCCGGAATCAACCATATAGCGAGCACTAATAACACGGCGCTGCACGTAAGAATGCCTTTCAAAAACCAATTCATCTGCTCTCGATGCCGTTCCTTTTTCTACTGTCCCACGGGAACGAGATCGTGAATGTGCCAGAAGACGCTCTCGTTGCTCATCTCCGGATGTTTTCGCAGAAACATATTTGCAAGCGGCAGCGCGGAAGGGTCGTCCTTCAGGTCGGCGAAAATTTTGGCTTCTCGTTTCGCCTCGTCCTTCATTCCCAGCTTGCGGAAGAGCAGCATCAGGTTGTAGTGCGCGCCCATGTCCTCGGGGTCGATCGCCAGGATCTTTTCATAACACGCGCGCGCAGACTGGTAGTCGTGTTTGATCTTGCAGAGCTCGCCAAGCTGTTGCAGAGACATGCGGTCACGGGGAAAGGCGGCAAGCACGCGGCGAATATTCGCCTCAGCTTCGTCCAGTTGTCCGCGCCGGATAAACACGCGAGCCTGTTGAAAGAGCGCGCGCATGTTTTCCGGGTTGGCCCGCGTCACGGCATCAAGCAGATCCGCTGCCCGGTCGTATTGGTCCAGCTCAATCAATCCGATCGCCTGGTTTACCTGGGCCATCTGCCGGTATTTCTCGTCAAGCGCGGCGGCATGAATGAAGGCGTCGATCGCCAGCGGATACTGCTTCTGGTCCATCAGTGCGATACCGTAGTTGTTCCAACGTCGCCAATCAGGCATAGCAGTTTTTGGAATTTCGTTCGCGGGAACGGGCGCGTTGTCACCAACCCGCAGCACGTATTCAGCGCTCGCCATTGTCACGATGGGATATTCAACCGACTTGCCCAAAGCGTAATCGTTGAACACGCGCGTGAAGCGCCGATACTGAAGCCGCGCTTTGAGATGAAGCGGACCATTGTCTTCTGACGGAACGCGAAACTGATAACGCGCAACGTCCGAACGGCCTGACTGGATCGAATTATTTTGAGCGATGCCGCGCGTGCGCCAAATGTGATGCTTATCGTTGTAGGATCCGTCACCTTTAACCAGATAGGTTTTGTAGTTATGCGCCGACTCGTCAAGATAGCCGTTCGGCTTGAGGAATCCCGACTGATAGAGCGTTTTGCCGCTGTCATCAGTGACGACGAATTGAACGAAAGCTTCGTAGAAGTCGCGCAACTCCGGCGGAAACGAGTGGCCGATGTTTTTGTTGGTGATAACCACTTCCGCCGTGATGCGGTCGGCGGGCTTGAGGGAAAAACTACTGCGATTGAGCGGCGCGATGAATTCTTCCGCACTGGTTCCCGGAGACTTGCGACGGATTGCAAAAATGTCGATGCCCAGCGCGTCGTTTTCCAGAAACTTATTGACTGCGTCGAGTTGTTCGGGCCACTTGTAAAAAACCGGAATCGCGGTGTTGGCGGCAGCCCAGCGATGTGAAGCGAGTTTTCCCAACTTCGCCGACACGTCAAACAACGGCGCCGGCTCGCGCTTCATGTGACACGAGTTGCAGGTCTCTTTGTCGCGAACGTAATAGGGATGCGGCGACTCTTTTGAAAACGAAGACATCTGATATTCATCGCCGACCGCAAAGGCGCGGATAAACTTGTAGTCGTTCAGCTCGCGGGGCACCTGCGATTTGTGGCAAGCCGCGCAAAACTCTGCCGACTTCAGCAGCGGCCGCATCATCGCCCGTCGATGCGACGGAATGTCGTCAAGAATCTGCTGGTCCGTGACGCCTTCGAGCAGTCGCGTGCCGTCTTCCTTCACCAGCAACGCCGGCTCGCCCATCACGTAGCCGCCAATGCCGCGGCCGTTCGCCGACTGAATTGTGTGGCAGGCAATGCACGAGACGCCATCTTCGTCGAAGGGTCGTTTGACCTTCGAACCCTTTGTCAGTGCGCCGGAAAAAAGCGCTGCCGGGTTGTGACAGGATTCGCAGTGGCGAGTGAATTCAATTCCCTTCTGCGATTGCAAGTCCTTCACGTTCTTCTGGTAAAACGGCTCGCGAAACGCATTGCCATGGGCCGACTGCCGCCACTGTGCATGCGCGTCCGTGTGACAGGCGCCACAGCGCGTCGACGCGACAAACTTCTCCGCGGGAATAAATGTTCCGGTTACGGACGTGGCATTGCTCGGCGCAAACGGATTTGTGCCAAACTTGAAATCATACGTCTTCGCGATCTCTTCGCTATAGATCTTTTCCGCAGCGCTAGCGCGTGAGATCACGCCGCCGGCATACACTCCGGCAGTAACCAAGCCGGCCATTGCAGATAAGCTTACCGCTGCTGCAATGAGCTTCACGACTCGTCTGCGGAGTAGTCCGTGGTTGTTTTGAGATTTGATTTCGCCCAGGATTTCTTCCATAGCAGCTTAGTTGCGCTAATGCCTCAAAAATCGACCTGGCCATTCACGCTCACTTTCGCAACGTTTACCTTGAAGTTAGTGTTCATGTTGACATCGTTGTTCGTGAAGTTGGCGATCAACTCGGTATCGGTGCTGGTTAAGAGCGGCTCTCCCTTATCATTAAAGCGAGCAAAGTAAAACACAGCTTCTTCGCCGGGTGCTTTTGGCGGGACGAAGTGAATCAGATCGCGGCGCTCGCCGCGATTATTCGCAATGAAGATGTAACGCTGCAAGTCGGCAAGCCTGCCGCCCTTGAAAACCGTGAATATCGGATCGGCGCCGGGACGTTCCTTGGACACCGCACTCAAGGTGAGCACGTAGTTCTGCTCACAGGCTGGACATTCCAATAACCCTTTGTACTTGGTGTCGAATGCGGCACGATCCTTCGCGTTCATCTGATCGTAATTCGTCTCGAGTTGTTTGAGTCGCACCAGGGCCTGACGCACGGTCAGCGCCGAACGAAGCCGCAGCGTAAACTGAAAATCCACCGGCGCTTCGGCCCCGCCGATCTCCGCCTGGTTGGATGTGGTGTTGATTAGTGCTCCCGAAGTTTCTGACGGCACTGTGCCGCCGGCTATGCGCCTGGCCGTGTCGGCATAGCGGAGACGCACTTCCTGTTTTGGCGCCCAGGGAGAATCGTCAAGTACCTGCTGGGCCTCCTTCTTCGACCATTGCTGAAAAGGTTTGGGTGGTCGGCCTTCCTGCGAATAGACAAGCAAGGTCGAAGCCTGGACCATCAACGCCATTAAAGCCAGGCCTAAAAATTTCAGCGAAAACTTTTTTCTTTGGGTATTCATATTAAGTAAACTCTCAATCGCAGTTAATCAATTTCTACTGCGGAAGTTGGTTGAGCATTTGCTGGATTCTAATCTTTTCGTCCGCCATCCGCTCCTTCGTCGAATCCTTCTCCAGAGCATCGAGCCTTTTGAATTCCACCAGTTCGACCTGCGCCTGCTCCGGCTGTTTGAGCCGCGTATACGCAAGAAATAGTTGATAGTGGGCCGCGGTATACGATGGGCTATTAGCTAGCACCTGCTGGAGGCGTTTGGCTGCCTCCGCAAAATTGCGCTCCTTCAGCGCCAGCCTGGCATAATCGTAGAGCACGGGAACATTGTTGGGGTCAAGCTCCAGCGCCCTTTTAATCGGGGCTTCGGCATCTTCCAGCCGGCCTTGCTCGATGGCTACATAACCCAGACTCGCCAGCGCGTCGACATTTTCCGGATTTTTCAGCAGAAATTTTTGCAGGAATTCCCGAGCCAGGTCGAAGTCGCCCGCGGCCCGATGCGCATAACCCTGCCAATATTCAATGTCGCTGCGACTGGGGTCGAGAGCGGCTGCCTGATCGAAGTCTGCCGCCGAAGCGCTCCAGTCGCCTTTGCGGTAGTAAGCATCAGCACGCGCTAGTACGTATGTCGCCTGTTTTGGTTCCAGGTTAACCGCGCTGGTGTATTCACTGATTGCACCGTCCCAGTAACCAACGCGAAAATACTCTCGTCCCAGGAGGAAGTGGTAGCTTGCTTTATTCGCATCTCGTTCGAGCACGTGTTTGAACTCGGTGATGGCGTTGGCCCAATCGTTGCGCGCACTGGCAATGAGGCCGAGCCGCAGGTGCGTTTCGGCAGGTTTGGGATCCAGATCCGCGGCTTCCGCCAGATACTTCGCTGCTTCGTCGTTGCGGTCAAGGTTGTAAAGCGCGATGCCCAGATTGTAAAGCACCTCGAAGGTATGAGGCGTAAGCTCGTTCACCCGAGCGAAGAGGCGGGCCGCGTGTTCGTACTGGCCGCCTTGAGCGATTGCCGTTGCGAGGGTGAATAATCCGCGCGCGTCCGCATTGACTGCACGTTCAACCAAAGCCGCCGCCGCCTCAGCTTCCGACGCGCGATTGGCGCGATAAGCAACGCTGAGAAAAGCCAGGGCCAACTGCGGATCGTCGGGTTCTACTTTCCGCGCCTGGGAGAAATGTTCCGCAGCCTTAGCAAATTCGCCCGCATCACGGTAGAGACTGCCCAGGTTGTAGTGTGCCTGAACATGTCCCGGATCCAGTTTCAAAACGCGTTCGAACTGCGTGATGGCTTGGTTTGTCTGGCCGCGCTCAGCCAAATGACGACCCAGATTGTTAAGCGCACTAACGAAGTTAGGATCGAGTCTGGTTGCGGTGCTGAACTCCACATATCCTTCCTCGGCACGTCCCGCTCGATCAAGCACAACACCAAGAAGATTGTGGGCAACCGCGGATTGCGGCGCCGCGGCCACGGCCTGGCGAGCGGCCCGCTCGGCTTCGGCGAGGGATCCCTGTTGTAATTGCGCTACGGCCAGGTCCAGGGCGGCGCGTGCGGCGGGGTTTAGCTGCGTCGTACTTCTGGCACTCTTCGTCCCGGAGTCGCGCTTCTGCACTCGCTGGGCTTTAATCGCTCCTTCATCGAACAAAAACAATAGGCAGCAAATCACAAGTGAAAAGCGCAGCCCGAAAGCCAACTGTATCGTCGCAGCTTGTGTCGCTCGATTCTTCACCAGATAATTTCGTCCTTAGTGATTCCGCGGCGATGCGTTGGTGCGAAACTCGCTGTTCAGCTTCTCAACGATTGCAAACTCACGTCCGGCTTCCTCATTTCGTCCGAGCCGTCGTAGCCCTTGACCCAACTGATAATGAGCATCTGCCCGTTGCGGATCCAGCGTAACTGCAACCTGCAAAGCCTCTACTGCTTCGCTATACAGTTCACTAAGCATAAGCGCTCGGCCCAATGACCAACGGGCTTCAAAATTTTTGGGATCGATCGCGATTGCCCGCCGCAAAGCACTGATCGCTTCGTCTTTTTTGCCTTGCTTCAACAGCACCGCACCCGCACCCACCTGGCCGAAAACTGACTCCGGATCGAGTTTGATAAGTTCCTGGTATTCCGACAGCGCGGCAGCCGAATTGCCCGCCGATTCCAGCGAGGTGCCCAGGAAGAATCGTGCTTCTGCAAACTTCGGCCTTATTCTGACTGCCTCGCGCAGACTTTTGATCGCGCCTTCATAATCTTTCTCTGCATATCTGACGCGGCCGAGATTGAAGACCGCATCGAAATTTGCCGGGTCCAGCGCTACAGCCTGAGTTAAAGCTTCGCCGGCTTCAGCGTTGGCATTACCGCGGGATGCCAGAATAATTCCAAGCAAGGTATAGGCGTCAGCCGCACCGGGATTGAGTCGCAACGCTCGCCGCACTTCCTTCTCGGCGGCTTCGCTCTGTTGCGCGTTGTAAAGTGCCAGCGCATAGAAATACGCTGCCTCGACGGAATCGCCGCGCTCTTTCGCTAATTCAGCAAAGGCGTCCACTGCCTCAGTCCAGCGGTTCAACTTTACGTAGGCCAGACCCAGGTCCTGCCAGGCGCCTACAAGCGTGCGGTCGCGCTGGAGGGCCTCGCGAAAATCGTTGATAGCATTCTTCAGATCGTCGCGATCAGTGGCGAGCAAGCCTCTGACGTAAGGCACTCGCGCGTCGGAGGGTCGAGCATCCTGGACCAGTAAGAGCTGCGACATGGCGCGCGCCGGATCGTTGAGCAGGCGATAAACGGCAATCAGCTCAAAGCGCACATCATATTGTCTCGGGTCCAGTTCGAGCGCGCGGCGAAACTGCGAAGCCGCTTCCGATAGTTGCGCCGGATCACCAATACGAAGCAGAAAGCGACCCAACTGATAATGCGCGGTGTAATTCTTATCATCGAGTTTCAAAGCCGCGCGTTCAGCCCCAACGGCTTCATTCGCACGGCCCAGTTTCCAAAGTACGTAACCGAGGTTGGCCTGATAATCCGCATTAGCGGGCTTGAGCTTGGTTGCCGCGCGCAGGTCATCGTAGGCTTCTTGAAAACGATTAAGCCGCACCCGAGCCAGCGCCCGCGCATTCAGTGCTTCGTCATCTTGTGAATTCGTTTTGAGTCTTGCTGTCGAGTCAGTCTCCACCTTTTCAGCACGTATCTCTGGAGTACTGAAGCGCTCGACGTGTGAGCGCACCGGGGTAGCTGACGGCGGCGTTTGCGCATATGGGGTGCTGGCGCACCACAGCACAATCAAAATCAGACCGCTCAGTTTCATTTTCATTTTGCTTAAGCCGAACCCGTGGGAAACGAGAGGATTCTAGCAAAAGAGAGGCACCCAGGGCGATCAGACGGCGCCTCGGCCGAGGAACGCCATCTGAGCGCTTGCGGTTACCAGCTACGATTGAAGCAGGCCTGGCAAAAGGCGCAACTTCAGAAAATATACTTCAGCCGATATTGAACTACACGTCCGGGCAACGCGTTATTCTTAATCTGGCCGAAATCACCATTGCCCAAATCATTGGAGGGCACCGTGAAATTCGGGTGATTGAAGACGTTGAAGAATTCAAAGCCCAACTGCACCTTCGTGTTCTCAGTGACCCGAGTATTCTTGAATACCGAGATGTCGGTGTTGAAGATTGCGGGCCCGCGGAACGTATTGCGTCCGAGGTTGCCGAATCTAATGGTATTTCCCGCTGGGTTTGTAACGGTACGCTGAGCACTGGCCGCCGTTGTAAAGGCCGCGGGATTAATAATCAACCCGGCCGGCACGTTGGCGAACGGATCCCCAATTAGTGAAGGACGATTAGCCCCGCCGCAGTTCGTGCACACCACGCTGTAAGGGAAGCCCGTACGCGCGGACTGAATGATATTTATCTGCCAACCGCTCACCAGCCGGTCGGGACCATTAGTCAAATAAGGTTGCCCTTTGCCGAACGGCAGGTCGATGATTGCGTTGGCAGATAACAGGTGACGTACATCCAGAGACGAGTTGCCTTTGTCAAAACTAATGTCAAACGGATTGATCGGACCACCGCGACCATTGCGTGAATCGCCAAGGCCGTTGAAGATGCCCGTGTTGTTGTCTATGGTGTGTCCCCAGGTATAGGAAATCTGGCCCTGAACATTACGCGAGAATCTCTTCTGCAGTTGCGTTTGCAAGGCATCGTAACTGGAGGAAGCTCCGTTGGTGTAAAGCACCGCGTTGTTCAAAAACTGCCCGCTACTGTTCCTCGCCAGAGCCAGGCCACCAGTGCCAATGTCATTCGCGTAGAGCAGATTGCGCGAGCGGTTCCCCACGTATCCAACATCCAGAGAATAATCCTTGGAAAACTGGTATTGGACGCTCAACTGGAACTGATGGACGTAAGCGGTCTTTTGTTTCGGATCAATAGCAAACACACCAATGTCCGTTGGGATGTTGTTTGGATCGATCTGTGCCGTCACGTTTGGCGGCCCGGTCTTCAGACTGAAAGTGGTCGCGCCTGCGCTCGTATTGAAACCATTCTGGTTCAACGCAATGCTATTAGTGAATGGTGGGTTGCGGACACCCGGCGGATAATCGACGCCATCGAGTGTATAGAGCAAACCATAACCACCGCGCACCACCAGGCTCTTATTCTTGTCGACCGAGTAGGCAAATCCGATACGAGGTCCGAAGTTGTTCTTGTCCGTCTGTATGATTCTATCGCTGGCGCCGCCGGCGGTGATTACTTTGCGTTGATCGATACTGAAGAGACTGTAGCGGCTGTCTTTTTCTGAGTAAGGCAGGAAGAGGTCGTAACGTAAGCCGAGATTGAGCGTCAAGCGGTCATTGACTTTCCAGTCGTCCTGTATAAAGAGGCCAATTTCTTGAGACCGCAGATTAAACGGACCGCCGAAAATCTTGCTCTTGCTGACAAACAGACCGGGCAGGCCCAGCAGGATGTTGGCCTGGCCGTTTCCGGTGCCGCCGTAAGGAATACCGTCAGCTCTAACGAAGCAAGCAGCCGCCGTTCCCGATCCTGCCGGACAGGTAGGGTTGGGTCCAGTTGCTGGACCATTGTCGCCATACTGGAACTGTCCCTTCAAAGCGCCGGTGCGTCCGCCATCAATCGTATTTAGACGACGGAGTCGCAACTCGCCGCCGGCTTTGAATACCTGATTTCCTTTCACGATCGTCACCGTGTCGCCGAAGTACGGATTCTTGCTCTTGACCTGGAACAGACCACCGTCACCCGTGAACTCCAGAAAGCCGTTACCAAAGTTGCCAATCAAAGATCCCCCTGACGCCTCGAGAGAGCCGTCATTCGCATTGGGAATGCCGATGTCTTTCGCGAAGGTTGGGCTGACGCCGCAAGCTCCGCCGACTCCGCAGTTGAAAATCGAAATCTGAATTTGCGTGAGACCGAAGCGGAACTCGTTAAGCACGGTAGGGCTGAAGGTGTGTGTGTCGGTAATAGAAATCTGCCGCGAATTGCCGCGTTCTTCGCCGGCGCCGAAACCAGCCGTGGCAATATTGCCGGGGAAAAAATTCGCGCGCACTGTTTTCAGTGGCTGATTGGAAAAGCGGCCCGAGAGCGAGTTGTTATCGGAAAGCTTGTGGTCAATCTTGATTTCCGGATTGTTAATTCTTTCCTTATTCGCGCGCTGGGTGAAATAGTTATTGCCGTTGACGTTGTTGTTGTCGCCGCTGGGATTGAAGAGCAGGCGCGTGGGCAGGGGATAAGCTGCCAGGTAAGCCTTGCCGACCGTGTCAAGCGGATTGGTAATAATATTTCCCGGGTAGGCCGCGCCCGTAAAGGGATTAAAGATCGTGGGAAACTCACTGAAATTTCCGGTGCGTGACAACGCAGTAGGTACTACCGTGTTCGTCGGAAATGGCAAATTGTTTCGTTGACCCAAAAAGTCAAAGAAAAAGAAAGTTCGGTTCTTGATAATTGGACCGCCAAGCGTGCCGCCAAACTCGTGTATCTGCTGCACGGCCTTTTGCAATTGGGTGATCTCGGCCGGAGATGAACCGCGAGCAATTGCTTCCGCCAAGCGAGTCTTCAAGGCAACGTGATACGCATTGAGGCGCGAATTCTGTCCGTAGTAGTAGAGCGAACCGTGAAAGTCATTCGTGCCAGACTTGATAGAAGTATTGATGACCGCTCCCGACGCGCGGCCAACCTCCGCGGGTGGAATACTGGTTGTGATCTTAAACTCAGCGATAGCGTCCGGGTTTGGGAATGTGCCAATGGTTCCAAACTGGGGCTCATTATTATCGACGCCATCGAGCGAAAAGTTATTGTTGCTGGAACGCTGACCATTGGCGGAAATCGCGGCGCCGCCCGAGCGATTGAAACGCGAAGACTCGGAGCTACCGTTTGCGTTGCTGCTTCCAGGACCACCGCTTCCCGCGCGGGGGTCGCCATTATTAAAGGAACGCGCCTCTGGTCCACCGCCAAGACCGACATTATTTGCGCGAACTACACCCGGCGTCAGCGTCGCCAGTTGCGTGAAGTTGCGTCCTGAGAGGGGCAACTCAGTTACCTCGCGGCCCGTGATGACGCTGCCGCGGTCACTCGTCTCAGTTTCCACCAGGCTGGGTTCAGCCGTAACCGTGACCTGGGCGCCTATGCCTCCGGCTTGCAGCGTGATGTCGAGCGGCAGCGTTTGCGCCGTCTGCACCATGACATTTTCCTGAACTGCTTTTTGGAGGTTGAGCGCTGCCGGTGGAACTATCTCCACGCGATAGGTACCCGGTTCAAGCAGTGGCACATCGTACGTGCCATCATCACCAGTGCTTACGGTGCGTGCGGCGTTCGTTCCCGTATTGGTGATGGTCACTTGAGCGTTCTGGACGACAGCTCCGTTTTGATCCTTCACCGTTCCTTTCACTTCTCCCTTGTTCGATTGGGCAAACGCGGAAATCGCAAGAACAGCAAAAAGGAGAACGAGAGCGCCGCCGCTGCTTACGAGGCGGGCAATAGTCGAATGGGTGATCATGGTTTTTCCTCGCGTGCCGTCAAAAGGATGTAAGAGCACTCATACCTGTTTCCAGGCAAGAGTGGCTCGACTTTTAGGTCCCTGCTTGGATATGGGCCAAGGCGTTGCACTGCCCGGGCTCAGTATGGACTGCGGTTTCGAATAAACGCTGCTAGAAGAAAAGCGCCAATGAAAAGCTGTTTGACAGTTTGTTGTCTAAACGAACGAAGTATTTAATACAGTTTTAGGGGCGTGTCAACTGTTTTTGGGAATTTGTCCAGATTATTTAAGTGCCAGGCGCAACGACTGCTAATGCCAGGGTGCGAGACCAGACGCGTAATTTCGAAAAGAGAGCGCTTCATGCGGCGAAAGCAGCCGCAAACTTGCTGGCGAGAACTAGGCTCAATGCGCCTCTCAATGTTGGCTTTGCTCCCAATGTTGAAGGCAAGATTTTGGCTGAGGGGAGTCCCCGGCGAACACTGTGTTCGATAGTTTCGGTAAGCGCACTTTCAACCAGCGACCAGGCCCGCGCAATCTCTCCACCGACAACCACGGCTTCCGGACTGAAGCCAACAACCAGGTTTGAAATTCCGACGCCCAGGCAAAGAGCGGTCTCAATCAGTGCAGCCCTGGCGTTGGCTTCACCAGCGAGCGCCTGATCAACCAGATCGCGAAAACCAAACTGCGCCACGCTTTCTTCACCTGACAATTTCAGGTAACGAGCCAGCGCCGCACGCTCCGAAGAGAAAGCTTCCCAGCAGTCGCGGTTGCCGCACGAGCACGGAACCGGCGCGTGCGTCCCGATCACCATATGTCCAAATTCGCCCGCCGCCCCGCGTTGCCCGCGATAAACCTGGCCGTCAAAAATGATTCCCGTGCCGACGCCCTCAGCCACGAGCACGAGAATAAAATCTCTCGCGTCGCACACTTCCGGCCGGCCAAACCAAAGCGCGGCCAGCGCCACTGCGTTAGCGTCGTTATCGATGATGACCGGCAGTCCAACCGCCGTGGAGATTGTCTTGGAGACAGGAATATCTCGCCATTTGAAGTAAGGGACGTAGACGGCGCTGCCGGTGGACGGATCAACCAACCCGGGCAGACTCACACCCACAGCCTCGATCGAGCCCTTGTTTTTGACTGAGAAGTCTCGGACCAGCGTGACCACATCTCGCAGAGTTTTGTCAGGATCAGGATCAGTCAGGAACTCTTTCTGCTCAACGATGCGTCCTGCCAAATCGCTCGTCGCGACAGTGGTGCAAGTCGGGGTGATGGCAACGCCAATTGCAATCGCCTCCTTCGTTCGCAGTCTAAGCAGGGTAGGCCGCCGGCCTCCAGTCGACTCGCCTTCGCCCACTTCTTCAACCAGGCCTTCGGCTGTCAGCGCTTCGACGATCGCTGAAATCGTTGAACGCTGCAAATCCGTTTCGCGCGCAATCTCGGCGCGCGAAATCGGTTCGCGCTCGCGCACGTAGTTCAACACGATCTGCCGATTGATATCGCGGATTGTATTGAGGCGGGCTGCCTGAGTTTTTCTGAGATCAAGTCGTCGCAAAGTTTAAAGCTCCAGTCGGGGAGAGCTGTCGATAAAATTGTTTCGCGTTTCGAGTTTCGAGTTCCGAGTTTCGAGTTCAGGTCTCAGGCTGAAGCTACCCGGGCAAACTCGAAACTCCAAACTCGAAACCCGAAACTGCCGTTCTTATTTTGCCCCCTTACCCTGAATGATAGTTAGCGTCTTATCAATCGCCGGAACGTCGAACGCTTCAACGGCGCCGTTGGCCCATTGGATTTCGAGTTTATCGACCTTCGTCGCGGCGCCCAAACCGAAATGCAGCGTCAGGTCGTTTTGTGAACAATAGACTGCGCCGCTGATTACGTCGAGTCTTTGTCGCGTTTTTCCTGTCGTCAAGTAAGCGATGCTGCCAATCGCGTCCCGCGGAGTCCGCTTTTCCACGTCTCCCACTAGTCGCAGATTCAACCAATGGCCGGCAGGCGCCGCGACGTTGCGCAAAACGGAAGGCCGGGAATCGATATTATTGACTACAAGGTCGAGCCGGCCATCGCCATCCAGATCACCAACCGCAAGGCCCCGACTGGACCAGGCGCTCGCCAGAGCGTTACCGGGCGGCGCGCCGACGCGTTCAAATTTGCCATTCTTAAGATTGTGAAACAGCAACGGCTGCTCGGCAAAGCTTGTCCCCCACTGGTTTGCATCAACCGCCGGATAAACGTGTCCATTCACCACAAAGAGATCCTGCCACGCATCGTTATCGAAATCGAGGAAAGTCGTGCCCCAACCGAGAAACGGAATAGTCAGCTCACCGAGGCCGGCCTGGAAAGTCACATCCGTAAAATTCCCATCGCCATCATTGTGATAGAGCACGTTTGAGTCGTCAGAAAAATTCGTGATGTGGAAATCTACGCGACCGTCGTTGTCGTAGTCTCCAATCGCCAGGCCCATGCCTGCTTGCTCGCGTCCATTTTCATTTAGGGCCACGCCCGAAGGATAGCCGACTTCCTCAAACGTTCCGTCTCCTTTATTAATGTAGAGCTGTTTGGGCGTCGAGTCGTTGACAACTATCAAGTCGAGGAGCTTGTCGTCGTCGGCGTGGACGAAAGCGGAACTAAACCCGTAATACTTCTGCGGATCGTTTACGCCCGCCTTAACACTAACGTCCTCAAAGCTACCGTCAGGCTTTTGGTGGTATAGCGTATCGCTTTCTCCAGGCAGACCGCGTGGGCCACACATCACCGGAACGCCGCGAAACTGACAAAAGTTTTGACCAACGCCGCCCGGCTTCCCTGCCTCGCTTGGACTCGGCGGCAAATTATTGAGATCGATTTCAGCATAGCCGGGAACGAAGAGGTCGAGTCGCCCATCGCCGTCATAGTCGCCCCAGCTCGGACCGGTGCTCCAACCCTTGCGCGCAACGCCAAGCTTCTCGGCAACGTCTGTAAACGTTCCGTTGCCGTTGTTGTGATAGAGACGCGAGACAGCGAAATTCGTCACATACATGTCGGGGTGGCCGTCGTTGTCGTAGTCGCCAACCGCCACGCCGCAGCCCCAGCGCTCATTGGCAACGCCGGCCCTGTCCGTCACGTCTTCAAATTTCCAGTTGCCCAGATTGCGATAAAGCGCGGCGCGTGGCGGCTTCTCCTTGCCCTCGAGGGCAGCCACGGTCGAGCCATTGACGAGGTAGATGTCGGGAAGGCCATCGCCGTCGTAGTCAAAGATCGCGACGCCGCCGGAAGTTGTTTCAAAAATATAATTCTTTTGCGGACTGCCTGAGCGATGTTTGAAAGCGGCCAGGGCCGTCTTTTCCGTTACGTCCTCAAACACGACCGGAGCTTTCGGATCCGTGATCCCGGCCGTGCGGCGCGATGAATAGTTCACCGGCGTTCCGGTTGAAACGCCTCCCTGAGGCTCGGGCTTCTTTGGCGGAGTTTGGGGAAACACAAGAATAGAACCTGCAAACGAAGCCAGCAGAAGAACCAGGACAAGGGATCGGGGCCGCATTCCGCGGCGAGACTTTTTCAAAAACATTTCTCCCAAATAGTTTTCCGTTGAACTTGAACTCGGTGATTAATTGGAGAGACAGGGTTTTGGCTTGGCGCGAAGTTGGTGCCGTCCACGTCAGAACCCGAGAAAAAATACGCGGCCACCTCATGGCTGTCAATGTTCGCGTCTGATTGCAATCTGGGCGGAAGCCTTCAATGAGCCTGCGGAGCAGGCGGAAGCGTAAAGCCCAGGGTGGAGCGAAGCGAAACCCTGGGAGAACTGAGTTTGATGAGCACCAAGCCCGCGAAGCGGGCGGCAGAGGGCTCCACTCTAAGATCTTTCGCCCGTTTCACGGGCTCAAAAGATTGTGACGTAATCACCCCAGGGTTCCGCTGCGCTCCACCCTGGGCTTTATGCTGTCGCCTGCTATCGCAGGCTGGTTGAATGATGCTAAGTCACCGCGCGCTTTGCTCATTGATCACCAGGTAACGATCCACTTGCGGCTCCGTAATTGTCTGCAAGATACCACTGGGCCAACTCACTTCAACTTTACGCACACTCGCCGTTCCCAGGCCGACGATGATGCGCGGATCATTCGACGACAAATAACTTCCGGACGTATTCGCGTCGAAGATTTGTTTCCGGCCGGCGCTGTCGGTGACGGCGATGCGCGCGCCAATGCCGTCCCGATTCGATTTGGAGCCGACCAGAGACAAACCCAGCCAGTGATTCTTTGTCCCGTTATTTCGCAGCAAGACCGGTGGGCCATCGAGCGTCGCAATAACAACATCCACCTGGCCGTCGTTGTTCGGATCACCAAACGCCGCGCCGCGTCCGACCAGTGAACTACTAAACGCAGGCCCCGCGCTAGCCGATACGTTTACAAATCCTTTGTCGGTATTGAGCATCAGCAGCGGCGTTTGCTTGTATTTCAGATAAGGGTTTGTTTTTTCAATCGTATCGAGCACGTGGCTTTGAGCAACGAAAAGATCGCGCCGGCCGTCGTTGTCGGCATCGATGAAGTGCGTGCCCCAGCCGGAATACGGCAGCGTGACTTGCCCGACGCCGGCGGAATTAGTCGCATAGGTAAAGCTAAGATCGCGATCGTTGTGATAGAGCGGATATGTTTCATTTGAGAGCGTGGTAATGAAGATATCCAGGTAGCCGTCGTTGTCATAATCTCCGGCGTCGATTCCCATGCCGGCATACGTCTTGCCATTTTCGTCGTAGCCGGCGCCGGATGTAATGGCGATGTCTTCAAACGTCCCGTCGCCTTTGTTGTGATAAAGCGATTGGCGCACGCTGTCGTTGGCGACGAAGATGTCCATGAAACCATCGTTATCAAAATCACCGAGCGCAACTCCCAGTGCCTTGCCGCCCGGCTCTTCAATCCCGGCCCTGGCGCTCACGTCTTCAAACGAGCCGTCGGCGCGCTGGTGATAGAGGATGTTCGTCGCGCCTTTGAAATTATCCGGGTGGCAATAGGCGCGGTAGCCCGGCCGAATCTCACCGCAATAGACGGAGCCGACGTCGAAGTCCCATTCAACATAACGCCCGACAAAAAGATCGAGCCGGCCATCGCGATCGTAATCGATCCAGCCCGCGCTGGTTGACCAGCCACCAGCGCCGACGCCCGCTTTTTTCGTTACGTCAGTAAACGTGCCGTCGCCGTTGTTGTGATAAAGATAGTTGCCGCCGTAGCCAGTGACATAAAGGTCCTTGTAGCCGTCGTTGTCGTAGTCGGCCGCGGCAACTCCCATGCTGAAGCCGTTGCCTTTCAGCCCCGAAGTTTCCGTGACGTCTTCGAAAGCGCCGTCAGCCTTTTGGTGGTAGAGCCGGTTCCAGTATTTCGCGTCGCGCTTGTCGGGCGCGTCTGTTTTCGGCATCGGATCTTTCAATGCCGCGCCGTTAGTAAAAAACAGATCCATGCGGCCGTCGTTGTCGTAATCAAACATCGCCACGCCGCCACCCACCGCTTCAAGCAGATACTTCATAGAAGTGAACGACGGCGCGCGTTTGAAATTGATGCCCGCCACACTGGTTACATCAGCAAAGGTGACTGGAGACTGTCCCTGCGGCGCGGGCGGCGGCGGTTTCTTAGCCGGCGCTTCCGAACTGTACGACTTTCCTGTGCGTTGTGGGGTTGGACCTGGAGTCGGTTGCTGGCCGAACACGATCGTGAGGTTAACACTCAGAAATAAGAGAACCAGTGCGACTAATAAACGGAAACGAATTGTGCGCATTAAAAATAGGCCGGGTGGTTTAGATTGGAAACAGCGCATAGGGTTGCGCGGAGACTTGGCAACCCTGCGAGCTGAGCCAGTTATTTTGTTGCTATCACTACATAGTCCCTTCCGTTGTAGAGACGAACTCCGTTTCCGGATTTAGTCATCATCAACGGGCGCGGCCGCTTCAGCTGTTTGTCTTTGGTGGTGGCGACGGAGAGTAGTTGATTGCCGGCCAGGTCAAGAATGTTCAGCTTGCCATCGTTACTGAAACCAAAACCATAAGCGCCCAGGCCCAGATCCGAACCGTTAATCGCAATGGCCGAATCTGTAATCAGAAAGCCTTCATACTTCGCGCGCACGTCGGCAGCGTAGCCGGAGGTATCAACCAGGCCTGCGATCACATAGCGGTTCGTGCCGAAACGCGCAGCCGCGGAGTTGCGCATCTGCGTGGCCGCGCTGAGTCCCTGAAAATAAAACCCGGGTGGCACAACTCGCAAGAGGTCTGCGCCGGTTAAGACGGTAGCACTGTCCTGAGCGGCCGCCGGTAACGACAGCGAACATGAGATGACGAGTGCGGCAAGTGCTGTTAGCGAATATTTTTTCCAAAGTTTCATGAATGGGTTTCCTCCGTGTTACTCCCCTCCCCACAGTGTGGGGAAGGGCTGGGGTGGGGTCGCGTGTCGCCTGCCTCTCCCCTAACCCCTCTCCGCTTGCGGAGAGGGGAACAAAACTACTTAAAAGACTTCGACGCCGATTATCTTACATCTTTCGTGGAAAAAGGAACGTGAGGATCGGTTCGACACGCGCGGCCCAGGCGGCTTCATTGTGTACGGCGCCTTCCGCTTCGAAGTATTCGAGATCTTTTCCCAGTCGCCAGCCCTGTTTGATCAGCGTCTCTTTCAAGAGCCTGGCATCGCTAACGGTTTGCAGCGCTTCCTCGGCCGTTCCGCCTTCTTTCGTGCCGATATCCATCCAGATGCGGACCTTCGGCTTTTTCCCGAGCGCCTCGACGTAGTACACGATCTGCTTGTCTGAAAACCACACCGACGGCGAGACTACCGCAGCACGCCCGAACACCGTCGGGTACTTCAGCGCCAGATAGATCGAAACCAATCCGCCAAGTGATGAGCCGCCCAATCCTGTATGTTGTGCATCTCTCTTTGTGCGGTAGTGGGAGTCAATGAAAGGTTTCAACTCTTCCACCAACATGCGGCCGTAGAGATCTGCTTTGCCGCCTTTGTATTTAGCGTCTGCCGCCAGCGTGTATTCATTGATGCGTTCCCGGCCCGCGTTATAAATGCCGACAATGATCAGCGGCTCAATTTTCCCGGCGGCGATCAGCCTTTGCGCCGTCTCATCAACCCGCCACTCCTGACCGGGAATAAAAGACGTGGCGCCGTCGAATAAATTCTGTCCGTCGTGCAGATAGAAAACTGCATAGTGTTTCGCTTTGTTGGCTTCGTAACCCGGCGGCAGATAAACGACTACGTCCCGATCGTTATTCAGAATATTTGAATGAAAGCCTTTGTGAAAACGTATGTCGCCGGTGAGCGTGTGCGGCTGCTGCGCGACGGCTGTCCCAACTACCAGGAATGCGACACTAACTGAAATGCTGATGAAGCAATGTCCAATCAGTTGTCCGGGCGTTTTCATAAGCGCACAGCATAACCGCCGGACGTGAAGCATACAAATCGGAGGTGATAGGTAAAGGGGTGTTGCTACCAATCGGGCTAGTGCCCCGTAGATTAGCCACACGTTTTTTCAGCGGGTGCCCAACTGATAGATCACCGTATTCGGATGATAGGCCTTCCAGTCGAACCAATAATCGTTTAGCAGCGGAACCTTCTTTAACTGATGTCCCGACAGCACGCCGCTAGTGGCATTGCCGGTGAAGTCCCATTCGCTACCAGTCTCAGCGTCAACCAGCACCAAAGGCGACGCCTGAGGCTTTACGAAGAATTCCAATTTGCGACCGTCTACCAATCTTTCAAAGGCGCGAACTGATTTGTTGTCTTCCCCAACTACGACGAAGATTGGGACTCCGCCAACGCTATCAATGATCGGGCTCTGTTTGAGCAGCACTTCGAACGGATAAGCCGTTGACGCGCCGTTGAGAGTTACGCCCACGACCAGAGCGCGCGGCTCGAGCGAATTATCCTGAGGTTTAGATGTGGTGACGCGCCCCTTGACCATGGTCTCTTCCCAGTTTGCCGGCGCATAAAGTCCGGCCCGCATTACAGCTTCATCCGGCTTCAGGACTCGCCCCTCAGGTTTCTCTCGCTTCCATAATCCGAAGGTCAACTCATCATGAAAGACCGGAAGAAGTCGTTGACCCTTTAATGGCCCCTGAATCGCTTCGCCTGTGACCTGCTGCCACCATGAGCCTGTCTCTTCATCGCGCATGATAAAGTTTTGATTGTTGATACCCGCTAGATGAAAGTGAAGTTGCCGTCCGTTTACTGTCGTCTCCCACACCAGACCGGTGTGACAGAGCGTTCAATAAGTGGCGACTATCGGGGTGCCTA
>Ga0137409_10001450_pt1 | contig 25674 bp, 23 predicted proteins | sample CZODoug1_16funga_FD_122059 | JGI IMG/M metagenome (GOLD analysis project Ga0137409, IMG submission 122059) | Vadose zone soil fungal communities from Angelo Coast Range Reserve, California, USA - CZODoug1_16fungal (Hybrid Assembly) | ecosystem: Environmental > Terrestrial > Soil > Vadose zone...
TCGATGGCGAGGTCGGAAGAAAACAGACTGAACACCGACCTCATGTTGTAACCGTTCTTATTCATCCCTACATCCCCTTGCGGAGAAGGACTCCCCGCTGTCCGGCCGGCAAAAGCACTGGCCTCACCGCGGCCAGCCCCACCAGCTATTGTCTCCGGACACCACGACCAGCGCAAAGGCGCTTGGGTCTTTCTTCGGAGCTCTTACTTCGGAACCACGATGGATACTTGTTTCATGTTCGTCCCGCCCCGGCGATTCGATCCAATAATCGAAATCGTATGCTGGCCCGGAGCAAGCTGCTCCGTAAAGTGTCGGAAATTGCCATCCGGCGCTATGTTCGGCACGGATTGGCCGTTCACTATCAGAGCCGCACCGGGTTCGGTCTTGCCCACGATCTCCGCCGAGTGTCCGACCACCTGCGTGCTGACGATCTCTAGGACCATATCCTGCGACTGGCCTCGGGCCACCAGCGTGAATTTGAAAATGGTGCTGACTTCACTGGTTTGTTTCTTTCCATCCGTGGCCGTGACGTTCCAGAAGTAGTCGCCGGGATCGAGCCCGGTGATCTCCACCGCCGTTCCGCTGACCTTTGGTACTTCCTTCACGGTCTTCGTAAACATCGCGGTGGTGCTGATCCGCAGAGTATAGGATACGGCATCCTGAACGGGCTTCCATTCGAATCGAACCGGCGAGGTCTTGGGGTTTTCCACGATGATCGGCGCGAGGTTCAGCGGTTCGACGAGATCGGGAGGCGCCAGCACGTTTGATTTCTGAATCGCCCCTCCGCTCGGAATTGTTACCTTCTCGAACGCCGCGAGGTCGATCTTTTCTGCGCCACGCTGCACCTGCGCACTGCCGCTCGAGACCACGATCTCACTCGACTTATTGTCGGGGTCCGCTTTCACCGCACCGCGGCTGTTCGAGCCTAGTTGGGCCTTTGTGTCTTCGACCCGGACTTGCGCTTTAGACTCTGCCAATGTCCAGGTGGGCGTTGCCCAATCCACGGTACCGACCGTGATGCCGATGCCCGAGCTGCTCGGCCTGTTGCTCTCGGTGGAGTTTTCTTCCACGACCACCAGCGAATCAGGCTTCATCGTGTATGTCGTACCATCGGCGAACATGATACGTGCGTCTCCATCCGGCCCTGTCTTTATTTGATCGCCTTTGTCGAGTGAGGTGCGGAAGTCCGCGTCGGCCCATTTGACTGAATCGACTTTTTTGACTTCGACTTTGCCGTCAAGGTTGACGAATTTTGCCTTTTTCTGGCCGCTCCCCGCGGGTTCCGCGTCACCATTGCTCACCGCGTTGTTCACGGCGTTGGTGAATTTCTTGTAGACGAAGGAGGACCAATCGGGCTTGGCCAGATATAGTCCCCCGAATAGAATCGCCATGCCCAAACAGCTGTAGCCCACCACGGTCTTGTAGGTAACCGCCCTCCAATATACTTCGACACGCGGGACCTTTTGCTGGCCTTGCTCGTGCCTTGGGTCGATGGGTGCTTGCGTCGTCATGAGTGCAACCGCTGTGAAAGCTCCAATTTTCCAATCTAACATAGTGGTTTGCGCGCGCCTAAATTGCGGAGCGGTGCGTATTCAAATTGCAAATAGCGTAGCCGCACCCGCCCCAATCGCCCTTCGCCTGTCCATTGGTGCAGCTCTCTGGAGCGAACTTGTTAGCGCTCTTCTTTCCGGATGAAAAAGTGCTGCTTGTCTACGCCCGCCGGTACCCCAAGGTCGAAAAAGCCCACCATCATTTCGTCGTAGGTCTGCTCGCCCCAGCGCACCGCTGCATGCGCATCCGGATTGTGCGGATTCGCCTTCGAATTGTCGTACCACGCGACGGCTTGAAGTTCCGTTCCCGCTCTCAGGAACCGCGGCTCCGCCAGCCGATAGCTCATCTGCCAGTGGAAGTGATAGTTGACGCGGAGCAGCGGTTCGATTTCATAATCCGGCTTGCCGTCGGAGCTCATTTTCTTGCGAATCAGGTTGTATTCGAATCGCTTCCCACGCAGGTGCATGTGCGGAAAAAAGCTGAACAGCGTGGTGTCATTGGGAAGCGTGCCGCGCGCCTCGACCCGGTAGTCCGGCGCACCCGGCGGGATCACGAAATGGTCGTTTGTGAGTTGCAGCGTCAAGACGCGCTGCTCGGGCGCATGTTTCGAAAAAATCAGTCCGATGCTTGATCGATCGGAAGCTGCGCGGCCATTGGCGGTGTAGTGCATTTGAAAAACAAGGTCGGAGCCCGCGGGAATAAATTTCGCCATTTTTTCGGGCCACGCATCCGGAGAACTCCCCGGCGCATAGACGAGCAGGACGTCACTGTCCGTCCAGTGAGCGCCGCGGCGATCTTCGGGATCAGTCAGCGTCGAAGCTGTGAATGGAACGCCAACAGGCGCGTGCCGCAGCCAGTTCGAATCCGGCGGACGAACGTACACAACCGCGTGATGCACGTTCGAACCCAGTGCCGGCAGAACTTCCGCCATTTGAACCCAGCGATCCTCTTTGAAATTCGTGGGGACAATTTCATAGGTGTACTCGATGTCACCGCTCGCGGGAAGCGTCACAGCTTGCGTCATCTTCAACACCAAATCCGGCTTGGGGATACTCCAGCTTTCCTCCCAGCGCCGTGACGGCCGTGCATCCTTGGTGTCTCCGGCCGGCGATTTCGCTTCGGCCCACGCGGCCAGCGCGCCGATCTCTGCCGGCCTCAGCGATGGATCATTCGAAAACTGTCCTACAAGCGAATCAGCGAACCACGGCGGCATGGATTTTTCCTGCGTCGCACGGCGGATCGCAACGGCAAATAGCCGCGTCTCTTCGTACGTTTCGAACGGCATCGGCGCGATGCCTCCGGCGCGGTGACAACTTTGGCAGTGCTGCTCGAGGATCGGCAACACATCGCGATAAAAGGTCGGTGGTTTCTTAGGGGGAGCGTCCTGCGCGAACGATCCGCTCAGCCACAACAGAAGCGATGCCAGCACGCCACCAAAAACAAGGAATGCACGAAGTTCTTGCAGGGTGCGAATCGGCATGAAGTACCATGCGCGCCCCAGTCTCCGGTGGCCCGCTCTTGCCAGTCTACTATTTTATGGCTTGCATCGCTGGAGCGGAGCGCGGGGATGCCTAAAGACCGATTCTCAGGAATCCTCGTGACCTGGAGGGGCAAAGACGATTGTATTTGAGGCGCGTGCCTATATCTCCTATAATCTTAAGTTTGTCTACTGACGCGGGAGATTCATCGGATGGCTGGAGCAAAAGATACAAGCAAACTTGGGTATCGCATCCTTCTCGGGGCCGTCGTCCTGGTCCTGGGGGGCAGCATGCTGCTTTACCTCGTTCCTCAGTCGCCGGTCAGTGGTGAGGTCTCCACGGATACCGTCGCCAAGATTGGGGATGAGTCGGTTAGCGTGCAAGACGTGCGCCAGCAGCTAAATCAGATCGAGCAGCGGAATCCCAACATGAAGCCGCTCGAAGCCCTCTACGCCCAGCAAATCCTGAAGCAGCTGGTATTCGAAAAAGAGATCGAATATGAAGCCAAGCGCCTCGGAATTGCCGTGTCTGATCAGGAGCGCGCCGACCGTATTCGCCAGTTCGTTCCGACGGCATTCAATGGCGGCACGTTTGTCGGCATGGACCGTTATTCGGCCGAAGTCCAGGCGCGCTTCCAACTGACCGTGCCTGCGTTCGAAGAGCTGATCCGTCAGGGCTTGCTTGAAGAAAAATTCCGCAAGCTGGTGACCGACGGAATCAGTGTGGGGCCCGCCGAGCTTCAGGATGAATTCCGCTACAAGAATGAAAAGGTCAAGCTGGATTACGCGCTGATCAAGCCGGAAGACCTGGAAAGCAAGATTTCGCCTGATGAGGCGGAAATCCGCGCCGCTTATGAAAAGAACAAGTCGAAATACCAGGTACCCGAACGGCGTGTGGCGCGCTACGCGCTTGTGGACGCAAACCAGATCCGCCAAAACGTTCAAATTTCCGACGACATACTCAAACTGCAATATCAGGCCAATATTCGGCAGTATCAAGTGCCGAACCGCGTTCACGTCGAGCACATTCTCTTCATGACCGTCGGAAAGCCGGACGCCGAAGTCGAGGAGATCAAGAAAAAGGCCGAGGACGTTCTAAAACAGGTCAAGAAGGGCGGCAAGTTCGAAGACCTGGCGAAGAAGTACTCCGAGGACCCGGGATCGAAGGATAAGGGCGGCGACTTGAGCTGGATCACTCAAGGACAGACCGTCCCGGAGTTCGAGAAGACAGCCTTCAGTCTCAATCCGGGCCAGGTCTCGGATCTCGTCAAGACGCAGTACGGCTTCCACATTATCAAGGTCTTGGAAAAGGAGACGGCTCACACCAAGCCGTTCGATGAAGTGAAGGATTCGCTGCGCCCACGCCTCTTGCTTGATCAGGCTGAGAAGCAAGCCAGCGAGACGGCGGACCAGTTGTCCGCCGCAATCCGCCAGTCCAACAAGATCTCCCTGGACGATCTGGCGAAACAATATCACCTGACGGTGGGCGAAACGCGGCCTATCAGTGCGACCGACCCCCTGTTGGAGCTCGCGAATTCGCAGGAAGCCAAGAATGCGATCTTCCTTCTGCGAATAGGTGAGCTGAACCCGCCCGTTCGAACCGATCGCGGCTATGTCGTTCTGTCCGTGAAGTCGATCCAGCCGGCACACCAGGGTTCGCTCGAGGAGGTCCGTGACCGTGTCATCGCCGATCTCAAGCGCGAAAAGTCCACGGAAATGGCAAAGAACAAAGCGGAAGAACTGATCAAGCGCGTCAAGGCGGGTGAGAAATTCGATGCCACCGCCCGATCTCTCGGACTGGAGCCGAAAACGAGTGATCCCATCGCGCGCGATGGGTCCATCCCCGGCGCGGCGAGCGGCAAGCAGGTGGGTGCAGCCTTCAACTTGAAGCCTGGCGATGTGGGTGCTCCCTTGACCCTGGGACAGAACTGGCTGGTCTATCGCGTAGCAGAAAAAACGGAACCCAACCCTGCCGATTTCGAAAAACAAAAGAAACAATTGACCGAGGAGCTCCTCCAATCCAAGCGCAGCCTGGCCTTTGACGCCTTCCGGGCGGCCTTGGACACCCGCTTGAAACAGGAAGGCAAGCTGAAGCTCATGCCTGATAAATTGAAGGGCTTCGGCACTTTTGGCTAGTCTAAGTAACACAAAATAAAATACTTATAGATTTTATTCGGTGCGCTTGTCTTTCTTCGCGCGTCCCGATATCCTATTGGTGTCTTCCTTGAAACCGAATTCGGCCCGACACGCCGTTGTTTGGCGGATCTTGGATTCCGGGGCCAAGGCCCGAGAATTCGGAGCAGAAGCAATCATGGTCAGCCAGCGCCAGAACTCCACAGATCGGTGATACCAACATGCCAGCCCGCACTTCCGCCGTTCGTAACGACTACCGCTGCAGCATCGACCGGAACCAGTCGGGGAAATACTGTGTCCGCATCCAGGTCCACTACCCCCGGCATGCGTGGACGCTGGGCATCTATTTCCTGGCTTCCTCCTTCGACCGCGCCATGAAAAAACTCGAAGAGGCTCTGGATTTCCTCCAGCGTCAGGAAGAGAAGCTGTGGTTTTGGGGTGTGGATCGCGCCGAAGACATGGGTTTTTCGGCTGAGTTTCTGAAAGAAGCGGGGTTGCGGCTGGACCGCCGCACGGAATTCCCCGGAAAAGCTACCAACGTATCGCTGACTCCGGAGCGCGAAGTGCCTGCATTTGTCTTGGGACCGATGCGCCGGGGCTTGGCCGAATCCGTCGAAATGTCTCGAAGCGCGGCCGTCGGCAGCGGATCCTAACTCTCCTATTTTGAACCGCTTCTCTGCCTCAACACTCTTGCCCGATAGGTTCAATCCCCAGCTTTGCTCGCCGCCGCTGGCACGGCTTCGCGGATCAGCAGGGGCAGCCGCGGAAAGAAAAAGCTTCCCGCCACGTCGTCAAGCACGTTTACCTGGCATAGGTATAGCCCCGGCTTCAAAGCCTGCAGCGGCAAATCCATCTGGAAAATGACCGCCTTGCGTTCCGGGGCCGTCACTTCGTTGGCCACCACCGGTTTTGATTCGTAAATCTTTGTAGCGCCCTGAAGGAACTCGATGCTCGTGAAAACTCGGATGCTGTCCTTCGGTGGCTTGGCCGCCGGCGCATCCTTGGCTGTCCCTTTCTGGCTAGCGGCCGCCGCGGGCGCCGGATTCTTTCCCTTTGCCGCATCATACACTTCGTACTGCAAGTACAGATGCTGGTCGGGAGTGAAAACATGCGTAATGTTGGGAACCAGTTCCATCTGGTCCCGGATGAGTGGATTTGCCCCGTTTTTCTTGTTCGTGACCGGAGCACGCAGGCTGCTCAGCACCACCGAGCTCATTTTCAGCGGCATCTTGCGAAGGTCGGGGATTTGCACGTCCGTCTCGAAAGAACCCATCCGGCCTGTCTGATTCTCGCGGATGACAAACTTCAGGTGGTAGCTGCCCGGAGCAAGTACGAAACCCGTATTGTACTGCACGTTCTTGCGGCGCACCTGCTGCGTGCTCTCCACGGCCAGTTTCACAGTGTCGCGCAATTGCCCAACGCGCAACTTCCCGCCACCGAGAGCTTCCCCGATGATGTCGATGGTCGCATTATCCTTGTCTTTCTCCGTCACGAACGGTATCTGAGAGCCCGGAATCACTAGCGAAACCGCAAGATAATAGTGGGCATCATCCTGCCGGAAGTACGCCGCTCCGGCGTACAGTGGCACATCGACCCGCGGTAGCTGGGCCTCCAGCTCGTCCTCGAGCTGCTGCTCGCGGTCGGCGCGGTTCAAGTGTTCGAAATCCCGTCCTGCATAATAACCCGCGCGAAAATCGAGCTTCAGGTCCGAGCGGTTGACCTGCACTTTCAATCGCCGGAATTTTCCGTCCTTCAGAGGATTGTTGCTCGTGAAGCCGAGAACGTAGTACGCCGAACTGTCTTTCTGAACCTGCGAGAAAACCCCGCTAAAATCATTCGAATCGAAAAACGCCTTGCCGCCGGTGTCCGACGAAAGTGTCGCGAGTGTTTCCTGCGAAGCGGCGTTCCCGCTTAGATCGTTCAGCACGGAGGCGCCCGAATAAGTCGATTGCCCGTGCAAGCTGGCCGATTGCGCTTCGCCTCCGGGCGGGAACGCTTGCAGCCCGCGGATATCCAGCGAATAGATCGATACGTTTGCTTTCACCGCCGCCGCGGTCGTGGCGCGCAGGGCCGATTGGTTGTCCACGCCCGATTGGCTGATCCCATTGCTGAAATAGATGAGGCTCTTTTTCTGCGGGAGTTTGCCAAGCGCCTGCATGAGCGACTGCAGCGCCAGCAGCTTGCGGTCGGCGCTGAACGTGTTGAAATCCGTATCGTCAGCCGAGAAGGCGCCGCTTGTTTCCGCGGCACCCTCCGCGCTTCCCGAGCTGCCGTTTTCGAAGCCCTGGCCCTGTCCGGAATTGTACGCAGTCAGCGCCGCCAGCAATTTGGTTTTGTCGTCCGTGAAATCCAGATCCACTCGCATGTTCGTGGCCAGCGACACCAGCGCCATCAAATCGGCGGGCTGCATCTTTGTATCCACGAATTTCTTCGCCGCTTCGACGGATCGCTCGATCTGTTCCGGATCCATCGCCGAGAAATCAAGAAAGAGCAATATCAATCGCCGGTCGCGCGCGTCGAGCGACGGTGCTGCTTTCTTTGCGGAGCGCAGCAGCGTGCCCGGTCCGGCTGCACCCGAGATGGTCGCTTCCGCGGCTCCGGCGGTTACCAGCTCGTCTACATTCTCGAAATCGAAAGTGGAAATTTCCTGTTTTTTCCCATCCTCAAAGACCGTGAAGTCTCCCTTTTTCAGATCGCGAACGAGGTTCCCCTTCCTGTCGTGTGCGACCACATTCACCAGCACCAGTTCGCTTGTAACCTGGATGCGCGACTCCTTCGCTCCGGCTTGTCCCGTCTGCTGGGCAAGCACCGGCGGCGCCGCCTGCAAGAGCAGCCCCACTGCCGTTAGGATCGAACATGTCTTTCTCGGAATCCCCATATTCCTCTTCCTTCAGAACCGGAAGCGCGCGGTCATCGTCACGCGCCGCATGCCGCCCGTCCCCGTGACCTCCCCGAACGTAAAGGAATTCACCACCGTATTGATGGAAGTAAAATGCACGGTATTGAAAACGTTGTTCGCGGAGATGCGCAGCTCGAGTGCGCGGGATTCCTTGATCATGATCGTCTTGTTGAGCGACATGTTCAAAGAAACTTGTCCTGGCCCCTCGATAATATTTCTTCCGGCGTCGCCAAAATTGGAACCATTTGGGTTGACGCAGGTGGCACTCGGTGCGCAAAACGCCGCCGTATTGAACCATTTGAGCGTGGTCGGGTCGCTTACCGAAATCGGTTGCTCCGCGACGATGTTTGCGCGAAGCGACCCGCTCACACCACGGCTGATGTCCAGCCCTCCCCCCAGCACGCGCGGGGTGAAATAGAGCCCGGACCCGACCGTGAGGTCACCGCTCCACTGCCATCCGCCCAGAATGTGGCTCCATGCACCCTTGGGAACAAACCGCCGGCTCTCGCCGAATGGCAGATCGTAAATCCAGTTTCCCGTGAATTTGTGCCGCTGATCGAAGCTGGAAAGCCCGCGGTCCGCCGAGATGTCAAACGCATCTTGCGCCACAACGCTCCCCCCGCCGCCTATGGATGACGCGTCATCGATGGACTTCGAAAACACATACTGCGCGCTCAGCCCCAGCCCTTTCGCCATACGCTTGCGCACGCGCACCGAGGCCGCATGCAGGATCGAGTTTCCCTCCGAAGACTCGTAAACAAATGGCTGGCCGCCAGAGACCACCAGCGCGCGCTGCGTATCCAGCCGCGTTCCCTTCGCGCCGTTATAGCCCGCGTTCATCACCACGCCACCGGGAAACTCGCGCTGTACATCAAGATTCCAGATCTGCACGTAGCCGAGCCGATAGTTGGGGTTGACGGCGAAGTTGTTGGTCACCGTGTTTCCTGCAGACGGGAAACCGTTCGTAATTTTCAGCGGGCTCGCGCCAAAGAGGCCGTTGACGTCCGTGGTATTTGTCGCCGTGTTCGCGAACGGCGGTTGAAAGGCAAAATTCTGAATCATGGCTCCGTATTGCGCCAGGTTGTAGTTGATTCCGTAGCCCGTCCTGACCACCGTTTGCTTCTGCGGTTTCCAGGCAATCCCGATGCGCGGCGCGAAATTGTTGCGGTCCGGCCGGACGAGCGACGCGGGAAATATTCCGTTGAAGGGCCCGGCGTGGCCAGGCAGCACGGCCGCAGACGATGTAAAACCAGGCGCCACGTCCAAATTAGCGATGCGGTCGCTGGCCTCGGTATAAGGTCCGTTGTACTCGTAGCGCAGCCCTAAATTGAATGACAGATTCGACCGGAATCTCCAATCGTCTTGCGCGAAGAAATCAAACGCATTGGCGCGGAAGTTGTAGGAATTTGCGCCGGACTGTAGCGAGGTTTGTTGCGGAAAACCCAGCAGGAAGTCGGCAAAATCGTACCCTGTATCGGTTACTGGTTGCGTGCTCCCGGCTGGGTATTGTGACGTCGCGAACCCGGTAAACACAAAGCTACCTTCCGCATTTCTTGCCGAGCGGAAACTCAGCAAAATGCGGCGGTAGTCTCCGCCGAATCGCCAGTTGTGTTTTCCGCGATTCCACGAAACCGTCTCCGAGATCGAATAAGTCTGGTCCAGTTCGCGCCGTGCTGTCGGATCGTTCAGCCCTCCAAACGACGTGAAGCTGATTCCCGGCAGTCCCCAGTCGAACGGGTCGTTCGAAATCCCTATGATTCCCGCGCCCCCAGTTCCCGCCACGTCCGTCGCGTTCGTATACAGGTTTGCTGTAAGAACGTGATTGTGATTGTAGTTCACGCGAAACATGCTGCTCACGCGCCCTTTGCTGTACACCCAACCCGCGCTGGCGTTCAGCCCTTGCGTTCCCGTGCTTCCGGCGAGCGAAGGGAATGGATTCACCAGGTTGTTCGAGCTGCGCGACCAGTTCAGCCCAAAATTGATATTGTTCTGCGAACGCCGTCCGCCTCCGCCGCTTGCACCGCCGCCACCCCCCACGGCGAACGGACCGAATCCCGGACCACCGCTTGTGCCGAAGTTGTGGATCAGCCTCAGCGTCACGGTATCGGAATTGCTCTCCGCGGACGTCACGTAGTGAAAGTTCTGGCCAGAAGCTGTCGTGGCGATGTTCGGCATGGGGATGTACTGGAGCAGCGCGGTTGCCGCGGGGCTAATCGACGAAGGATCGATCGCGTTCGAAACACCGTTGAATTGATATTGCTGCCCGGTCTGAGGGTTGAATAGTTGAACGGGCTTGCCGTCATTATACGTCGCCGCTGAAAAATTGCCGCCGCGCTCGCCCACCGTTGGCACCGTCGAAAACGCATCGTACGGCGAGCTCCCGCGCGATCCGTTCCACCCGCCGAAAAAGAACCATTTGTTTCCCCCGTTAAGGATCTTGGGGATATTCAGCGGCCCGCCAATATTGACGCCGAAACGAGCCTGGTTGTAATCGGCTTTTGGCGCTTCAATTCCGGTCAGCGAATAGGATCGAGCATCCAATCCCGCGTTATCGTCGGAGAAATACAGCATTCCGTGCGGCTGGTTGATGTTGAAGCCTTTCGGCATCCTCCCGAGGACGATCATCCCGCCGCCGGGCCCGCCGAAGCCGCCACCCCCGCTACCTCCAAAACCACCGCCGCCTTCGCGTTGCGCGCGGTCGCGAAACTCCTGGATCCGTTGTTGCAGATCTTCTTCGCTTCCCCCGCCAAAGTCCTGCGTCCGTCCTTGTGCGCCACTGATGCTCACCGACTCTGTTGGTCCCTCCGCTCCCGCTCCGTTCATGGGAAGGCTTGAAAGTTCGCCGTTGCCTTGGCCTCCGCCGAGCCCGCCAGCTCCGCCGAAGCCGGAGTTTCCGCCGGCAAGCGAAGAAAGTGCGCTGTCCATCGCCAGGCTTTGAAATCCGCGGCCTGCCGCCGCCATTGCCGCATTGATGTTGTTCGACTGTTCTTGCTGGCGAGAGGCCAGAATCAGTTCGGCGTCCACTTTTGCGGAAGGATTCTCAGGATTAAGCACGACTTCTTGTGTGAAAGCCGCGAATCCCATGAATTCGACGCGTACCACATATCTCCCGCGCGAGATGCCTGACAATCCAAATTTTCCTTCGGAGTTCGTCGCCGCCGCGTACTTTTTCCCAGTCAACGTGTTGGCTGCTGTAACGGTCACTCCTGGCAATGGAGTCTTGCCGCTGCGTGCCGAACCATTGATTTCATAGGCCGGAGCGGCGACGGGAGTCGTCGCGGCCTGCGGCGCAGGCGGCACGGCATCCTGCGCCCGCAAGCCCGGCGCAAAAAGTATTGCCAAGGAATGCAGTATGAAAATGACTCGGGCAATCGACTTCAAATCGTGGGCTCCCTGAGTGAACTACGGCTGTGGCGGATTGCTTTTTGGTGCGGTTGCGGGCTTACTTCCAGCCGTCGCATTCCCGGTAGGACCCATTCCGCTCATCCTCCTCATTTCCTCCAGCTGCTTCCATTGCTCGGGAGAAAGGACCATTACATTTTTCGGAACGAACGCATTATTTTGTACGGCTCCACGCACCACCACGTGATCGCCGGGCTGAATGTCCGCCATCGTGATGCTTTCGCGCCCTCTGCGGAGTGAGGTTTCCTCGTTCAGCTCCAGCGTCTGGGTTACGTTGTCCGGTCGCAGCACTGTAAGTTTCGGTGCCTCCACCGACTTCACTTGGCCGACTACAAAGTCCTTTCCCAGCTCGCCGAATCCGCCGCCACCGCCGAATCCTCGGCCGCCCTCCGGTCCGCCCCCTGAGCGTCCACCAATCATCTGTGCCGTCACGCTATGATCCGCATTCTCGTCCCCGCGCACGAACACGAGGTCGCCTACCTTGAAATCTTCCAGTTTCGCGACTTGCCGGTCCTTGCGGTATTCCGTTTTGTCTGTGATCTTCACCATCACCGTCGTGCCGTCTGGCTTGGCAAGCTCCAACGAACCTTTATTGATTGCCGTAATCTTCCCGAACAATCCCTGCCCTTGGCCATCATTTGGTCCAGGCCTCTGGCCTGCTGCCGGTGGCTCTCCCGGTTCCTGACCCCGTGCGGCCGACGCAGGCGCCTGCGCTTGGCCAGTTGTCGCAGCGAGCAAGAACAACAAGCTCAATCGATAGAATTGTTTCCCGTGCATCATGACCATCCCCATAGCAAACCCTCTCACCCCTAAAGACGTAAGCCCAAACTCCAAAGTAACGCCGCCCTGCTTTCTGGCCAGCAGAAATTCCCCCGCTTTACAATTTCCTCGAAAGTGACACTAAAGTTCCCGCCCGAAGTCGCCGCAAACACACGCCCTGGTGCACGGCTCAATCGGGCCCAATTTTCTTCTATCTTGACTTCCCACGCGCTCTCCGACATCATGCGTCCATTCCACCGAGGAAGACCGACGCCGCCCACCTGAATGCCACCTGCCTAACCCGGCCATTCTTTTGCGAGTGTGTTTGGCAGGATGGATCGGCCGCCGCGGACGAAGGGATAACTTCAAAATGAAAACAATGAAAAGTACGTACATCGCCCTCTTCGGCGTCTTATTGCTGGTTGGCGGTAGCTTCACCGTGTGGGGGCAAGCGGCCCAGCCGCTCGCCGCTCAGAGCCAGCCTGACTCCAGCACCGCCGCGAAGGCCAAGAAAAAGAAGAAGACGGATGCGGGCGCTTCCGGCTCGCAGGCAGCGTCGGATTCGGCCACGGCGACTTCAACGAAAAAGAGTACGACGAAAAAGGCCGGTGCCGCGGACAAGAGCGCCACTGCGGGTAGCTCTACCACTCCGAAAAAGACCAGTTCGAAAAAGTCAGCTGCGCCTGCGACGACTCAGTTGGACGCAGCCCCCGCATCTGGATCTGCAAGTGCGGATAGTGCAGCTCCAAAAAAGACCCGTTCAAAGAAGTCCACGGCTTCGGCTGCGCCCGCGGCGACAGCGCCAGCAGCAGCTGCGCCAGCGACGACTCCTGCAAAATCAACAACCGCTGCACCAGCGGCCACTCCGGCGGCTTCCACTGCTCCGGTCACCAGCCCCGCCGCCACGCCCGCGGCTCCCGCGAGCGCTCCCGCCGCAAAGAAAGTAACCGCTCAGCAGGCGCCTCCCGCAAACAGCGCTGGCATGGTCTGGGTCAACACGGACTCCGGCGTCTATCACAAGCCCGGCACCCGCTGGTATGGAAAGACGAAACAGGGCAAGTACATGACCGAAGCAGACGCCCAAAAAGCCGGCTATCGTGCGGCGGCAAGAGAATAGACAGTACAATTCCCCTGGAAACTATAAAAAAGGAGAGAACCACATGAAGAGACAAATCACGAGAGCTTTATTGGCTGCATTGGTTTTGATGTTGGGAGTCACCTTTGCGAATGCGCAGACCGCGACGAAGACTGCTCCCGCGAAGTCCGCTTCGAAAGCGGCGGCAGCTCCGGCCGCTGCGGATCTTGTAGACCTGAACTCGGCAACCTTGGATCAGCTGAAGGCCCTACCGGGTATCGGCGACGTCTACGCACAGAAGATCATCGACGGCCGTCCCTACAAAATGAAGACGGATCTAACGCGCAAGAAGATCGTCCCCGCTGCCACTTATAAAAAGATATCCGCTGTGGTGATCGCGAGGCAGTCCGGCGCGGCCGCAGCGGCTGCACCCAAAAAGAAATCCAACTAGTGGATGTGTGCGGGGCGGCTTCGCGGCCGCCCCGCAATTCCTGCGTCCAAGGAATCTTATGGGACACTTCGATGAAGTGATGGCAGTAACTGGGCTCGGCGGTTCAGCTCAGTCCAGCCAGCATGCGGGGCTCTCTCCGCGATCATAGGGTACGTCGAAAGTCCGCAGGTCGGAGGCCTCTCGGGACTACAACAGATGTTCCAGTAGAAAGGCCTCGGGGGCCTAATGAGCTCCTGGGTGGGGAGGGGTCAAAACTTGCCGATGCGCTCTCTTCTGAGCAGACTTATTTTTCCCGCAGAATCACCTCGCCATGGCCGACGAGCTGGTCGTTCAGCCACAGGCGGTACTTGTATGTGGCCGTTTTGCTTCCGGGGCGCGGGGGGCCGCTGAGCAGTCGCATGCCGGCAGGTGCCTGAAAAACGTTCGATGAAAACGGGCACCGGTTGACATCGAATTCGACGCGCAAATTACCCGCGTCGGAGATCCAGGATACCTGATCCCCTTCATCGATCACCACGATTTGCGGGATGAGTCCAACGAGTACGGGGCGCTCAGCCATTTTTCTGTGTGGCCGCGAGGCAATTCCGGGGCCGATACTCCTAAGTTGATGAGTGCACAGGGACGATAGCATATTCGCTGGAAAGAATTCTTGTGAGCTTGCGCACAGCGCCACGAAGCCGGTGTTAACGAAACCTAATATGAGATAGCTCACAACGAACCCGTACCTTCGGGCATCTAACCCAATGCAACCTGTACCTCGTTGCGCTTGACCGCTCCTTAGCGCCACCGTACACTGAAATTGTTGATTCGTGGCGCGAAGTTCCGGCTGGATCTCTTGCGCTCGCGGAAAGATGCAATCATTAGCGTCTCAATCTGGACGCGGAGGATTTTGCCGGATGGCTTCACCTTCTCGATATCTGTCTATACCGCTGCCGAACGGCTCGCGGATTTCCCTGCTTCTTTCTTTGCCTTTTGCACTCGTTCATATCGCTTCACTGCTGATTTTTTTCATTCCGTTTCACTGGTATTATCTGGTCACCTGCCTGGCGCTGCTGGTCGTGCGCATGTTCTTTGTAACCGCGGGCTATCACCGTTATTTTTCGCACCGCTCGTTCAAAACAAGCCGCGTGTTCCAGTTTGTGATCGCGTTCATGGCCATGACCTCTTCGCAGAAGGGCGTGCTGTGGTGGGCGGCGCATCATCGCCACCATCACCGGCATTCGGACCAGGAACTGGATTTGCATTCGCCCACGCTTTTCGGATTTTTCTGGTCGCACGTTGGCTGGATTATCTCGGACAAGTACAATGACACGCGCACCGAATACATCGCGGACTTTGCCAAGTATCCCGAGTTGCGTTGGCTGAACAAGTACCATCTGGTGCCGCCCGTCACTCTGGCGGTGGTGCTGTGGCTTATCGGCGGATGGCCTCTCTTCATCTGGGGCTTCTGCATGGGTACGATGCTTCTGTGGCACGATACGTTCACCATCAATTCGCTCTCGCATCTTTTCGGCTCGCGGCGCTACGAAACCAGTGACACCAGCAAGAACAACTGGCTGCTCGCGTTGCTCACGCTCGGCGAAGGCTGGCACAACAACCATCATCACTTTATGGCCTCGGCGCGCCAGGGCTTCTTCTGGTGGGAGATCGACATCACTTACTACACGCTGAAAGTCCTCTCCTGGTTCGGAATCGTCTGGGACCTGCGCAAAGTTCCCACTCATCTGTTGACCCAAGACCGGCTCGCGGCCTAAAGCAAGATCTACGGAAATACCTGGGACAGACAGGAATGTCTGTCCCACTTTTTTATCGTTCGATGTGGGAGCGGCCACATTCGTAAGCCCGGGACATCCGGCTTGGGCGTATTTCACCCTCCTGCTTTCAGGAGTTTCCCCTCTGCTGAATGCGGTATTAGCCCGATTGGATTTCCATCTCCTGTCCGATAGCAATGACTAGGTTAATCGATTCACGGAACGCCCCGGGGGCGATTTGTCGATGCTAGCCTGCGATGCTGACCCCACCAGGGCCACAGGGTGATAAGAAATTCGCCCTATCGACCTCGGAAAGGCGTAGGCACGCACTTTGCGGGATCAGCCGGGGATCGGAGCAGGAGGATCGAGCAATGAAGCGGCAACTCAAGCGCGTTTTATTCGTCTGTATACTGGCCATCTTGGCTGTTGGTTTGAAATATAGCTCTGGTAAGGCGCATCCTCGAATCAAATCTTTGGTGAAAAGATGCGCAGCGGTGGTTGCTCCGCGTTCCGTATTTGCCCAGGGAGTCACGGTTCTCTGGTCAGCGGACATGGAACCGGTCGCAGGAGGATCGGGATCGTCTACTCTGGGGGAGTGGTATGAGCCGAATTGCTGCGAAGGCGACGACGTTAATCCGCCCGTCCCGACCGCCGATAATAATGGTGGTGGCGTCTATAACAGCGGGATCGCCTCAGCTGGCCCCTCCTTCGACTTTGCTCACAGCGGCACCTACTCAGCAATGCTGAAAGTTGACACCTCCAATAACCCTCCTAACACCACCAGCGGAACACGGCTATTTCGCTGGCTAGAGCCGAAGATGAACAATAGCAATAGCGACCTTTACTACAGCGTGTGGTTTTACTTCCCCATCGCCTACACTCCCAACGGCACCCCCAACAATTGGTGGAACATCTTCCAGTGGAAATCCAAGTCTGTTAGTCAAGGGAAGAACGACCCCATGTTCAACCTGGAAGTTACCAACTGGGGCGGACAAATGTACCTGTACCTCTGCCCCCCTGCGTTCGTCAATGGAGGAAACTGTTACACGCAGTCGGGGCCGCCTTACACCAACATTCCCGTGGGGCACTGGACCCATGTGGAGGCCCGCTACGTGTGCTCGGGGCTATCGAATGGCGGACACGTCACGATCTGGCAGGACGGAACTCAGCTTTGGGACATAGCGAATGTGCAAACCCGCTACGGCTACTCCGACGCCGAGTGTAGTTGGAGCGTCAACAACTACTCCAATGGACTGAGTCCCAATCCCGCCACCATTTATGTGGATGATGCCAAGATCTGCCAGGGCGGGCATTGCCCACTCTGAGGCACTGACAAACGAGGCAATCAACTATTACCGCGACGGGGCCGAATGCGGCCCCATCGGTCTACATGCCGACTCCCTTATGAGTGTCCACCCGCCCTAGCGTTTTTTCGAGGGTGAGTTCTATAGCGCGTTCCGCATGTCCTCTCCGAGATATACTTTCGCGCATGCCTCTCGTCAATCGATGCCACAGAATTTCTTTGCTCTGCATTTTTTGCGCTTTTTCTTCCGCGGCGGCGGTGGCGCAATCCACTCATTACTCCGTGAAGCTGGTACCGGATTTCGAGCGCCAACTCTTGCGGGGCGAGGAGACCATCGAATTTCAAGCCGATGCGGGTGAAGTCGAGTGGCAAAAGCAAGCCGGCTTGCGCGTTGCCAGCGCGAACGTTGCGGATGGAGAGGTGACGGTGGCCGAACAGGCGGTGCGCGTCCATTTATGTTCGAGTGGCAGGCACAGTTTGAAGCTCCAATATACGGCGGCGGCCGGGCGGGGAATCCAATGGTTCGCGGGCGCGGCCCCTCGGCGAGAGTACTCACCGGATTCGGGATTCGCCACAGCCTTTTATTGCGAGGCATGGATGGTTTGTGACAGCAGCCCGGGGCAGCGCGCGACGCTCCGGCTGGAGCTCGTAATTCCTTTCAAAGAAGGCGGCAACGTGGGCTTCCGGGCGGTTGGGCCGGGAAGGCGGGGCCGTGAGTGGCGCGGCCGCGATGGCGATCACTTTGTTTTTGAGCAGAATGATCCGGTGCAAACGTATTTGTTCAGCTTTGGCGTTGCGCGCCTTGCCGTTGTGGACGATGGCATGTTTTCGATTTACGCGCAGAGGATGGATGCAAATAAGGCGGCATTCGCCAAGACGGCCGATGCCTATGCGTTTCTGCGCGCCGCAGCTTCGGTCGATCCCATGAACGCGCACTACACGCAGGCTTTTTTGCCGGGGCGCGGCTTGGGACAAGAGGCCGCGGGCATGGCGCTGATGTCGCAGGACGACCTTACCGATCTGGTGGCCAAAAATGACGTGCAGTTGATGGCCCATGAGTTGGCTCATCAATGGTGGGGCGTGACGCTGGGGATCCGCTCGTGGTCTGATTTCTGGCTGAACGAAGGGTTTGCGGAGTTCATGTCCGATGCCTATATCGAAAAGCACCAGGGGCGCGCAGCGTATGACAAGCAAATCGCGGAATTGCAAGACCGAATGAAAAAATTGCTCGAAAAAGGGAAGGACCGCCCGCTGCATTGGGAAGAGTGGAAGGACGCGCATGAGGCGCTGGGGCCAATCCCGTACGTGAAAGGGGCGCTATTCTTGGCCCGACTGAGGACGGAGTTGGGCGATGAGATTTTCTGGCGGGGGATCGGTTTGTATACCTCTGGCAACGCGCGCCGGCTTGTGGATTCCAGAGATTTCGAGCACGCGATGGAAAAGGCGAGCGGCCGCGATCTGAAAACGCTTTTCGATGAAGCCGTCTATCGCTGAAATTGGGCTGATTAAATGATGTTGTCGGTTCTAGTCGGCCATTCGGCAAGACCTGGTTAACACCTGCGCAACCTTTGGCGTCTTGGCTGGATGTAAACGGAACACCGAACGCCGGCGGCGTCAGGAAGGCCAGCCATGACCCGAAAACCATTGGACTTATCGCTCTACGCAATGCTCACTTGCTGCTTTGCCGTCTCGTCTCATACTTTGGGCAGGGAAGCCCGCCCTGTCTATTCCAGTCTCACGGCCCATGAATGGGGCACCTTTACCTCCATCGCCAGCAGGGACGGTCAGGCCGTCGAATGGTCACCGCTCACAAGGTCCACGGATTTACCCGCCTTCGTGGAGCACTTTCGCAATGCCGGCTTCAAACGCGGATTGCGCGGCACCGTGCGCATGGAAACACCGGTCATCTACCTCTATGACTCGCGAGAAGAAACCGTCTCCGTCAAAGTGGCTTTCTCCAAAGGGGTCATCACGGAGTGGTATCCTCACGCCAGCCGCGTCGAGCCTGCCGCTAACTTATTTGATGGCACTCTCTACCAGCCACACCCCGACGGGAGCATTGCCTGGGACTCTGTGACCCTCTCGCCAATTCTGAGGGCGGTATTCCCGCGCGAAAATCTGGACAATCACTATTACGCTGCCCGCTTGACTTCTTCGACGCCACTTCGCGTGAAGACGCCCGCAGGCGAGCAACAGGAGAAGTTTCTTTTCTATCGCGGCGTGTCTACCTTCTCCGTGCCCATTTCGGCGAAGCTGACAACTGCCGGTAAACTGTTGGTCGAAAACCGAAGCAAGGAAGAGATTCCCAATGCCATTCTTTTCGAGCGCCGTGGGCAGAAAGTCGGCTATCGCATCGGCGGCACGATGCGCGAGGATGCGATCCTCGACCCGCCGGAACTTACGGGCACGATCGATGATCTAGGCAGAGACCTGGAAGGAATGCTCGTTGCTCAGGGCCTCTACCAGGACGAAGCGCACGCTATGGTGGAAACCTGGCGAGATTCCTGGTTCGAGGAAGGCAGCCGGTTGCTGTACATCGTGCCCGCAGCGTTTGTGGACGGCGTGCTACCACTCTCGATCAATCCTGCTCCTGCGCAGACCGTGCGCGTCTTTGTCGGGCGGCTCGAAATCGTTACACCCGCGACGGAGAAGGCAGTGCAGAGAGCGTTGGTCATGCACGACAGCGCAACACTGAAAATGTTCGGCCGATTCCTGGCGCCTATCCTCGAAACCATGATCCAGAGAGAATCAAACTCCGCCAGAGTCCAGCAGTTCTACCAGGCTCTGAATTCTTATTACAGTTCGGAAATTGCTCAAAATGTGCGCAGAGACTGAATTCTCGAGGGCACCATGTCCGCGCGGCACGCAGCGGCTCCAACCCATCGTGTAGCCGCTAATAAATTTCAGCGCCTCCGCGTCAGCAACTGCAGCTACTTGTCGATCAGGCTCAACTGACTGGTGACGCACAGCCACGGGCCGTCCTTCTTGACTCAAGTGTCCGCTTGCATCAGACCGAGTTCACGGGCGTGTTTGGCGCACAGGAAAAGATTCAGGTAGGGGTTCTGGCCGAAATTCCAGTCCGTCCATCGATGCGCCCAGTCCGGCCTTCTAAAATCGCAGGCGTAATCGCCCAGGACTTCCACGGAACGCAACTTGCTCGTTCGATTTCGCGCATAAAAAATGAACTCCGCGCGGCATTCCGTCCCGGGGGAAGCTTTTTCGGAGGCCGACTTCTTTTTTTGTCCAGGCCCTTTCATTTTAGGGCCGGTCTTGGGAGGAAATAGAGCAAGGTATGTGCCAGAGAGAAGAGCAGCGCGCCGGCTATGACACCATCAGAGGCTTCCGCGCTCCGCCGTGCCCTGGAGTTGCAGAGAACGAAAATCCCGAGTGAAACCAACGCCACCGTAAGAAGAATCGCGAACCCGCTGAAAACCCTCATGTTGGAAACTTCCCCCTCTGACGGCATCTGCGACAAACCTTCGTGCTTCTCCGCGCGAAATGTCCAGGACCTGTCAAGCAACTAACTCGGCGACGCCTCAAGATTAGGGTGCGGCTCCTTTACTGATTCAAAGGTATTTAGTCCCGGCCGGACATAGGGTTTCTTCATGATTTCGCCACAGGAACACCGCAGGTTGGACGCGCCTTGCGCACGGCTTGATGCACTTACGAAGATTTCGCTCCTGCATTTCGGATTCTGACAACGCCACCGCTGACCCTTTCGGATATCCACAGTGATCCGTCCTCCTTTGCGAATATTGTCTGGCATCGTTGTGTGATGGCTGCTCTGCTCCTGAACCATGAACTAGGGGCCAAATCGTGGGGCTGACGTTGGATGCGTGAAGCGTTTACGTCCGTGGCTATTTGCATCCATGATTCAGTATTCGTTCGGGATAAGCACCAGGCTCTCAGAAATTGGCGCGCGCTTGGGATCACAACCACTGAGGCGCTAGCGGCGCAAATCAACCGGAAATTGCGGGTTTACCGAAGAGGTGCTGCAACGTTCCCGGAAACGGTTCCAAATGTTTAAACATTTACTAAAGGTTTAATCCGCCAAAGGTCCCCGCGGGGAGTACAAGGCGGCAATTTCGCGATATCCCGGCTAAAACGGCCCAATCGTAAATCCTCGCGGGCGTCACCAGGAACGCGCTATGGAGCGCGCGGGCTTTCGATGTTGCAGTTTCATGTACGTTGCAGTTTGAATTCTGTGTCTGCCGTTGCAGTTCTTCGCGATTCTTCTTCGATCGCCGGTATTTGATGCGCTGGCCAGACCTTGCCGCTCAAGTTCTGGTTGGGATGCCAACCAGGTATCTGCTGACAGCACGCCTTTTTGGTTTCCCCCATAGGCTAGCCAAGGGCCGCGAGGGGGCGTCACGATCCAAGCTTTCCTCGTCCCTACTCTCTTCAAGGAGACACAAATGACGAAACTGCGAATCCAGGTCGCACTTTTTATGTTCGTTCTGTCCGCTGCCGTGGCGGTTTTCTCGAATGCGCTCAGCAACGGAACCGTCACACGAGGCCAGGCCGACACGCGGTCATCTTTCACCGATAAGGCGGTGGTCTTGACTGCAGATGGGGGTGATCCAGTTCCGAAGCCGCCAACTGCACTTTCCCGGGTCGGGCTGACTGCATAGGAATAGGAAGGAGTTTCAATGGGCGGGTGGAAGATGCTCTTTGCACTTCCCCCGCTCATGCTAGGATAACCTCCGCGAGACCTGCGCGGGTCTCTGTCGGAGGAAAATGCTCGACCAAGCCATCTGGTGGGGCTGCATTGCGCTCGAAACCCTGCTTCTGGCTCGAGGTTTTCGAGGCAGACTCTTGGGTCGTTATCCCGTTTTTTACGCTTACATTTTCTTTGTCTGCTCACAGTCCCTCATTCGGTTTTCTTTCTATCACTCGCGGCCGCAACTTTATCCACCCATCTACTGGGTCACGGAATATCTCGGTGTTTTCATCGGCTGCGGGGTGGTCTTCGAGATCTATCGTGTGGGGCTCTCCGCGTACCCCGGAACAGCGAGAATGGCTCGGAATCTGCTGGCCTTCGTGTTTGTTTTGGCGTTTACGAGAGTTCTCGTCGAGACCTGGAATGATCCCCATTGGTGGTCGATGGCTACAAATCTGGAGCTTGAAGGTGTTCTGCGGACGGTGCAGGCGGTGGGCTTAGGCGCGTTAGTTTTGTTGTTTTTGTCCTATTCGATACCTTTTGGAAGGAACCTGAGAGGTGTCTTGCTGGGTTATGGCTTGTTCATTGGCGAGAGCGCGATTTGGCTCACGTTCGCCTCGTCAGGGGGGAACCGATTTCGCGACATCTGGTTCTACCTCCACCCCGCTTCCTATTTTGTTGTCCTCGGAGTCTGGGCCATGCATCTGTGGTCTCATGCTCCGAATCCTGAGCCAAAAAGAGCAGTGCACCTGGAAGAGCAATACCAAGGAATTGCAGTGGCAACGAGCCGGCGGTTGCGAAAAGGACGAGCCTACCTGGCGAAGGTCGTGCGCTCGTGATAGGGGCCTCCAGTGCGCTGATCGGCGCCGTCGTGCTTCTCGTACTGATACTCGCGTGGATCAGAGCGGACTCGACGTCGCGGCATCTGCCTTCCGTTCTGGACGCGTGGCTGCCTGACGAGGGCGGCGCCGCGGAGGTATGTCCGCCGGAATTTGTCTCGCAAATCTTTTCAGGCCGAGACCTCGCATTTATTTCGCGGTTGGAATCGCCCGATCTGAAAAGGCACTTCCTCCGAGAGCGCAATGCGGTTGCGTTCCTTTGGGTCCAGCAGACTACGGCGGCCATCCGCCGCATCATGCGTCGCCATTTGGAGGCGAGCCGCCTCAGTGAAGATATCGAGTTCGCGATGGAGGCTAGGATATTCCTCCAATACGCGCAGCTCAGGTTGATTTGCGCTGTCCTGTTTCTTTTGATCGGACTGGCAGGCCCACAGAGGCTGCACGGAATGGCTTTAAGTGCAGACAAACTCACTCAGCGCATTGGCAATGTCCTGAGGGAGTTCGAATCCGGAGCTCGAACAGGCGAAATGGATGGTGCGCGATCTTCCTAAGCCACATCGCGTCGGCCTTGAGTGGAGCCGGGTCAGTATGAGCGCCACGGTCAGACTTGTGCCGGTGCAAGAGGTCTACGACGACCTCTTGCACCGCACACTTTCCAGAATTTCCTGCGATCTTGGCCGCCTGATCTATCTGGCCTCGACTCGCGATTACAACACGGGAAACTATTATCACGAGGGACTTGCCAGCCGCTTCAGCCCGGAGGTTGCACGCAAAGCGCTGGAAATGGCCCACCGGCAAGCCTTTTATAAGGTTTCCGGCTTTTCGCTAGAGGACTTAGCCAGCGACCTTGAGGCTTATCTGCGATCTACCCGGGAGAATCCTCAGGAGTTTCTGCGCACGTGGCAGAAGCTGGAGCCGTACCGCATTGCGATTCCTACCGAAGTGAATCTCACGGTCGCGCGGCTCTTTACGTCCAACCTCAGACTCGCCTTGGCAATCTTGCGTTCCCGTCAGGAGCCGAGTCAGTCGCATCGCTGAGTTTCATCGCCACAGCCGTCACCTGCCCGACGATCTCGGCGTCGGTTCCATACTTGAATTTTCGCACGCTGCAGGGTGACAGAGGATGAGGAAGCAGCAAGAGCTGGTCATCCAGAAGGTCACACCAGGAGCAAGCATAGCCGTCGCGCAGCTCCACGAAATAAATGGGGCGGTCAAATTCGGTCCGCCGGCGAAAAGGTTGCACTCTCCGCACGCGCGAATCGATCTGCACGAAGGAACCAGGGCGCAGCAGCGGGTAGAGCGTGTAATCCTCCAGGCCCACATAGCCGTATTGACTGTGCCGGATATCCAGGTGCTGGATCAACGCTATCGGTACTTCTCCCCAAAGTTCCACCATGCGCGAGAGAAGATTGGTGTTGTCCAGCTCGAAGGACCTGTCAAATCGAATGGGGAAAGAAACCGTGCGGTCCGTGTCGTAGACTTCCAGCGTAGTCAGGTGAGTGTGTGGCAGCGGGGTGGCAAGTTGGTGGAGTCCCAACCTCTGCAGGTCAAGCCCATAGAGGCGCAGCAAGTCGGTGAACTTCATCCGGTAGATTGCACTCAGACTGTATAGCTTGAAAATGCTCGGGACGGAGTCTGAATTCTCTATTTGCGTAAGCCACGCGTTGGAGATTTGGAACTCCGTGTTGCCCTCCGCTTCCGCAATGCGCTGGCTGAATTCTGCCACATCGCGCGTAGTTATGCCCAGCCGCGAGCGCAGATCCTTTAGCTGTTCGTTGGGCGGTAGGGTAGTCACAGGTTGTTATCTTACCGCAACGGGGCCGGGAAAATAGCTGTACGGCCCGGACTTTTAGAAAATAGCCCTTAATAATTACTTGGATATTGTCGGCGTCTGTGACGATCAAAGCGTTTGGACCAGAAACCCAGAAGTGCAGAAGGGCAGTGGATGTTCTTTCGAGTCTTTGGGCCCGTGGTCTTTCTTTCTGAGACCCTAGTTGATGAGTGTAGTTGGCGCTTACAGCCCCGACCGACTTCGAATCAAAATTTGGGTCAACTCATGGTCAAGAACTGCCCCTACTTTCCGATCAGACTTAGCTGACTGGCTACGCAAAGCCACTGGCCGTCCTTCTTGATCCAGGTGTCCGTGAAACGGCCTTGATGGGCATAGGGTTTCCCTTTCGCGGTCCCCTTTTCGCGGGTCGCACCGGTGACGACCACGGTATCGCCGTGGCGGTGCAGCTTCATGTCATCGGAAACTTCGACTGTGAGCTGGGTGGACTTGTCCCGGATGGACGCCAGGAATTGGGTCTTGGACATCACGCTGCCATCGTAGTCGGTGAGCACAAAATCGCTGTCCAGCATTGTCCCCATCGCATCCGCATCGTGGTTGATCTGCATCTGGTTCCAGAGATTCTCCAGCGCGATAATCTTCGTTTCATCGCCTTGCGCCCTGGAAATGTTTTGCGCAAGGGGCATGGACGAGAGCGCGAGCAAGAGAATGAGGGGGCGTAACATCGCAGAAGCTCCTTGGGGCGTCGTGTTCCCTCCGAGAATGCCACGAATCAAACTGTTTGTAGCTGCGGAAATTCCGAATCTGCCTGTTCCAGATAATAGGGTTCAGAGGAGCAGACCCAGCCAAATTGTCGGTTGCGTGGGTGTGGGGATTGCGCGAAAATTGAAGTTCCCGCCGTGGCAGGAAAAGTCCCCGAAAGCGCATTCGCGGGCGGTTCGAGATTCGAACGCGAGAAGCAAGCGCCAGAAAAAGAAGGGCAAAACGTCATGACGCAACACGTTGGCGAACTCAATCCCCCTGTCCGGTTGATGCTTACCCCCGGACCGTCTTCCATCGATCCGCGCGTTTATCGCGCGATGGCCACGCCGCTGGTGGGGCACATGGACCCGTGGTTCAAAGGCTGCATGGAGGAAACGCAAATCCTGCTGCGGCAGATTTTTCAGACGGAAAACCGGATCACCATGCCGCTTTCGGCGTCAGGTTCGGGCGGGATTGAAGCGTCGGTGCTGAATTCGCTGGAAGAAGGCGATGAAGGCATCGTGGCGGTCAACGGGGTTTTTTCCGAGCGCATGTACGAGATTGCGACGCGGGCGTCGTCGAAAGTCGTAAAGGTGGAGGCGCCGTACGGGAAGCCCGTGGATGCGGAAGATGTGCGCCGCGTGGGCAAGGGGAAAAAGATCAAGATTGTCGGCTTGGCGCATGGAGAGACCTCGACCGGCGTGATCACCGGCATAGATGCCTACCGAAGGGTCGCGGACGAATTGGGGGCGCTGCTGATTGTGGATACCGTGGCGTCGCTTGCGGCGGTGCCGGTCGATGTGGACAAGCAGCGGATTGATATTTGCTTCAGCGGATCGCAAAA
>Ga0137409_10001454_pt1 | contig 25660 bp, 27 predicted proteins | sample CZODoug1_16funga_FD_122059 | JGI IMG/M metagenome (GOLD analysis project Ga0137409, IMG submission 122059) | Vadose zone soil fungal communities from Angelo Coast Range Reserve, California, USA - CZODoug1_16fungal (Hybrid Assembly) | ecosystem: Environmental > Terrestrial > Soil > Vadose zone...
AGCGGCGAGAGCGCGCATGACGCCGAGCATGGTGGCGCCGCCGGCCATGTCGTACTTCATTTTTTCCATGCCGTCGGCGGGCTTGATGGAAATGCCGCCAGTATCAAAGGTGACCGCTTTGCCGACCAGACCGATCACCGGGGCGCCGGGCTTGGGATTCGCCGGCGTGTAAGTGACGACCATGACGCGGGGAGGTTCAGGACCACCTTGGGAGACGCTGAGGAGGGCACCCATCTTGAGATCGGCGATTTTCTTTTCGTCGAGGATTTCGACGACGAGACCGACTTCCTTGGCCATGGCCGCGGCTTTATCGGCAAGGATGCGTGGGGTGAGCTTGTTGGAAGGCTCGTTGACGAGGTCGCGGGCGAAATTTTGGGCTTCAGCGATGATCCGGCCTTTGGAGAGGCCCTTGTCGCCAGCGGCGCGTTCCGCGTCGGAGTAACCTGCAATCGAAACAGTTTCGATGTTCTTTTCGTTTTTCTTTTCCGTTTTGTATTTGTCTGTTTCGAAATTTGCGGTGAGAGCGCCTTCGGCAATGGACTGGGCAGTTTCATCGTTGGCGGCGCCCTCTCGAACCAGGTAGGCAAAGTTTTTAACGGAGCGAGACTTCAGATAGCGAAGGGCAGCACCGGCGATTTTGCGAAGTGTGGCCGCATTCAATTGCTCGCGCTTCCCTGCTCCAACAAGGAGCAAGCGCGCGGCCTTGAGACCTGCGGGCGCATGGACCAACGTGAACTCCAAGGTTTTCCCAGTTAATTCACCGCTTTTTGCGAGCTTGCGAAGCAGTCCTGCGGCGGCCTGGTCGATCTCCGCGATGCGGCCTTGAATGGGATCGGTCTCTTCAAAGATGTAAGTAACCAGGGCTTCCGTATCGAGTGCCGCGAACGGCTTGGTCTCCAACGTGATCTGCATGGTGCGTTAACGCCTCCGATTGTTGTACATGGATTGTTCGACTTCCCTGCGAGCTTCCTTGGTGCGTTCGTCCTGGCGACGGTCCCAGGACTTCTTGCCTTGCGCCAAAGCAATTTCGACTTTGGCGATGCCGTTGCGAAAATAGATCTTCAAAGGTATGACGGTCAAACCCTTGGATTCGGTGCGTCCGGAAAGCTTGTCAATTTCGCGCTTGTGAAGGAGCAGTTTGCGGGAGCCGAGGGGCTCGTGGTTCCAAGGGCCACCGGCTAAGTACTGTGCAATGTGCGCGTTAACTAGCCAGGCGCCATTGGGCCTAAAGTCGACATAGGCGTCACGGATATTGGCCTTGCCCTCGCGGAGAGCCTTCACCTCGGTACCATGAAGGACCATGCCAGCCTCATGTCTCTCAAGGATATGGTAGTTATAAGAGGCCGCGCGGTTCTGGGCGACGATAAGCTCGCCAGACTTTGCGGACTTGTCAGTTTTTTTGGCGGGCTTGGCCACAACTTTCCATCATAACTGGAGTGTTTAGACTTGTCACTCTCGACACAAGAGCGGTTTATTTGCGGCGCGGTAGCCAACCTAAGCATCCTTGCCGGGCCTCTAACGCGAATGATAGACTGCTCGGGCTTCGAGTCGAGGCCCTGGAGAGTGCATGCGCCGCTGGGGAAGCCTATTATTGTGTGTTGGATTCGGACTGCTCATGGCAGGCTGCCCGAAGGGCCAACCGGATTTTTCGCAAGGAAAAAAAGCGGAAACGCTTCAAGACTACGACGCCGCGTACGTTTACTACCAAAAGGCCGTCAAAGCTAACCCCAACAATGCAGCCTACAGGATCAAACTGAACTCGACGCGGTTCGAGGCCAGCCAGCAGCATATCAAAATGGGAGTTGAGTTCCGGAAGAAGGGCGACTTGCAAGGCGCGGCCGCCGAATTCCAGCGGGCGCAAACGATCGATCCTGCCAGCGCGATTGCCGAGCAGGAGCTTCGCAAGACAATCGAACTGATCGCGGACAAAAACCGCGCGTCCGATGCGGCAGCGGAGCCGCCGGCCGATCCGAACGATCAGCCGATGGCGGCGATGCCGCCGGAAATCAAGCCATTCTCACGCGCGGCCATTAATCTGAAGATGTCCGATGACGCGAAGGTGGTGTTCAACACCATAGGGAAACTCGCGGGCCTGACGGTGATTTTTGACCCGGACTTCCCTGCCCGCCGCATCACGGTGGAATTGAACAACGTGACGATGGAGCAGGCACTGGAAATCGTGCAACTGGAGAGCAAGGCTTTCGTAAAGCCGGTGACGGAAAATATTATTTTCGTGATCCCGGACCAGCCGCAAAAACGCCGGGACTATGAAGAACAAGTCGTCAGGACATTTTACCTGTCAAACACTGTTCAGGCACAAGACCTGACGGAAATCGTGACCGGGCTGAGGCAATTGCTGGATCTGAAGAGGCTCCAGCAAGTCAACTCGCAGAATGCCATCATCATCCGCGACACGCCGGACAAACTGATGCTCGCGGAGAAAATGATCCGGGACATCGATAAAGCCAAGCCGGAAGTCGTGGTGCAGGTCGAAGTACTGGAGGCACGCACCGACCGATTGCGGGAGCTGGGAATTCTCCCGCCGCAATCTGTAACCGCCACAATCAACCCGAACACTGGCAATACGACGGTTTCTTCCAGCAACCCTTCAAGCACAAGCAGCGGTACGGCTACCCTGGGCCAACTGCGTCACTTGAATGGTTCTGATATTGCCTTCACGCTGCCGACCGCGACAGCAACCGCGATCCTGAGTGATACGAGCACAAGGATTATCCAGAACCCGGAAGTCCGCTCGATCGACGGACAGACCGCCAAGCTGAAGATAGGCGATCGCATACCTATCGCTACGGGCAGTTTTTCGTCCGGCATAGGAATCGGTGGAGCAACTGCCGCCGGCGGCATAAGCCCGCTTGTGAATACACAGTTCACCTACCTGGATGTCGGCGTGAACGTTGACATCACTCCACGCGTGCATCCGAATCGCGACGTCAGCTTGAAATTGAAAGTGGAAATCTCATCGCACACGGGCGACCAGTCGATTGGCGGGATTACACAACCGATCATCAGCCAGCGAACCATCGAACACGACATCCGGTTGCGGGAAGGCGAAGCCAGCATCCTTGCCGGCTTGGTGCAACGAACCGAGTCAAAGAGTCTGAATGGCTGGCCGGGCTTGGCGAAGCTGCCGCTGCTGCATTATCTCTTCTCCGACGAAAAGAAAGACATTCAGGAAGATGAAGTGCTGATCGTGCTCACACCGCGAATTGTGAGAATTCCTGAGTGGACCAAGGCGAATCTACGGTCGATGTATTCAGGGACGGAAACGACGGTGCAGGTGAAGCGGGAGAGCGAAATTCACGCGCCGGCGCAACAGCCTGCTGCAAAACCAGAGCAACCGCCAGCTGCAAATCAAAACATCGGAGCGGTGACGCCTACGCCCGCACCAGGAGCCACCGCGCCCGCGGCGGGAGCAGCCCAAGGAACGGCGACTGCCACAGCCAAGATGCGCTTTGAACCTCCGAACTTGTCTTTGAAAGTGGGGCAAACAGCGACGATCGGAGTGGTGGTGGAGAACGTGAATGATCTGTACTCGATCCCGATGTTGTTGCAGTACAACTCCGCAGTACTGAGCATAGAAGAAGTGAGACACGGCGGATTCCTCTCCGGCGGGACGCAGGAAATTGCGATCGTGTCGCAGCACTTCAAGGATAAGGGGCAGTCGATTATTTCCGCGACGCGGCAACCCAACACGCCGGGAGTGAGCGGGAGCGGGACGCTGATCGGAATCGTGGTCAAAGGGATAGCGCCGGGCTCATCGAACCTGTCGATCGTGCAGGTGAACGCGAAAGATTCGCAACAGAAGCTGATACCGCTGGTCACCAGCGAAGCAACGCTGCAAGTCCAGCCGTAGGCGGATTGTGCGAGCGATGTTGCGCGACACCGCAAACCGCGGACGAAGGGACGAACGAATGCAGCGGCGGACGTTTTCTGCCGAGGCAGGGATGACGCTGCTGGAATTGATCATTACCTGCGCCATTCTGCTGGTCCTGTCTTCCGCCGCACTGCCTATCGCGAAGTACACGATTGTCCGGCAAAAAGAAACGGAGCTTCGGCAAGATTTGCTGGAGATGAGAGATGCGATCGACCGGTACAAGGACGCGGCCGACCGAAACCAGATCCGCGTTGAAATCGGAAGTGAGGGCTATCCGCCGAACATGGAAACGCTGGTCACCGGAGTGCAACTGGGTACCAGTGGCGATAAAAAGATTCGCTTTCTGCGGAAGATTCCAGTGGACCCGACAACAGGACGAGCCGAATGGGGGTTGCGCGCGGTGAGTGACGATCCGGATTCGACAAGCTGGGGCGGAAAAAACGTGTTCGACGTTTACTCGAAGTCAACGGGGACGGCGCTGGATGGGACAAAGTATTCGGATTGGTAGTTGGAACGAGGAAACGCGTTGAAGATTCAGTCGCAAATTCGGAGGGGCAGGTCAGCGCTAGGGGAGCGCTGCAGCGGCTTGCATGAGATAGGGTTTACGCTCATCGAATTGATGATCGTCATTACGATCATCCTGATCCTGATTGGGATGGCAGCGCAGCGCTATGAGAGAAGTGTGCAGCACGCGCGAGAAGCGACGTTGCATCAGGACCTGATGGTGATGCGCCAGTCGATTGATAATTTTACTCTCGACAAGCAGGCGGCTCCGCAATCGTTGGAGGATTTGGTGCAGGCGGGCTATCTGCGCAAGGTTCCCACGGACCCAATGACTGGGGCGGCGGACTGGGTGCCGCAATACGACAGCATCGTACTGAGCCCGGAGCAATCGAGTACAGGCATCATTGACGTGCATTCCAATTCGCCGCGAGTTTCGCCGTTCGAGAACACGGCTTACAACGAGTGGTAATTGTTGACTTCCGGATTTACAAGAAGCTGAGTCCGTTCGCGGCGGTTTGACGGAAACGCGTGCGTCCGATATAGTGGGTGTGCGGGGTGGAGCAGCCTGGTAGCTCGTCGGGCTCATAACCCGAAGGTCGTCAGTTCAAATCTGACCCCCGCAACCAATTGTTAGCTTAGATACAACGGCTTAGGAGGCTCCACTCCTGAGCCGTTTTCTTTTATGGGGCCCTTCCCGGCGTGACGACGGAGGAGATCACGGAACAGGATCGCGACGACGATTGTTTTGAAATCGATCTCATTTGTCTTTCGGGGCCTCGCCGTTGCTCTTGTTGTTCTTTCCCTGGAGCTCGCGTTGCGCCTGCGGCCATTCGTCCAAGTAGTTGTCCAGGTCGCAACTGTGAACGCCACGTTCGATGTGAATCTCAAGCGCCCGCCGATGGATTTCGTCCAGGGTTGGGACCTTCTTACCTATTTCTTCCGGAACGTCAGACTCGACACATGTCGGCCGCGTGCTCTGTGCATTGGTGGCCAGATTTTGCACGTGCATGTTCTTTTCTCCTTTCCAAAGTGTTCTTTGACCTCGACCGGCCGGCTCCGGTCACCAAATCCCAACTCGGGACAAGCCTCCTTCAGCTTCGTCTTACTGCACAGAGTTCTTGTTGTACGCTTCCCGGAGCTCGCGTTCCGACTGCAGCCAGTCGTCCAGCTCGCAACCGTGAATTCCGCCACGTTCCATATAGATCTCGAATGCTCGTTGCCGGATCTCCTCTGGGGATGGCGAGCTCCTTCTTCCTCGTTATGCGTTATCTGATTGGAATATCACGCTCGGCTTAGACTCAGCATTCCTTACTGCAGCCCGTTTCATTGCTTCGTTCCTCCTTGAAGAAATTCTTCTTCGATTTCTGCAACTTCCCGGTCAAAGCCTTGCGCCAGGAGTCCCGGCGGGGGCAGCCGGGACTTCGTGGCGACTCGCGCGGTATCGCCGTTCAGAACGACAAGCGATGCTCGCGAAGGGCTGGCCTAAGTGCGCTGTCGCACCGGGATGCAGAGCCAATCCAAAGCCGCCTGCGAAAACGCGATTCATCTGCGATACTTGGTGCGGGTGAACCCTTCTGGACCGATGAAGCAGAGAAAAACCATAATCGTCACTGCGCCGATCAAGAGAAACGTGCGCTCGGCAAGGCCATGCGGGAATACAACCCCGATTCCAGTTGGAGCGAGGTGGAAGAGGAGACGTCGCAAACCACCAGTGGGGAGAAACGCTAGTAGTTTTCGACAAGGCCTGCACGTCGGTGACTTAGCGTTGAACTTTTTGGGGCTCCGGCAGTCTTCTCCGGAACCCCGTACGCGAAGCAGGTCCTGAAACGGTCGCCCGCAAGAAATGAATAAGTCTGCTCTGCAATATGCTCGCCCGATTCGAAAGAACCCGCTTGCGCTTGGCACCATGGTGTTATTGATTTCTTCAATTCCAGCACTTGGCCAAGTGCCTGGCCCCCCGGTCGGAGCTCTCCGGCCAAAACGATTACTCGAGAATCTGGGGCTAGAACTTAAAAGTCAGCCCGAAACGAATGCTCCCGATGCCGCCATCCTCCAACGCCGGATCGGCAAAGCCGGTCCCCTATTCGGCGAGCCCTCAGCCATGCTCATGCTAGAAGCTGTAGCGGAGAAGAACACGGATCTCCCGGCCGCCATTAATCGTGCCCGCTTCGTTTAAGAAGTTGCCTCCGGTAAGATTCAGGCTGGGAATTCCAAGATTCGGGTGATTGAAGGCATTCAAGAATTCGCCGCGTAGTAGGAGTTGCTGCCTCTGCGTGTCGTGCACCGGTATCCTGAACGAACGCTGAACGGTGAGGTTGTAGGTCTGGAAGCCAGGCGAGATAAAGGTGTTTCGGCCGACATTCCCGAGCCCACTGGCAGGGATCAGGAAGTGGAAATTCGATGCCGGACCGGCAATGCAAGTCGGTGCTCCGTTCAGGCAGGCCTGAATATTCGGACCAAAGAACGTGCCCGGGGTGTTGGTGAGGCCCAATTGTGTCCCATCAATGCCGATGGCGGTAAGGGGTGCCGCAGGATTGCCTAGGTTGGGCCGGTCATTGCCGCCATGGCCATCGCCATTGACATCGAATCCATCATTGAACGTCTCGGGGGCGCCGGAACTCCAGGTGAAAATACCGGAAGTCTGCCAGTCCCGGGTGATGGCATGGAGAGTGGAAGAAAATCGATTGCTGGACCCGCGCACAAAAGGCACGTCCCACACGTAGGTGAGCACCATGCGATGGCGGCGGTCATAGGCGGAGAGGCCTCGATCAGCCCCCTGGTTCAACACGTTCTGCGCAAACGAACTGAGTCCGCTGGTGACAAAGACCTCTGACGTATCGTCGATGAACTTCGAGTAAGTGTAGGCTCCGCGAAGCAGCAAGCCATGAGAGAACTTGCGATCGAGCGTCAATTGTCCGGCGTGATAGATCGAGTCCCCGCCATTGGTTCGCACAAGAATTGGGCCGAGATTCGGATTCACACGGATAAGGTTGCCGTTCGCATCAAATTGACCGGTTCCGGGGTTGTAGTCCTGATTGACGAAAAGACGCTCGCCCCGAGTTCCAACATACGCGGCAGTGAGAATGAAATTACCGGGGAGCTCTCGCTGAATGTCCAGATTCCACTGATGCGTAAGCGGATTGCGTAAATTGCTGGCGATCGTGCTAACGGAACCCGTCGGACTGGGCGTAGAAGAGAAGCCGGCCAAAACAGCGGAGGCATTGGCAACACCACGGCCGTTCCCGGCATTGACTGTATCCTGTACTGCGTTCGGAGAACTGGTAGCGGTGTTGTCGAGAATATTCGTGAAGAGCTGGTCGTAAAAGATGCCGTAGCCAGCGCGAATCACGGTTTTGTCGTGTCCGAAAAAGCGGCTCCAGAGGTGCGGTGTATAGGCGAAGCCTACGCGTGGGGCAAAATTATTCTTGTCTCCTTGCTGCGGGCTCGCGAAGACTCCGGGGAAATTGTTGGTGCCACCCAGGCCAATGCCGAGCCTGGTATCGACAGATGGAAACTGCAGCGAGTTTTCGAGCGTGCTCTGATATTCGTACCGTAAGCCGAGATCAACAGAGAGATTTTGGCGAAGATGCCAGGTATCTTGAATGTATGGGGCGTAGGTCGCCAGGAACGGTAGGGTAACAGGGCTTCCGAAGACTTTGTCAATCGATCCCCCCGCGCCCGTGAAATCGTCGATGAAGTTGGCCAATCCAGTAAACCCGCCGCCTGGCCGAACAATAATTTGACCACGGTTGTCGATCGGGCTTATATCCCGGACCGTTAGGAGCGCCACGTCCGCGCCAGCTTTGAAAGTGTGGCGGCCAACCGTGTAGCTCAAGGCATCCTGGAATTGATACGTCTTATGACCGCGACCCTGCGGGAATCCCGTCGCAAATCCGAAAGACGGTGTCTGGCCAGTTGGCCCCAGCAGGTCTGAGATTTGGATTGCAGTCGAGTTCAAGATGGGGTTCGCGAGCGTCTGTGGGGTGGGACCAAATTCAAGATCAAATTGGCCGTAAGAGAAGCGGAGTTCGTTCACCGCGTGAGATGACAAGGTGTGCTGCCAGCTAAAACCGAAGTTAAACGAGGGGCCACCGACCTGAGAATCCAGTCCAGGGAGCGCACTCGGCTGGTTGAAGAAATCCGGCGCAGTATTACTGTCGTCTCGGAAATACCGTAGGGTTAACGTATCGTTAGGCGAAGCAAGATAATCCAGTTTGACGCTCCACTGCCGGTCGTTCGTGGCAATGCTTCCTTGGCTGCGCTGCACATCGCCTACCTGGACTGCCGGACGAGGATTGCCGTTCGGACCATTGCCCAGCGCAATGTCGGTGACGCCGGTAGTACCTCCTCGAAGTCCACCTAGAGCCGCAATCAGAAAGTCGACACGGGGATTGGGGCCCAGCGATTGCAATGTAGCGATGCCCGCATCGGTCGGAATAAGTAGCGTATTCGTCTGCGCTGCGGCGCTCGCGCGCTCGCGGTCCCACTGGGACGTCCCGAAGACGAACAATTTATTTTTCTTGATGGGACCACCGAAGGTGAATCCAAACGTATTCTCGTTGTCAAACGGATTTGTGGTGATGCCGGCGAAGCCGCTCTGTGCGGGAACGGCGGCGAGTGCCGAGTTGCGATTGAGTTCCCATGCGGAACCGTGAAAGTCATTTGTTCCACTCTTATAAATAACGTTGGTGACCGAGCCGCCCCCGCGACCGAATTCCGCACTGTAGGAGTTGGTGAGCACAGTCACTTCTCGAACAGCTTCCTCGTTTGTTTGTAGGAATGCCTGGCCCTGGATGCTGTTGTCATTATTGTCCTGGCCGTCGATCAAAAAGTTGTTGGCGCGCGGACGCGTCCCATTGACGGAGAAACCCACGCCGTTGGTTAAGGCGTCGCGGTTGGCTTGCTCCTGGACACCAGCCACTGTAAATGCGAGTTCGATCGGATTAAGGCCAGCAATGGGGAGATTCTTGAGTTCGGTTTGCCCAAGATTACTGCTGAGCTCGCCGGATTGCGTTTGTAATTCTGCGCCAGTAGAGGCTTCCACAGACACTGATTGATTTACAGTTCCAATAATCAAAGATGCGTTCACAGTGGAGGCAAGAGACGCCTTCACGGCAACTCCAACCTCCACGAATTCCTGCATGCCGGAGGCTTGGATGGACACACTGTAGTTCCCGGGTAGAAGGCCATCGATGCGATAGCTCCCCGCGGAATCCGTCTTCGTGGTCCGTTTGAAGGCGCCCAGGTCGGTGTTTGTAACGGTCACAGTGGCCCCCAGCACAACGGCTCCAGCGGGATCCGTGACACTACCTACAATCGTGCCATTGCTCGTCTGCGCGTGCGCTGACACGAGCGAAACGACCATACCGAGAATGACTGCAAGAACGATTTGCCCACACTTCCACTTCAAGTTCATGACAATTCCTCCGAGAATTTGCAGTACGTCTGTCTCACTGTTAGAGGAATATCCATCGGATAGGTTGCAACATCGAAATGTAATCATCCTTACAAAAGTGCGAAGCGGCACGAACGGAGCTCTATTCCTGCGCGGCGCGCTGGAGGCGTTCGCGGTGAAGAATGCGAATTGTCTTTCGTTCTACCTTGATAATGCCAGCCCTTCGTAATTCACCCAATGTGGCAGTTATGGATTCTCTGTGGACGTCAAGGTGCCCGGCCAGATCTTTATGCGTCATGCCTCCCACCACGCCGTTCTCCGCCTTTTCTAACAGGAGGGTTGCGATGCGCGGAATCAGGCCCTTAAGCGCGAGGGTCTCCATCTTGTGGAGAAAGTGCGCGCATCGCTCGCTCATCAGGTCGACGAGCTTGTGGGTTACGTGCGGGGCGCATTCTAAAAGAGATTGGATACTATCGCGCGAAATTGTTCGCACGCGGGATTCCTCGAGAGCTTCTGCGGAAGAAAGGTATCTTCCCTGGCCAAAGCAACCCATTACACCGAATATGGCAGGAGGTTGAAGCACCGCGATTGTTAGCTTTCTATCGCCGTAGGTTGTGAAAGTGCGAACCGAGCCCTTTTCCAAAACGAAGAGCACTTTTCCCGTCTGCCGGGGCTGAAAAAACAGATGCCTAGCACTGCAATTCAATACATGACTGTCTTTCTCAAGCGCCTCTAAGCAGGAATCGGGCAGATGTTTGAAAAGGTCGATCCCTGAAAGGAAACTTACGTCGAGCATAACTGTCGTCCTTCGAATTCGTTGGGGGCTAGAGCAGAGTCTCACTGGATCGGGAACGCATTTTAGCTGTTGCCAGGCGCACATCGCGCGCCTTGTCACGCTGATGTTCTTGGAGTTGTTCGCGCAGCCGCGTCCGGGCCTTGTGTAACTGCGACTTCGAATCACCTACCGAGCGTCCCAATATCTCGGCAATCTCGTTGTGTTCGTATCCCTGAATATCATGCAAGACAAATATTCTGCGGTAACCCGCCGGCAATTGCCGAATGCAGCGTTCGAGATTTATTCGGTCAATCGACCCCTCCAGTAACAAGTCAGGCGCTCCGATATCAAAGCCCGGTGAGACGGTTTCGTCGTCGGGGTCGTGAGTCGCCTCGATCGAGACGATTCGTGGAGACTTCTTGCGGAGGCGCATCAGCACGACGTTAACCGCGAGCCTGTAAAGCCAGGTGGAGAAGGCCGATTCGCCGCGAAAGGTGTGGATTTTACGGAGCAAGAGCAAGAAGGCTTCTTGAGTCAGATCTTCTGCTTCGGCGGCGTTTCCTACCATGCGCAGGCATAGCGCATAAACGCGCCGGCCATGTAACCGGTAGAGGTATTCAAACACGGACCGATCGCCGTTGCAGGCTCGCCGAATGGCCTCCGCTTCGCTCAGTTGATCGCTGGCGACAGTAGAGACTGGCGGCGCAGCCTTCTTCGAGATGCATTCCGTGCTGGGACGCGCATCCCGGTTTAGGCTACGCCGCTTCTCTACTGTGGGCCTTGCCAGTGATGCAACTACTATTTTTCTGAATGTGGTATTTGCAGTGACTGGCATGACTTCTTCCCCTAGCGACCCGCGGAGCGGACTTCGATGGAGGTTGTTTTGTTTTCACTGACCTGCGATGCGGGCGCGGTCTGCGGCATTGTTTTTTGGTGGGCTTCCTTGCGTCCCATGTTCTTTTGTTTAGGTGTCCAGTAGCTAAGGGTCAGTCCTAGCTCCGGCGCATCGAATGTCTTGACGTTCTGCACATCTGCGATGTCCACCAGGTTCAACTGCGCGTGGCCTGAAACAACCTTTTCGTCAGCTGCAGAAGCCATGACGATGGCGTTGAATTTCTCTCCACGGATGTAAAGAGTGTATGGAGAGATCGCGGAGGACATAGTAAAAGTGTAATCGCCAGCGGGCAGTGTTGCGCCTCCCCAGTGAGTCTCAAATGGCAACGTGAATTGCCCTTTGTATACAGTCTGCGCGTTCCCACACGCCGCTAGAGCGCCCAGGGCAAGAGCAGCCACGCCAAACTTCGTAAGTAATTTCAAACGTCGAGCCCAGATCATTTCCAATCTCCTTGTTCGATTCGGTTTTGAACTGCAAGACATTTCATTGCCTTCAGCGTGTAAGACCACGCGTGCTCGTGGATAATTCCCCGATTCAGCGCTGTTTAGGAGAAGGGAATAAAATAGTGAGTGTTTCGGTCACCAAGTTATGACCGTTTTTCTCAGCGCACCTGCGTAGCGAAGGAACTGATGGAAACGCTCTATCCGTCCTTGCCGTTCATGAAGCGTTCCTGCCCCATTAATAGATGACCGAAAAGCGAATTAGCGCGAGGTTTGCCGCGCCGCCAAATCAATGACTGAGGATCTGCAATTTCCGCATACTCCCGCGCACTCATGCGTTCACGTCTACGATCCGCCGTGAACTTGCCATCGGATCTCTATTCATAAGAGTTGCCAGAACTTGACGAAGGCGGCCGCGCGCACGCGACAAGCTCGACATCACGGTGCCTATAGGCATGCCCGTGATATCTGCAATCTCTTTGTAGGACATCCCCTCGAGTTCGCGCAGAATGAGGACTTCGCGGGAGGTCGACGGAAGCATCTCCAGCGCTTTTCGGACCAGAGTGTCGCTGTCGTTTTGGAGGGCAACTTCTTCTGGATTGAGAACGTCGGAATCTGGAGGGAAAAATTTCTCGTCAAATTCGGCGGCGTCTTGCAGCGGCCGGTTTCCATGCGACCAGGTATAGAAAGTATTCCGGACAATTTTCAGGAGCCAAGCACGCGCGTCGCCGCCGCGGAAGCCAGGAAAGAATCGGAAAGCGCGTAAGCATGCTTCCTGGGCTACGTCCTGGGCATCCTGCTCATTGCGTGTCAGCCAGCGCGCGAGGTTGTAGGCGGCATCAAGGTGCGGCAGCACGTCCTGCTCAAAATTCGGAATCTGGTTGTGCTCGGACATTGAAACCTCCCTGCAATAAAAAACGTCCTAGCAGTTCACTTAACGGCGTCACTATGGTTCGCGCTTGAAATCGATTCAATGGACAGGCGGTTCTTTCCTGTGGGAATGGCGGTCCCCTGGTAAGTTCCGCTCTACAAAAGACTTATGGGAAGATGTCCCCGTTCGGATTCCCGCGAACTCTGCCAAGTGATACACTCACTTTCGCGGGGCATTCACCTTGCATGCAAGAAGACCTTCACCACGGCGTGCGGCTCCGTTTTGGGATTTTCGAGCTTGATCTTCGGGCTGGCGAATTGCGCAAGCATGGCCTGCGAATTCGCATTCAGGAGCAGCCTTTCCAAGTCCTGGCCTTGCTGCTTGAGCACTCCGGCGATGTCGTAACTCGTGAGGAACTCCAGAAAAAGCTTTGGCCCGCGGACACTTTCGTGGATTTCGACCATGGTCTCAACAAAGCGATCAGCAAAATCCGTGAGGCCCTCAGCGACTCTGTCGAGAGTCCCCGCTTTGTGGAAACCGTTGCTCGTCGCGGCTACCGCTTCCTCGCCGAGGTTAAAGTTGTCGATATAGCTCCAGCTCGCACCCCGGAGTTCGCTACTCTTTCTCATCCCATGGCAGAAGCTGGTGATAGCGGGGGCTTAGCTGGCACGCCCGCAGTGCCCAAGCATTTTCTGTCGTCACTTACATGGAAGGTATCGGCCTTCGTGCTCCTTCTGTTGGTGGTTTCTCTCTCCGCCTGGAAGCTTCACTCCTGGAACCGCCCATCACTTGTCATTCGCTCGTTGGCTGTCCTGCCGCTCGAAAGCCTCTCGAACGATGCGACTCAGGATTACTTTGCTGATGGAATGACCGACGAGTTGATTTCGGACCTCGGCCAGATCGGTGCGTTGCGTGTGATCTCGCGTACCTCAGTGATGGTTTATAAACACGCGCGCAAGCCGCTGCCGCAAATCGCTCGCGAACTGAATGTCGACGCCGTGGTAGAAGGCACTGTGCTCCGTTCCGGCAACAGGGTCCGCATCACAGCGCAATTGATCGACGCCTCCTCGGACAAGCACTTATGGTCCCAAAGCTACGAGGGAGAGTTGCAGGATACTTTGGCGCTCCAGAGCCAGGTGGCAAGAGCCATCGCAGATCAGATTCGAATCAACGTGAATCCACAAGAACAAGCCACCCTGAAAAACGTCAAGGTCGTTAACCCACAAGCGTACGAGTCCTTTCTCAAAGGGCGCTACTTCTGGAACAAACGGACGGCGGATAGTTTGAAAGTCGCTCTGGCTTATTTCAATCAGGCCACCGAGGAGGACCCGAAATATGCCCAAGCTTATTCTGGCTTGGCCGACACTTATTCTTTATTGGGAGACTGGCAGTATGCGGTGATGGCTCCCAAGGAAGCACTCCCAAAAGCAAAGGCCGCAGCGATCAAAGCTCTGGAATTGGACAACACGCTCGGCGAAGCCCACAACTCGCTAGCATTCTGCTTGGATGGTTTTGACTGGGATTTTGACTCTGCCGGAAAGGAATTCCGGCGAGCTATTGAGCTAAACCCCGGCTACGCAACCGCCCATCACTGGTACGCCTGGCATTTAAGTTTATTGGGCAAGTATGACCAAGCGATTGCGGAAATGAGAAAAGCAGAGAACCTCGATCCGCTATCTCTCATCATTAACGCCGATTTGGCGGAGCTTCTTGTTCTTGCGCATTCTTATGAAGAATCGATCCGACAGAGCCGCAAGACGATCGAAATGGATCCTAATTTTGCTCTCGCACACAATCAACTCGCCCAGGCTTACCTCCAAACCCACATGCAGGTTGAAGCGGTCGCGGAACTACAAAAAGCGGTACAGCTTTCTGCGGGTAGCCCCACAGCCATAGCCAATCTCGCTCGCGCGTATGTTGCATCCGGCAAGAAGAGCGAAGCAGTAAGACTATTGAACAATCTGAAGAAACGTTCCAGTCCTGTTTCTTCGCATGCTTCGGAGATTGCCGTGATCTATGCGGCTCTCGGTGATACGGATCAAGCCATGAAATGGCTCGAAAAGGGTTACGAAGAACGTTTTAATCCGGGAGTTCTCTTGCGGCCGGGCTTCGATCCTCTCCGCTCGGATCGGCGCTTTCAAGACCTGGTGCGCCGCATCGGCCTCCCCCGCTGAACCGGTGAATTTGATGACGAGAACGAAGAAGAACAAGCGCACTAACGACGATAGGCTCCGCCGCCACCAAGGCAGATTGCTCTTCCGTGAGCACGCGTGCACTCGCTAATCCACAACAATCTGGCCTCTCATCCCTTTGTGCCCTAGGCCGCAAGTATGGCAGCACCTGAACGTATAGGCACCTGGTGTTTGGGCCAAGAAGTCAATCGTCGTCGTTTCACCTTTCTTGAGCTGCCAACAGTCTTGTGCCGAAGTGAAAATCAGGCCGGCGGCGCCCGTCGGCTGGGCGCCATCGGGAACCGTTGCAATTTTGAAACCGTGATCGTGGTCGGTGGCTGTGATCTTCAGTTGAACTTTGGTGCCGGCCTTCACATGAATTGGTGAGATCGAGTACTCGTACTTCTTTGCCGTAATTTCGATGACCTGTGCATTTTGATTTTGCGCCCGAAGCGACATTGACAGCGAGAGAAGCATAGCCACTATCAGCAGGGACACGGTGAGAATGGACAAGGGAAAACGCTTCGCAATCTTCTTCATTGATCCTCTTTGTCGTTCGCTTTAACCGTGAAACTCCAAGAGCTGGCTAGGATGGACGCGCTGACTACTGGAGCATCGACCTTTCGGGTCAAGACTCCCTGATTGTCAAGCTGACGCGTCCATCCTAGTTGGTTAGCATCCAGCGTGCCTATTGCACTATGGAGCGGGGAAGCTTGCTGTCGTAGCTATGCCTCGTTTCTCTTACAAGCTGCGCCGCGCCTCATCTGCTTCTTCCGCCAGACGCATGAGCACGTCCACGATCCCGGTGTTTTTATTTGTAGCTGGGTCGAGGAAGAGCCCATCATCAACAAAGCTGACGACGGAGGCTACTGCGCCCCCCTGTTGAGTGGACGTCGGCCGAATGATTGCAACGGGACCTAACTTTGGGTTAAGGAAGACGGTCGGTTCGGGCATGATGAGATTGGTCTGGAACTCGTCAGCAACATTTGTGCCAGTGGAGCCGTTGTTGGGGTCGACGCCGAGATTGAGGTTCGGAAATGTAAGATCGCCGTCGGTAATGTTGGCTGCGTTGCCGGCCTTGTCGTGCCATGTTTGAAAGTGCATGATCTCGGACCCGCCGATACTTAGAAGAACTCGCAAGACCTCTAGATTGGTTACTTTCTGAGCCAGCGCAGGGTACAGGCTACTGCCGCCCTGCTCGATGAACGCGAAGTGGAAACCTGCCGTGTTTGCAATCGCCTGCAGATGGTTGGAGATGTTGCCACTGTTGTCCAAGACCAGATCGCCATCGTTCAAGGGAATGGCCGGATGCTGTCCCTTGGCCAAGTCCGGGACGGCGTTCTCGAAAGTTGCTCCGAGGTCGGGGTTGGTTGTCTCGCTGCGGTACCGTGTCCACCAAGAGGTATCTATGGTTAATTGCTTCAAGTTGGTAAGCCGCCCTTTTTGTGGAATGCCCGTGACTTGGCTCGGCGGCAGAATCGCAAATTGATTGAGGTCGACAGGTTTGGCGCCCTTCGACTGCAGGTAATTATTCAAAAACGCGTGATGGCTGATCTCGTCGTCGGTGTTGTCGGCAATGTATTGCGGCATGTCGCCGTCGAGCACCATCAGGCCGGTAATGTAGGCCGGAGCAAGCCCCGTAACAATCTTTCTGCCGTTTTGCTGTAGATCGATCGGGGAGAGCCCTTGGTTGGTGGCTCCGCCGAGTTCCGCGTACTGAATCCAGAGATCGGCCTCGACTTGCTCCAGGGCACTCAGGAAAGTCAGAATTGCGATGTCGCCCTTTGTGATTGGTGAGTGATCATCGCCCTCTTTGCCAAAGGCAGCCGAGGTACCCGGCAACAGCGCCGCACCCATCGTGGCGGCCCCTGCAGCTACCATACTGTTCTTCAAGAATGACCGACGATTCTTGGCCCCGCTAAAGACACTTCCCTTTTCTTTCATTACTGTCTCCTTTTGGCAAATCGAGTTCCGAACCATTTGAATTGCGTGTTTCGGTGAGCTGATCTGGACTGGCCCGCATTCAGGAAGGAACAATCGAACCTCAAACGTTCTCTCCGATCGACAGGACAATGGCGAAGCGCATTTAATTTCCGCGCTACACGAGCCACGAGCATCACAATCACGATGCTCTAATGACAGTGACCAAACCTATTGCTGGTTTATTCCTTTTGCGTGTAGAGAAAAATCCAATGGAATATTTTTCGCGTCGGTAGAGTCTATCTATCGGCGTGGATCAGGTTCCAGGCGGAATGCTGTTTCCGCTTCGGTCGTTTTGTAGAAAGTTCATGGTTGATGTTGTTCCATTGCTGGACCGGCTTACCGTCTTGCGCTGACGCGTAAGCCTTTCAGGAAATCCACGCATCTAATAACGTTTATCTGCGAAAGCTTTCCGCTAAGAACTGGTGAATTCAATTCGGGGGCGCAGCGTGCTGCGCCCCCGCAAAGCAGATCAATCCGCCGCGCTGGCCTGTTTCGCCTTCGCGACGATCGATTCGATACTTAGCCCCAGCCCCGTTGCCACGCCCGTGCCGTATGCCGGATCGGCTTTGTAGAAGTGCTGGATTTGCAGTTCTTGGATACGCTGCGGCACGCCGTTGCCGAGGCTGGAGACGATGTTGCCAATCAAACGCTGCTTGGCGTCCGCCGGCATCAGCCGGAAAAGATTCCCAGGCTGCGTGTGATAGTCGGTATCCGTCCGATGATCGTGCCGTGCGACGGTTCCACTGATCTCATGTGGCCGTTCGATATATGAGCGGTCCTGCGTCGGGCCGCCGAAGCTGTTCGGTTCATAATTCACTGCTCGGCTGCTGTTTCCATCGAACCGCATGGCACCATCCTTGTTGTAAGTGTGATACGGGCACTGTGGTTTGTTTACCGGCAGGGAATCGTAGTTCACTCCCAAGCGATAGCGGTGCGCATCCGGGTACGAAATCAAGCGCGCTTGCAACATTTTGTCCGGTGAGAAACCCATTCCCGGCGCGACGTTGCGCGGTTCGAACGCGGCCTGCTCCACTTCTGCAAAATAATTCTCCGGATTGCGGTTTAGTTCCAGCTCACCCACTTCGTGCAGCGGGTAGTCCCTATGCGGCCACACTTTCGTCAGGTCGAATGGATTGATGTGGTACGTCTCCGCATCCTTTTCCGGCATGATCTGCACGCACACGCGCCATTTCGGGAAGTCGCCCTTCTGAATGGCGTGGAAAAGGTCGCGCTGGGAATAGTCCGGATCCGTTCCTTCCAGAGCGCCTGCCTGCTCGCGAAAAAAGTTCTTGATGCCTTGCTTGGTCTTGAAGTGCCACTTCACGTAGAACAGCTCATTCTTCGCGTTAATCAGGCTGAAGGTGTGGCTGCTGTAACCGTTCATGTGCCTGTAGCCGTCGGGTGTGCCGCGGTCGGAGAAGAGAATGGTCACCTGGTGCAGCGATTCGGGCGAGAGCGACCAGAAGTCCCACATCATCGTTGGTGACTTCAGATTGGTCTCCGGATCGCGTTTTTGCGTATGGATGAAATCCCCAAACTTCAGCGGATCGCGGATGAAAAAGACGGGCGTATTGTTTCCCGTCATGTCCCAGTTGCCTTCCTCGGTATAAAACTTCAATGCAAAGCCGCGCGGGTCACGCGCCGTATCCGCCGAGCCCTTTTCACCGCCGACCGTCGAAAACCTAATGAAAGTAGGCGTCTTCTTGCCGACAGCATTGAACAGCTTAGCCGTCGTGTACTTGCTGATCTCCGCGCTCGTACAAACGAAATGCCCGTATGCGCCTGAACCCTTCGCGTGCACCACGCGCTCCGGGATTCTCTCCCGGTTGAAGTGCGCCATCTTTTCGAACAGCAGAAAATCTTCGAAGACCACCGGCCCGCGCGGCCCCACCGTGAGCGAATTCTGATTGTCGCCGACGGGACGACCCGCGTCTGTGGTCATAATTCCCTTTTTTTCTTCCGCCATCTTTCCTCCTCAGTTGGATCACTGCAGCGGCCCAGAACAAGTCGCCTGCGATCTCAATTGCAAAAGTAGCGGGCTGCGACCTATACATCCAATATATAGTTCGGATACGATAGATAGGTATAGCCTATGGAGCTCCATCAACTTCGTTACTTTTGTGCCGTGGCCGAAACCGGCAGCTTCAGCCGCGCCGCCGAGCAGTCTTACGTCTCTCAGCCATCCCTCTCTCAGCAGATCATGAAACTCGAAGATGAACTCGGCGCGCGTCTCTTTGACCGCTTGGGCCGCTCGGTACGGCTTACCGACGTAGGCAAGACATTTCTCCCTCGCGCCCGCTCCGTTCTCCGCGAGCTGGAAGTCGCCAAAGGCGACGTCGTCGAGCGCAAGGACTCCATCAGCGGACTCGTCACCGTTGGCGTCATTCCCACAGTTGCTCCCTACTTCCTCCCTTCGCGTCTTACTTCGTTCTCGCGCAAATTCCCACAGGCCCTTCTGAGTGTTATGGAAGAAATTACGCCCGTCCTTCTGGACCGTCTCCGTGCGGGCACCATTGACGTCGCCATCCTCGCGCTTCCCATTCGTGGCCACGAATTCGAAACTGCCCCGTTGCTCACTGAGCGCCTCTTCGCCGCTCTTCCTAAGAATCACAAATTTGCCAAGCGTCGCTCTCTCGTCCTAAAAGACCTTCGCTCCGAACCCTTCTTACTTCTCCGCGACGGCCACTGTTTTCGCGACACCGCCGTCGCCGCCTGCGATCGCGCGCGCCTTCATCCCCAAATTGTTTTCGAAAGCGGCCAATTCAGCAGTTTGCTCAGCATGGTCGGCGCAGGCATGGGTATTTCCATCGTTCCTGAGATGGTCATCGAAAAGAATCCACCGTGCCGCTACGTGCCCATTGCCGACGAACGAGCCGCCCGCACCATAGGTACGGTCGTCTTACGTGGTCGCTCTCTCAGCCGCGCCCACCACGCCTTCCTTTCCCATCTTCGCACTCAATCCCCTGTTCGCCCCTAGTAGTCACACTTTTATCTCTCCGCTTTCTTGGCGCAGCCCTTGTTGTTCTTCTTTGGCAAGTAGACATGCAATAGACCGTCCACGGCCTTCACGTCTGCCTGAGCTGGATCAATTTCTTCTGGCAAAACATGGACGGATAGTACGTCTGGGCGATTATTCGTTTTGCTGACAAGTCGCGTATGGCTCCGAAAGACTACCAGGCTGAGTGTGGTCAAGCTCAGGATCGTGGTCACCTCCGGATCTCGCGGGCCCTCAAAGAGAAAGTGAAATGCGGACGTATTTCCATCAAAGTCATCGCGCAAGAGTTCCTTCTCTGCAGAGATCCAGTCCTCGAGGTCAAAGCCATGCTTGCAGCCACGTGTCTCAAAAATCTGATACGCGCGTTTAGCGACCGCCGATTGGATGATCTCCCTGTGTCGATCCTCACGGTTCTCGATAGTGATTACGCAATTTGTAAGGCGCTTTCGAGCAGACCTGTCCATACGAGTACTCCTGAGATTCTCTTTTGTGTGATTAGTTCGTGAAAAGCCGCTGGAGCTGTTGAAGGTCGGAGGTGGGTGCATCGGAGACGGCGCAGAATTCTATTCTGCCTTTTCGCCAATCAACCCATTGATAGCCTTGCCGGGACCCTACTTGCGCGGAGGTGTCCCGTCCCTGTGTGGGCCAGACAAATACGTTAATAAGATGTCCGGTGCTCGTATAGACGAGCACCGCGACGGAGCGCTCATCGACAACGTCAAGGCGCCCGCCCTGCAGTGTGAATCCGTCGTTCGCAAAATCTCGTGCCGGGAGTACAAATTTGAGTCTGCCCTTGAACCATCCGTTCACAGCCTGTTCATCGTTGGAACTGATGCCAGTCAGGTGGCCTGATTGCAGCGAGAGCACATGCGCATCAACTATTGCCTCAGCAAGTTCGGCTTGATAGTCGTCGGTGCGAAGCACAGAGTTCACTCTCCATCCCGCGATTACTAGAAGAAGGAGGACGGCCGCCGCGGCCAGCCAGTGCCAACGGAGAGGCTGAGACATAGCAGTCGCGGCCGCGACGGGGCGAAGATTGGCGCGAATCTTTTTCCTGAGCGAGGCCGGCGCGGACTCATAGAGTTGTGCGATCTGCAATCGCTCACTTAGCAGGTCCATGTCCACGAGCTCAACCGGGCAGTGGGTGCATTGTTGGAGGTGGCGCTCGAATTCAACAGCGCTGGCAGAACTTAGCTCACCGTCGAAATAACCTTGAAGGAGAGAATCAGCAAAGTCACACCTCACGGACAGCCTCCTTGTGACTGGAACTTGTCAGCGCGGAACATAACTGCCGACGGGCACGAGAGAGCGAGGACATCACGGTGCCAATGGGCATCGACGTGATCGCAGCGATCTCCTTGTAGGAACAGCCTTCGAGCTCTCGAAGGACAAGGACTTCGCGGAAACGCGGCGGCAGGGTTTCGAGGCCACGGGTGAGGCGCTCGCGATCTTCATCGGCGATCGCGATGGATTCGGGAGTAGCAACGGGTTGCGGGTGCAGTTCTTCGTCAAATTCGACCATCAGTTCCCTCGGGCGATTGTTTTCCAACCAGGAGTAACACGTATTGCGCACGATCTGCAGCAGCCATGCGCGCGCATCCCCACCGCGAAAACCATGAAAGGAGCGGCACGCGCGAAGTAACGCTTCTTGAGCCACCTCTTCGGCATCTTCGCGCCTACGCAGCAACCAGCGCGCGAGGTTGAAAGCAGCGTCGACATGAGGCAGCACAAGCTGTTCGAAGCGCAGCCGGTCTTCGGCATCCAAATCGTTCAATGACTTCCCCCGATCAGTGATGCTTCACTTGTCAGAACTGTCTGATCGACAATTTTATTCTCGACGGCTGCTCGCTTCTGACGAACAAGTGAAGAAAGACATGAACGCGGAGGAATTTGGAATAAGACGGGCGCTGCCTCGGTCTGGATGAACGCAAGCACGTTCAAATGGCGGTGCGGACAACCCCCACCCCGCGCCGCCACTCCCAATGGCACGTGGAGATTTTACAGAGGGGTAAAAATCATAGGAAGTAAGGAGCGCAAAAATGTCCGAAAAGAAAAAAGATGAACTCCTGAATGACCACAATCATGACGGAGTTGACCGCCGCGGATTTCTGAAGTGCATGGCCTGGGCAGGCACCGGTGCCTTTTGCGTGATGAAAGGCGGGGTGCTGAACTCATACAGCTTGAGCCGACTTTCGGAGATGAACACGGCTGACATGATGGGCGCGCTGAGCTTCGTGCAGATCAGCGACAGTCACATGGGATTCAACAAGCCGGCGAATCCGGACGTTGCAGGGACGCTAAAGGCCGCAGTAGACAAGATCAATGGATTGTCAGCAACGCCGGAATTCATGCTGCACACTGGCGACATCAGCCACCTCTCGAAGCCCGAAGAGTTTGATACGGTGGACCAGATCTTGAAAGGCGCGGCCCCCAAGGATGTCTTCTACGTGCCCGGTGAACACGACGTGCTGAATGACGATGGGAAACAGTTTCTGGAGCGCTATGGAAAAGGTAGCAAGGGCGCGGGATGGTACAGCTTCGAAAAGAAGGGCGTGCACTTCATCGGGCTGGTCAACGTGATGAATCTGAAGGCCGGCGGGCTCGGAACGCTGGGCCACGATCAGCTTGAGTGGTTGGAAGACGATGTAAAACACTTGAAGCACAGCACTCCGATTGTTGTGTTTGCGCACATTCCACTCTGGTCGGTCTATCCGGAGTGGGGCTGGGGAACGGACGATAGTGCGCAAGCACTGGCGTATTTGAAGAAATTCGGTTCGGTGACGGTGCTCAATGGGCATATCCACCAGACGATGCAGAAGGTCGAGGGAAACGTGACGTTTCATACCGCGGCGTCAACGGCGTTTCCACAACCGGCGCCGGGCAAAGCCGATTCACCGGGCCCGATGAAGGTGCCAGCGGAGCAACTGAAAAGCGTCCTCGGCATCACCAATGTGAACTACATACAAGGGAAGCACGCTTTGGCAGTGGTTGATTCTTCACTCGCCTGAGGAAGACTTAGCCAAACTCAGAAAACAATTCGAACTTGACTCAGATAAGAAAAGGAGAAGAAGCATGAGGAGCAGTGTGTCTGTTGTAATACTCGCGGCAGTGCTAACGATCGGATTTGTGGGGACCATAGAAGGCCGCAGAGGTTTCGCCTTAAGCGCGCAGGAGAAGATGTCGACGATGGAGGTGAAGATCGACAACTTCAGCTTCGGTCCTGTAACGCTAACGGTGCCCGTGGGAACTATGGTTACTTGGACAAACCGAGACGACATTCCCCATACGGTCGTCAGCACGGATGATTCGAAGACATTTAAGTCCAAGGTGCTCGACACGGACGAAAAGTTTTCCTTTACGTTCAGCAAAGCGGGAACTTATCCCTACTTTTGTTCAATTCATCCGAAGATGACCGGCAAAGTCATCGTGCAGTGAGTGAGGAGCGACCTTGCATCCGTTCGACATTAAGACGGTAGTTTTCGCGAAGCACGCGCAACACGTCGTGCTGATCCACTTCCCGATTGCGCTGTTTATCATTGGCGTCCTCTTTGATTTCCTTGCGCAATGGAAGAAGCAACGCCTTCTGGCTGCGGCGGCCTACTACAACATGCTTGTCGCGGCGATCGCAACCATACCCGTGGTAGTCACTGGAATTCTCGCGTGGCAGTGGGAACTCGAGGGGCAGAAGCTGAAAGGCATCCTTTTGATGCATCTCGTGATGGGATGCCTGTCGAGCCTCCTGATCTGTACTGTGTGGTTCATTCACATGAGAACCAGACGCAAGCAAGAGGAGATTCTGCCCGGATACCGCTTGCCGATCGAAGCTGTGGCCGTAGTGATCGTCGCACTGACGGGACACCTCGGCGGCTTTCTCAGCGGAGTGAATGGACCGGGATAGACGTTTTCCAAGACTAGCTGAGAGAAGGGATTCTCTAGCAACTCAAGGATGTATTTGCAAGATGATGAATCTGTTTGCTGGCGCAGTGGCCGCCTGGATCATGGCGGCACAAGGAGCAGTTATGAACCATCAAGTCCCAAAATATGTCACCCGAACAAGAGCCTCTTTGATGCTCGGCATACCTGAAGCGGAGCTCAACCGTATCTCGAAGGAATCAGGACTAGGCCACGTGGAGCGCGCCGGCAACCAGGAAGAAACGTACTTCACTTACGAGGAATTACAGAGGATTTGCATGGTCGCGGGTAACCAGGTGCAGGGCATCTTAAGCTGACGCGGCAGGATGGGCAAGACGGAAACTCTCAAGACGTTTGCAAAGAAACGCGCGGAGTAAGTCTATGAGCATGAAAGGAGAAGGAAAATGAACACCAAACTTGTGTTGGCACTTGCAGCGCTATCATACGCGCCGCTGGTGGAGGCCGGGAATGAGGCCGCATATCCCAAAGAAAAGATAGCGTCGTTCGTGGTCGAGAAAATGGATTTGAGTTCACTGCCCTCCGCGTTCCGGCCGAAGAAGGAAAAAGGAAAGAAGACACTTGCGGATTACGGTTTCACGGCGCAGAGGATGGACGAAAACGAAGCCATCATCGAGGCGCCGGGCGGAGTGAGGAAGTTGGCGATCAAGGTCCTCGACCAGAAATCTTCGGGAATCTACGTTTGCGTTGCGGAACCCGGAGAAAACGGGGGCGAGACAAAGACGCAAAGTGTCGTACTGCTGAAAAGGAAGAATTCGAGTGCGTTGCTAAAGGGGCGCGAGTCGTTTCGAGAATTTGCTGCGTGCCCGGCCATTGGAAGTGACTCCGCGACAAACTCGTACGGAGGCTGAGCAGTTTCGTCGAAATACAGTGCACCCATCACGTTTGTGGCTTTGAGTGTTCTCGCCCGCAGAGCCAAAGAGGTGGTGTTCATGGCCGACACTGATGTGTGACCTTAGCACTTCCCTTCTAACTGGCAAGATGAATTTTGTCCACTGCGCCACCGCAATCGGCAGTCTGCATGGTGACAATCTGTTGAGAGAAGAATTCTTTGAAACGGCTGCTCCGCGGGCCGCCGATTTAGTCCTTGCCCTGGAAATCGCCATGGGAGTAGCTCTGTTGGCCGGCGCTTGGCTTGCTCGCAAGGGGCGCTTTCGGCAACACGCTTGGTGCCAATCCGCCATCGTGCTTCTGAACCTCGCTGTAGTTGTGCTGATGATGATTCCTTCATTCCGCGTTCATGTGCTTCCCAGGATTCCGGCGAAGCTGGGGAAGGCTTACTACGCGCTGGCGACGACCCACGGTGCGGTCGGAACCGTCACTGAACTCGCGGGCTTGTACATCCTGCTGTCCGCGGGCACGAGCGTCTTGCCGGAGAAATTGCGAATCACCAAATACAAGATGTGGATGCGAACTGTGCTGGTGCTCTGGTGGGTCGTGCTCTTGTTGGGGTTGGCAACCTACACCCGCTGGTACGTACCGCATTTATTTCGGAAATGAAATCGCGGAGTCTCGAAAAGAGGAGGCTTTTCATTGTCGTGACGATGGCCGGAATAAAGCTTTCGAAATTTGGTCTACATAGCTGGAGTGCATGGGCTCGAATGAAAACCAAGTAGGGTCCAGGCGAAGGAGAAATCCATGGCTGAATATCAAATGACTTTAGTTGATCGGCAAAGAATCGCCAGAGATACGATGGCCTTCTGGTTCGACACAAATGGTGCCAATTTCGAATTCCGAGCCGGGCAGCATGCCGACTTTGTCTATACGCACACGTGCATGGGAACTGAAAGTGACAACTCCCGTACCTTT
>Ga0137409_10001456_pt1 | contig 25638 bp, 26 predicted proteins | sample CZODoug1_16funga_FD_122059 | JGI IMG/M metagenome (GOLD analysis project Ga0137409, IMG submission 122059) | Vadose zone soil fungal communities from Angelo Coast Range Reserve, California, USA - CZODoug1_16fungal (Hybrid Assembly) | ecosystem: Environmental > Terrestrial > Soil > Vadose zone...
GAGCCCCCAGTACGCCGCGGACCCGAAGGAGAGCAAGCCCGTGTAGCCGTAGAGCAGGTTGAAGCCGAGCGCGAACAGCCCGTAGATCAGCACCTGCGCGGCGAGCGACTTGTAGGGCACGACCCAGGGAAAGATCGCGAACACGACGAAGAACGCGGCCACAGGGTGTCGGGCGACGGCGGCGTACACGGCGCGCGTCATTCCATGAGCCCCGCTTCGCCGAAGAGCCCGCTCGGGCGGATCAGCAGCACTGCCGCCATGAAGATGAACACCATGATCTCCGCCATCTTCGGCACGAAGAACGTGGTGAGGCTCACGACCTGGCCGATGAGCAGGCCGGCGACGATGGCGCCGGGCAAGCTGCCCATTCCGCCCACCACGACCACGACGAACGACTCGATGACCATCGTGACCCCCATCTCCGCGTACACGCCCCGCATCGGCCCCGCCAGGACGCCCGCGAGACCGGCCAGCGCGGAGCCGATGCCGAACACGAGGAGCCAGATGCGCCCGAGATCGAAGCCGAGGGCGCGCACCATCAGCGGATCGCGCGAGCCCGCGCGAATCACGAGCCCGATCGGGGTCTTCACGAGGAAGAGCCAGAGCGCGATCAGGACGGCCGCGGTGACGCCGATCACGAAGAGGCGGTAGAGCGGGAACATCGTGAAGCCGAGGTTGACGGCGCCGCCGAGCACCTTCGGCGGGTCGAACGTCATCCCGAACTTCCCCCAGATCATCCGCACCGCCTCGACGAGCACGAGCGACAGCCCGAAGGTGAGCAGAAGCGGATCGTCGGGCGAGCGGCCGTAGAGCGGCCGGATCAGGAACCGCTCGACGAGGAGCCCAAAGACGCCGACGAGCAGCGGCGCCAGCACGAGGGCAACGAGGAAGCTGCCGGTGCGCCCCACCAGCACGAAGCCGAAGTAGGCGCCGAGCATGTAGAGCGCACCGTGCGAGAAGTTCACCACCGTCATCAGGCCAAAGATCAGCGACAACCCCACCGCCAGCAGGACGTAGATCCCGCCGAGCACCAGGCCGGTGAAGACCTGGGCGGCCAGCGCCGCGAGCGAGATGTCGGACACGACCGGCTAGGCGAGGCCCTTTTCGGCGCAGGTCCGGTCGAACTCCTCGTTGGCCGGCACCCGCGACACGACCTCGAGCAGGCCCCAGTCGCCCTTCGTCTTGCCCGGCGCGCGACCTTTGAGGATCCACATGTCCTGGAACGACTTGTTGTCGCAGGTGCGCCACCACTGCTTGCCCTTGAAGTGGTTGTAGGCCGGGCTCTTCCGCAGCGCGTCCGCGACCTTCTCGGCGTCCGTGGTCTTGGCCAGCTCCGAGCCGCGCGCCACTTCCAGGATCGCGCTGTACGCGTAGACGCCGTACTCGCCGGGCGGGGTGCCGAACTTCTTCTGGAACGAGTCGACGTAGCGCTTCACGTCGGGGTTGCCGTCCTGCAGCTCCCAGTAGAAGTTCATGCCGCCGTAGATGTCCTGGTAGAGCTCGGGGCCGCCCTGCTTGGCCACCGAGATCCAGTGCAGCGGCTGCGCGATCTTCATCTGCTGGTGCATGCCGAAGCTCTTCACCTGCTTGAGGAAGGCGATGTTGTCGGCCCCCGGCGTGCACGACACGAGCACCTCGGGCTTGGCCGCCTGGATCTTCGGCAGGTGCGCCGAGAACTCCGCGCTGCCCAGCGGGTAGGGCGTGTTGCCGAGCACGGTGCCGCCGTGCTTCTTGTTCGTTTCGCTCAGCACCATGTTGTTCTGCTTGCCCCAGGCGTAGTCGGCGTAGACGATCCACCACTTCTTGCCGAGGTTCTCCATCACCCACTTGCCGACCACGCGCGAGGTGATCGTGGGATTGAGCGCCTCGTGAAAGGTGATGGGGCTCGTGTCCGGCTTGGCGCTGATCTCGTCCGACTGGCTCGTCGAGATGAAGAGCACCTTCGCCTTCTTCGTCTGCTCGTTGATCGCCATCTGCACGTGCGCGGCGAGACCGCCGACGATGAACTGGCACCCTTCCTTCTCGATGAGCTCCTGCGTCCGCTGGGCGCCGACCTGCGGCTTGAGCTGGTCGTCGCGGATGAGCACTTCGACCTTGCGACCGAGGATGCCGCCCTTGGCGTTGAGCTCGTCGACGGCCAGCTCCGCGCCCTGCTTCATGTCGGCGGCGATGGCGCTGAACGGTCCGGTGAGCGGCGCCGGGAACCCGATCCGGATCGGATCCTTGCTCTGCGCGCGCAGCACCGCGGGGAAGGCGAAGGTCGCGGCGCCGGCGGCCGTGGTGGTCAGAAACACGCGACGATTCATGGTCGACTCCTCCTCACGCATGGTTCCGGGGCGAATGTGGCGCCGATGATAGGGGTGGGCTGGAGGGCTGTCAAATGCGCGGCGGGGCACGGGTCGCGCGGCGGCGGTCCGCGCGGTCAGCTCGTGACGGGCGTCTCGAAGTCGACGGCGGTACGGACGCGCGCGGCCACCGGGTGCAAGACGTCGATGGCATATCCAACGTCGAGGCGCTCTCCCAGCCAGCCGGGCATCGCGGTTCGCGCGTGAATGTGGAGCCCGTCTGCGTCGTGCCGCGCCAGCAGTGCGTCGACGGGAGCCTGGGGCACCGTGGCGCCTTCCGGGACTTCCGGTAATAGCCGCCCGTCCGGGCGCCGAAAGCAAAGGTCTCCATCGAGCTGTCGCTCGACCAGGTACCCCTCCTCGTGGACCGCGCGGTGGTGCCGCCGACACAGCAGTGCCAGGTTCGACAGCGTCGTCGGTCCGCCGTGCGCCCAATGGCGGATGTGATGGCCTTGACCGAATGAGCGCCCGCATCCCGGGAAGCGACAGCCGCGATCGCGATGCTGAAGCGCGCGCCGCAGCGCAGGGGGAATGGTCCGCGTCCGCGCGCTCCGCCCTCGAGCACGGACTGGCCCGGCCCATCGGCATCCGCTAGGACCTGCGCGTCGACGTGGACCACCACCTGGTAGCGCTCGCCCGGAGCGCCGGGATCGATGCCGTGATGCAACGCCGTCTCCGCGAGGCGGCCAAGCGCGTCCGCCTGCTGCTGCGCCATGGTCGGCGTTCCCGCGGGAACGTCCTCGGCTTGCTTCGCGCGTGCCCGCTGGTAGAGGTCCTCTCGCGCCGCGGCGAGCGCCTGAATGAGCACGGCGCCGACTTCGGGCTCCATCCGTCCGCGGACCACGACCATGCCGTCTTCATCTTGATGCACGTGAAGCGCGCGGTTCCTGTGCCGCCGCATCGTCTCCTCCGCTTCTGCCTTGCGATCCACCCGGCGCCAGCCGCGGACGATGCGCTCGACATGCTCGGCGGTGCCGGCCCGGCCAACGGCGAGGAGTCGTTCTTCCGTCTCGGCCGTTGCAACACGCGTCAGCGCCCGGACCTTGGAGTACGACAGCTCACCGCGCGCGAGCGCCTGCGCCAGCCGCGGCAGCGTGCCGAGCGCGCGGGCCACTCGGACGCGCTCGCGGGCCGCGCCCCGATCGAGGCCGACGCGCCACGACAACCACTGGGCGCACGAGAGGAAGCCGGTGTTCCAGCCCCCGCGGGCGTCGAACTCGCGGATGAGGTCGAGCAGGCGCGCGGTGGCCGCGTCGAGGTGTGCCGAGAGCTCGGCGATCTCGTCGCCGAGCCGCTCCAGCTCGACGCCGGCGTCAGGGGCCGCAAGTGCGTTGGGAATGCTGTTCATCGGCGAGTCCTCCGTTGCTCTGCGCCGACTCTATACCCCGATTTTCGACCGTCCCTGGCGCCTCTAGAACACGCGATCGTCGGACGATCAATGATTGTTTCGGTACGGGGCGGTGACACAATCATGGCGCGTCACTGTTGCCCGTAGGCGCGGTGTTTCCGAGCGCTGCCGACGCTTGTCCGTCGCAGACCGTGAAAGCTGTCAAGCAGGGTTTTCGATCGGAGCACGTCCCGCAAACTGACCGTATTCGGCGGGCGTCAAGTTGGTGAATAATCGATTCAGATGCGAATGCGAGGGATCGTTCGGATCACCGGTAAGACGGTCGGAGTGACTGCGCTCGTCGGATTTGCGGTGGCGATAGCGCTCCTTCTCATCATCCAGCCGAAGCTACTGGACGCCGTGCTACCCTCGCGCGCATGCCGCACGTCGGCGCGCCGATCAAGCGACCGGACGACCCGCGCCTGCTGACCGGCCGCGGCCGCTACGTCGACGACCTCACGCTGCCCCGCATGGTCCACGTCGCCTTCGTGCGCAGCCCTCACGCCCACGCGACCATCGCGGGCGTCGACGTCAGCGCCGCGGTGACCAGTCCTGGCATCGTCGGCGTGCTCACCGGCGCCGAGGCGACGCGGCTCTGCAAGCCCTATCGCGGGATCCTGCAGCACTACCGCGGGATGAAGACCGGCGCGATGACGCCGCTGGCCGTCGGGCGCGTGCGCTGCGTCGGCGAGCCGGTCGTTGCGATCGCCGCCGAGACGGCCGTGGCGGCCCACGATGCGGCCGCGCTCGTGAGCATCGAATACAGGCCACTGCCCGCCGTGCTCGATCCCGACGCCGCCACCGCGCCCGGCGCGCCGGTGATCCATCCCGAGCTCGGCGACAACGTGATCTACGAGACGACGCTGCGCGGCGGCGAGCCCGACGCGGCGTTTGCCGCGGCGTCGCGCGTCTGGCGTCGGCGCTTCACCACCGGGCGCCACACCGGCGTGCCGATGGAGCCGCGCGGGCTCGTGGCCGACTTCGAGCCGGCCACGCGTGCGCTGACCGTGTGGATGTCCACGCAGGTGCCGCACATGATGCAGGCGGTGTTTGCCGGGCTCTTCGACCTGCCCGAGCAGCGCGTGCGGGTGATCGCGCCCGACGTCGGGGGCTCGTTCGGCATCAAGATCCACGTCTACCAGGACGACGTCGCGGCCGTCGCGCTGGCCATCCTCCTCGGCCGCCCGGTGAAGTTCGTGGCCACGCGCCGCGAGTCGTTCGTCTCCGACATCCACGCGCGCGAGCAGACGATCGAGGTCGAGCTCGCCGGCGGCGACGACGGCGTCGTCAGCGCCATGCGCGCGCGGATCACCGCCGCCGTCGGCCCGTACTCCGCGTATCCGCGGTCGAGCGTGGTGGAGGGCGGCCAGGTGCTGCGCCTGCTGCCGGGCCCGTATCGCGTGCGCCACTACGACGGGACGCTGCGCGTGGTCGCGCAAAACAAGGTGGTGACCTCGCAGTACCGCGCCGTCGGTCACCCGATCGCCGCCGCGGTGACCGAGTCGATGCTCGACGTGATCGCGCGCGATCTCGGGCTGGATCCGGCCGAGGTGCGGCGGCGCAACCTCGTGCGGCCGGAGGAGCTTCCATATACCTCGGCCACGGGCAATGTCTACGACAGCGGCTCCTATCACGCGGCGCTCGCGCGGCTGCTCGAGGCGGCGAAGTACGACGAGCTGCGATCGCAGCAGGCCGCCGCGCGGGTCGAGGGACGCCACCTCGGCATCGGGCTCTCGTGCTTCATCGAGCTCACGGGACCCGGCGCGCAGTTCTACGGCATCGGCGGCGCGCCGATCTCCGGCCAGGACGGCGCCACCTTAAGGCTGGAGCCCTCGGGCGCCGTCACCGCGCTCGTCGGCGTCACCGACCAGGGGCAGGGCATGCCGACGGCGTTCGCGCAGATCGTGGCGGATGAGCTCGGGATCTCGCCCGACGGCGTCGCGGTGCGCTCCGGCGACACCGCGCTCACGCCGTATGGCGGCGGCACCTGGGCGAGCCGCGGCATGCCCATCGGCGGCAGCGCGGCCCTGCTGGCAGCCCGCGCACTGGCGGAGAAGATTCGCCGCGTGGCCGCGACGCTGCTGGAGGCGCATCCCGACGACATCCGGCTCGGTGACGGGCGCGTCGGCGTCAGCGGCGCGCGCGATCGCGGCATGACGCTGGGCGACCTCGCGCGCACCGTGCACTTCCGCAGCAACGAGCTGAAGGGACTCGAGCCGAGCCTGGAGGCGACGGTGCACTTCACGAACGCCCAGCCGTGGACGTTCACCAACGGCGCGCATCTCGCCGTCGTCGAGGTCGACGTGGAGACCGGACGCGTGAGCGTGCTGCGCTACGTGGCCGTGGACGATTGCGGCCGCGTCGTGAACCCGGCGCTGGTGGCCGGCCAGATTGCGGGCGGTGTCGCGCAGGGGCTCGGCGGCGCGCTCATGGAGCATTGCGCCTACGACGGCGGCGGCCAGCCGCTCTGCGGCACGTTGATGGACTACGCTGTGCCAACGGCGGCCGACGTGCCACCGCTCGAGCTGCACCACCTCGAGACGCCGGCGCCCTCGATCGCCGGCGGCTACAAGGGCGCGGGCGAGGCCGGCACCACGGGCGCGCCCGCGGCGATCCTCAACGCCGTCAACGATGCGCTGGCGCCGTTCGGCGCCGCCGTGACCGATCAGCCGATCACCGCCGAGCGCGTCCTGCGCGCGATTCGTGCGGGCCGCCGCGCCGGAGCGTGATGGCGGTACACTGGCGGACACACACGCCGGAGGTGTCGCGATGGCCGTGAAGGCGCTGCTCCATTACGCGCTCGAGATCCCCGACCAGATGGTGGGAGAGAAGTTCTACACGGGCTTCGGCCTGGTGGACGAGCCCGGCCGCGACGGCGCCGTGCACCTGCGCCCGGCGCCGCTCAAGCGCGAGACCGTGCTGCTCTACGGCGGGCCGAGGAAGCGCCTGCACCACGTGGCGTTCGGCGCGCCGGGCGCCGAGTTCGAGGCCACGCGTGAATCGTTGCGGCGCGCCGGCGTGAGCCAGGTCGATCCGCCGCGCGGCGCGCCCGAGGGCGGCCTCTGGGTGCGCGATCCCGACGGCAACCTCGTCAACGTCCGCCCCGAGGCCGGCGAGACGCCGCCCGCCGATCCGCCGCCGGCGCTCAACAGTCCGGGCCACACGTCGCGCATCGGCGCGCGGGGCTGTCCGGACCGCTTCGAGGCGCGCCCACGCCGGCTCGGCCACGTGTTGTTGTTCTCGGGCGATCTGGAGCGGATGATCGATTTCTACACGCGCGTGCTCGGCCTGAAGCTGTCCGACCGCTGCCCCGGGATCATCGCGTTCCTTCGCTGCACGCCGGACCATCACAACCTCGCGCTGCTCGCCTCCAAGGGCCCGGGCTTCCACCACGGCTCGTTCGAGGTCGGCGGCGTCGACGAGATCGCCATGGGCATGCAGCGCGCTCACGACGCCGGCATTCCCATGGGCTGGGGGCTCGGCCGCCACGTCATCGGCTCCAACTTCTTCTATTACGTCCGCGACCCGTGGGGCTCGTGGGCGGAGTACTTCCACGACCTCGACCACATCCCGGAGACGTGCGCGTGGCAGCCGCGCGACTTCGCGCCGGAGGACGCGCTGTATCGCTGGGGTCCGCCGGTGCCGGAGGACTTCGGGCTGAACCGTGAGCTCGAGGGGTGACGCTGCGGCAGTTCCGAAAAGAGTTCGGAGATCGCGCCGAACCGCTCAACATCATCTGGCAGCACTTGCTGGATCACGGCCAGTGGATCGCCCGGCGGGAGCTGCACGAGGCCTGTGTGCGGTCGAGGATGGAGCACCTCGGCGGCAGCATCGTGCGCGACGCCCGGGACGGTGCGCGTGAGTGCTATCGCCTGACGTTCCTCGGAGTCTTGCTGACGGCCGACGGTCCGGCCATCGAGCTCCTCCTGGTGCGTTATCTCGAGTGGCTGAAAGGCCGACGTCGCACGCAGGCGAATCTCGCGAGCGTGTCGCGTGACGACGTGACCGCGGGCCTTTCGATCACACCGGCGGAGACGGCCGCGCTCTGGCGCGTCCTGGACGTCGCCGAGTGGCGGGCAGGGCCCGCGCTCGAGGCCGTGCTGGTCGCTCCCGACCTCGCCGCCCATGTCGAGTCGAAGGCCCTGGACGCATACGATCCTGAGATCCCGATCGACGAGCCGTTGTAGAGTGCCATGACCATGCGACGAATTCTGATAACGGGACTGAGTGGCCTGATCGGCAGCGCTCTCCGCAAGCACGTCGAGGGCAAGTACACGCTGCGCGCGTTGAACCGGCGCGCGGTGCCCGGCGTCGAGACGCACCAGGCCGACCTCGGCGACCTCGCCGCGATCCAGCCGGCCTTTCGTGACGTCGACACCGTGGTGCATCTCGCCGCGGCCGCCGGCGACAAGCACGCCGCCGACGTGCTCATGCGCTCCAACGTCGTCGGCGCCTTCAACGTCTTCGAGGCGGCGCGCAATGCGGGCGTCAAGCGCGTCATCTTCGCGAGCAGCGGCGCGACCGTCAGCGGCTGGGAGCAGGACCCGCCGCTCAGCCACCTCGTGGCCGGCCGCTATGCCGAGGCCGGGAAGGTCACGCCGCTGACCCACGAGTCGCCGCTGCGGCCGAGCGGGCTGTACGGCGCGACCAAGGTCTGGGGCGAGGCCCTCGGGCGCCACTACTCCGACGCGCACCGGATGTCGGTCATCTGCCTGCGCATCGGCCGCGTGAAGGCGGAGGACCGGCCGACCACCACCCGCGACGTCGCCGTGTGGTGCAGCCAGCGCGACATCGTGCGCATGATCGAGGCGTGCATCGAGGCGCCGGAGTCGCTGCGCTTCGACGTCTTCTACGTGGTCTCGAACCTGCGTCACGGCTACCGCGATGTGGAGCACGCGCGTACGGTACTCGGCTGGACCCCGATGGACAGCGCCGACACACCTCGCTGACGGAGGGCCCTCACATGACCTACGGATTTCTCCCCCAGAACTGGCCGGCTTTTCAGCGGCATCTCGACGAGCGGGGTATCGAGCTGAGCGACATCGAAACGGTCGTGATCCGTCCGAGCGCCGACGCCGCCGCAGGCCCGACGACCATCGATGTCGTCGTCACCGCGCGCTCCGGCCGGGTGCACACCTGGAGCCAGGAGGAGCGCGCGCCCGTCTTCTAGCGGCGCGCGGCGACCATCCGGCGCTACCGCGTGAGCACGCCGGGCTCGGCCAGGTAGCGCCGCACGCCCGGATGGATCAGCTCGGCACGCGGCGCCGCCGCCGCGGTGTTCGCGGCCGTCGTCTCTTTGCCCTGCGGGAGCCGCTGCGCGATCCCCGCCTCCGCGCGGTGCAGCGCCTTCGCGACACGATAGGCCGCGTCATCGGCCAGCCCCGGCCGCGCCATGATGAAGGACCACGAGCCGAGCGAGGCGATCGGCGCGTCCTGGCCCGGATAGGAGCCGGCCGGCACGATCAGCGGCTTCAGGAACGCGTGCCTGGCCTGGATCCTCCGGAGCCCGTCGGCGTCGGGGACGATGAAGCGCGCGCCACCGGGCGCCTTCGCCACCGCCGTGAAGCCCGGCCAGCCGACGCCGCCGCCCCAGAGCGCGGCCACGCGCCCGTCCTGCACCATCGCCGGCCCGTCGCCGGCGCGGTCGAGATACACGGCCTGAAAGTCGCGCTCCTGGTCGAGACCCAGGCCGTCCAGCACGTAACGCGCGAGCAGCACGAGCCCCGAGCCGCGGGCGCCGAAGGCGACCGGCCTGCCCTTCAGATCCTCGATGCTCCGCGCCGGCGAGTCCGCGCGCACCACGAACATGCCGGGCGTGGAGTACATCGCGGCGACGATGCGGATCGGCGACGGCGCGCGGCCCACGCCCTGCAGCGCCTCGTAGGCGACCTCGCCCTGCACGAGCGCCAGGTCCACCTCGTTCTTCTCGAGCAGCGGCACGTTCTCGGTGCTGCCCTTCGTGTTGCGCGGCTCGATCGTGAGCGCCGGATCGACCTCGCGCACGGCGGCGATGACGGCGTCGCCGTAGACGGGAAAGCCGCCGCCGGGCGTGGCGGTGGCGAGCGTCAGCGTGAGGGCCATGGCCGCGGCGTTCACTGCGCGTCGCGACGGGCGGCGAGCAGCTCGTTCAGCTCGAGGGCGCACTGCACCTTGAGTCGGAGCTGGCCGGCCATCTCGGGTGTCATCTCCTGACCGCGCGTGGCGGGATCGTCGAGCACCATGCCGGAGGGCGTGGCGACGTCGTCGAGGCCGACGCGCTTCTTGCACGCGGCCATCGACGCCTCGGCCTTCGCGACGCGGTCGGTCTTGTGCAACGGGCCGGGCGGCGACTGGTTGCACGCGGCCACGACCAGGATCGACATGAGGGCGGCGACGAGCGTCGGCAGACGCATGTCGCGCCGATCATCTCACGAACGCGTGCTAGAGTTCGTGCGTGCCAAAGCGCGCCCGGCCGCGGTCAATTGCTGGCCGGGTACCTGGTCATCTGCCAGGTCAGGAATCATCCGGGAAACTGGCCACGGCGTCCTGTAAGTATCGAAAACATCCGGCGTGCCGGCGGTAAGATCGATTTGGTTTCGGCCTTGCACCCTTGTGGCACGGCCATGAATCTCAAGCGCGGCATCGACCGGGAATGGGCCCGGAAAGCGCCAGCCGCCGACGCGCCCGTCTCCGCGCCCGCGAACGGCAACGGCCACGGAGATGCCGCCACCCGCCACGCCAATGGAGCCGCCGCCAACGCCGCCGGTAACGGCCAGACCGGCAACGGGCACGCGCCCAATGGCAGGAACGGCCACGGCGCGGGCGAGAGCCCGGGGCAGGTCGGCCGCCGTCTCTCGGACTTCATCCTCGGCGAAGGGCTCATCAACCCGGAGCAGTTCTCGATGGTCCTCGCCGAGCAGAAGAAGACCAACGACAAGCTCACCGGCATCGTCGTGCGCCTCGGCTTCATGACCGAGGAGCAGATGATGCACGCGCAATCGCTGCACTATCGGATCCCCTCCGTGAAGTTCCCGGAGTCGATCGCGGCAGAGATCCTGCGCCTGGTGCCCGGCGCCATCGCGCGCAAGCACGAGGTGCTGCCGATCGGACGGTCCGCCGGCGCCCTGACCCTGGCGATGGTCGATCCGACCAACCTCTCGGCCGTGGACGACGTGGCGTTCCGGACCGGCATGCGCGTGTTCCCGGTGATCTGCCTGCCGTCGGTGCTCCGCGCCGCCATCGAGACGTCCTATGACCACGCGCGGAAGGGGCTGGCCAGCGCGCTGTCCGATGCCGAGGCTGAGGTCGCGCCCGAGGAGCCGCACGAGGGCATCAACCTCAACGAGCTGCGCGCCTCCGCCGATCAGGTGCCGGTGGTGCGGCTCGTGAACATGATCCTGCTGGAGGGCATCCAGCGCGGCGCCTCGGACATCCACCTCGAGCCGGAGGAGAAGACGTTGCACGTCCGCTACCGCGTGGACGGCCTGCTGCAAGACGTGATGACCCCGGCCAAGAAGCTCGAGCCGGCGATCGTGTCGCGGCTGAAGATCATGGCCAACCTGGACATCGCCGAGCGCCGGCTGCCGCAGGACGGCCGCATCAAGTTCCGCGAAGCCTCGCGCGAGATCGACTTCCGCGTCTCGATCATCCCGGCGCTCTTCGGCGAGAGCGTGGTGCTGCGCATCCTGGACAAGAGCGCGCTCCAGCTCGACATGGCCCAGCTCGGCTTCGACCCCCGCGGCCTCGAGGAGTTCCAGAAGGCCATCAAGAGCCCGCACGGCATGATCGTCGTCACCGGACCCACGGGCTCCGGCAAGACCACGACGCTCTACTCGGCGCTGTCGGCGGTGAACTCGCCCGACATCCACGTCCTCACCCTCGAGGATCCCGTCGAGTACAACCTGCCGCGCGTGAACCAGGTCCAGGTGAACGACGAGATCGGGCTCACCTTCGCCGCCGCGCTGCGCTCGTTCCTGCGCCACGATCCCGACGTCATCCTCGTCGGCGAGATCCGTGACCAGGAGACGGCGACCATCGCCAACCGCGCGGCGCTCACCGGGCACCTCGTGCTGAGCACGCTGCACACCAACGACGCGGCCTCCAGCATCGCGCGCCTGCTCGACATGGCCATCCCGCCCTTCCTGCTGGCCTCATCGCTGCGCCTCGTTGTCGCCCAGCGGCTGATCCGCAAGGTGTGCGAGGAGTGCAAGCGAGCCCACGAGGTGGACGAGTCGACGCTGGTCGACTACGGCTACGTGAGCCGCGGGGTCGGCAAGATCACGCTCTCCAAGGGCCGCGGCTGCGCGGCGTGCACGCACAGCGGGTTGAAGGGCCGGGCGGCGATCTACGAGATCATGCCCATCACGCGCGAGATCAAGGACCTCATCCTCCAGGGCGCGCCGCCGACGGAGATCTGCAAGGTCGCCCGCGACCAGGGCATGACGACGCTGCGCGAGTCGGCGCTCGCCAAGCTCATCGCCGGCGTGACCACGCTCGAGGAAGTGCTCCGGGTGACCGCGGAATGACCGCGGCGGCGTCCACGAGCAGCGGCCTCGACGACCTGCGCGCGCGCATCGCCGCCCTCCAGACGCGCTTCGTCGAGCTGGGGACGCGCGCGGCCAGCGCGGCCGAGGACGTGAGGTCGGGCGGCACGCCGCCGTCCGAGGAGCTGCTCGCGCAGCTGGCCGCGGCCGCCCAGGACTTCCAGGCGCTGCGCGACGACGTGCTCGAGACGGCGGCGAGCGTGGAGGTGGTGCTGCCCAAGCCCGCCGACAGGCTCGTCTCGCTCCTCGACCTCGTGCCTGTCGTCGACGCCATGGCCGCCACGCTGGCGAACGCCGAGCTCCATCGTCGCCACGAGGCGGGACGCGCCGCCGCCCTGCACGTGATCGACCGCGTGCAGGCGATCGTCCACCACGACGAGCCCGCCTTCGCGCCGCTCGCCGCGTGCCAGGCCACGGCGAGCGCGCTGCACGAGGAGATCGCGTCGTCCCCCGGGGGCGAAAGTGACGTGATCGCCTGGGCCGAGCGGCTGCGACCGTTCGCGGCCCTGCTGGAGATGCTCGAGGGTGAGGGCGCCGTGGACGACGAGCGCTTCACCGAGCTCGCCGACAGCGTGGCCGACGCCTTCGGACGCCCGCTCGCCACGGCCGCCACGCGCGGCCGCCTGCGCCTAGGATAGCCTTGACACGCGCGCGACTCCGCGCCTAATCTCGCGCGACTTTCCCACCGATCTCCAGGAGGCCGAGCCCATGGACGAGCGCTGGCGTCTTTCCCGTCGGCAGGTCCTCAAGCGCATGTTTGCTGCCGGCGCGCTCACGGCCGCGGAGTACGCCTGGTGGGACGAGCCGCTCGTCTTCCCGCGCCGTGCCTGGGGCGCCACGCCGGTCCGCTTTCAGTTCAGCGTCCCCGAGCCGAAGCGCAATGCCCTGGTCGAGTCGCTCGTGCAGCGCTTCAACCAGGCGCAGAAGGACTTCGAGGCGCGCGTGGAGTTCGTGCCGCAGGCGCAGGCGCGGCAGAAGCTGATCACCAGCATCGCGGCCGGCACCCCGCCCGACGTGGCGCAGGTCTGGGACAACTGGGTCGGCGAGTTCGAGGGCATGAACGCGGTGGAGGACCTCACGCCGAAGGTGAAGGACTGGTCCGGCTACAAGGACGTCATCCCGCTCGCGTGGGAGACGGTCACCGTGAAGGGCAAGATCCTGTCCTTTCCGTGGGTCGTCACCAACGACGGCGTCTACTGGCGCACCGACCGCACGAAGGTGTACGGCGTCAAGCCGCCCAAGGACGACTGGAACTTCGACGATTTCCTCGCCTACGCGAAGGCGATGACCAAGCCCGACAAGAACCAGTACGGCTTCGGCATGCGCGGGCAGGGGACGTGGGCCGTCCTCTACGCGACGGAGTTCATGTACGCCAACGGCGCCCAGGTGCTCAAGGACGGCAAGGTCGCGATCAACAGCCCGCAGGCGGCCGAGGCGCTCGAGTGGTACCTCGACCTCTTCCGCAAGCACAAGGTCTGCCCGCCCTCGGTCCCGACCGACGGCTGGCGCGGCATCGTCGAGGGCTTCGGGCGCGGCGTGACGAACTCGTACATCCACAACTCCGGCTCCTCGGAGGAGCAGAAGGACTTCGTGAAGTCGGAGAACTTCGCCACCGTGCCGCTGCCCTTCGGCCCCGCGAAGAAGCGCTACTCGTTCTACTTCTCGGAAACGCTCACGGGCTTCAAGGCCGGCAAGAACCGCGACGGCGCCTGGAAGTTCATGTCGTGGGCCATGGAGCCCGAGCCGCACTACATGTACAGCAAGGGCCTCGGCCTGCTGCCCGCGCGCAAGACCGTCGCCGAGCGCCCGGAGTTCACGCGGGACCCGGCGCTCGCCGGCTTCATCAAGTCGTTCCCGTTCTCGATCGTCAGCCCGTACCTCGCCTACGCGGGCTGGGGCGGCAAGCTCGACTCCGAGGGCGTGCCGCTCTTCCAGCAGGCGCTCGTCGGCAAGCTCACGGCCCGGGAGTTCCTCGACAAGTTCGCCGAGGTCCTGAGCAAGAACATGTCGTAGGCGCCATGGCCCGGGAAGCGACCCTCGCGAGGCCGCTGGCGCGGCCGCTCCTGTCGCGGCGCGCACGGGAGCTGCTGACGGGCTATCTCTACCTGCTCCCGGTGGTGGTGGCGCTCGGCGCCACCGTGCTCGTGCCGATCCTGTCGGCGATCCGCATGAGCCTCTATCGCAACGTGCTCATCAAGCCGCAGGAGTACGGCTTCATCGGCCTCGGCAACTACGCGCGGCTGCTTCACGACGAGGTCTTCTGGCTGTCGCTCTGGAACTCGTTCTTCTGGGTGTTCGGCTCCGTCTCGCTGCAGTTCCTCGGCGGCTTCGCCGCGGCCCTGCTGCTGCACCAGACGTTCCGCGGGCGCGCGGTGGTGCGCACGCTGACGCTGCTGCCCTGGATCATTCCCGGCGTCGTCGTCGCGCTGATCTGGGAGTACCTCTACCAGCCGAACTACGGCGCGCTCAACGACCTGCTCGCGCGCGCCGGCCTCATGACGGAGAAGGTCGCCTGGCTCTCGAACCCGAGCCTGGCCATGCCCGCCGTCATCGCCACCAACGTCTGGCGCGGCGTGCCCTTCTTCGCCATCATGCTGCTGGCCGGCCTGCAGGCCATTCCCGACGAGCTGTACGAGGCGGCGCGCGTGGACGGCGCCGGCGTGCTCGGGCGCTTCTGGTACATCACGCTGCCGATGCTGCGGCCGATCGTCGTGGTGGCCACGGCCACGCGCATCATCTGGACGTTCAACTACGCGGATCTCATCTTCGTGATGACGAGCGGCGGCCCCGCCAACGCCACGCAGATCACCTCGACCTACACGCTGCTACAGGCGTACTCGAACCTCGACTTCGGCTATGCGGCCACCCTGTCGGTCGTGCTGCTGCTGATCATGCTCGCCTTCACCACCCTCTACCTGCGCGTCACGCGCGGGGTGGAGCCGGTGGCTTGAAGGCCCGCGCCGGGCTCGATGGGGCGGAACGCATCCTGGGCGGCCCCGTGCTCTGGGCGGGGCTCGCGCTGCTCACCGCCTTCGCGATGGCCCCGTTCGTGTGGGTGCTGCTGGCCTCGTTCAAGACGCGCGTCGAGCTCTACGCCACGCCGCTCGTGTGGCTGCCCGCTTCGCTGAGCGTCACCAATTACGTGGAGGCGTGGACCTCCAAGCTGACGCCGTTCAGCCGGTTCTTCGCCAACAGCCTCTGGGTCTCGTCGGTCACCATGGTGGCCACCACGGCCATCTCGGTGCTGGCCGGCTACGCGCTGGCGCGCTTCCGGTTCGCGGGGCGGCAGACGGTGATGATGATGTTCCTCGCCACGCAGATGTTCCCGGCCGTGCTGCTCATCGCGCCGCTGCTCTCGCAGTGGAACGCCCTGGGCCTCATCGACACCTATCAGGCGCTGATCTACTCGAACTTCTCGTTCACGGTGCCGTTCACGGTGTGGATGCTCGTCGGCTACTTCGAGTCGATCCCGCGCGAGCTGGAGGAGTCCGCGCTCATGGACGGCTGCGGGCGCTTCGGCGCCCTCTGCCGCGTGGTGCTGCCGCTGGCCGCTCCCGGCGTGGCCGCCACCGCCATCTTCGCCTTCGTGTCGTCGTGGAGCGAGCTGCTCTTCGCCATCACGTTCACATCGCAGACCGAGATGCGCACGCTCTCCGCCGGACTGCTGTTCATGGTCGGCCAGTACGAGATCCAGTGGGGCCAGCTCTCCGCCGGCGTCATCATCAGCACGCTGCCGGTGGCCGTGCTCTTCACGTTCCTGCAGCGCCACCTCATCCGGGGACTGACGGCGGGCGCGCTCAAGGGGTGAGCCACCCGACCCTCGACGTCGTGGTGACGCGGCCCGGGTGCCCGTCGCCGGTGGGAGCGTGCCGCGTCCGCTTTCCCGATCCGCGCGAGGCCGACGCCGACGGCCTGCTCGCCAGCGGCGGCGACCTGGAGCCGCCCACGCTGCTGGCCGCCTACCGCCGCGGCGTCTTCCCGTGGCCCGCCGACGGCGTCGACCTGCTCTGGTGGTCGCCGGACCCGCGCGCCGTGCTCCCGCCCGACGGCGTGCACGTGTCGCGGTCCCTCGCGCGCACGCTGCGCCGCGGCGGGTTCCGCGTGACCATCGACGCGGCGTTCGACGACGTCGTGGCCGGCTGCGCCCAGCGCGGCGACGACGACGAGACGTGGATCACGCCGGCCATCCGCGAGGCCTTCGGACGGCTGCACCGGCTGGGCTGGGCGCACAGCCTCGAGGTCTGGATCGACGGCGCGCTCGCGGGCGGGCTCTACGGCGTCGCGATCGGCGGGCTCTTCGCGGCGGAGTCGATGTTTCACCGGCGGACCGACGCCTCCAAGGTGGCCCTCGTCGCGCTGGCCCAGCACGCGCGCGCGGTCGGCGTGGAGCTGATCGACGTGCAGATGCCGACGCCGCATCTGACCGCCATGGGCGCGCGTACGCTGGCGCGTGACGCCTACCTGGCCGCGCTCGCGCGCGCGGTGGCGCGCCCGGTGAATTTCGCCGGCGGCGACGGCGTCTCACCGGTACAGTGAAGTCATGCGATACGCCCCGGCCCTCCTGACTCTCGTCCTCGTCGCGGCACCCGCGGCGGCCCAGACGGCGGCGGTCTCGCTCGACGACGTCGTGCGCGGCGTCGAGGCCGCCTACAGCCGCATGACCGATCTCAAGGCGGAGATCGCGCAGACGTCGTTCAACAAGAGCCTCAACCAGACGATTCCCGCGGCGGGGACGGTCTACCTGAAAAAAGGCGGCAAGCTGCGCTGGGAATACACCGAGCCGACGCGACAGGTGATCGTGTCCGACGGCAAGACGATCTGGCTCTACACGCCGCAGCTGAACCAGGTGAACACCGGTCCCGCGCCCGAGGCGCTGGCCGGCCCCGCCGGCTCGTTCCTCAGCGGCCTCGGCAAGCTGCGCGAGCACTTCAACGTGCGCCTGCTCAACCCGGCGCAGCCCAAGGACCCCGAGGGCAACGTGGTGCTCGACCTCTCGCCCAAGCAGCCGCTGCCCACGCTCACCCGGCTGATCCTGTCGCTCGATCCCAACGGCTGGCAGGTGCGCAAGGCCGTCGTCTACGACCAGTTCGAGAACACGGTCACCATGAAGTTCAGCAAGCTCGCCATCAACTCAGGCCTCGAGGACAAGCTCTTCGCCTTCGTCCCGCCCAAGGGCGTGGCCACCGTCCCGCTGAAGTAGTCGTCAGCCGGGTGGTAGTCTATATCCCCATGGCTGCTGAGAACTCCTTCGATATCGTGTGCAAGATCGACATGCAGGAGGTCACCAACGCGCTCGACCAGGCGCGGCGGGAGATCGAGACGCGCTACGATCTCAAGGGAACGAAGAACGAGGTCACCCTCGACAAGACCGATATCGTCCTGGTCTCGCCCGACGACATGAAGCTCAAGGCCGTGACCGACATCCTCCAGTCCAAGCTGCACAAGCGCGGCATCCCGCTCAAGGGCCTGACGTACGGCACGGTGGAGACGGCCTCGGGCGGTGTGCTCAAGCAGAAGATCGCGCTGCAGCAGGGCATCCCGATGGAGAAGGCCAAGGAGATCGTGCGCCTCGTGAAGGACAGCAAGATCAAGGTGCAGGCCTCGATCCACGAGGACAAGGTGCGGATCTCGGGCAAGAGCCGCGACGATCTTCAGGCCGTCATGAAGCTCGTTCGCGACAAGGACTTCGGGATCGCGATCAATTTCGACAACCGCCGGACGATATGAAAGTCCATCTCACCACGCTGGGCTGTCCGAAGAACCAGGTCGACTCCGAGCTGATGCTCGGCCGTCTCGCCGCCGCCGGCCATCCGATCGTCGAGCGCGCCGAGGAGGCGGAATGCCTCATCGTCAACACGTGCGCCTTCATCGACCGCGCGCGCGAAGAATCCGTGACCACGATTCTCGAGCTGGCCAAGCTCAAGCAGCGCGGGGCCTGCCGCGCGCTGATCGTCACCGGCTGCCTCACCCAGCGCTATGGCGGCGAGATCCTGAAGGAGATGCCGGAGGTCGACTCCATCCTGGGCACCTCCGGCCTCGAGCGCATCGTCGACCTCGTCGGCCAGGCCGCGAACCGCGAGGACTGGGCGTCGTCGGCCCCGCCCGGCTATCTCTACGATGCCGCGGCGCCGCGCCTGCTCACGGCGACGGTGCCGTACGCGTACGTGAAGATCGCCGAGGGCTGCGACATGGGCTGCACCTTCTGCGCGATTCCACAATTCCGCGGCAAGCATCGCAGCCGCCCGCTGCGCGACATCGTCGCGGAGGTCGAGGGGCTCGCGAAGCGCGGCGTGCAGGAGGCCATTCTCGTCTCCCAGGACACGCTCGCCTACGGGCGGGACATCGCCGGCAACGGCGACATCGGCGACCTGCTGCTGGCGCTCGGTGAGGACACGCGGATGCCGTGGATCCGCCCGATGTACCTGCATCCCGCGCACGTCAACGAGCGCGTGCTCGACAAGTTCTCGCGCGCGCGGATCGTGCCGTACGTGGACATGCCCGTGCAGCACGGCGACGACGGCGTGCTGCGCGCGATGCGGCGCGCGGTCACCGCGCGGCGGATGACCGAGATCGTCGGCCAGTTCCGCGCGGCGATGCCGGAGGTCACGCTGCGCACCACCGTGCTCGTGGGCTTCCCGGGCGAGACGCCCGCCGCGTTCGAGAATCTCCTGGCGTTTCTCGAGGACACGCGCTTCGACCGCCTCGGCGTGTTCACCTACTCGCCCGAAAGCGGCACGCCCTCGCCCGACTTCCCCGACCAGGTCGACCCGGATGTCGCCGCCGAGCGTGCGGCGATCGTGCAGGACGTGCAGGACCGCATCGCGTGGGATCGAAACGCCAAGCTCGTCGGCGCGGTCGTGGACGTGCTCGTGGACGGGCCGAGCGAGGACCCGGCGTTCGCCTGGGAAGGCCGCACGGCCGGCCAGGCGCCGGAGATCGACGGCGTCGTCTATCTCCGCGACCGCGCCGCCTTCACGCCGGGGCGCTTCGCGCGCGCGCGCATCGCCGAGGTGGAAGGCTACGAGCTCATCGGCGAGCGCGCCTGATAACGTGGGGGGCCCCGACATGGCCCCCCCCACCCCCCCAACGCTCGGGGCGCCCCGGCGAAGCCGTGGCACCCCTCGATAGTTCTCCCGTCGCCACGACGACGCGCGTGGCGCTCGCGATCGCCACGGTGGGCGGCGCGGGCTTCGCCCCCGTGGCGCCCGGCACCGTCGCCAGCGCGCTGACCGTCCTCCTGCTCTGGTTCGTGCCGTTCTCCCGCGCCGGGCTCGTGCTCTTCTTCGTCCTCGTCGCGCTGATCGGCACGTGGGCGGCCGGGCACGCCGAGCGCGCGCTCGGCAGCAAGGACCCCGGGGCGATCGTGATCGACGAGGTCGCCGGCATGACGCTCTCGGTGCTCGTGCTGCCGCTGACGATCCCCGTGCTCGCGGTCGCGTTCGTGCTCTTCCGCGTGTTCGACATCGTGAAGCCGGCGCCGGCGCGGCAGGCCCAGGCGCTGCCCGGTGGCACCGGCGTGATGGTGGACGATCTGATCGCCGGCCTCTACGCGCTCGTCGTGATCGCCGCGCTGCGCGGGCTCGTCGGATGGCCGTGATGGCCGTGCGAGCCGCAGCCGCAGGCGAGGCGAGCCTGTGATCCAGACCCCGCCGTCCGAGGCGAGCCTATGACAGGCGGCGTGCGAGTGGTCGGCGTGGCCGCCGACGCCGCGTCGGGCGGCGATCCCACCGCGCCCGTGCAGGCGGCCCTTCTCGCCGCGGGCGTGCCGGTGGAGGGCCGCGTGCTCGTCGACGACGACGAGGCGGCGCTCGAGCGCGCGCTCGGTGTGGAGGCGCCGCTCGCCGTCGTCGTCGCCGGACCCGGCGGGTCGGCGGGGGAAACGGTGCGGCGCGTGCTCGCGCGGCTCGCCGGCGCGCGCCTCGTGCTCAACGAGCGGATGCTCGCCGCGCTGGAGGCGTCGTATCGACGGCAGGATCGGCCGCTGCCCCGCCGGGCGGAGCGGCAGGCGCTGCTGCCGCAGGGGGCGACGCCGTGGCCCGGCGACGAGGGCGAGCCGGCGTGGGCGGTCGACACGCCGCACGGCGCCTTCGCGGTGCTGCCGCGCGGCACGCCGTCGCCGACGCTGAGCGGGCAGTTGATCGACTTCGCGCGAGCCCGCGTCGACGCGCGCGGCGTCGTCACGCGCACGCTGCGCACGGTCGGCGTGAGTCTCGGCGACGTCGAGGATCGTCTCGCCGAGTGGCTCGGCCGGGAGGGCGAGGTTGCGGTGAGCACCGTGCCTGCCGACGGCGAGGTATGGGTACGCCTGCGCGCGCGGGCCGCGAGCGTCGAGGCGGCCACGGCCGCGCTGACGGCGGTCGAGTCGCGGGTCGCGGCGGCGCTCGGCGACGACTGCTACGGGCGTGACGGCGAGACGCTGGAGCAGGTCGTCGGGCGCAAGCTTCGGGCCCGCGGGTTGACGGTCGCCACCGCGGAGTCCTGCACCGGCGGGCTCGTCGGCCACCGGCTCACCAACGTCGCGGGCTCGTCGGCGTGGTTCGAGCGCGGCGTGGTCGTGTACTCGAACCTGGCCAAGCAGGAGCTGCTCGGCGTGTCCGAGGATATCCTGAAGACGCACGGGGCGGTCAGCGCGCCCTGCGCCGAGGCGATGGCCCGCGGCATCTGTGCGACGGCCCACACCCCGTGCGGGCTGGCCATCACCGGCATCGCGGGTCCCGACGGTGGCACACCGCAAAAACCGGTAGGCACCGTGTTCATCGGGGTTGCCGTCGCCGGCGAGGTGACGGCGCGTCGCTTCCGGTTTTCCGGCGACCGGGCGGCGGTCAAGTGGCAATCGGCGCAGATGGCATTGGATATGCTCCGTAGGCAGCTGGGAGGCTCATGACCATGAAGCGGATGCTGTCAGCGACGTTCGGGCTCGCCGCCCTCGGGGTCATGCTCGTCGGATGTAGTACCACCTCATCGTCGTCCTGGCTGGACTCCGGCAACATGTACTATCGCAACAGCGAGTACGTCTCCGCCGCCGACGCGTTCAGCGAGGCCATCGCCAAGAACCCGCGCTCGGCTGCGGCCTGGAACAACCGCGCCGCCGCGCGGCTGCGCCTGGGTGAGATCAGCGGCGCCATCGCCGATTACAACAAGGCGATCGAGCTCGCGCCCAACGACGCGGAGATCTACTACAACCGCGCCAACGCGCTCGTGGCCGCCGGCCAGTACCCGGAAGCGATCGCCGACTACACGCGCGCCATCAACCTCAATCCCAATTACGCGAAGGCGATCCACAACCGCGGCACCGCCTACGCGATGCTCGGCCAGCGGGACGCCGCGCAGGCGGACTGGTCGCGCGCGATCGCGCTGGAGCCGGATCCGTGGGCGAAGATGGCGATGCGACGCACCGCCGGGCTCGACCCCACGCCCGTGGTCGCGGTCGGCTCCGCAACCGGGGCGACGCAGCCCGCGGTGGCGCCGGCGCCCCCGCCCGGCATGGGCCCCGCGACCGTGCCGCCGCCGCGCACGCCCGTGCCCGTGACGGCAAATCCGCCCGTCGTGCCGGCGCCGCCGCCCGTGGTCATGGTGGCGCCTCCGACGTCACAGCCGCAGCCCGCGGCGTCCGTGCAGGCGCTGGACGCGCGCGCGCTGGCTTCGCGCGCGATCACCCGCGAGCTCGATGGCGATCATACGGGCGCCATGCAAGACCTCACGACGGCGGTGCAGCTCGAGCCGGACGCGTCCCGCCGCGCGTCGATCGCGAATCTGATTCGGCTGCTGGACACGCCCAGATAGCCGGCCTCCGCGCCTTCGTCGCCGTGCTGCTGCCGGACGACCTCCGGCAGCGGCTCGCGGCCGAGGTCGAGCGCCTGCGCCCCCATGCCGCCGCCGTGGCGTGGGTGGCGCCGGCAAACCTGCACGTCACCCTGAAGTTCCTCGGCCAGGTCGACGAAGCGCGCGCGCCGGCCGTCGCGGACGCGCTGCGCACCACGAGCGCCCGTCACCGCGCGTTCGACCTCGCCCTGCGCGGGCTCGGCGCGTTTCCCTCGCCCACGCGGCCGCGCGTGCTCTGGGCGGGGCTCGAGGACGACGCCGGCGCGCTGGCCGCGCTCGCCGACGCGATCGACGCGTGCTGCGGCGAGCTCGGCTTTCCGCGCGAGACGCGTCCCTTCGCCGCGCACGTGACGCTCGGTCGCGTCCGCGAACCGACGCGCCGGCCGCAGCTCGGTGAGGCGCTGGCGCGGCCGGTGGACTTCGGCCGGGTCGCCGTGGTGCGCGTGTCGCTGATGCGCAGCGAGCTGTCGCCGCGGGGCGCGCGCTACTCGGAGCTCGCCGCGGCGCCGCTGGCCGTACAATAGCGCGGTGACAGCCGGCTTCACCGACGACGAGATCCGGCGCCTCCGCGCCGAGACCCCGGGTTGTGCGGAGGTCGCGCACTTCAACAACGCCGGCTCCAGCCTGCCGCCCGCGCCCGTGCTCGAGACACATCTGGACTATCTCCGCCGCGAGGCCCTGATCGGCGGGTACGAGGCCCAGGAGGAAGCGCAGCGCCGGCTCGATGGGGTCTACGCGGCGACCGCCCAGCTCGTCGGCGGCCAGGGTCCCGACGAGGTCGCCCTCTTCGAGAACGCCACACGCGCCTTCGACATGGCGCTCTATGCGGTACCGCTCGAGCCCGGCGACGTGATCCTCACGTCCACCGCCGAGTACCACTCGATGTTCGTCACCTACCTGCATCGCGCCCGGCGCGGCGTGCGCGTGGAGGTGGTGGCGCCGGACGCCACGGGTCAGCTCGACGTCGGCGCGCTCCGCAAGCGCATCGACGCGCGCGTTCGGCTGATCGCGATGACCCATATGCCGACCAACGGCGGCCTCGTGCAGCCGGCGGAGGCAGTGGGCGAGGTCGCGCGCGAGGCGGGCGTCTTCTTCCTGCTCGACGCCACGCAGACGGTCGGCCAGATCCCGCTCGACGTGCGGCGCCTCGGCTGTCACGCGCTCGCCGGCACGTCGCGCAAGTACCTGCGCGGCCCGCGCGGCGTCGGCTTCCTCTGGGTCGCGCGCGACTGGATCGAGCGGCTCGAGCCGCCGCTGATGGAGGGTCACGCCGCCGAATGGGTGGAGCCCGACCGTTACGTGATCCGCCCCGACGCCAAGCGCTTCGAGGTCTGGGAATCCAACGTCGGCGCGCGCCTGGGCTTCGGCGCCGCGATCGAGTACGCGCAGGCGCTGGGACTCGAGCGCATCTGGGCGCGCGTGCAGGAACGGGCCGAGACGCTGCGCGCGCAGCTCGCCGCCGTGCCCGGCGTGACGGTGCGCGACCTCGGCGTCGTGCGCGGGGGCATCGTGTCGTTCACCGTGCGCGGCGTGGACGCCGCGCGGGTGAAAGCGACGCTGCGCGCGGCGCGGATCAACGTGACGGTGTCGCCGGCGCGCGGCACGCTGCTCGACATGCGGGCGCGCGGGCTGTCCGAGGTCTTGCGCGCGTCCGTCCACTACTACAACACCGACGAGGAGATCGATCGCCTGACCGCCGGGGTCGCGCGGCTGGCGGGATGACTCACCACCAGCCGGCCCTGATCGCGCTCGCCGGCGTGCTGGCGCTGCTGGTGGCGCTTGCACCGGTGGAGGCGTGCGAGCGGGCGCGCGGCGCCGCCGACGTCCCCACGGCGTTGATCCTTTCGGGTGGCGGCGCCAAGGGCGCCTGGGAGGCGGGCGTCGCCGCCGCGCTCATCGAGCGCGGGCTGCCGGTCCGTGTGGTTGCCGGCTCCAGCGCCGGCGCTCTCAACGCCGCGATGGTCGCCGACGGGCGCCTGGACCGCCTGCAAGCCCTCTGGCGCACGGTGACGCGCGAGCAGGTCTACACGCTGCGGGCCTCGGTGCTCTTCGCAGGCCTGCTCCCCGGCGCGCTGACCCTCTGGGCGCTCGATCGCGCGGGGTCGCTGCTCGATCCCGCGCCGCTGCGCGCGCTGATCGCGACGTCGATCGATCTGGAGCGCATCCGCGCCTCGCGCGTGGAGCTGCTCGTCGTGGCCACCGATCTCGCGCGCGGGAACAAGCGCGCCTTCGACAACCGGAGCGTGAGCGTGGACGCGCTGATGGCCGCGGCGGCGTTGCCCGGCGTGTTTCCTGCCGTGCGCGTGGACGGCGTGCCGCTCGTGGACGGTGGCCTCACCGGCCGCGCGCCGATCCTGGAAGTGCTGGCGCTGGGCCGCGCCATCGGCCGCGCCGTGGTGGTCATGAGCTACGCGCCCGACGAGCGGGCGAGCGCGCCCACGACGCTGCGACGCACGCTGGAAGAGTCGATGGAGCTGGTGATGATCCACGCGATCCGGCGCGACGTGGAGCTGGCGCGGCTGCGCCATCCCGACGTGGACGTGCAGCTCCTGACGCCGTCGGCGCCGCTTCTGCTGCGGCCGCTCGACTTCGACCCCGAGGACATGGGCCGGGCGCTCGAGCGCGGGCGCGCCGATGCGCAGGCGTGTCTCGACGCGATGGAGGGTCGGTGAGGCGCACGCTCCTGATCCTCGTGATGCTGGCGGCGGCCGGCTGCGCCGCGCCGCACTATATCTACGAGCGCCGCAACTCCACGCCGGCCCAGCTCGACCGTGATCTAGCAATCTGCCGCCGCGAGGGGTTCCGCCCGTCGCGCTTCGCCGTCTGGCCGTCCAACCGCTACGACTGGGACATCGTGAACCGCTGCATGGAGCGCAAGGGCTACCAGGTGCGTCCCCCCGAGGACTGAGCCCGCCCCCCGGGGGCCGGCCGCTAAGGACTGTATCCAAGATCGGTCATTGACGCTGCCGGTTGGGGCTCCTATGATGGCTCGCAGTCAATCGACGAAACGACCCGGGCGACTATAAAGGAGCGCGCGCATGGCGGAAGTGAAGACCGATCGGAAGCAGGCCCTGGAGCTCGCCATCTCCACGATCGAGCGGCAGTTCGGCAAGGGCTCGGTCATGCGCCTGGGGGCGGGGGGGCCGCTGGAGGAGATCGCGGTCATCCCCACGGGGGCGCTCTCGCTCGACGTCGCCCTGGGCGTGGGGGGCGTGCCCCGCGGCCGCGTCGTCGAGATCTACGGCCCGGAGTCGTCCGGCAAGACGACGCTCGCCCTGCACATCGTGTCCGAGGCCCAGCGTCTGGGCGGCACCGCCGCGTTCATCGACGCCGAGCACGCGCTGGATCCCATCTACACCAGAAAGCTCGGCGTCAACATCGACGAGCTGCTGATCTCCCAGCCCGACACGGGTGAGCAGGCGCTGGAGATCACCGAGACGCTCGTGCGCTCCAACGCCGTGGACGTCATCGTCATCGACTCCGTCGCCGCCCTCGTGCCGCGCGCCGAGCTGGACGGCGACATGGGCGACTCGCTGCCGGGCCTGCAGGCGCGCCTCATGTC
>Ga0137409_10001459_pt1 | contig 25618 bp, 24 predicted proteins | sample CZODoug1_16funga_FD_122059 | JGI IMG/M metagenome (GOLD analysis project Ga0137409, IMG submission 122059) | Vadose zone soil fungal communities from Angelo Coast Range Reserve, California, USA - CZODoug1_16fungal (Hybrid Assembly) | ecosystem: Environmental > Terrestrial > Soil > Vadose zone...
GTCGATGGGATGCGAACGCAGCATCTCCTCGGTCTCCATCGCTAGGAAATTGCGGTACATCATGCTGGTCGGCTTCTGGAAGGTCTCGCTCACGGCCATTACCGGCAGCTCGACGGGAAATCCGCCCGCCTGCCACACGCCGCGCTTCACTTCTTCGGCACGTGTGCGGAAATGCGCGTGGCATGGCAGCAGATCGCTCCAGGTATTGATGATGGCGATCACCGGTTTGCCGGCGAAGTCGTTGCGCGCGTAGCCCATCTGCAGCGCGCGCGAGCGGTGGCCCTGCGAGCTCAGATCGCCGCCGCCGAACCAGCGGTGGCTCCGAAGATCTTCCGGTTTCAATCGGGCGCGTGCCATGAAACGATTCCCCTTTAACCTTCCGGTACGTACTGCTTGCCGATTCCCGGTTTGCTGCGGCCCATGCCCGGCAGCTCCCAGATGCCTGCGCCGCTGGGATTCAGGTCGCCGTCGATATTGGCATCGATTACGCATGGCTTGCCATTGGCGATGCCTTGACGCACTGCGTCGGCCAGATCCGCCGCGCGATCCACGCTAACCCCCGCGATGCCGGCCGCTTTCGCCATCGCGGCAAAATCCGGGTTGTACGGCTTGTCGGTGCCGGGATGCTTGAAATCGGTGGCGAGCTCGCGCCCGCCGAGATAGCCGCGCTGCAGGCCGCGAATCGAGCCGTAGGCGTAGTTGTTCCACACCACGTAGACGACGGGAATATTGTACTCGTACGCGGTCGCCAGCACACTGGCATGCATCAGGAACGCGCCGTCGCCGACGACCGCAACGCACGGCCGGTTGGGAGCGGCCAGCTTCGCGCCCAGCGCCCCGGCCACGCCGAAGCCCATCGGACCGAATCCCATCGAGCCGATCAGTGAATCCGGGCGCTTCGGCTTGCAGAACTGGATGAGCCAGTTGTGGTGCACGCCGATGTCGCTGACGAGTATCGTGTCCTCCGGGAGAACCCGATCGATTTCCTGCACCGCGCGTTGCGGGGCGATCGGGGTGGTGTCCGCCTTGAACCCGGGTGCGATGAAAGCCTCCCACTCCTTGCGGTAGCCCGCGATTGCATCGAGCCACGCGCCGCGCTCCGCGGGCATCTGTCCGCGGCCGATGCGCGCATCGATCTCGGCAAGGAGTTGTCTCAGGAAAGTACGGACATCCGCCATCAGGCCGAGCGCGACGGGATAGTTGCGCGCGATCTCTTCCGGATCGATATCGACGTGGATGAGCTTTGTCGGCGGGATGGTGAACGAGTAGCCCGGTATCCAGGAACTCGACGTGCGGTCGTCGAATCGCACGCCGAGCGCGAGCAGCACGTCGGCTTGCCGCGCGGCGTGGTTGGCCTGGTACGGCCCGTTGCGCGCCACCAGGCCAAGGGCCAGCGGATGCGTGCTGTCGATTGCGCCGATGCCGCTCGCGGACATTGCGACCGGGATCCGGAGTTTCTCCGCGAGCGCAAGCAGCTCCTTGGTCGCGCCGCCGTAGCGAATCCCCTGTCCAACGAGGATGACGGGGCGCTGTGCCTTCATCAGCATGTCCGCCGCCTTGGAAACGCCTTCCGGGTCGGCGCCGCAGCGGCAGGAAATATTGGCGTTCCAGTCCTCGGGCCGGGGCGTCTCCTCCCGGATCGGCTCGTTGAACATGTCGAACGGCACGTCGAGCACGACCGGGCCCGGCCGCCCGGTCACCATGGTCTTCCATGCCAGGCGCACCGCGATCGGCAGCTGCGCGGCGGTCGTCGGCTGGAATACACGCTTGCAGTACGCGCGCACCGTCGACGGAAAATCCGCCTGGTAGTGCCGGTAGGTTTCCTGGAATGCGCCGCGGTTGAACTGGCTGGTCGGAATGTTGCCCGTTACCGCGTAGAACGGCACGGAATCGAAAAAGGCGTTGGCAAGGCTGATGGGCAGGTTCGCAGAACCGGGCCCGCAGGAGGTAAACGTCGCCGTCGGCTGGCCCGACACGCGGTAATACACGTCGGCCATGAAGCCCGCGACGCTTTCGTGGTGCACCGAAACCGTCTTGATCTCGTCGGCGCGCGCATGCAGCTGATCGATGAAACCGATATTGCCGTGGCCGCACAGCCCAAACACGTAGGGCACTTTCGCGCGAATGAAATAATCGACGATGACACCCGCGCCGTCATGCGCGGGGTTGCTCGGTGCATTCATTTCACTTCTCCTAACCGCGTGACGAGTGACGAGACTTTCCGCAGTGCGGTTTGAATTTTACCTCTAATCCCTCGGCTCTCAGGCCCGAGACCCGATTCGCTGCATCGACTCGGGCGCTCGCCGGCTCAAACGTGCACAGGCACGTTTTTCGAATTCCCGGCTCGCTCCCTCCGCCCTCATCTCTCGGGCTAGTCCGGTGTTGCCCCGGATTCCTTGACGACTTTCGTCCACTTGGTTACTTCCTCGCGCACATAGCGCGCAAAGGCATCCTGAGTCATGGATCCCGGCTCTGCTCCGAGCGTGGCGAGCCGTTCCTTGAGATCCGCGGTGGCCAGAACAGCGGCGATGTCCGCATTGACCTTGGCCACGATGTCCTTCGGCATTGCCGCCGGGCCAAATATGCCGTACCACGACGTGACGTCGAAACCAGGCAGCCCGCTTTCGTTCACAGTAGGCGCCGACGGCAGCAACGCGGAACGCGTCATGCCGGTCACGGCAATTACGCGGAGCCGGTTGGAAGTTACGTAGGGCATTGCTGGCGGCAGTCCGATTGAAGCGAGCTGCACTTGCCCGGACAGCAACTCCGTCACCATCTGCCCGGAGCCGCCCTTGTAAGGAATGTGGACCATCTTCACGTTCGCCATGGTCTTGAACAACTCCAGCGCAAGCCCGTTCGGCGAGCCGACCCCGGCGGAGCCGAAGTTGAGCTGCCCCGGACGCGCCTTCGCGAGCGCAATCAGCTCCTTTACGTTTTTCGCGGGCAGCGACGGGTGCACCACGATTGCGCTGGGGTAGGTAGCAATCCGGTTCGCCGGCGCGAGGTCCCTCACCAGGTCGTATGCGAGCTTGTGGTACAGGCTCATGCCGATCGCATGCGGCGTACCCACCACCACCAGCGTGTAGCCGTCCGGCGCGGCGCGGCTTGCCAGTTCCGCCCCAATATGACCGCCGGCGCCGACGCGGTTGTCGACGATAACCGTTTGGCCCCAGCGCTCGCCAAGCTTCTGGGCCGCGAGCCGGGCCAGCACGTCGGTCGCACCACCGGGCGCGAACGGCGCGATCAGCCGGACGGCCTTGGAGGGATAAGTCTGTGCGGCGGCGGGAAAACCCGCCAGGGATGCGGCAACAATGAACACGGCGGCCAACAATTGCATGGTTTTTTCTCCTCGTATCGGCGTCCGCATGGTGGCTGACGCCTAGTTTGCTTAGTGTAGAATCGCCACGCGTGTTCGCACAATAGGAATTCGACCATGAACGCACCACACCAGGCCCCTTCGCTCACGAAGAACGTCAGCCGCATTTCGCACCTCGAACTGCCGGGCGCCGGCCAGATCTACGTGGACGGGAAATACGCCTACGTCGGCCACATCACCAACAAGGAAGGGCTGTCCACCAGCATCCTCGATGTGTCCGACCCGAAGAAGCCGAAGCTGCTGTCGCAGATACAGGTCGGCGACAAGAACTCGCACAGCCACAAGGCGCGGGTCATCGGCGACATCATGATCGTGAACATGGAGCAGAACATGACCGCGATCGGGCGCAAGGCCGACGAGCTGCCCAAGCTGCGCACGCAGCTGCGCGAGGCGCTCGGGCGCGACCCCAGCCACAAGGAGCTGGCGGAGAAGCTCGGCGTGAAAGAATCCGAAATCCCGGCGGTCGAGGCGATGGAGAAGGAACCCTACAACCAGGGCGGCTTCAAGATCTACGACATCTCGGACCGCACCAAGCCCAAGCTGATCACGCACCACAAGACCCATGGCCGCGGCGTGCACCGCTTCGACATGGACGCGAACTACGCCTACATCTCGACCGAGATGCCGGGCTATATCGGCAACATCCTGGTGACCTACGACATCCGCAACCCGGTCAAGCCCGAGGAAGTTTCGCGGTGGTGGCTGCCGGGACAGCATCTCGCAGGCGGCGAAAAGCCGACGTGGCCGGGGCGGCAGCACCGGCTGCATCACGCTCTCAGGATCGGCGATCGCCTGTGGGCCGGATGCTGGCACGGCGGCGTGCGCGTAATCGACGCCTCCGATATCCGCAAGCCGAAGACCATCGGCGAGTACAACTATCACCCGCCGTTCCCGGAGCCGTCGCATACCTTCATGGGGCTGCCGCAAACGATCGACGGCAAGCAGATTGCGGTCGCCATCGACGAGGAAGACCACGCGCACAGCGCCGAGGAAATGGCCAAGCGCCGCGGCCGCCCGCACGGCTGCCTGTGGGTGTTCGACATCACCGATCTTAAGAACATCAAGCCGCTCTCGATCTACGAGGTGAGCGAGCTCGATTCGCCGTGGAGCCGCGCCACACCGGGACGGTTCGGCGCGCACCAGTTCCAGGAGCACATGAAGGGCGGCGACACGTTGATGTACTGCTGCTGGTTTGCGGGCGGCCTGCGCATCGTGGACATCGCCGACCCGTCCTCGCCCGAGGAGGTCGGCTACTACATCCCGGAACCCGCGCCCGGCAGGTCAGCGCCGCAGTCGAACGACGTGGATATTGATGAGCGCGGCCTGATCTACCTGGGCGACCGCTATGCCGGCTTCGACGTGCTGGAGTTCAACCGGCGGTGACGAGTGACGGGTCAAAAAAGCGGGGCTGCAGCCCCGCTTTTTGTTGGCCCAAGCCAAATCAGCTGATGCCAGTGGCCGCGAAGACCTTTTTCGCCGCGTCCGATGTCAGGCTTTCCGCCAGCTTGCGCGCTGCGTCCTGCGAAGTGCTGGCAGCCGTCGCGGCCGCTTCGTAGCTCGTCACGTTCTGGACCGCGTCGGGCAGCGGCGCCGCAAGCCTGACCTGGCAGCCCTTGTCGATCATTACCATGACTTCCGAGATTTGCGCGAGGCCGACCGCGCCCGGTCCTTTCTCGGCAACGGTTTTCATGACCGCGCCGCCGGTATCCACGACGACGATCCTGGCGCCCAGCTCTTTGTCGAGCCCGAGCTTTTCCATCAGCTTGGCGGAATAGATGCCGCTGGACGCCTTGTTGTAGACCACCGCGCTGGCAGCCTGCAACGCCCGCTTGAAAGCGGCCGCATCTGAAAGATCGGGCGCCGTTGCCTTGGCGTGAACGACCACCCCCATGCGCGAGCGGCCGACGAAGCCGCGGCTTTCCGCGACGATCTTTCCCTGCTTCTGGAACTCTTCCATCGCCGCGGGCGGCGCGACGACCACATCCGCCGCCTCTCCCGCCCCGATGCGCTTGCGCAACTCGGGCGCCGTGTTGAATTCGACGGTGACGCGCGTGCCCGTGGCGCGCTCGAATTCCTGCGCGACCCGGGTGACCCCGGTCTTTACCGCGCCGGCGCTCAGGACCTTCAGCCCGGCCATTACTCAACTCCTGCAGCGACGAACAACGGCTTGCCCACGGGCCCACCGAGAAATTTCACGAACGCCTGCGCCGCGGCCTTGTTGCCGCTCGCGCTCATGGGCGCCGCGACGTAGGCGGTGTAGTTCTGGATATCTGCGGGCAGCGGCCCCACCAGTCGCAGGCCCTTGTCCTTGTACTGAAGGATCTCGGTAATGGGGCCGAATCCGACTTCCTTGCCCTTGCCTTTCAGCAGATGCTCCATCACTTCGGCGCCCGTTACATAACGGGCGGTCTTGGGCTCGATTTGCTCGTAGACCCCCATCTTCTTGAGCAGGTTCTCGAAATAGATGCCGGAGGACGCGCGGTTGAAGACGACTGATTCCGCCTCCACCACGGCGCGCTTGATCGCCTCGGCGTTCGCGATATCCGGCACCGGCGCGCCGGGCCGCACGACCACGCCCATGCCCACCCGCCCGACATTGATGCCGCCCTCGTCCGCCTTGCCGGCCGCTGCGAACTCCTTCATTGCCGCTGGCGGCGCGATCACCACGTCGAACGTTTCGCCGGCGCCGACGCGCTTCTGGATCTGCGGCGTCGTGTTGTAAGTGAGCTTGACCGTGTTACCGGTCTCCTTCTGGAACGCAGCGGCCGCGGCATTGAGCCCGGGCTCGACCGCCCCGCCGCTCAGCACGGTGATTTCCGCTGCCTGCACCATCCCCGACAGCATCAACAACAAACTCGCCAGCGCCACGCTTGCTTTGGTCATCTCGCTTCTCCTGTAGTCATGGTCCGGTTCAATCGATGCCCGTCGCCGCAAAAACCGCCTTGGCCTCGGGCGCGGCCAGATAACGGGCCAGCGCACCCGCTGCTTCCTGCTCGTTGCTGGCCGCGGTCACGGCAGCGTTGTAGGCCGTCACGTTCTGAATCGCGTCGGGCAACGGAGCCACCAGCGCGATGGCGAGTCCCTTGTCGGCGAGCTCGCTGATCTCGGCCAGCTGACCGACGCCAACAGCGCGCGTCGAAGTGGCGGCGACATGCTCCATCACCTTCACGGTATCCGGCAGCTTGAGGATCCTGTCCCGGGTCGCCTCGCCCAGGCCGAGTTTCTCCAATAGCTTGACCATATAGACACCGCTCGAAGCCACGTTGCAGACAATTGCCTCGGCATCGAACATCGCGCGCTTGAACGCATCGGTGCTGGAGATGTCGGGCAGCGGCGCGCCCTTCCGCACCACGATACCCATGCGCGAGCGCCCCATCAGCCCGCGCGTGCCGGCTACGATCCGGGCCTGCTTCTCAAACTCATCCATTGCGGCCTGCGGAACCACCGCTACGTCGATGGACTCTCCCGCCAACACGCGCTCGCTCACGCTGGGCGCCCCCACGAACTCGACGGTGACGCGATGTCCCGTTTTCTTCTCGAATTCCGCAGCGAGCTTCGACACGCCGCGCTTGACCGGTCCCGCCCCGAGTATTTTCAGTGTTTTCATGTGAATCAATTCGGTTGTACGCCCAGGTCCTTGATGACTTTCGCCCATTTCGGTATCTCGCGCTGGATGTGGTCGGCGAAATCCTTCGGCGTGCCGCCGAGGATATCCGCGCCGAGCGCGGCGAGCCGCTCGCGCACGTCCGCAAGCTGAAGCGCGCGGTTGAACTCCGTGTTGAGCTTGTCAATAACGCTTGCGGGCGTGCCCATGGGCACGAGGACTCCGTGCCAGGTGCTCGCCTCGAAGCCCGGCACCCCGGCCTCCGCGATCGTCGGCAACTCCGGCATGGCGGGAGTGCGCTTCGCCGTGGTCACGCCCAGCGCGCGCACCCGGTTGGACTGGATGTGCGTCATGACCGACAGCGACGTCGCGAACATGAGCTGGGTCTGTCCCGCGATCAGCTCGGTTAACGCCGGCGCGGCGCTCTTGTAGGAAATGCCCACCATCTTCGTGCCCGTCATGCTCTTGAAGAGTTCCGCCGACATGTTGGCCGCGGCACCCATGCCGGTGCCGGCGTAATTGAGCTGCCCGGGCCGCGCTTTCGCGAAGGCGATCAGCTCCTTCACCGATTTCACCGGCAGCGAGGGATGCACGACGAGAATATTGGGCTGAGTTGCCAGCAACACGACGGGCGAGAAATCCCTGATCGGATCGTACGGCAGTTTCTTGAACAGGCTCACGTTGGCGCCGAACGTCGCGTTATTGCCGCTCAACAGCGTGTACCCGTCGGGGGCAGACTTCGCTGCCACTTCCGTGCCGATAATGCCGCTCCCGCCTGCCCGGTTCTCGATGATGACCGGCTGGCCCAGGCTTTCGGACAATTTCTGCCCGAGTGTCCGGGCCAATATGTCGGTGGGACCGGCGGGCAGGTTTGGTGCGATGTAGCGGATCGGCCGCGACGGGTACTGCTGCGCGAACGCGGCACCTGCCGCTAGCGCGCAGAAAAGGATGAGGGATGAGGGATGAGGAATGAAAAAAAAGCCACATCCCTTTACCTTCTGCCTGTCGCCTTCTGTCTTGCCTCTCATCCCTCCGCCCTCCGCCCTCATCCCTCAGTCGGGGCGAGCGCCGGACTCCTTGATCACTTTTGCCCACCGCGGAATCTCGACCTGCATGTAATTAGTGAGCTGCTTCGGCTCGCCGCCGATGATATCGGAACCCAGGGCCATCAGCCGCTCGCGCATGTCGGCCGTCTGCAGGAGCTTGTTGAATTCGGCATTGAGGCGCGCGATTACCGGCTGTGGCGTGCGCGCCGGCACCACGATGCCGTGCCACGTGATCGCATCGAATCCCGGCACCGCTGCTTCTGCCACCGTCGGTAGATCGGGAAAGCCCGCCGATCGTTTTGCGGTGGTCACCGCGAGTGCGCGCAGCTTGCTCGTCTTGATGACCGGGTGCACCGAGAGCGCGGTCGCGAACGTAAACTGGGTCTCGCCGGAGAGCATGGCCAGCACCGCCGGGCCGCCACCCTTGAACGGGATAATGGTGTAGCTGACACCCGCCATCCCCTTGAACAGCTCGCCCGCGAGGTGCCCGGTCGTGCCGTTGCCGGGCGAGGCGTAATTGAGTTGTCCCGGTTTCGCCTTGAGGAGACCGATGAGGTCTTTGGCCGACTGGGCTGCCACCGCGGGATGGACCACCAGGATATTCGGCTGCGACGCCACCAGAACCACCGGCGCGAAATCCTTGACCGGATCGAAGCCCAGCTTGGAATACAGACTTACGTTGACCGCGAGCATCCCGTTGTTGCCGAGCAGCATCGTGTAACCGTCGGGCGCACTGCGCGCGACGATTTCGGCGGCGATGTTGCCGCCCGCGCCGGCGCGGTTGTCTATCACCACCGGCTGGCCGAGGCTCTCGGAAAGACGGGTGGCGACGACGCGCGCCATGGTGTCGCTGGCGCCGCCGGGCGCAAAGCCGAGGACGAAACGGATCGGCCTCGCGGGGTACTGCTGCGCCGACGCTGGCTGCATAACGGCCACCAGCGCAGCACACAGCAATACCAACGCGGAACGATGAATGATGAATGATGAACGGGCCGCCCGTTTTCGAGTCGTCCTTTCCTCAAGGGCCGGGCTCCAGGTCCCATCTTGTGCCTGGTTCTTCATCGCTCCTCCTGCCTGGAACGGCGTGACGAATGACGAGCGAGAGGGAACAAGGGTTACCGCACTGTGGGAACCACCCCTATCACCTATCACCTATCACCTATCACCTATCACTGGGTTATTGTTCGCGCCGCGTCTTGTGCGCGGAGGGCAAGCTTATCAACGGGCCGAAGGGGTGACAACCGTGCCCGCAAGCTGTCTTTTTTGCGTCACCCCGCTGTGCTATTCTGCAATCGTCAATTTGCCTGCGGCCCGCTCACGGGCCGCCGCCGTTCCAGAGGGAGACAAAGCACATGAAACAACAATTGCAGCGCATCCGTGGCGTGCTCTCGCCCGTCGTAACGCCATTCGACAGGGACTTGAGTCCCGACCCCGAGCGCTTCATCGCGCACTGCCGCTGGCTGATCACCCAGAACTGCGGGCTCGCCGTGTTCGGCACCAACAGCGAGGCGAACTCCCTTTCCATCAATGAGCGCATCGCCCTGCTCGACTCGCTGCTCGCGGCGGACGTGGACCCCGCGCGCATGATGCCCGGCACCGGCTGCTGCGCGCTGCCCGACACCGTGAAACTCACGGAGCACGCGGTCAAGGCCGGCTGCGCGGGCGTGCTGATGCTGCCGCCGTTCTATTACAAGGATGTCACCGAGGAAGGCCTCTACCGCAGCTTCTCCGAAGTCGTGGAGCGCGTCGGCGACGCGCGGCTGAGGATTTACCTCTACCACATCCCGCCGGTCGCCGTAGTCGGCATCACCCCGGGCCTGGTCGAGCGGTTGCTGAAGAAATACCCCACCGCGATCGCCGGCATGAAGGACAGCTCGGGCGACTGGAACAACACCAAGATCTTCCTCGACGCATTCGCAAAATCGGGATTCGACATTTTCCCCGGCAGCGAATCTTTCCTGCTTGCCGGCCTGAGAAACGGCGGCGCCGGCTGCATCTCGGCCACCGCCAACGTCAACCCCGCCGCGATCGACCGGCTCTACCGCGAGTGGAAAAAATCAGACGCCGATCAGCAGCAGGAAGCGCTGAACGCGGCACGCAAGGCGACCGGGCAATACGTCATGATCCCGGCGCTGAAGCAGGTCATCGCGCATTACGCCGGCGACCCCGCCTGGGCCGCCGTGCGGCCGCCGCTCACCGAACTCAACGCCGCGCAGGCGAAAAAAGTCATCGACGACCTGAACAAGCTCGGCTTCGAAATGCCCGGACTCGCCGAGGCGCACGCCAAGGCGGCGTAGCCGCCCCAACCGCGTGATGAGTGATAGGTGATAGGGATTGACTCTCGCAGTGCGGGAATCCTTATCACTTTTCACCCGTCACTAATCACGTTTTTGCCAGGTCGTCAGGCGCGAAGCAGCGGCCGCAACCGCCTGACGTCCGTCAGGCGTTCGATATTCCACACTGAGTCGCACAGCGCGCGAGCGCGCTTGCGTCCAAGCACCGGCGCCATCAGGTGGTAGCACTTCTCGTCCACCTCCGGGCGAGTCATCGGGTTCTGCGCCGTGCCGCGCACCGCGGTGGTGTGATGACGCAATTGTCGGCCGCCCTTCAGCGCTAGCTCGACGATGCCGTGCCGCTGCGGAAGCAGCTTCTGAAGCGCTTCCTCCCCGATCAGCTCGACCCGCCGGCGCACCGCCAGCACCTTCGGGTCGCGCATGCGCTTCTCGTCGTGGGCGGACTCGAACGTGACGATACCGTCGAGCAGCATCACAGCGCACATATGCTGCATGCAGATGTCGGGCATTTCGCGGTTGTCGACGGTGTTGGCGCCGGTCTGAGAGACCCGGATCGTTGCCTTCTCGACCTCGTCCGCCGTGACCTTGTGCGCCCGGATCAGCTCGAGCAGCGAATCGAGCGGCGCCTGGATCGGCGAGCCGACCGACCAGCGCTTGATGTTGGTGTTCATAATCTCGTAGTCCGCGCCGAGGCCGCGCACGAGTATTTCCGGGCGGGGCGGCTTGCCGATGCGGCCGGTCTCGTCGCAGGCCACGTAGAAATTGCGCTCGCCGGAGAATACGTCTTCGACGCCGGTGCAGCCGGCTTTCACCATGGTGACGGCCGACACCCCGTTGCGCGCCGCCATGCCGCCGAAATCGAAAGCCTTCTCGATGTGATCGGTATCGCGCATGTAGGTGGATACGCCGGACGCCTGCTGCGCAGCGTACGAGAGCGCGTGGCGCACCTGGTCAGGCCTGAGCCGCGCAAGCGCCGCCGCCGCCGCGGTGGACCCGAACAGCGGCCCGAAGCAATGCGTCAGGTGCCCGACGACGCGGAACTCCGGTCCATGCAGCGACAGGTTGAGCCGGGCGGCAACGTCGTATCCCAGGGTCACCGCGCGCAGCAGCGACACGCCGTTGCTGCGGCCGCGCTCGGCCATGGCCAGCGCCGCCGAGACGATACCGCAGCCGGGATGCATCATGGCCGCCGCGTGGGAATCATCGGTCTCATCCGCATGAGCCAGCATGCCGTTGGCCAGCGCGGCGTGCACGGCGCTGGTGAGCACTTTCGAGCCCGCGACCGTTGCCTCCCTCACGTCGCCGAGCCGCTTCACGTAAGAAATGGCCATTCTGCCGGGCGGCAACGTCGAACCCGACACCATGGCGGCGATGGTGTCGAGCAGGTGATGCTTGGTTTTTTCCGCGACCGGCGCGGGCAACGGCTTGCGCAGGGCCGTCGCAATGTAGCCGGCCAGCTGCTGCATCAGGGGCGAGACCACCCCTTTCTTCATCTCAGCCATGAATATCCTCTCAGGTCACGTCCAATTCGGTCAGCGCGGCTGCAATCCATAGTGCGGACTGATCAAATTGCAGGTAGACTCCCGCACCGAATTTTATCCGTACCGCAGCGGGCACGATAAAATTGCGGAGCACGTTGCACCATGAAGATGACAATGGCCAAGGCCCCCACCAAGAAAATACTGACAGCCAGCCCCGCAGCCGGAGCAACGGAGTGCGCGGCCCCCGACTTCAACCCGCGCTCCCCGAAACGGGGACTGCCGCTGCGCGCCTGCGACACCCATGCGCACATCATGGGGCCCAAGGCGCAATACGATTACTCACCGGCGCGCATCTACACCCCGCCGGACTGCCTGCTCAACGATTACCTTCACATGCTCGACACGCTCGGCGTCGAGCGCGCGGTGCTGGTGCAGCCCAGCGTCTACGGCACCGACAACACGGTGATGCTCGAGGCGATGAAGACGGCGGGCGGGCGCCTGCGCGGCATCGCGGTCGTCGACGAGGATATCTCTGACGAGGAGCTGAAGGCGTTCGACGCCACCGGCGTGCGCGGTGTGCGCGTCAACATCGTCGACGTCAAGGACCGCAAGCCCGGGACATTGCCGATGGCCGCGCTGACCCAGCTGGCGCGGCGCATCGCTCCGCTCGGCTGGCACATGGAATTCCTGATGCACGCGGACGAGTTTTCCGACCTCGACAGCACGTTCGCCGATTTTCCGGTGGAAATCGTGCTGGGCCACCTCGGCTACCTGACGATCGGCAAGGCGCTGGACGATGCCGGCTTCCAGGCACTGCTGCGATTGATGAAGGCGGGGAAAGCCTGGGTCAAGCTGACCGGCCCGTACCGCATCACCGCCGAGCCACTGCCCTACCCCGCTACCGTGCCGTTCGCGCAGGCGCTGCTCGAAGCCAACCGTGAGCGCGTGATCTGGGGGTCGGACTGGCCGCACGTCATGCTGAAGGGTTCGATGCCCAACGACGGCTCACTCGCTGACGTGCTGTTCGACTGGATACCCGACGCTGGCCTGCGCCAGCAGGTGCTGGTGCGCAATCCGGCAAAGCTGTATCGCTTCTAGTTCGAGTAAGCGTGGCTGGTAACCGGTGACTGGTGACTAGTCACGCTTTTAGCAGCCCCACCTCCCGCATGTATTTGAGCACCCCCGGATGGATCAGGTCGCGGGTCGGCGCCGCGGCGAGGGTGTTCTCCAGCGTGGACTCCTGCGCCTGGTCGAGTTTTTTGCACAGGGCGGCATGGCCCTCGTGCAGCGCCTTCGCGAGACGATACGCGACGTCTTCCTGCAGCGAAGCGCGCGCCAGCACGAACGGCCACGAGCCGACCGAATTGATCGGCCCCGCCTGTCCCGGATAGCTGCCGGCTGGCATCGTGGTCACCTTGAGAAAAGAGTGCTTTGACTGGATGCGCTTGATCTCGTCCGCGCCCGGCGCGATGAAACGCGCGCCCGCCGGCCCCTTGGCAATTGCCATGAACGGCGGCCAGCCGACGCCGCCGCCCCACATTGCCGCGGCGCGCCCGTCGAGCACCATGGGCGGCCCATCCCCCGCCTTCTCCAGCAGGTGCGCCTCGAAATCCTTCTTCATATCGAGCCCGAGGCCATCCATCACGTAACGTGCCAGCACGATGAAGCCGGAGCTCGCCGCGCCCCAGGCGACCGGCTTGCCCTTGAGGTCGGAAATGCGCTGGTACGGGCTGTCGGCGCGTACCATGAACATGCCCGCCTGCGAATAGGTGGCATTGATGATGCGCAGATTTTTCGCCTTGGGACGGCCCAGCCCGCTGATCGCCTCGTACGTGACCTCGCCGGTCACCAGCCCGAGATCGAGCTTGCCCTCGTCGAGCGACACCACGTTCTCGTTACTGCCCTTGGTGTTGACCGGCTCGATCGCGAGCGATGGGTCGGTTGCGTTCAGAATCTCCGCATACGGCCAGCCATAGGCGGGGAATCCGCCACCCGGCGTCGCCGTGCCCAGCACCACTCGTGTCTTGTTCTGTGCGGCCATTGCTGCCCTCCCCGGATGTTCGGAGGAAGAATATTAGCAGGCCAATAATCCGGCTGGCTGCCGGCGAGGCGGCCCCTGATTGGGGGGATAAAAAGGGGGCGTCGCTCCCTTTTTCAGCGCCCTGCTAGGATGCCGGCATGAAAGGTACGCTGCGTTCCCGTTTCGGTTGGCGCGATCTGGGCCTGGTCCTGCTGATCGTTGCCCCGCTCTGGTACCTGATGGTCGTGTACGGGGCACCGATCCCGCAGGACCGCGGCTACCACGTCTTTGCCGACACGCGGCGTTGCCTGGGGCTGGACAACTTCGGCAACGTCGCGTCGAACCTCGGATTTCTGCTCGCGGGCGCGGTCGGCATGTCGTGGTGCTTCCGGCATCCCGATATACAAGCCGTGCGCTCGTGGACGGTTTTCTTTGTCGGCGTCGCGCTGGTTTTTTTCGGGTCCGGCTACTACCACTCCGGGCCCAGCGACGAATCGCTGGTCTGGGACCGGCTGCCCATGACCGTAGCGTTCATGGGCGTGTTCTCCGCGCTGTTGAGCGAGCACCTCGGTAAAGAACTCGAGCGCCGGCTGCTGGTCCCCGCGCTGGCGGTGGGTATCGCCAGCGTCATCCTGTGGAAAATGACTGACGACCTGCGCGTCTACCTCTGGGTCCAGCTCACCCCGCTGCTGGCCATCTGCTACGTGATCGCCGTCTACCCCGGCCGCTACACGCACCACCACTACCTGCTGTACGGCGTCGGGTTCTACGCGCTTGCCAAGGTCGCCGAGTATTACGACAACGGCCTCTATGTGTTGTCGTCGGCCGCGATCAGCGGACACTCCGCAAAGCATCTCATCGCGGCGGCGGCACCGTTCTGCATTTACCTCATGCTCAGGCGGCGTGCGCCACTCAAGACGCCGGGAGATCGGGAAGTCGGGAAATCGTGAGGGGGAAAACCAAAGAATCCGTGAGAGTGGTAGATCATTACCAGACTGCAGAAAAACGCCTCAGCGCGAAAAGCGTTTTTCTGCAGCCTCTGATTCGGGGGGTGTTCAAAAGGGGCATCGACCCCCTTTTTTAACATCCTGTTGGCGCCTGAGAGGAAACCCTGTGCCTTCCTTCTCAAGGTCTTCCCATCTCCCGCCCTCCCGTTCTCTCGTCTTTTAAAGTTTTACGCCACTGGCGTCCTCCCAGTAGCGCGCGACCTGCGTCTGGTCGAGATCGTAACCGAGCTTCTCGACCGCAGCCGACCACAACTCGGAGACGCGCTCGCCCAGCGGCACGATCGCGCCGATGGATTTCGCGGTCTCCACCGCAATCTTCACGTCCTTGGCGATAAAGCCCATCGCCATACCGGTGCCGAACTTGCGGGTCAGAATGTGCGGGATCACCTTTTTCTCGATCGGGTGGTTGCGGCCTGCACACATCGGGATCAGCGCCTCCGCCATCAGCTTCGCGTCGAGCCCGAAGCGCTTGCCGATAGTCATCGCCTCGACCGCGTTGATGAGAGCGCAGGCGTTGATGTAGTTCGCGAGCGCCTTCATCGCGTGCGCCGTGCCCGTGCCACCGCAGGGGATGATGTTGCGCCCGATCGCGGCAAGCAGCGGCTTCAATGCCTCGGCGAGCGAGCGCGTGGCCGTGGGATTGCAGGTGCTCATGTCCATCACGATCGCGCCACGGGCCAGGCCGGCCGCGACGCAGTTCTCCGAGCCGTCACCCAGCACCGCCGTGCGCACCACCTTGTCATCGGGAAGCATGGTGATCACCGCGTCCATCCCGTGCGCTGCGTCCACGAGCGAAGCGGCCGCCCTGCCGCCGTGCTGCGAGATGAACGCGGTCAACGCCTCGGGGCGAACGTCGTACACCGTGACGTCGAAGCCCTGCTTCACCAGGTGCCCGGCCATGGGGTTGCCCATGTTGCCGATACCGATGAAGCCGATTTTCTTGATCGCGCTCACTGGGCTACCCCCTCAAATTACGGGAGATCGGAAGGTCGTGAGGGCGGGAGATGGAAAAGCTGTCCGATCTCGCGATCTCCCGCTCTCTCGATCTCCCGGATTCACCACACGGCGCCGCGCGCCGTGATCGGCCAGATCGCCTCGACCTTGCCGCCGCGCACGCAAACGTAGTGGTCGTACAAATTGACTGTGGGGTCGCAGTGGCCGGGGATAAGTTTCAGCTTGTCGCCCACGGCGAGGCGCGCCCCGGGATCAACTTTCAGCACGCCATGCTCGTCGGAAGCCTTCTGGTACTCGACACCTTCGACGTCCACCACACGCGGCATGCCGGAGTCGACGCTCGATGCTTTCAGCCCCGCATCCACCACGGCACGACCGGGCACCGGGTAGCTCATCACGGTGGTCCATACGAACAAGCTGTGCTCGAAGCGCGGGGTGCCGCTTTCGGTCCAGTCGTTCTTCGCGTAATCCGCGTCCATGAAGATGTACGAGCCCGCCTGCAGCTCGTGGTAGACACCGCTGACCGCCTCGAACAAATAGGTGCCAGTGCCGGCGCCGGTCACCTTTTCGCACGCGATGCCCGCCTTTGCGAGCAGGTCCGTCGTCCGCTTCACGTGCGTGCATGCCGCTTCGATCGCGGCGCGCCGCTCTTCGGCCTTGCGCAAGTGCTGCGCAGCACCCTGGTACGCCTGCAGGCCCGCGAAACGCAGATTCTTGCGCGCCGCAACAGCCTTGGCGAGCGCAGCGGCAGGCTCACCCGGCTCCACGCCGCAGCGGTTGGCGCCGACATTCACTTCCACCAGCACGTCGAGCCTCACGCCAGCCGCGCGCGCCGCCGCATCCAGCGCCGCTACGTTGCCCGCGTCATCCACGCAAACCGTGAGCCTGGCGCGTTTAGCCAGCGCGACCACGTGCCGAATCTTCTCAGCGCCGACCACTTCGTTCGCGATCAGCACGTCCGGCACGCCGCCTTCTACCATCGCCTCGGCCTCGCTCACCTTCTGGCAACACACACCGACCGCGCCGCGCTTGATCTGCCGCAGCGCGATCTCGGGACACTTGTGGCTTTTCGCGTGCGGGCGGATCTTGATCTTCTTGCCGGCGAGCGACGCGTCCATGCGGTCCAGGTTGCGCTCGAACGCATCGAGATCGAGGATCAGCGACGGCGTATCCACTTCGGATAGCGGCATGCCAACAGCAGCAGGAATATAAGTGGTCATCGGTATCTGGATGGGAAGATCGTGATAAGTGATAGGTGATAAGTGATAGGAGTTAACTCCCGCAGTGCGGAAAATCCTTATCACTTATCACTCGTCACCTATCACTTCTTCTGGCCAGGGCCAGTGTAGCTGCCCTTGGCAGCGTCGACCGGTATGCCATTGATGCCGTGCGACAGGTCCTTCACGGCGAAGAACACGACGTCCTCGTCCTCGGTGGCGATGGTGTAGTGGACGATGTTGGCCGGGAAGTAGAGCAGCGTGCCCGGGCCGCACAGCTGCTCGGGCTCGTCGCCGACTTTCACCCGCAGGGTGCCCTTGACGATGTAGTTCCACTGCTCGTTCGGATGGTGATGCGGGTTGGAGCCGGTGCCGCGCGCCTTGGACACCAGCGCGCACTGCATGCGGTCACCCTCCACCACCGGCCCCACGCCGGTCGAATAGCCGACGCCGGCGTCGATCTTGCCCATCTGCGCGAGCGGGAAAATGTATTTGCCGTCGCCACCCTTCACCGCGCCCGGGGTCTTGGTCTGCCTGGGGGATTTCTGTGCCGTACTCATGCAAGCGTCCTCGTGTCGATGCTGATCGTGCCTATTATACGAGGCGGCGTGACAGCCTCCAGGTTCGTGTATAGGATATGCCGCTACGGCCGGGGACACGGCTCGATACGTGCACGAGGAGGAATTCATGCATTTAGCAGGAATAGCCCGGGCTCTCGCGGCCTGGAGCGGCATCGCGCTGGCGCTGGGCACCGGCGCATCCACGGCGCAGGAATGGAAACCGGCCAGGAACGTCGAGATCATCGTCGCCGCCGACGCCGGCGGCTCGTCCGACCGCAGTGCCCGCGTCGTGCAGAAACTGCTGCAGGCCAATCCCGTGTTCCCGAGTGTCACCGTCAACAATAAACCGGGCGGCGGCGGTACCGTGGCGTGGACCAACCTGGCCCAGCACGCCGCGGACGCAAATTACATTGCCACGTTTTCCTCGACCATGTTGACGAACCAGATTCTCGGCGTCGGCAAGCTCACCTACAACGATTTCACGCCGCTCACGATCATGCTGCGGGAATACGTGACGATCGCGGTCGGCGCGGACTCGCCGATCGCGTCCGGCAAGGACCTTATGGACCGGCTGCGCAAGGACCCGGCGTCCGTGAGCTTCACGTTCGCCTCCGCGCCTGGCAATCACAACCACGTCATCATCGGCATGATCCTGAAGGCGGCGGGCGCCGATCCGAAAAAAGCCAAGGTCATCGTCCAGAAATCGGGCGGCCAGGGCATGACCGCGGTGCTGGGCGGGCATATCGACGTATTCGTCGGGGCGCCGGCCAACGTGGTCCCGCACATCCAGGGCAACAAGGTACGCGTGATCGGCATCAGTGCGCCGCAGCGCCAGGTCGGATCGCTTACCGGGCTGCCCACGCTCAAGGAACAGGGCATCGATGCCGTGTTTTTCAGCTGGCGCGGCTTTATCGCGCCCAAGGACATCGCGCCGGCGCAGATTGCATTCTGGGACCAGGCGTTCGCGAAAGCGGTGCAAAGCGACGAATGGAAGAAGGACGTCGAGATGAACGTGTGGGCGGAGGATTTCATGGCCAGCGCGGCCACCCGCAAGCACCTCGACAGCGAGCACCAGCTGCTCAACAGGATCATGACGGATCTGGGCGTGGTGCCCGAGAAGCGGTGATGAAGTGACGCAGTGATGCAGTGATGGGTGGCGACCGATGACTGACAACCAAAGGGTGGCGTCGACATGAACTTCAGAACCTTTTCCCTTTTCCCTTTCGCCTTTTCCCTTGTGCTGGCGGCGTTGCCGGCAGCAGCGCAGCCATGGAAACCGAACAAGCCGGTGGAGCTGGTGGTGGGGTCGTCGCCGGGCGGTTCGCCCGACGTGATGGCGCGCCTGGTGCAGCGCATCTTCCAGAACGGCGGCCTCGTCCCGAGCTCGACGGTCGTCAACAAACCGGGCGCGGGCAACACCATCGGCTGGGCCTACCTGAACCAGCATGCGGGCGATGGCCATTACATCGCCACGTTCTCGCCGGCACTGATCGGCAACCGCATCATGGGGACGACCCAGCTCGACTACACCGACTTCACGCCGCTCAATATCCTGGCGCGCGAGTACGTCGTGCTCTCGGTCAAGGCGGATTCGCCGATCACGTCGCTCAATGACCTGACAGCGCGGTTGAAAAAGGACCCGCAGGCGGTGAGCTTCGCTTTCGCCACCGCGCGCGGCAACCACAATCACGTCGTAATGAGCATGTACCTCAAGTCCATCGGCGTGGACCCGAAGGTGGCGAAGGCGGTGGTCTACTCCGGCGGCGGCGAGGCCACCACGGCCATGCTCGGCGGGCACATCGACGTCTACGTGGCGTCGCCGCGCAGCATGGTGCCGATGCAGAAGGAAGGCCGCGCCCGCGTGCTCGGCATTTCCTCGGCACAGCGCCAGGCGGGGGATCTCGCCGGCATTCCGACCCTCAAGGAACAGAACATCGACGCCGTGTTTTTCACCTGGCGCGGATTCATGGGCCCCAAGGGAATGAAGGCCCCCGAGATCGCCTACTGGGACGCGGTGTTCGAAAAGCTCGCGCAGACCAACGACTGGAAGAAGGATACCGAGGAGCAGTACTGGAACGCCGACTACCTGCTCTCCGCCAAGACCAAGGAACACCTCGACCGCGAGAACAGCGTAATGAAAACGATCCTGACGGATCTCGGCCTTGCCAAACAATAAGAGCGTGATAGGTGATAAGTGATAAGTGACGAGTGGCTGCGATAAATTAAATGCAAAAAAGGGCGGCCAAGCCGCCCTTTTCATCCGCCGCCTGCGCGGCGGGAACCTTATCACTTATCACTTATCACTTGTCACGCCTTTCAGGCGGAGGCATCCGCCGTAAGCCCCGCCGCCTCGATGCCGGCAACGCAAGCGGCCTCGTCCTCTTCTCCGGTCCCGCCGCTGGCACCGGCCGCCCCGATGATCGCGCCGTCCTTGTCCTTGATCAGCGCAGCGCCGGTCTGCGGCAGGAACTTGCCGCCCGCGGTCGCCGCGAGCGCGACGAAGAAATTGGGGTTGCCCTTGGCGCGGTTGCCGAGCGCCTTGCTGGAAGCGCCCATCGCCACCGCCGCCCACGCCTTGCCCTTGGCAACGTCGAGACGGAACATGCTGGCGCCGTCCTCGCGCTGGGCAGAAACGATATTGCCGGCATCGTCGAGCACGATGATGCCCAGCGGCTTGATTTTCATTTCGCGCGCCTTCGCGAATCCCTTCTCGATGATGGTGTTGGCTTGCTTCAATGTGAGTCTGGACATGCGTTCCTCCGTGGTGAGCTTGCGGAAATAAGGCGTCGCGGCGCGACAGGAAAAGCGCGGCGACTATACAAGCGCAGCGGAACCGCTGTCAATTCACACCGCCGTCACTATAATGGCTTGCGCGTAACGACAATCGAGGGGCCCGCCGTGCGAATCGTCGCTGCTTTCCTGATTCTCATCCTGGGCACGCCAAGCCAGGCGACAGCGCAAAACTACCCCCATCGCCCGGTACGGCTGATCTCGCCCAATCCCGCCGGCGGGGCGAACGACGTGATCGGGCGCATCGTCGCGCAGAAAATCGGGGAGCTGCTGGGCCAGCCGATGGTAATGGACAATCGCGGCGGCGCGGGCGGCACCATCGGTACCGAGATGGCCGCCAAGGCCGCGCCCGACGGCTACACGCTGTTCGTGGGCTCGCAGTCCACCGTCACGGTCGCCCCGCACATCTACAGCAATCTCAAGTACGACGTGCTGCGCGACTTCGCGCCGATCGCGAACTTCGCCGAGGTGCAGAACCTGCTCAACGCCAATCCGGGGTTCCCGCCCAACACGGTGAAGGAGCTGATCGCGCTCGCGAAAGCGAAGCCCAATACGCTCAACTACGCCAGCGCCGGGTCGGGCTCGGCGAGCCATTTCGCGGGCCTGCTGTTCGCCAAGGCCGCCGGCATCGAATTCGTGCACGTCCCGTACAAGGGCGGTGCGCCGGCGATCGCCGCGGTTCTCGCCGGCGAGGCCTCGTTCAACTTCGGTCCGATGCCCGCTACCGCCGGGCACATCAAGGCCGGCCGGCTTAAGGCAATCGCGGTCAGTGGAGTCAGGCGCTCCAGCGCATTTCCCGCCGTGCCAACAGTCGCCGAGTCAGGCGTGCCGAACTACGGGGTAGTCGGCTGGTTCGGGCTGATGGCGCCGCGAGGCACGCCGAAGGCCATCATCGACCGCCTGAACGCGGTCACAGTGCAGGCCGTCAACAGCGTGGACGTGCGGCAACAGCTGATGAACGTCGGCGCGGACCCCGCGCCCAATGCGCCGGACGAATTCGGCAAATTCCTGCGGCGGGAATACGAGCGCTACGGCGTGCTGATCAAGGAAGCGGGACTAAAGGTCGAATGAAGCGTGATGAGTGATAAGCGATAGGTGATAGAAGGTTTTCCCGGCGCGACCGGGAATCCTTATCACTTATCACCCGTCACCCATCACGCCTTTCCCGCTATGCGCTAAACGCATAGCGGTTGTCCTGCGCAATCACCACCAGCGCGTCGCCGTTACCCGCAGCCGCAAAACCGTGCGGGATACCGGCAGGCACGTGTACGATGCTGCGCCCCCCTATCGTCACGGCCTGCCCGCCGACTTCGCCACATAGCGATCCGGAAGCCACGAAGGCAAACCGCTCCGCCGGGCTCGAGTTCACGCTCATCGCAACCCCGTGCGGATAGCGCAGCACCGCAATGTGCAGCAGCTCGCCCGTAATGACCGCGCCGGTGGCGCCGGACCACGGCATCGGCCCCGCGGACACCACCTTCACCCTGGAGACCCGGCCCGGCTTGTCCGCCAGCCTGCCGAAATCATAGATGTAGCGCGTTTTCTCGCCCGCCGGGTCGCGCCCCAACTCGGCGATCAGCTGGGCCGTCGACTTCACCGGCTCATCCGCGCGCGTGCCGAATCCGGGAAGATAGTTCGGGCCCGTGTATTGCCCGTCGACGGGAGGGCCGACGATGCCGTGGCGCGTGTCCTTGATCGCCAGGAAGATCAGGTCCTCGTCCGGGCATGCCAGCCCGGTGTGCACGGCAAGCGTGGGCGTGTGCAGCAAAGTCCCCGGCCCCGCGAACACCAGCTCGCCCTCAATCTCGTTCACCATGGTGCCTTGGACGATGTAATTGAACTGCTCGTTGGGGTGCGTATGCGGCTTGGCGCCCGACCCGCGCGCCTGCGTGCCCAGCGTCAGGATGATGCGTTCGCCGGTGAGCACCGCGCCGACGGTCGAGGATTTTCCTGTATTCAGCGTGGGCCCGGACAGCAGGCGCCGTGCCGCGACCTTCGCGCTGGTCGGATTCTCGGGAATGCAGTCGAGCGTGGCGAAATCGTAGACGTACTGAAACATGGTTTCTAATCTATCATAGGGAAGCAGTCATAAAATGAGGAGGAAGCTAAACCATGAAAACCGGGTTGTTGCTGATCGCCGCGTTTGCGTGCGGCCACGCATTCGCGGCCGATGCGCCGGATTACCCGGCACGGCCAGTACGAATGATTCTTCCGCAGGGGCCCGGCAGCACCACTGACCTGCTGGGGCGCATCGCCTTCCTGCACACTTCGGAACGGCTCGGCAAGCAGCTGGTCGTCGACAACCGGCCGGGCGCCGGCGGCACGCTCGGCATGGAAACCGCATCCCGCGCCGCGCCCGACGGCTACACCCTGGTCGGCGTCGCCGCCTCCATGCTGACGATCACGCCGCACATCTACAGCAAGCTCGCGTACGATCCGCTGCGCGATTTCACGCCGGTGGGCTATATCGTGCTGGCGCAGACCGCGATCTGCGTCAACAACAACCTGCCGGCCAGATCAGTGCGGGACTTCATCGATCTCGCTAAAGCGCGGCCGGGCAAGCTCAACATGGGCTCGGCCGGCGTCGGCTCGACCAGCCACCTGGGCGGCATCCTGTTCACGACGCAGGCCGGCATTTCGGCCAACCACGTGCCGTATAAGGGCGCTGCGAACATAGCGGCGTTGGCGCAAGGTGAAGTGGACTGGGTGCTGTCACCACTCAGCGCCGTGATGCCGCAGGTCAGGGCCGGCCGCGCGCGGTGCCTGGCGACCGGCGGCGAGAAGCGTTCGGCGGTGACCCCGGACATCCCGACGATCGCCGAGAGCGGCCTAGCGGGGTTCCGCTATTACGGCTGGAACGGCGTGATCGCGCCGCGTGGGACGCCGCGGAACGTCATCCTGAAATTCAACCGCGCGATGAACGAAGCGCTCAACTCGGCAGAACTGCGCAAGCAGTACTTCGAGCTCGGCGAGGAACCCGCCATCGGCACGCCCGAGGACTTCGGCCGGCTGATCCGCGAGGACTACGCAAGCATGGGCAAGCTCGTGAAGCTGGCGGGCATCAAGCCTGAATAAATACTGCGTGATAAGTGATAGGTGACGGAGGTCAACTCCCGCTGCGCGGGAACTCTTATCACTTATCACTCGTCACTTATCACTCCTTCGGAGTTCAGCCGCGCCAGTTGTCCGCTGCGCCGTGCTTCCTGATGGCGGCTTCGAGCCGCGGCGTCGAGCGCACGGCGGCGTAGCGCACCGCGCCGCCCTTCCGGACGGCCCAGCGATAGGCGGCCCCGCGCGGCACGTGAATGACGTCGCCCGCCCCGACCTTCTGTTTTTTCTTCCCGACCTGGGCGTCGAGCGCACCCGAGATCACGTAGACGAAAACTTCGTGCGCCGCGCGCTTTTCTCCATCGGTGTGGCCAACGGGCGATTCGACGAATCCGAAAGCGATGTTCGTGCCTTCGACCCAGCGCTCGCAGTGTCCCGAAGCCGGAGGCGCCTGGAGCAAATCGATCATGGGGTAGTAGCAGTTGCCCAGGCCCTCGATGATCGCCCGTGATTTCTCCGGGGCTTTCTCCTGGCCGGGATATTTGCCGGCCTCGAAATCCTTCTTTACCTGTCCCGCAGTAAGCGCCTTGTCCGGTAGCGCTTCGTCCGCCGCGGCGCCGATGAGGGTCCAGGTGCGGTCCTTGATGTAGAGGTACTTGAGGCCGCCGTCCTCGGTTGCCTTGAAGCCGTGACGGGCATACGGCGGAAAATGCACCAGCGTACCCGGCGTCACGATGCGCCGGTCCTTGCCGACGATGCAGTCCACCTTGCCGATTAGCGGGAAGGCCAGCAGCTCGTTGGGATGGTAATGCAGCTCGGCCCCGGTTCCGGCCTTCTTGGTGACCATGCGGAAATACAGGTACTCGCCCTCGATCACCGGGCCATCCGCGGTCGACAGGTGCGGGTTGAATCGATACGACTTGAAGTTCTCGAAGCGGTAGAACGGCATGGGGTTCCCCAGCTATCAGCTATCAGCTATCAGCTATCAGCTATCAGCTCGGACCGACGCACCACTAAAGATTCAAGCTGACGGCTGAAAGCTGATGGCTGAGCGCTAGGACGCTTTCGGGGCAATCAGTCCCTCTTTCTCCAGCAGCGGGTAAATGCCGCCCGCCTTCACCAGCTCGAGCAGGTTGGGAGGTGTCCGGCGGCCGGTGAGCGTTGTGCCGCGCGTGACGTTGCGCACCGTCGCCGCCTCGAAGTCCACCTCGGCAATTTCGCCTTCCTCGAAAGCCTCATCGATACCAGGACACTCGATCGCAGGGAAGGCGAAATTAATGCAATTCCGGTAAAAAAGACCATTGATGGAGGGCGCGACGAGGCAGGCAAGACCGACATTCTTCAGCGAGCGCGCCGCCGGCCGGCTCGAACCCATGCCGAAATTCTTCCCACCGATCAGGATGTCGCCGGCCTGCACCTGGTCCACCCAGCCCGGCCGGTTGGCCTTGAACACGAGGTGCGTCTGCTCCTGCGGCGTCAGATAAAAGCCCGTGATCGGCAGGATCAGGTCGGTATTGATGTTGTCGCCGAACTTCCAGACTCTGGCCTTGAATTTCATAAGTGTTCAGCTTTCAGCTATCGGCCGTCAGCTATCAACCAACCTTTGGCTCGCGCCTGTTGTTCAGGCTGAGAGCTGATGGCTGACCGCTGACAGCTTGCATTCTCAGTTCAGAAACTCGCGCGGATCCGAGATAACGCCCTTGATGGCCGAAGCGGCGACGGTAGCCGGCGACCCCATGTACACCTTCGAGCTTGGATCGCCCATGCGGCCCTTGAAGTTGCGAGTACTGGAGGTAATGCAAACCTCCTCCGGCGCCAGCACGCCCATGTGCCCGCCTCCGCAGGCGCCGCAGGTCGGCGGCGCGATCATGGCGCCGGCGTCGGCCAGCGTTTGTATTGCGCCCGACCGCATGGCGTCGCGGTAGACCGTCTGCGAAGCGGGCACCACGATGAAGCGGGTGCCCGACGCGACGCGTCGCCCCTTCACGACGCGCGCGGCGATCTCGAGATCATCGAGCGTACCGTTGGCGCAGGATCCGATATAAGCCTGATCGATGCGGGTGCCGGCGGTTGCTTTGACCGGCTGCGAGTTGTTCACCACCGTGTCCGGCAACGCGACCAGCGGCTCGAGACTGCCGAGATCCACCTTCCGCACCGCCAGATAGGTCGCATCGGCATCCGGGTACACCGGCTCGAACGGGGCGGTGTTGCGCGCGCGCAC
>Ga0137409_10001460_pt1 | contig 25611 bp, 24 predicted proteins | sample CZODoug1_16funga_FD_122059 | JGI IMG/M metagenome (GOLD analysis project Ga0137409, IMG submission 122059) | Vadose zone soil fungal communities from Angelo Coast Range Reserve, California, USA - CZODoug1_16fungal (Hybrid Assembly) | ecosystem: Environmental > Terrestrial > Soil > Vadose zone...
TCGCCGTCGGGCAACGCCCATATGCCGGGATCGAGACGTCCCCGCGGCGCATAGTCGTCCCGGACGAATTTCGCGAATTTCGCATACGCCGGCGCGACGCCGATCTTGACGGCATTTTCGATGCCGTGGCGCAGGCGTTTGCGGTCCGCTTCGGAAACGGCATCCGGAAATTTGCGCAGCGGCTCCGTAAACGGACTCTTGTCGAGCGAGCTGTCGGCGATCTGCTGCGCCTGCGCAGCCACTAACTCCAGTATGTATTTCGGCGGCATCAGATGATCGCGCAGCCCGTCACCCATATGAGCGGTTGCCTGCTCGAGCACGCGTGGGATCTGGTGCAGCCGTGCCAGGTAGTCCTGATAATCCTTTACATTGCGGAAGGGCGTATCGAAGACGAGCGACGCGTAGCGGAGATGAATGCCGCCAATCTGGGTCGCCGGCATTTCCCATTCCTTGAACTGGGCGGCTTCAATCTCGGTGCGCAAGCTGCGCACCATCAGCACCTGGTTGAGCCTCTCCCGCTCCGGGAAGCCGGTTACGTCGATCGCTTCGAACCGGTGCAGCGACTGACGCGAATGCACGAGATCGTCGGCGATCGCTTTGTCGGAGTAGTCGTTCAGCCGGTCGTTGTAGCGGTTGTCGCCGGCCTGCGTGGCCAGTTCCGGCTGAGTGCGCAGCGTGTAATTCCACTCGTCGGTCAACAGCCGATTGAGTTCGGCGCGCCGCGTTTCCAGACTTTGCCCGGCCGCGTGCGCAGTCAGCGGCATGATCAGCGCCAGCGATCCTGCCATGGCGGCGCGTCCAATATGCCGGCGCACATTGCTCATGCTCCCTCTCTCACGATCGTTATGAACCCCACCGGGGTGGCGGTCGCGACTATCCCACAGGCCGCTTCAAGACGCGAGTGTCACCAAATGCAGCGGCGTCCACGCCTGCGGTGTGCGGCATACGAATCGATGACGCGCAATGTGATAGCTCGGATCGAAACCATAGAAATTCATGCGCATGCGTCGAAGCTCGTCACTGCGGTAATCGGCGAGCGGGCGTATCCGCTCGTCGGCCTCGCGGCGCTGGCGCTTTTTGATGAGTGAGTGCGTGAACTGCTTGCCGGCCGCCAGTTCGGCCGCATACGCAGCCACGAAAGCAACGAACACTGCCGCATCCGGGCCGGCGTGAGCATCTATCAGACCACGCCCCAGCGCTTCGGCGATACCGAGCGGCAGCCGGCACGCCATGAGGGCCTGCGCCTCCGCGGCGCCGACCCGTTTCGGCAACAGGTAGGTCCAGTATTCCGACCCGTATAGATTGCCCATGTTGCGGTAATGTGGATTCAGCACGATACCGGTGCGCGCCAGAATGCGGTCGGCCGCGAGCGCCAGGAACACGCCCCCGGCCGCCGCGCTGCCCTGCAGCGCCGCGATCGTCAAGTGAGTGTCGGTCAGCAGAATGTCGCGAGCCAGATCGTCGATGCCGTTGATGTTGTCCCAGGAGGCGTCGGCCGGACTCTCGGCGACTTCGATGCAGTGCAGGTGCATTCCGTTGCACCAGAAATCCGCCCCGCCCATGAGCACGATGACGCGAGTCGGCCGCCGGAGCGCCCGTGCGTAAGCGCGGCGCAGTCGCCTGCACTGCGGCGTGGAGAGCGCTCCGTTGGCCGGCGCGTGGCGCGCGCGTGAGCCGCTGGTCGAGTCCCCTGCTTCGCTAACCTATTGACGAATCGAGCAATTCAACCACAGCCCCCATGTCCACCGTTTGAGTCGTGTTGGCTCACAGCTCTTGCTAAGATAAACAGATGCGCCGTTAAACTCCAGAACGTTTCGCGGGTACCTACCTTGGAAATAGCCATCGCGGGTTGTGGAGCATGAAGATCGGCCGATTGATATCGTGGGTTGTGCTGGGATTGGTTTCCTGCGCAATGGGCTGCGCCGGAAACGGAAAGGGACTGGACCAGAACGGGCAACCGATCGGCTCCTCGGGCGGGAGCACCGGCGGGCCGGTAACCGCGGACTTCCAGTCGATCCAGGACAACATATTCACGCCGATTTGCTCAGTATGCCATATCGGAGCCGGCGCACCGGAAGGCCTGCAACTCGATGCCGCCCACAGCTACAACCTGCTGGTGGGAGTACCGAGCACCGAAGAACCCAATATGCTGCGGGTGAAGCCCGGCGATCCCGCCAACAGTTACATGCTGCACAAGCTCAAGGGCCCGCCGGGAATCGTGGGGAATCAAATGCCGCTCGGCGAGAACCCGCTGTCGCAAGCGACCATCGCCGCAATCAGCCAGTGGATCACCGACGGCGCCCCGAATGCCCCGGCGGCCGCGGCAGCCGCGGCAAGTTCGTTCGAGGTCCAAGGTACCGTACCGCTCGACCACGAGATGGTGGAATCGCCTCCGCCACGCATCGTGGTGACCTTCACGCAAGAGGTCGACGCGTCGCTCATCAATGAGTCAACCATCACCGTCCAACGAATGGCCAATCCGCGGCTCGATCCGGAGTCTCCAATGGCGTCCGGCAGCGCCGGGAGCGTTAACGTTACGCGCGCGCTCGCCAGGCTCAATCCCTCGGTACTGCTGATTACTCCGAACGCACCGCTCGCCCCGGGAACCTATCGCGTCACGGTACGGGGCAGCGGCGGCGGAGCGGTAGCCAATCTGAATGCGACCACGCTGGGTTCCGATCAGTCGTTTGAGTTCACGGTGGAGCCCGCCCGATGATTGGACAAATTCGAAGTGCGCGAGCCTGCGTCCTGATAATGCTGTGCCTCGGCGCCTTTTCAGTGCGAGCCGAACCTTATCTCGCGGTACAAACGGGTCTCAAGTGCGGGCAATGCCACGTCAATCCCACCGGCGGCGGTTTGCGCACGGTGTTTGGCGACATTTTCGCTCAGACGGTGTTGGCGGCACACCATTTGGACACGGGCATGGACAATTGGACCGGTCAGGTGGGGCCGTATCTGCGGACCGGCGGCGACTTGCGATTCGACGGGACGGTGACGCAGGCGCCCAATACCAAAACGGTGCAGCAATTCGCGCTCGATCAGACTCGCGTCTACCTGGAAGCGGACGTAATCCCCAACCGGCTGATCGCGTACGTCGACGAGCAGGTGGCCCCCGGAGGGGCGCTGAACCGGGAGGCGTATGTGATGTACTGGTCCGCCACGCACGACTGGTACCTCAAAGCCGGGCAGATGTATCTGCCGTTCGGTCTGCGGCTGCAGGATCAGAGCGCCTTTATCTTCACCGCGACCGGCATCAATATGACCACCCCGGATCAGGGAGTCGAATTCGGTTGGGAGCGCGGTCACTGGGATGCGCAATTTGCCCTGACCAACGGCACCGCCGGAGGCGCTGTTACCAGTAATGGCAAACAATCCAGTGGTCAATTGAGCTTCGTGCAGTCTCTGTTTCGTGTGGGGGTCGCTGCCAACTTCAATGCCCAGTCGGGCGGAAGCAAGAGTGCCTACGGGTTATTTGGCGGACTCAAAACCGGCCCGATTTCCTGGCTGGCGCAGGCTGAATTGACCAAGGATGAGAGCATCGCCAATGGGCAGGGCCGGCAGCTCGCCACCCTGATCGAGGCCAATTGGCTCATTGTTCCCGGAAATAATCTAAAGATTACACAGGAGTTTCTCAATCCCAATCGTTCGGTACCCAATGACGAGCGCACGCGTTGGAGCTTAGTATACGAACTCTCGCCGATTCAGTTCGTGCAGATACGTACGGGGCTGCGTTATTACGATGGCATCCCGCAGGACAATTCCGAGCATCAGCGGCAGTACTTCGTGGAATTGCATGGATTCTTTTGACGCCAGCCTGGGAGATTTAACTAGCGATTAAACCTATTCCGCCGATTTGAGCACTCACTTTGCATGCGGGCGCTTCGTACGCGCAGGCCCCCTTTTTGGTCGGCCGCCGGCGTGTTCGACCCTCCGCGCTTTTCGGAGCAGCTATGCTTTCTATTCTGGTCTGCCATTCTTATTTTCTGCGCCTGGACCAAAAGCAGCTGGAGCGCGGCAAACCGTATCCGCCGCTCGCCACGCTGCAAGTGGCCGCCATGCTGCGCAACGCCGGGCATCAAGTGTCGCTATTCGATGCGATGCTCGCCGAGGGACTTGATGACTACAACCGCACGCTACGCGCCACCCAGCCCCAACTGGTGCTTTTCTACGAGGACACGTTCAATTTCCTGAGCAAGATGTGCTTGGGCACGATGCGCCGAGCCGCCTGCGACATGATCGCTTCCGCACGGCGCGTCGGCGCCCGCGTGATCGTGGCGGGACCCGATGTCAGCGACGCTCCCGCGCCGTATTTGCAGGCGGGCGCGGATCTGGCGCTGATCGGCGAGGGGCTTGCGGCGCTTCTGGAAGTGTTGCCGCGGCTCGACTCGCGGCCGCATGCAGACGGCAGCGAACTCAAGGAAGGCGTGGCGGGCATCGCCTCACTCAGCGAAGGCGCAGTCCTCACCGTGAACGGCGCGAGGGTTTTGCCGGTCGCCCAACTTGACGGCATCGCGGCATGGGACCTCGTGGACATGGAGCGCTATCGCGCGACATGGTTGGCCGCGCATGGCTACTTCAGCCTGAACATGGCCGGCTCCCGTGGCTGTTCTTTTCGTTGCGCCTGGTGCGCCAAGCCCACTTGGGGAAATCACTACTTACAACGCGCGCCTCAAAGCGTCGCAGCGGAAATGATCCATCTCAAGCGCAACTTCAATCCTCATCACGTGTGGTTTGCGGACGACATCTTCGGATTCCGCACCGATTGGGTAAGCGCATTCACGGCAGCTATCGAAGCGGCCGGCGGCGGCGTTCCCTTCACCATCCAGAGCCGCGCCGACCTGATGAGCGAACGCATGGCTCAGGAGCTCAAGAACGCCGGCTGCGCCGAAGCCTGGCTTGGTGCGGAGAGCGGCAGTCAAAGAGTATTGGATGACATGAACAAGGGTACGACCGTCGATGACCTCCTTACGGCGCGGGCGCGGCTCAAGTCGGCGGGTATTCGGGTTGGATTCTTCATTCAGTTGGGATACTTGAACGAACAACTAGCGGATATCCTGGCCACCCGCGACCTGCTCGCTGCCGCGCGCCCCGATGACATCGGCGTCAGCGTCTCTTACCCATTGCCCGGGACGAAGTTTTACCAACTGGTCAAGGCGCAGCTCGGCGGGAAGACTCATTGGCACGAGAGCAGCGACCTCGACATGATGTTCCACGGCACCTACACCAGCGATTTCTATCGCAAGATCAGGGACTTGCTGCACGACCAGGTATCCCTGCAGGCAGCGGACTCGCCAGCGGGCGCTGACCCGCGGCTTGACCGTGGACGCGCGAAACGGATGCTCGAACAACGCTGGCACGACTTGTTGATTCGCGAAGTCGAGTTCCGCTCGCGGCCGCGCCAACCGGCGGCCACCGGGTAGCGGGGCACCTATGAATGAATCCCGCGGTCGCCCGCCCTTGGCCCGGCTGCCTCTGGTTACTCTCTATCTCACCGATCGCTGCAATTCGCGCTGCGTAACCTGTGACTACTGGCGCCATGGCCGGGACGACATGGACCTTGCGGCAGTGACGCGCTTGCTGCCCGGCTTTGCGCAGCTGCATACCCAGATGGTGCTCCTGTCGGGCGGCGAACCGCTGCTCAATCCCGAGTGGGCCGCCATCGCCGAGTTGTTGCGCAGGAACGGGCTCAAAGTGTGGCTGCTGACGTCGGGTCTGGCCCTGGCCAAACATGCCCGCCGCGCAGCCGAGTTGTTCGACGCAATCACGGTGTCGTTGGACGGAACCGATCCTGAGACCTATGCAGCGATCCGCGGCTTGGACGCATTCCATAAAGTGTGCGAAGGCATTCAGGCCGCCGCCGCTGAAGGGTCGCCGCCCGGTATCCGAGTCACATTGCAGCGCGGCAACTTCCGGCAACTGCCGGCCTTTGTCGATCTGGCGAGAGAACTGGGTGCGCGCCAGATATCCTTTCTCGCGGTCGACGTCGCCAACCCGCATGCATTCGGCCGTACGGATGATTTTGTCTCCGATCTGGCATTGCGGCAGGAGGATCTGCCGCAGCTCGGTAGAATCTTGGATTCCCTGGAGCAGGATCATCCGGAGGACTTTCGCTCCCGCTTCATCGCCGAGAATCCGCAGAAGCTGCGGCGCATCCTGCAATATTTCGCCGCCGTCCTGGGGTTTGGACCCTATCCGAAGGTCAGCTGCAACGCGCCGGAGTTTTCCGCCGTCATCGGCGCGACCGGCCGCGTGCAGCCGTGTTTTTTCATTTCAGGACCGTTGGATGCACGCCTGGCGGAAACCGATGCGCGGACAGGCGCCGATCTCCCGGTCGTGCTGAACAGCGGATCCATGAGTGCGCTGCGCACGGCCATTCGCGATGGGCGGCGCGCCGAATGCAAGACCTGCGTGTGTTCCATGTGGCGAGACCCGGATGTTGTGAGGTTGTCGGCTCCTCCTACGATGGTTGCAACGCCATGATGCCCGGGCCCCGCAAGCGACAAAAAGTCGTCCTCTACAATCCGCGGGCGGTCTTTTTTACAATGCCGCTGGCCTTGCTCGCGATCGGCTCTGAACTCGACCCGGAAGTCTACGAGGTCGTGATAGTCGACGCCCGTCTCGATTCCGACGCGGAAAATACTGTCCTGTCGCACATCCAGGAGGCCCTGTGTCTCGGCGTCACCGTGCTTACCGGTGCCCCGATTTCGGATGCGCTTTGCATATCGCGTTCGGCAAAGCGAGCGCGACCTGATCTGCCGGTGGTCTGGGGAGGCTGGCATCCGTCCATGTTTGCTCGCGAGTGTTTGTTGGATCGCTCGGTCGATGTGACGGTGCGCGGACAAGGAGAGGAGACATTTGCCGAGATCGTGGAGCGCCTTGCGCAAGGCCGCCCGCTGGATGATTGCGCGGGGTGCACGGTGAGGCTCGCCGACGGCACCATTCAAGAAAACCCGGCGCGGTCGCTGGCGCAGGTTGACAAATTTCGGGCGCATGACTACGGCTTGATTCCGATCGAGCGCTATTTCGAACTCAAGGGCAAGCGGCAGCTCGATTACATTTCATCGCAAGGGTGCAATTTTCGTTGCGCGTTCTGCTCGGACCCGTTCGTCTATGGGCGCAAGTGGGTCGGCCTTGAGCCCGTTCGCATGGCAATGCGATTGAAGGAGTTGTGGGATCGATACCATTTCGATGATGTCAATTTCCAGGATGAGACCTTTTTCACGAAGGCGGGCCGCGTAGAGGCGTTGGCCGATCGAATCGTCGAGTCGGGGATGAAGATTACCTGGGCCGCCACCATGCGCGCCGATCAGGGCGTCCGCCTTCCGGACACGGTTTGGGCCCGGTGCAAGCAATCCGGCCTGCGCCGGCTACTCGTGGGCGTCGAGTCGGGCTCCAACGAAGTATTGAAGCGCATTCGCAAGGACATCAAGATCGAGCAGGTATTCGAGACCGCACAGAAGATGATCAAGTACGGTATTGCAGGTCACTTTCCGTTCATCGTCGGTTTTCCGGACGAGAGCGACGCAGATATTCAGGCTAGTCTCGATTGTGCGAAGAGATTGCGCTCCATGAGTCCGGACTTCTTGACACCGCTCTACTACTTCAAGCCTTATCCCGGCAGCGCGCTGGTCATCGAAGCCGTCGCCCGTGGTTTTCGTCTGCCAGAAACGCTCGAGGCCTGGGCGGAATTCGACTACGTGGCCGGAGAACCCGGCCCGTGGGTGTCGCCTGAGAAATTCGAGCACATCGAACGTTTCAAGTTCTTCCACGAACTGGCGTGGAAGAGAGTGTCGCGCGGCAAAAGGCTTCTGCAGAAAATCGCACGCTATCGCTGCAATAAGGACAACTATCGGTGGCCCGTCGAAATGCTATTCACCCGCTGGCTGGTTCCCGTGCAGACTCTGTCATGACGTTCGCAACACCCGCTCCGGACTCGCTCAGGAGGATTGCCCGGTTGCCGCTGATGACGCGGCTCATCGGCAAGGCGATGGCCCTGTGCTACAGACTCGTGGGCAAGGATCGATACGACGATTTCCGCCTGGAGCGGGTGTATGACATGCCCTTTGTCGTCACTCCCAGCGTGTTCAATCCGAAAGTGCCCCGCACCGGTGAGTTTCTCGCCTCGCAGATCGATTCGCGGCTCCTGCAACACGATTGGGAGGTCCTGGACATGGGCACGGGATCCGGCGTCTGCGCGGTGTTTGCCGCCAAGCACGCGCGACACGTCGTGGCAGTGGATATCAACGCCGCTGCGGTTCGCTGCGCCGGCATCAACGCGCTTCTGAATCATCTGGAGCACAAGATCGATGTGCTTCACGGAGATCTGTTCGCACCCGTGCCCGGAGAGCGCTTCGATCTAGTCCTGTTCAACCCACCATTCGTGCAAGGTGTGCCGCAAGACGACCGCGACCGCGCGTGGCGCTCGAATGACGTCGCCGAGCGATTCGCAGCCGGTCTCGCCGCCCACTTGAAGCCCGCTGGGTTTGCGCTCGTGCTGCTGTCGACTTTCGGCGATGGGCAGGTCTTTCTCGAAGAATTTCGCAAGCAGAGTTTCAAAATTTCGGTACTGGCAGAGCGCCGGTTCGTCAACGAAAGATTGACGATCTTCAGGCTCGAGCCAGCTCAGAGGTCACCATGACGGCTTCGCCACGTGTTCTGCTCATCAATCCGACGATCACATCTCATCGCCACGCACGATTCCCTCTCGCGATCCTGAGCCTGTCCGCGTCGCTCGACGGCAAGCACCCATCGACGATCATCGACGGCAACGTCGATCGCGACTTCATCTCGACTGCCGTGCGCGCAGTCAGTGACGGCTCTGTCGGCGCCGTCGGCGTTACCGTCATGGGAGGGCCGCAGCTACTTTCCGCAATCGCCGTGTCGAAGGCGATCCGCGAGAGACTACCCACTGTGCCCATCATCTGGGGCGGCGCCTTCCCGACCGTCTGTCCGGAGGCGGCCCTGAACGCGCCCTACGTCGACTACGCCGTAAGGGGGCAGGGAGAGGATACGTTTGTTGAGCTTCTGGATGCGCTCGCTGAGCGCCAGGATGAGGCGTTAGATTCGATTGCCGGGCTGACTTGGCGACTCCGCGGCCAAATCGTGCACAACCAGGATCGTAAGTTTTCCAATGGGAGCCTCGCCCGGATGCTTCCCTATGGCAAGCTGGACAACCCACGGCAATACTTGACCAAGACCTATCTTGGGTCGCGCACCATCGGTTATCAAGCGGCCTTGGGCTGTCGATTTCGCTGCACCTTCTGCGGAGTCGCAACGATGTTTCGCGGCAAGATGGCGTTGCCCACGGCTGCAAGGCTGGAGCAGGATCTTGGGTTCATGAAGGAACGGTTTGGAGTGAATGGAATCCAGTTCTATGACCACAACTTCTTCGATCGCGAAGTCGATATGGTGCCGCTGTTGGAAGTACTGGCGAAATTTGAGCTGCCGTGGTGGTGTTTTGCGCGGTCCGATGCCCTGGTGAATTTATCGGAAGCATCATGGGCGCTGGTCAAGAAGAGTCGGCTGCGCATGGCTTACATCGGAGCGGAGTCTCCCAGCGATTGGCTGCTGCACGATATCCGTAAAGGCACCAGCCGGGATCAGACCTTGGAGGCTGTCGAGAAATGCCGCGCCCACGGCGTGATTCCGGAGCTGTCCTTCATGCTGGCGCCGCCGCAGGATCCGGAGGGAGAGACGGAGAAAACGTTTGAGTTCATCCGCATGATCAAACGAGTGCACCCCGCTACGGAGGTCATGATTTACATCTACACGCCGCTGCCTCGGCAACACGACAACATGAAGGCGGCTTCAGCACGTATGGGAAGCGAGCTTCGTGATTGTGCAGGCCGGCCTGTCGTGTTTCCGCGAACGGCGGACGAATGGGCCGAACCACAATGGGTGGATTACTGGTGCCACCAGGATGCACCGTGGCTGTCCGCGCGTCTTCGGCGGCGAATTGTCGATTTCACGACGGTATTGGGATGCAGATACCCGACTATCATGGACATCCGCGCGTCTGCCTGGGGAAAGTCCGCTCTGCGGGCGCTGGCGTCGTGGCGCTATCGGTTTCAACGATACGATCACCCCTGGGAACTCCGCATCTCGAGAAAGCTCATCCGCCATTGGGACCCGCGTGTGATGAGCCTATGAAGGTGATGCCGCGCTTCGCACTGCTCGTCGGGCGGACTGCCTAGCATGACAGCCTCGAGCGAGCATGCATCCCTACAGCCGGTGGTGTCGGTCATCATTCCGACTTTCAATCGCCTGGAGTATCTGCGCCCGGCAATCGAGTCCGTACTCAGCCAGACGCTCTCCCATTGGGAGCTTCTCATTGCCGACGACGGCTCAGACATGGAAACCCGCGCGTACCTGACAACACTCGAGAGCCTGCCTCGTGTCAAAGTCATCTGGCTGGCGCACACGGGCAATCCAGGCGCCGTACGCAACGCCGCATTACGCGAAGCCACGGGCGAATATGTCGCCTTCCTCGATTCCGATGATGTATGGATGCCGATGAAGCTGGAACTGCAGATCGCGGCATTGAGATCCTGCGTCGATCGGCGCTGGAGCTATACGGGGTACGTTTGCATCGATGAGACCGGTCGGACCCGGACATATCCAGGGACGCGCCCGTGGATACCCCATCGGGGCGCGATCCTCGAACACCTGTTGATGCAAGAGGTGGAAATATGGACTCCGGCAGTGGTCGTCGAGCGCCGCCTGCTCGCGCAAGTCGGAGGCTTTGACGAGAAACAACCTGTGTTCGAAGACTATGACCTGTGGTTGCGGCTTGCGTGTCACAGCGAAATCGATCTGATCGACCAGCCGCTCATCGGCGTGCGTTCGCACGATCAGCACTACTGCGGTGGGGGCATCCGCATGCTGGCAAGCAGGCACAGGTCACTCAGCAAGATGTACCGCCTCGTGACCGATTCCCGTCTGCGCCGGGTCGTGGGCCGGCTGCGCGCGCAATGCACACTGGATCTCGCGAGTCTGCAGGGGAATACCCACCGTCTGGCTGCGGCCAGGACTCTCCTGAGCGGCTGCACTCTTTCGTGGCGGCTCATGGACTGGTGGGCAGGGGTCCTCTGGGTGTCGCTGAAGTTGTCAACTCCACGCGGTCTGCATGCCCTCTACCGCCGTGGTCGAATCCGCCATCGCTCGGTGAGCACATAGTCCCGGCCGGCTGAACTCTAGGTAGCCGTATGATGAATCTGGTGTCCGACGTCTGGAGCATACTCACCCCGCCGCAGCGACGGTACGTGCTGGTGGCGCAGTTCGCGTCACTGTTGATGGCGTTCTCGACGGTTACGGGGATCGCGGCGATCGCTCCCTTTTTTGCGGTACTCGGCGAGCCGCAAATGATCGAGCACAACGCACTGCTGCACGCGCTGTACGTTCAGTTCGGATTCTCGAGCCGGCGCAGCTTCGTGGTGGCCCTCGGCATCGGCTTCATCGCCGTGATAATTATCGCCAATCTGATCAACGTGCTTGGCTCGCTCGCGATGAATCGATTGGCGTTGAGCATCGGCAACGAACTGCAGTCGAGCTTGTTCGGCGAATACCTCGGGCGACCCTACCTTTTCCACGCCGGCACCAACAGCACGACGCTCTACAACAATATCATCTACGAGACCGCCCGCGTGTCCAACGGCATCCTGCAGAATGCCTTCATACTGGTTACCAACCTCGTGACCGCCTCCGTAATAATCTTGTCGATCCTGCTGCTCAATCCGGCGGTCGGGGTCGCGATGATCGTCGGGCTGGCGGGAGGTTATGTCGCGATCTACCTCACCGTGCGCAACCGGCTGCTGCGCTTCGGGCACGCCCAGTCGCACTTTGCCACCGAACAGGCAAGGATCGTCAACGAGAGTTTCGGCGCGATCAGGGACATTATCATCCTCCAGGTCGGGAATTTCTTTCGCGACAGCTTCGAGCGCGCCAGCAGGGGCTTCTCATTGGCGGCTGCTCATAGTCAGGTGGTCGGCCAAATTCCCAAGCACATCATGGAATGCGTGGCCGTAGCGGGCCTAGTCGGTCTTGCTCTCGTGCTGGGTGGGCGTGCGGACGGTCCCTGGCTCGGACGGCTGACGTTCCTTGCATTTGCGGCGTATCGGCTTCTGCCGACGCTGCAACAGGTATTTGCCGCGATCGTGAAAATTCGCGCCGAGCGCGCCGCCTTTGCCGTCATTGCACCAGATCTGCGGCGAGCGCGAGTCCCAAAGAGTGCCGTCGCCGCAGCGGATGCCTGTGGGGCGGATGGCTGGCAGGAGCGACCCTGCCGGGAACTCCGGCTCACTGGGGTCTCGTTTCGTTACGCGCCCGATCGGCCTTGGGCCGTCGGTGGCGTACACTTACGAATTCCGGCCGGGGCCGCAGTTGGCTTTGTCGGCCCGAATGGTTCGGGAAAAACGACGTTGGTCGATCTGGTCACGGGATTGCTCGTGCCCGAAATCGGGCGGATAGAGGTCGACGGAATCGCGCTTGATGACGCAAACCGCACGGCCTGGCAATCCCGGATCGCCTATGTGCCGCAAAACATCTTTTTGCTGGACACGACTATCGAGCAAAACATTGCACTCGGCATTCCTGTGGCCGCCATCGACCGGCGGCGGCTGCTCGCGGCAGCACAGCTTGCGCAGCTCGGCGAATTCGTCGGCGCTCTACCTGGCGGGTACGACTATGTGGTGGGTGAGCGGGGAATGAAGCTGAGCGGTGGCCAGCGCCAGAGGATCGGTATCGCGCGCGCGCTATACACCGACGCGTCCGTTCTCATATTCGACGAGGCAACGAATGCCCTGGATGGTTTGACGGAACAGGAGTTGATGGCGACGATCGTAAGACTGCGCGGGCTCTACACGGTCATCCTGATCGCTCACCGATTGAGTACGGTGCGGGATTGTGATGTGATCTTGGAACTCGACCGGGGGAAGGTCACGGGAAGTGGAACCTATGATGGGTTGATCCAGAATTCAAAGACCTTTCGGCGACTGACCAAAGTTCCCTAAAACGAACCCAATACCACGCCATCTGGGTAAACCTGCGAGCGGTAGTTGACACCCGGATCAAGACGATCAGAGCGATGATTCCGAGAACAAACAGGCTGGCGACTTGATTCGTCCAATTCAGTACCTGCGCGGGCTGGCTGCCATGATGATCGTATGGCTGCATTCCGTGTACGTCCTTCCAGCTGTTGTAGAACGATTGGGTGCACCCTACTTCGGATCCTCCGGTGTGTTAGTCCGTCTTTTCAAACAGAAGAACCATGAACCGGCATGTGGCGACGTGGAGCCACGCAAATCGGCCGCGACGACTCGCATCGACGCCGTTCAAATGTTGCTTCCGGTACGCCGGCAGTCCGCGGAAAACGCGCGCCAATCTGAAGTAAGGCGAGCTCAGCGCGGCGAAATCGGCGAGTCGCCGCCGGGTGTGCGGTGGCGCTTGACCGCCGTACACGAAAAGATGCCCATCGCGCCATAGGCGGGGCGCATTCCGCCACCACCAGCGAAATTTCATGTCATCGATGAAAAGCGGGTTCAGAACACTTGCGAGCACCTTGCCATTTGGGCCCGTGAGCGCATGAAATTTGGCAAACAATTCATGCAGGTCATCGATCTGGTTGAGCGGCGCAAAGTTCGAGATAACCAGGTCGACGGGTCGTTCGGCGCCCGGGGTCCTTCGCGCCAGAAACTCTTGATAGTCCCCGCGTTCGAGCGTGACGCGGCTCGAGTCGATGAGGTCCCGGCAATGCGAGGAGAAGAACTCACACATCTTCGGATCGACGTCATATGCGCCAATCGTGAAGCCACGTTCGGCGAAAAACCGCGCGTCGATTCCCGGTCCCGCACCGAAATCGAACAGCGAGGCGCCTGGCGGCGCAATTCTCAGAACCAGGTCCTGAAACGCCGAGCGTATGCGGCGATCCGATTCCAACGCAGTGATCCGCTTAAAGTATTCCGCGCCGGTGTGGGTCTTGTAAAGAGGGCTACCGGGCATTACAGAATCCTCGCCTTGACTTCCATGGTCGATAAATCGTACCTATTTGCCGCCATTAGAATACCGTTCTCAATCACGATTGGTCCACTTTGCCGGCAAATAGGTCCACAATAATCAGCGTGGATTGGTAGCCCATGCACCCGACACGGAGCGCAAATGCTGTGATTCCATGAGTCGTCTGGAAGGCGGTTTATTAGTCTCCGTGATCACGCCGTGCCTTAACGGCGCCCGCTATCTCGCTGAAGCCATTGAGAGTGTACTGGCTCAGCGATACCCGCACGTCGAGCATATCGTGGTTGACGGCGGCTCGACCGACGGCACGCTGGAGGTATTGAGACAGTATCCACACGTCCAGGTCATTAGGGGTCCGGACCGCGGAATGTACGATGCCTTGAACAAGGGACTGACACTCGCGCGCGGTGAAATCATTGGCGTTCTGAATTCAGATGACTGCTACGCCGCGGATGCCCTGTCCACGATCGGCGAGACCTTTCGAGACGAAAATACCATGGCACTCGTAGGTGAAGCCGTGTTTTTCCGCGAGTCAGGGCCGGACAGCCAAGAGGACGTAGATAGATTCATTCCGACAGGAACCGATCTATTGGAGCTTGCGACGCTCGGTAGCCCCGCATTCAACGCCTGGTTCTTCCGCCGGTCGGTGTTCGCGAGCATAGGCCATTTCGATGCCGGATATCGAATAGCCGGCGACCGCGAGTTTATGCTCCGGTTCGCATTGAGCGGTCTGCGGTTTGCGAGCGTCGATGGGCTGATTTGCCGATACCGGATGCACCCCGATTCCCTGACCATGGGTGGGAAGGACCACACATGGGAGCAGCAGCTCTGTGAGCACGTACGAATGACGGACCTCTATTTACGCAAACCTGATCTGTCCGCGCGCGCGAGATGCCTGATCGGGCAGGTACGCACTCGCGATACCTTGAAGCTGGCCATCCGCTCGGCGCGGCGGCGCGAGCTCAGTAGTCTCATTTTCTATTCTGTAGCGGGAATGCGGCGAGATCCTCTGTGGGCCGCGCGGCTTGCGAAGCGCGCCGTGACCGCCCTCGTGCGCCGGATCGCACGCATGTAATCCTTGACAGACCGTCACCGTTTCTTCATTACGATCAGGAAGTGATCGCCGACCGAACGCAGCAAGGGCCAGCCGCCCATGCGCCGATCGGCTCGCCACAACCGCTCATAGAACAGTGGATACCTGTCCCGCACCCAGGTGAGGTACGGGGGCGGCACGAACACGCACAGTCCCCGACGGTGTTCAAGCGTGAAGTCGCGCTCGAACGCCCGATAGAATTCGCGCGGGGTGTAGTAGCGAGTCCAAATGGTGTGCTTATTCATCGTGACCGGCACGACATTTCGGGCAAACCGTATTGTCACTCGCGACCAGTTCCGCCGCCGTGCGTAATGGGCGATCTCCCATGGGCACACGCGGCCGACCACGGTAAACACGAGCGCACCGCCGGGCTTCAGCAAACGTGCGCATGACGTCGACACATCGGTCAGGTCTGGTACGCAATTGAGCGGACCGAGATCGGAATACGCCCCGTCAAACGTACCGTCACCCTCGAGTCGCTGAAGCTCATGCGCGCCAACGGCGATGGTTTGCACTCGATCAGAAACCGATTCCCGTCGCGCACGGTCGGCCGTACGCGCAACCATTTCCGGCGACCAGTCCGTGGCTGTTATGCGGTGTCCGAGCTGGCCCATTCGAACAGCGTCCAAACCCGTGCCACAGCCAATATCGATCAGTCGGCTGCTCGGCGCGAACGTGCTGTCCAACCAACGCCACATCTCGTGGCGCATATCCTGGATCTGCATGTTGTTGCCGCGCGGACCATCGTAGTCCGCCGCCACGCTGTCGAATGCGTCTTGGGTGTCGCGCAGTTGTGTCAGGTCTTCCGGGTTCATCGCCAGAACTTCAATTGACCATCGCCGCTGAATCCTGTTTCCGCCCTTCCACCGCCGGTTCCGCTTGGCTCCAGATGAAATGGACGCAAGCGACGAACATCGCCAGGAGAAGAAAGAGTCGGGGATAGGCCAACACCGTAAGCCCCCCTCGCCCTTCAAAGGGAATGGTATACCGGTAGGGAAAGAATCCGATGAGCGCGTAGGCGCCGAGAATGAAGTACGCACGCACGCGGGCGCCCTGCAGAATAAAGTAGTTGATCAGCAATCCGACGGGTAGCCAGAGCAGCACGAAGTGGTAGGTTGCCGTTGCCGGTGCGAGCAGCAATGTGACAACTCCCAATATCCCAATAGACGGCCCAGTTGCGCTGTCGGCGCCTCTCCGGGCAAGTTTGACGAGCGTCCCAATTGCCGCGAGTAGTATTGACGCCTTCGTGATCAATACCGCAATACCTTGGAGTCGAGGCAAGGCGTATAGCGCCTGTGGATTCAGAGTCGCGTCGTAAATGAATAGCCGACAAAAGAGCGAATCGAAGGACTGATAGCTTGCGGTAAACGGATCCTGCAAATCGAGTTTGGCGATAAGATGATTTCCGAGCACGGATGAAAGAAAGTCCTCGTGAATTTTCCAGCCTAAGACCCCGATGCTTACCGCTGTTACCATCAGAATCGCGGCCGCTCCGCCAAGCACCACCTTCCACTCCTTGCGGAATGCAAAGTAGACGAGGATGACTATGGGAAAATATTTGATTGGGGTCAAAAGGCCGAAACACATCCCGGCCAGTGAAGGCCTGCTTTTCAGGCGCGCGTAGTAGCCGAGGATACAAGAGGATGAAACTAGAATGTACGGCTGTCCGAGACGTAATGAGCCAAGGACGGCATAACCGGATAGTAAGACGAAAACCGTCGAATCGACCAAGCTCCAGGAAAGAATCTTTGCCAATAGGATGATCGAACAAATAAGGCACAGAACGCTCACGCCGGTCACTACCCGCAGAGCATCCAGCGGTTTCAATCGCGCAAGAGGAACGAGCAGCAGCGCCGTAGGCGGTGGAAAGGGCTTGAATTCCCCTTCTGATGCCTTCCCTATCTGGTAGCGGCGCATTTGATCTTGGAACCACCCACTGTCGTATAGTCGATCCGTATTTCCCCCGTCCGCCGCGATCTTGGCGGCCGTGAAATAGTTCGGAAAATCGGTATCGACTTTGGACAATGCCGGCACGATTCCACGCGCGGCGAGAACGAGTGTCAGGGCGACAAAAAGAAGCAGCGCGGCGGGTCGTTTAAAGAGTAAGTACATTGGAACTTGGATCATACAAGATGATGCGCAATACTACTTGCTGTCAGTTTTTGGGCTGTCAATTTTGGCCTCTATCGGCCGCTAAACGGCATGGGAAGGCAAGTTGCGATACCTCGTTACCGGTTGTGCCGGCTTCATTGGCAGTACGTTGACCGAACGGCTGTTGTCGGCCGGCCACGCGGTGGTTGGCTACGACAACTTTTCCACCGGTCAGGAGAGTTTTCTGCTTACAGCGCGCGAGTCCCCGAATTTCCGTCTGGTGCGCGGCGATGTTTTGGATCCGGCCGCTCTGACGCAAAGCATGAATGGATCGGAGTTTGTATTTCACCTGGCCGCCAATGCCGACGTTCGTTTTGGTACGGCGCATCCTGCCAAGGATCTCGAACAAAACACCATCGCAACTCATAACGTGCTGGACGCGATGCGACAAAACGGCGTCGATAGAATCGCTTTTTCCTCGTCAGGTTCCGTGTACGGTGAATCTTTGGTCATTCCCACGCCCGAAGATGCCCCGTATCCCGTTCAGACGTCATTGTATGGCGCGTCCAAGGCGGCCGGGGAGGGGCTGATTGCCGCCTATTGCTCCGGGTTCGGATTCCAGTCTTACATTTTCCGGTTTGTATCGATTCTAGGCGAGCGTTACACCCACGGCCATATTTTCGATTTCTATAGGCAACTGAAGGACGACTCCGGCACACTCCGCGTGCTCGGCAACGGCCGCCAACGTAAATCCTATCTCTACCTTCATGATTGCATTGATGCCATGCTGATGGCGATCGAGCGGTCGACCGATAGAGTGAATATCTACAACTTGGGCACCGACACTTATTGCGAGGTAAATGAGTCGATCGCTTGGATTTGCGAGGCGCTGGGCGTGACGCCGAAGATCGAGTACACCGGGGGCGACCGGGGATGGATCGGCGATAACCCGTTCATTTTCCTGGATACGAAAAAAGTCTGTGCACTCGGGTGGAAGCCGAAGTTCACGATTCGGCAAGGAGTGGTCAAGACGATCGAATTCCTGAGAGCCAATCCATACATTCTAGGTGCACGCCGATGAATGTAGGCGTTCTGGGTCTGGGTCATCTCGGTTCGGTAACGGCGGCTTGCTTGGCCAAATTGGGACATCGAGTAGTTGGGATGGACTTCGACGAAGCCAGAGTCGCGAATCTGAGCAAGGGCATCGCGCCGATCTTTGAGCCCGGCCTCGAAGAGTTGGTCAGGCGAGGACTGTCATCGGGAAATTTGCGCTTTACGGGAGCGGTCGATGACGCGAAAGACATTGACGTCCTCTGGGTTGCCTACGACACGCCGGTCGATGACGACAATGCCGACCCGGATTTTGTCATGGCGCAAATCGGGCATGCGCTTCTTGGCATGAGCCGGGATGTCGTCGTGCTGGTTTCCTCGCAGCTGCCGGTCGGTTCGGTCCGCCGGCTGGAATACGCGGAAACTTCGAATCACGGGACCCCGCAACTCAAGGTTGCGTATAGCCCTGAAAATCTCCGCTTAGGTCGCGCCGTGGATGATTTTCTGCGTCCGAAACGGATCGTCGTGGGCGTCAGATCGAGCCGTGACCGCCATTTGCTGCAGGGCCTCTTGAGCTCCATCACCGAATCCATCGAATGGATGTCGGTCGAATCCGCTGAAATGACCAAGCACGCGGTCAATGCCTTTCTCGCTGTGTCGGTCGCCTTTGCCAATGAAATCGCCTCGATCTGCGAGTCCGTGGGCGCGGATGCGAAGGAAGTGGAACGAGGTCTGAAGACTGAAAACCGAATAGGTCCGCGGGCCTACCTCTCGCCCGGCGCAGCATTTGCCGGAGGGACTCTGGCGCGTGACGTTGCCTTCCTCAATCAAACGGCGCGTGAGCGTGGCGTGACTACGCCACTGCTGTCGTCAGTCCTGCCGAGCAATGATGGGCACAAGCACTGGGTACGGCGGAAGCTCCGCGCGCTCTTTGTCGATCTCTCACGCACAACGGTCGCTGTGTGGGGCCTCACCTACAAGCCGGGCACGGACACGCTGAGGCGATCTTCGTCGGTCGAACTCTGCGATTGGATGATTCGCGAAGGTGCGACAATCCATGTGCACGATCCCATGGTAAAGAGCCTTCCTGAACATTGGTGCGATGCAGTAAAACGTTACGACGACCCTGTTGCCGCTGTTCTCGGGGCGCACGCACTGGTCGTGGCGACCGAATGGCCCCTGTATTGCACTATTTCTACCGATCAATTGATTCAATGCTCTCCGCACCTGGTGGTGCTCGATGCGAATCGCTTTTTGACAAACTTGGCCGCCACAGAGGGACGTGTAAGGTATTTTGCGGTGGGCATGCCATCTTAAGGATCCGTGAGCACGATGAGCAGAGTACTTGAAAACCGATACGCAATCATCACCGGCGCGAGCGTCGGCTTGGGTTTCGAAATCGCCAAGAAATATCTCGAAGCCGGCGCGAGCTTGATGATCTGCGCGCGCAACGAGATGTTGCTGGGCAAGGCGGCACTGGCGCTGAGACGGCTCGCGGGAACCGGACAGTCGGTGCTTGCACTGCCGGCCGATATCTCCAAACCTGGGGATGTGACCGCCCTGGTCGACGGGGCGCTCAGAGAATTCGGCCGTCTGGACGTGCTTGTCAACAACGCGGGAGTTGCGGGGCCCAGCGGCACAATTGAAAATATTGACTTGGAAGAATGGTTCCACGCGATCGAGATCAATCTTCTGGGTGCAGTCTTGCTGAGCCGTGCGATTTTGCCGCACTTCAAGAATGCAGCGCGCGGAAAAATTATTCAGCTGTCCGGGGGCGGCGCCACGAGTCCGCTGCCTGGCTTGAGCGCCTACGCGGCATCCAAAGCAGCCGTGATTCGTTTTGTAGAAACACTCGCCGAAGAAACGCGCCCACATCACATTGACGTCAATGCGATAGCACCCGGCGCCCTCAATACACGCATGCTGGATGAGTTTCTCGCTGCCGGGCCCGAGAGAATTGGAGCTGTATTTTACGAGCGTTCGCTGCGGCAGAAAAAGGGCGGTGGTGCACCGCTCGGCAAGGGCGCTGATCTGGCTGTATTCCTCGGTTCGCCTTTGAGCGACGGCATCACGGGCAAATTGATCAGTGCGGTCTGGGACCCTTGGGAAGCGCTGCCCAATCATCTCGAGGACTTGAATGGGACAGACATCTATACCTTACGGCGCATCGTTCCCAGAGATCGCGGTATGGCCTGGGGGGATGGCGATTGAACATCGGTATCATTGGATGTGGCGCGGTCGGCCGAAGGCGGGCTCAGCATTTGGCGGGTGGTCGGCTGATCCACTGCGCCGACACGGACTTGTCGCGCGCCCGCCACGTCGCGTCCTTAAGTCCAGGCTGCCTGGCCGGCAGCGACTGGCGCGAACTGTTGGCTCGCGCCAATATTGACGCAGTCATCGTGGCCACGCCGCAGGACTCGCAGGTCGCGATTGCGCGCGCAGCCATAAGCGCCGGAATCCATGTACTCGTCGAGAAACCTGCGGCACGACACGTCGACGAGCTGCTTGGTCTGCCGCAACTCGCCGCCAAACACGATGTTCGCGTCCGGGTGGGCTTCAATCATCGGTATCACCGGGCCTTTCAGCAAGCCAGGCGTCTTGTCGATTCGGGAATATTGGGTCCCTTGCTGTTCGTGCGGGGTCGCTACGGGCATGGCGGCCGACTTGGGCTAGCCGGCGAATGGCGCGCTCAGCCGCAACGGTCGGGAGGCGGAGAGCTGATCGACCAAGGCGTTCATCTCATCGACTTGGCACGCTGGTTTCTCGGCGAATTCGCGGAAGTGAACGGCTTCGCGCATACTTACTTCTGGGACATGCCGGTCGACGATAACGCCTTCATGGTGCTCAAGACGGCGACGAAACAGGTGGCCTTCCTACATGTCAGTTGCACTGAGTGGAAGAACACTTTCTCTTGGGAACTCTACGGTCGCGACGGCAAGCTGCAGGTCGACGGATTGGGCGGCAGTTATGGCGTGGAGCGTTTGTCATTGTATAAGAATCTGCCCGAGATGGGCCCACCGGAAACCACGATCTGGGAGTACCCGATGGCCGATAATTCGTGGGAGACGGAAATGACGGAGTTCCTGGAGGACATCCGCGGCGGGCGCGAGCCCTCGGCAGGGTTGCCTGATGCGATCGCCGCGCTTGCGGTGGTGGCAAAAATCTACACGGACTCCGGTTATGATCATCGCGCGTAGCCCTCTGCGCATCACCTTGGGCGGCGGCGGTACGGATCTGGCTTCGTACTACGGTGAACATGAGGGATTCTTGGTTGCCGCCGCGATCGACAAGTATGTCTACGTCACGGTCATGCGGCCCTTCAGCCCGGGCATCTATTTGAAATATTCCGCGTTGGAACACGTGGACAGGGTCGCGGATGTCAAGCATCCCATCATCCGCGAAGCATTGGCACTGCAACATTTTGAGTCGCCGCAAATAGAAATCACGACCCTTGCGGATATTCCGGCGGGAACTGGTCTTGGGTCCTCCGGGAGCTTTACCACCGCCCTCTTGAAAGCTCTGCACACGCACCAGCGCAGGGTCGCTCACGCACGGGAGTTGGCGGAACAGGCTTGCGATATTGAAATCAATCGCTTGGGCGAACCCGTTGGTAAGCAGGATCAATTCATCGCCGCATTTGGCGGCATCACGTGCCTCACCTTCCACAAGGATCATCAGGTCACGGTTCAACCCCTGCGCGTTTCCAGGAAGACGGTGTTCGAGCTCGAGGACAATCTGCTGCTTTTCTTCACCGGCTTCAACCGCGCTGCAGGCGGCATTCTGAAGGATCAGGAAGTCCGTTCACGGGCGCGGGACCCGGACATGCTGCGCAATCTCGATTATGTAAAGGCCCTTGCGCACCGCAGCAAAGAGGCGCTGGAATCCGGCAATCTGGCGCGCTTTGGCGAGTTGATGCACGAGCATTGGGAGCACAAGAAACGCCGCTCCGACGGCATCAGCAACCCCGAGATCGATAAATGGTACTCACAGGCTATGAGGAATGGTGCAATTGGCGGCAAGTTGGTCGGCGCCGGGGGTGGCGGCTTCCTGATGTTTTATGCTGCGGACCGAAGTCGACTCCGGCAAACGATGGCTGAGGCGGGGTTGGAAGAAGTGCGCTTTCGCTTTGACTTCGAAGGCACCAAGGTCGTTCTCTCCTAATCATGTTGCCAGTTGCCATACTCGCCGGCGGCTTGGCTACTCGGCTTCGTCCCATGACGGATCGCGTTCCGAAGGCGCTGCTTTCCATTGCCGGACGGCCCTTCATCTTTCATCAACTCGAGCTGCTGAAGAACCAAGGCATCGATCGAGTGGTGCTTTGTGTCGGCCATCTCGGTGAACAGGTAAGGGCGGTCGTTGGCGCGGGCCGAAATCTCGGCCTCGTAATCCAGTACTCGTTCGACGGCGATCAATTGCTGGGCACGGGTGGGGCTCTCAAAAAGGCCCTGCCGCTGCTCGGCGATGACTTCTTTGTGTTGAACGGAGACTCTTACCTGCCATGCTCATTCGCCCGGATTCAGTCGGCCTATGAGTCCGCGCGGCGTCCGGCCTTGATGACCGTCCTGCGGAACGACAGCCGCTGGGACAGAAGCAACATCCTGTTCAGGAACGGCGAACTGATCGAATACGACAAAAGGTCTCCGCGCCTCGACATGTTCCATATCGATTTCGGCTTATCCGTTCTTTCCAACCGTGTTTTTTCACAATACCGCGAATCGACGGCCATTGATTTGGCGGACATTTGCCGGGCACTATCGAAGGCCGGGCAGCTGGCGGCAGTCGAAGTCTCGGAACGCTTCTACGAAATCGGTTCGCCCCAGGGCATCAGGGACACGGAAGAGTTTCTCGCCCACCAAGAATTTTTGTCCCGTCGATCGATCAACGAATGAACTACACGCAAAAGCACCTGGGGGAAGCGGCGGCCATTCTCGAGCGGTTGGACGTCGCCGCGATCGAGAGGATCGCCGAACTGTTGGCGGAGATAAAGGCGTCCGCCGGCCGACTATTCTTCCTGGGTGTGGGCGGAAGCGCCGGCAATTGCTCCCATGCAGTGAATGACTTTCGCAAACTGACTGGTATCGAGTGTTATGCGCCAACGGACAATGTTTCCGAGCTCACTGCGCGCATCAACGACGACGGTTGGGACAGCACATTCGTCGAATGGCTCAAAGTGAGCAGGCTCAATAGTAACGACGCCGTATTCATTTTATCCGTGGGCGGCGGCAATGTTGAAAAGAACATAAGCCCCAATTTGGTTGCCGCAACCCGCCACGCCAAGGTAGTCGGGGCAAAAGTCATTGGGATACTGGGCCGCGACGGCGGCCATACCGCACAAGTCGCGGACGCGTCCGTGATTGTTCCGACTGTAAACGCGGAGACCGTAACGCCGCACTCCGAAGCTTTCCAAGCGGTGATCTGGCATCTCTTGGTTTCTCACCCGCTGCTTGGGCCGAAACAAACGAAATGGGAATCCGTGGACAAATGACGCGCGCTGCCGTCTTTCTGGATCGCGACGGGGTCATCAATCGCACGTTCATTCGCGATGGAACACCGTACCCCCCGGTTTCGCTACGAGATCTTGAAATCTTGCCGCACGTGCCCGAGGCATTGAGCGCGCTGAAGGCGCAGGGATATTCGCTTGTCGTGGTGACCAATCAACCCGACGTTGCCAGGGGCACGGCCTCCCGCGAATTGGTTGACAGCATCCATGAACGGCTCAAAGGCGAACTCGATCTCGACGCGATTTTTGCCTGCTTTCATGACGACGCCGATGAGTGCGACTGCAGAAAACCCAAGCCCGGTCTTCTATTTCAGGCGGCGCACGACTTAGCTATCGATCTGTCATCGAGCTTCATGGTCGGGGACCGCTGGCGCGACGTAGAAGCGGGCAGGCGCGCGGGCTGCCGAACGCTTTTTGTCGATTGCGGTTACCGTGAATCACCGTCCCACCCGTGCGATTTTCGCGTCGGATCCCTCCTCGAGGCATCCGGCATTATCCTTGCTGAATCGGATTCTCGATGACCTCGCTCAGCCAGCTCAAAGTGAAGATTTTCGCCGACGGCGCGGACAAGGCGGCCATGCTCGACATGTATGCCAAGCCATACATTAGGGGTCTGACTACCAATCCGACTCTCATGCGTAAATCCGGGATCGCGAATTACCGTGCTTTCGCGAAAGAGATTCTTTCCCAGATCAACGACAAACCCGTCTGCTTCGAGGTGCTTGCCGACGATTTCGCGGAAATGGAGCGCCAAGCTCTGGAAATCGCCTCTTGGGCCGGCAACGTTTACGTGAAAGTTCCGGTCACCAACACTAAACGCGAGACCAGTTGCGCGCTGGTCAAGCGGTTGGCGGATAGACAAGTCAAACTCAACGTGACCGCGATCATGACATTGCCGCAGGTGCAAGAGGTGAGCGTGGCACTGAACCCGGCTACGGCCAGCTACGTGTCCGTTTTTGCCGGCCGCATTGCGGATACCGGAATAGATCCATTACCGCTGATGGCCGCGGCCCTCGACATGCTCAAGGTAAACACCAAGGCTGAACTCGTGTGGGCCAGTACGCGCGAAATTCTCAATATATTTCAAGCCAACGACATCGGTTGCCAAGTAATTACCGTAACCAACGACATCCTTAGAAAGCTGTCGCTGATCGGTTATGACTTGACCGAATATTCGATGGACACCGTGAAGATGTTCTACGACGATGCGCAAAAGGCGGGCTTTTCTCTATAGCGTGCATTCGCGATAGCGTACATTCGCGCTCGCTGCTACTTCCTGGTTGTCGAGGTCGCGTTCGTAATGGCATCGGCGCCCGCGCGCCGATGCGCGGAGCGTTGTAGGGAACGCCTTTTTGCAGCGCCAAGCGTCGCAAATCGACTTTTGAGGATTGCGAGTACCCAAGTGGGAGGATCTCGAAAGATGCGAATCTTTTTCCCTTCATCAAAACCCCGGGACTTGTAGCTCACCGGAACTTCCAACGGGCGAAATCCTGCTCGAATTAGCTTTCCCAGCAGCTCGAAATCGAAATCAAAACGATCACTGGTGAAATTCAATCCATTGAGACATTCTGACCGAAACACCTTAAACATCGACGTCGGGTCCGTAAGACGCGTCGAGAACACCAGATTGAAAAATGCGTGAAATAATATGCCGCCGAAATTCATGAAGGCGGTCTTCAGGCCGTCTTGCGTGAATTTGCGGATTTGCCAACGGTCCGGCCCCATGTGGCGACTTCCAAGCACCAGGGCGGTACGCCCTTCAATGATCGGTTTCAGCAGCTCTGGGTAGTCAGCGACGTCATATTCCAAGTCCGCGTCCTGAATGAGCAATATGTCTCCGGTCGCGGCCGCGAAACCCTGCCTGATCGCA
>Ga0137409_10001463_pt1 | contig 25601 bp, 23 predicted proteins | sample CZODoug1_16funga_FD_122059 | JGI IMG/M metagenome (GOLD analysis project Ga0137409, IMG submission 122059) | Vadose zone soil fungal communities from Angelo Coast Range Reserve, California, USA - CZODoug1_16fungal (Hybrid Assembly) | ecosystem: Environmental > Terrestrial > Soil > Vadose zone...
CGGTTTGCGCGAGAGACTATTTACAGAATCTGGTTGAACTCCAGGCGCTCGCCGTCGGGGCCGAGGATAAAGAAGTATTTGCAGCCTTTGTTCCAGAACGGAAGGAAGACGGGAACGTCCTCGACGATGGTGAAGGCTGCGCACTTGAGTGCGGCAAAAGCTTCGTCGATGTTGTCCACGTCAAATGCGATGTGGTCGATGTGGCCGTCTGTTCTAGTGCGGATTTCTGCGAGTTGTGCTTCGGGCATTTGGTAGAGTTCGAGGATCATTGAGCCGCGGCGCATCATTGCTACGGAGCCTTGGGCGCCGTGGTAGTCGAATCCGGAGGCCATGACGTTGGTGAAGCCTAGCTTTTGGTAGAAGGCTTCCGAGGTCTTCAGGTGAGTGACTGGAAGGCCAATGTGCTGGATGTGATTGAGCTTCAGGTTCATGAGGTCAAGCCCCAGGCGCATAAGAGCCTTGCGCAGGCCAAAAGCAGGTCCCTCCACTTTGCAGTTCCTTCGCTTCGCGAGGCAACTGCTTCGGTCGGGATGACGGGCTTCTTGAGAAGCCTACCCCTGCTAAAAAATATGGGCACCACGCGCTCTTCGTCCTCCAGGCTAATGCGCGAGCTGGGCTTCCATGTCTTCCAGGGCGATGCCCTTTGTTTCAGGCATCATGAACATTACGTACAACAATTGCAAGACCATCATTGCGGTGAAAAAAGCAAAGATGGGTGCGCCGCCGAAGCGGGCTGCCATATAAGGAAAGATGTTGGCGATGATCGCGGCGAAGACCCAGTGCGTCAGCGAACCGAGGGACTGGCCGGAGGCGCGAACTTCGTTGGGGAAGATTTCGCCGATGAAAACCCAGATGACTGCGCCCTGTCCGACGGCGTGTGACGCGATGAACGCGAATACCAGAACCGTCATCCCCGCGAACGAGTTGCGGTGGAAGGCGAGTGCGATCAGGCTCAGGGAGATGATGTAACCGAAGGAACCGATGTACATCAGGACCCGGCGCCCGAAGCGGTCGATCAGGGAAAGACCAAGCATGGTAAATACGAGGTTGACCAGGCCAATGCCGGCCGTCGACAGCAACGCGCTCGATTTGCTCAGGCCCGTCATTCCGAAGATTCGGGGGGCATAGTAGATGATGGCGTTGATGCCCGACACCTGGTTGAAGAACGCGAGCAAGAAGGCCAATAGAATGGGCCAGGCGTAGTGGCTCGAGAAAAATGCCTTGCTTGGACTGGCCTCGGCCCGGTCCCGTGAAGCCAGGATCGAAGTCAACGTCGTTTCCGCTGCGGCCGGGTCGATCTCGTTCAGAACGCCCCTGGCTCCGGCTACGTCTCCCTTCTTCAGTGCCAGCCATCGCGGGCTTTCTGAGATCAGCAGGGTGAGTAGGGTAAAGATCAACGAGGGGAAAGCCACGATGCCCAGCATCCAACGCCAATCGTTCGGGCTGTCCGATCGTTGCAGCAGATAGTTGGAGACATAGGCGATCAGGATACCGAACACGATATTGAATTGGAACAGAGCGACGAGGAAGCCGCGTTTTTTTGGCGGGGCGATTTCTGCGATGTACAGCGGCGAGACTACGGAGGAGGCTCCGATGCAGAGGCCGCCGAGCAGGCGGAACACCATGAAGACATAAACGCCCTGCGATAGGGCGGAGCCCAGCGACGAGATCAGAAATAGTGCGCCGACCCAGAAGAGGCTCTTTTTGCGCCCGAGGCGATCGGCAAAGAAGCCTCCGAAGGCTGCTCCGACCACCGTTCCGTAAAGCGCCATGGAGACGGCGAGGCCGTGAGTGATGTTGTCGAGGTTCCAGAGCTTCTGGATGGTTTGTTCCGCTCCGGAGATCACAGCAGTATCGAGCCCGAAGAGAAAGCCGCTCAGCGCGACGGTGAGCGACCAGAGGAGGAGCTTGTGCTTGTTCATGGGCGAGCGGGGTCTCGGTCTTCTAGATAGATTGTCGCAGAGAATAGTAATGGCATTGCGGGTTTGCCGCTAGCGAAAAGCGTTTTGTAATGACAATCCGTCAGCGGAAACTGCGCCAAAGCGCTCCCTGCACCAGAGCATCTGATTCTGGTTTCAGGTTGAAAGGCACTAGGCGGGAAGCGAGCCGATCTGCACTAGCCCGGCCGGTGGCGGCGCGGTTAGCCCTCGACGCCGCATATTCTCGGAGGGGATCCCGGTGCGATAGAAAGACTTTTCGCAATCCGCTGTCGATGGGCCACGCATATCGCCTTCCATGTAGGCGAGGCCGGGACAGCGCGAACATGTGCCTACGTGGCCGCAGCCGGAACAGGTGGTCAGGTCGCGCGCGCGGATACTGCGGACCTCGTGAAATTGTGGGGCGTTCCGCCAGATTTCTTCGAAGGTTTGTTGACGCAGATTTCCGCAGACGATGGGGAACTGCACGCAGGGAAAAACCTCCGCATAGGGTGTGATGTAACAGGAGGTGTGGCCTGCGCTGCAGGGGTAGCCGTCCATGATGTCGTCGCCGGGTGCTGGGGGTGGGGCGCAGTAGGCCGCCACATCGCCGACCAGCGACTCGTCGCGAAATACGGTGGGCAACGACTCGCCTGCGACGCGCAGGCCCAGCACGGAGCGGTCGCCGTCCATCTTCGGAGTCACGGTTGGGTCGAGCGTGTAGTGAACGCCGAGCTCGTGCGCGAGTTCCTGCGTGCCTTTGTAGTCGGCGAAGTTGTCTTTCATTAAGACGTTGGCGATAGTTACTTTGATGTCCTGGGCTTTTAGGAAGCGGATGGCTCGAACAGATTTAGCCAGCGAACCGGGAAAGCGGGTGATGGCGTCGTGCACTTCGGGGCGATGCGAATAGAGGCTGATTTGTACTTGCTCGACGCCGAGGCGGCGAAGCTCTTGCGCTTCGCGTTCGCGGATCATGACCGCGTTCGTTTTGACTTTGACATTGAACAGCAACTGACGCGCGTAGGCGACCAGTTCCAGAAAGTCGCGGCGGAGAAAAACTTCTCCTCCGCTGAAGGTGAGGAAAAATGTGCCTGCGGCGGCAAGCTGGTCCAGAATTGACTTGATCTCGGCGGTGGTCATTTCACCGTGGTCGTCGTGGTCGAGATAGCAGTGGCCGCAGCGCTCGTTGCAGCGGTAGGTTACGTCAATGTGGACACTCAGGGGAACGCCGTGTGCGAGAGCGCGCTCGTTCATCTCGTGCAGCAGGCTCATGGGGTTCCTATCGTGGGCACCGTAGGCAAGATGGGTTGGTCGGAAATCTGCAAAATTCCATGAGCGGAAAGCTCGCGGACGAACTCGCGGGCGTCCGCGAGCGCTTCGTCGATGGGTACTTCGAACTCGTGGCACACGTCCCTGGCGACGATCTCGTGCAGGGGAGTGATTCCGTCTGCTGCTCGCCAGATGGCGCTCGCAACTTCGTTCAGCGTGAAGAAGGTCGAGTCCAGCACTGACATGACCATGGTCTCGCCGGCCAGGACACGCGAGGCGATGGCGGAACTGCGGGCTATGTACGTTGCGGTCATTGGCGATACCTCATACCAGGCCGATGCCTCATACCAGCAACTCCCAAACCGAGGCGTCCTTGCGAAAAGTCAGTTGCCGCACCGGAACGCGCTGCACAAACTCGTATGCGCCCTCGAAAACGGACTGCACCAGCGCAGCGTCGCGCGCGAAGAACAGAATGTTGCGGAGTAACGCCTGCGTAGCCAGGGCGGGATCGATCTCGTCAATCTTGTTTTCCGGGCCCTGACGCAGTAGATAGAGAGCGGCCAACGGCGCAGAACAATGAGCGCCGAGTCGAGCCAGCTCTCCGGCGAAAGGTGTGCCGTGGGCATCGTAGCCCGTCGCGTTTTTGCGCACATAGGAGATTTCATCGGTGAGCAGGGTGGCATCGGCGGGGGCAAGTCGCGAAATTGTTGTCTTGCCTGCGCCCGAGGCCCCTGCGAACAAGAATGCGCGTCCGTTGCGGATGGCGCTGGCGGCGTGGACCAGAAACTCCCCGCCGCGTGCCAACACTAGTGTGTGGACAATGCGTAGCACCGAATCGAGAGAATAAGGATTCATGGCCTGCCGAATTGTTCCGTGACGGGTTGTTGGATCCCACTCCGCCGAAAAGTCTCCACGGCACATTCGCCAGAGGCCGCTTTCGAAGGTCACTTCGAGGTCGTCATCCTGAAGGTTCTCGTACTTCTCGTCGTTCTCGTTGAAAGCCCTCGCCGCCGAATCCAGCAAGTCGATGTCGAACTGAATTGTTCCAGGTCCGATTTCATTCCGCGTAACGAAACCGGAGTAACGTTCCTCTACCATGCGCGCGAACCTAGAACTACTGGTGCAGAGAGCTATGGGCACGCCGCCAATTTCCACGACTCTCGTCTCCGATGCCGCTGGGGCAACGGCTTCCAGGATGGGGGTTAGGGCGCTCAAGAGGTGGGAACCTCAGGCTGAGAATTCGCGCTGGAAAAACTCATTCCACCCGCCCTGTCGCAAGAGAAAGATCGCGACAAGGACGGGGCACCCGAAAGAGGCTTTGGGTAAGAACGAATGCGAATTAGTAGACGTACCAAGGTGCTCGATTTTGCCAGCAAAACGGCCGCGAGACGAGATGTGCGGGGCATGGTTCGAGGAACTGGGAGCCAATCGTTATCGCGACGCACAGCAGCTAGCACTCCCCGCACAGCTTCCAGACGAACTGCGGGGTCGGGATGTGGCAGGGAATCTCCTCGCGTGATCAGCCTGCCCGGAAATCTCTCCTCCGGCAATGCTACCAGGCGATGGAGGAAAAGGCGCCCGCAGCGCTCATAGAGGACGATGTCGCCGAGCCTCATCTCGGACAGAGGACGATTCTTAATCGAAACGATATCGCCGGGCCAGAGCATGGGCAGCATGCTGGTTCCGGAAACCTGCAACTGGCATCGACCGTGCTGCCGTAGCACGTCGAGGGTCAATTCCTGTTTTAGGCCACGATCGGCTATATTCATCAGTAACTTAGGAGTTCTTTCGCGTGCCGAAATGGCACTGCCCTTCCACCCGGCTGACTTTACCGCAGGCCAGCGCCATCGTCTCGAATACGCGCTCGTGACGAAACGCAGGCCTCTGATATGGTTTTTTGGAACTACTGGGAGCTCCGGAAATGGTCGTTTTAGAACTCGACCCGTCCTGAACCTTCATCGGCCCTCGCGCTTTTGCGGGAAACTGCTCCGCGTCTCCCTCTTGCCATCCCGGGGAAAGGTGTCTCAAAAGTGTACACCGATTTGGCCGTATTTAGGCCTCTTATGGACCCCACGAACGTGGGGATGATTACCTACTTAGGCACCTATTAGTACGCGTTAGTACGCAGAAAGGGTACCTTCGCTCCGGCCGCGCCGGAGTACCCACGAGAAAAAGACCAGGCTGGCGGGAACCAGAACCAAGGCTGCCGCGAACAGCCAGACGATCTCGGGAGCCAATTCCGGGATGGACCTGCCAAGCAGGAGTGCGCCGCGCATCCCGGTTAGGGAGTGGGTCATCGGAATCCACCATGCCGCCCACCGAAGGGGCAGGGGTAGGGCGCCGACGGGAAAGATGGTCCCAGTTAGAAACCAGACCGATCCCAGGAGCCAGATCACCGCCGAGCCCTTCTGGATGGCGATCTGTAGCGCGGCTGCAAAAACACCGAGCGCGAGGGCCACGGCAAGCGAGAGCAGGAAAATCACCACCACGCCGAGAAGGTTCGGATGCAAGAGCGGCACGCGGAATAGCAGCAGGCCTACGACAAGAAATAGGACAAGGTTGGCCAGCTTGCCCGCGAACGCCGAGAATGCGCTCAGGAAGATCAGCACGGGAGCCGGGGTCGTGGTGGTGAGCAGAACTTCCAGGGTTCCCGTCTGCTGCGCCTCCTGCACCGTGCTCAGGAAGGCCTGCACGCCGGTGATGAGAAATGTGTAAAACCCGCTGCCCACGAGGAGAAAAGGGAAGTAGTCGACCCCTTCCGGACGAAATGCCGGCCCAATCGCGTGCGCCAAATAGCGGAAAGCGACGACCTCGGCCAGGACGCCTACGGCGCTGAGGAGAAAGCCGTTACGGTAGCGGATTGTGGTCAGCGCGTCGCGGCGGACAATGGCAACGAGCTTTTCCGTGAGAGATACCTGGCTCACGGGGCGGTCTCAAACGCGGGCGTGTCCTCGGCGTCGCCGCTGGCCTGGAAGTAGAATGACTTGACCTCGTCAATGCTCGGGCCGTCGTTGTTCGCCGGTTCGTTACTTGAGAGATCGTCGCTTGGGAGATCGGTGTTAGCGTTGCGTTGAAACTCCCGCTCTGACCGCAGCTCACCGCGCCGCAAGACCGCGATTCGATCAGCTACCGCTGCGGCTTCCTGGAAATTGTGCGTCGTAAGCACCACGGTCGTTCCGGTCGACAACAGCTGCCGAATAAACGGCCAAAAGCGCTGCGCTGAGCCGGGATCGAGCGAGCGCGTGGGCTCATCGAGCAACAAGACTTCGGGATTTTTCAGCAGAGCTCGCGCCACTCCCAGGCGCTGGTACATCCCGCTGGAAAACTTCATCACCAAGGTATCCGCGTCGGCCGCTAGTCCGGTCTTGCCCAATTTCTCCTCAACTCTGATCCCCCGCTCTTGCTTGGGCACATCTTCGAGCACGGCGAAGAAGTCGAGGTTCTCCCGCGCGGTGAGGCGGGGGAAGAACGAGCGCTCATTAGCTACTGCGAACCCGACCTTGCGCCGGACCGTGCCACCCTCGCGCAGGGTATCGGCGCCGCAAATGGCGACCGCGCCTTCGTCTGGGATCAGCATGGTCGAAATTAGTTTGAGGGTGGTCGTCTTCCCGCTGCCATTTGGGCCCAAGAGGACGAGCGCCTCGCCCTTCGGCACCTGGAGCGATACTCGTTGTAAAGCTTCGGTGGCCCCTCCGCGCTCGCGCCCCAGCCAGTTGAACAACGCCGGGCGGTGCCGGAAGCGTTTGGTTACCGAATTGAAAACAACAGCGTTCATAGGTGTCGAGCGAAGCGGAAGCCTCTGGTATTATAGGGTTTCCCCGGCAGAGCCCCCCTTGGAATCGGATGGCAAAATCGTCACTGAGCAAGACGATTTTGGCAGTCCACGAAACGCTGATGACAACGGCCATCTCACGTCCGGCACACGCACCCCGTAGTTTGTTCGGCGTCGTGGTGTCTCCGGAATGGGAGCTGCTGCTCACTACCGCGTCAGCAGGCGAACAGGCGCCCCGGCTCCGCACCTTGGTCAACCAGCCCCTCGATTGGGCGTTGTTTGAACGCCTGGCGGAAACGCATGGCCTCCTTCCCATGGCCGCTGCTCGGCTGGGTGCCGATCCTTCCCTGCTGCCCGAACCGGTGGTTCAGGAGCTTCGCGATATCTGCCATGAGAATGCCCGCCGCAGCTTGTGGTTCGCGGGAGAGCTTTTCTCTGTCATGGATTCTCTCTCGGCGGCGGGGATACAGGCCGTGCCCTTCAAAGGTCCTACATTGGCTGCGATGGCCCAGGGCGATCTCATTCTGCGGCAGTTTTGCGATCTGGACATTATGGTTCGTCCGCGAGATTGGCCGCGGGCTAAACGGGCGCTGCTGGACGCCGGATTTACCGCCAAGCACAAGCTCACCCCGCGGGAAGAAAGAGCTTACGTCGCCTCCGCGTGCGACTTCACTTTCCACCACGGCTCCGTGCGAAACGTCTTGGAAATTCATTGGGACTTTGTTCCGCGCTTTTTCGCCATCCGAATCCCGCTGCGGCAGTTGATGGCTCGCGCCACGACTGTCGAACTGTGCGGTCGACGGGTGCCGACACTGGCGGCCGAGGATCTGTTGCTGTGCCTTGCGGTTCATGGGGCCAAGCATGCCTGGTCGCGGCTGTGCTGGCTCAGCGACATTGCTCACCTGATCTATCGTGCGGACTTGGACCAGGATACGGTTCGGCGGCGCGCCGAGCGCTGGCGCATTGCGCGGATTGTGAAGATTGCGCTGTATCTGGCGCAGTGGACGCTGGGAAGCGAGATGCCCGAATCGCTGCAGAAGTGGATTCAGGAAGACCGGGAAGCGAGCAAACTGGCGGAAGTTCTGGTGCGCAATCTGTTCAGTGATAATAAGATTCGGACGGAATCGCGAACCTATTTTCAGCTTTTCGCGCGGCAACGAGAGCACGCGGCAGATCGCATGCGAATGTGGGCGCTGCTGGCTACGACGTCCAGCCTGAGCGAGTGGCGGACTGTGCGGTTGCCGGACCCGCTCTTCCGCTTGTACAGCGCGGTACGGCTCTGGCGACTTTCGCGGAGACTGTTGCGCGGGAGGCTGTGAGGGTTATGGCAGGGGATCAACAGATTCGACCGAAACTCAACTGGCGACGGGCTTTGATTTTGACATCATTGGCCCTCGCCGCCGGAGTTAGCTGCCTTCTATGGGGACTCGAGGCTACTGGCGCTGCGCAGTTTGCTTTGCTGGCCGGTGCTGCCGTCGCGATGTTTCTGTTCTTCGCTGGGATCTACGTCACGCTGGTGCGGCGCTATTACTACCGGCGGCCGTGAAGCGCGGGTGCGGGGAAATCGCATAGAATAAGCTCGCGCTAGAGAGCTCCTTCGATTCTTCGGGCGCGTCTCTTCGACCATGATTCTCCGGCATTGATCTTTGACCTTTCAACCTGATAGTCAACCATGATCGTCAACTTCGCCGAGCGGGCGCACAACCACAACTGGACACTGGATCCCGTCATCCGATCCTTGCTGGATACGGATTTCTACAAGCTCCTGATGCTGCAGTTCATCTGGAAGCATTATCCGAAAACTCGGGTGTCGTTCGCGCTGTTCAATCGGACCTCCTCGGTGCGTCTGGCCGACATGTTCACCACCGAAGAGATTACCGAGCAGTTGGAGCACGTCCGCAAGCTGCGGTTTCGAAAATCGGAACTGGTCTGGCTGGCTGGCAATACGTTCTATGGACGCCGTGGGATTTTTGAGCCAGCATTCCTGGAATGGCTGGAGAAGGATTTCAAGCTGTCGGATTTTGCGCTATCCGTTCGAGACGGTCAATTTCACTTGTCCTTCGAAGGCGACTGGCCGGAAACCACCATGTGGGAACTCTACGCGCTCTCAGTCTTGGGCGGGCTCAAGACGAGAGCCAGCATGAAAAAGCTGAGTGAGTTCCATCTCGACATTCTTTATGCCCAGGCAAAAACGAAGCTTTGGAACAAAATCGAACGCCTGCGGGGCGTCCCTTCTTTAACGGTGGCGGATTTTGGAACGCGCCGCCGTCACAGCTTTCTATGGCAAGAGTATGCTGTCAAGGCGATGGCTTCCAGTCTCGGTAGCGGCTTTATTGGGACCTCGAACGCTTTTCTCGCCCATAAGCACGACCTGGAAGCGATTGGAACGAATGCGCATGAAATTCCCATGGTCCTCGGCGCGCTGGCGAACGGCGATCAGGACCTGAAAGCCTCTCAATACCTGGTGCTCGACCTTTGGCAGAGAACGTACGACGGAGCGCTGAGGGTCATGCTCCCCGACACTTTTGGAACAACTCAATTTCTGCGGGACGCGCCGGACTGGGTGGCGGACTGGACCGGCCAGCGCATGGACAGCAAGAATCCCTACGAGGCTGGGGACGAATACATTGCATGGCTGAAAGCACGCGGACGCGATCCGCAGGACAAGAGACTCATCGCCTCGGATGCTCTCGACGTCGATGACATCATAGGACTGCACGCTTATTTCGGGGGGACCATCCAAGTGGGCGTGACCGCCCAGGAATTCCGTAGCGCAGCCGACTTCGAGGATCCGCGAAAGTGGATCTCGGGGCGGCGTATCCGCTTCAGCGCCGGGTGGGGAACCCTGCTCACCAATGATTTCCGCGGCTGTGATCCCAACAGCACCCGGGAATTTGATCCCGTCAGCCTGATTTGCAAGGTATCCGACGTCGAGGGGCGTCCGGCGGTTAAGCTCTCCGACAACTATGCGAAGGCGATGGGTCCGGCAACGGAAGTTGAGCGATACCGCCACGTGTTCGGCACGGCGGGGATGGCCAACGTTCCGGTGGTTGCGTAGATTCTTGCCCGGCAGCGCTGCGCTCTAGAATGACAGGCGCGCGCTTGCTTGCAGCTCGCGCCCCGGCGTCATCGCCATCGTGATGGTTCCGAACTGCGGCGTGTTCACGAAGCGGTTGGGCGTGCCGAGATTGGTTTTGTTGAGCGCGTTGAAGGCTTCGGCGCGGAATTGGAACGTAGCTTTCTCGGTGATACTAAATGAGCGCGCCAGGGCGAAGTCGAGGGTCTGCAGGCGCGGGCCGTATACCGAGTTGCGACCGGCATCGCCGTAGGTGAAGGCCGGGGGTGTGGCGAAGGCGGCTGGGTTGAACCATTTGTTAGCGGTGCGTGCGCCTGGACCGAAAACCGGCTGGCCGGTGACGTTGGCCCGGACGGGGTTTTCTCCCAGCACCGTACCGGAATTTGCGGTGTCGCCGAAAACCGAAATCGTGAACGGCATGCCCGATTGGATCTGGTAGATGGTCGAGAGATGCCAGTTCTGCGTGGCGAGGCGCGTCCAATGCGATTTGCGGAGGGAAGGCAGGTCGTAAACGCTGCTGAGCGCGAAGCGGTGGCGTATGTCGCATCCCGGACCTTTTTCGGCGTCGAGATTCCTGTTGTCCTGCGGAATCGAAGCCTCGTCCATCGGAGAGCGGAAGTCCGGCGCGTCGGTGAGATTCTTGGCGTAGGTATAGTTCGCGAGAAAACTCAGTCCGTGAGAGTAGCGGCGGCGCACGTTTACGTAGCCCGCGTAATACCAGCTCTTGGCCGTGTTCTCCAGCAAGTTGATGGTACTGACTGGGAACGTCTGGCTCTGGATGACAGCGGTGGTGCTGCCTGCCGGCAATTCCGTTCCTGGGACGAAGGTCAGCGTTTTGAATGGACGACGCGGACCGAGAGGGCCGGGTCCGGGCAGGGTGTTGTTGATCAGGTGCGCGCGCTGGAGGTGAACGCCGTGCGAGCCGAGGTATCCGATTTCGAGCGATGTGTCCTTTCCGAGGCCCTTTTGCACGGAGCCATTCCACTGTTGTACATATTGTGCTGGCGCGTGCGGATCAAAGGCGGTGAAGCTCACCGTGGTCGCCGGCAGAGCGCCTGTGCCGAGTACCGGTGTTCCGAAATTGAATCCATTCGCGTAAAGTGAGGCCGAAGGCGTGAAGTTGTCTCCCTGCTGCGTTTCCGGGAAAACGTAGGGGACATTATGGCGCTGGTTGCACCACGTGTTCTGGTCCACCGGCGTGTAGAAGATTCCGTAGGACGCGTGGAGTACCATGCCCCAGTTCGGCACGCTCTTGGCGATTCCGATGCGTGGAGCAAAGTTTTTCCGGTTGGCGTACATCAGTCCCTGCGGATAACCTTTCTGCCCACCGACAAACACTGAGGGGATGCCGTTCTGGAAAATGAGGTTGGTGTTGGTGTTGTCTTTGTCGTAGAGCGGATTGGAGTACTCATAGCGCACGCCCAGATTCAGCGTGGTCGTCGGCGTTAACTGCCAGCTGTCCTCGATGAATGCATCGCTGCCCCAATTGCGCAGATTCATTTGCGGAACACCGGCCTGGCGCTGCTTAACGGCGGGCAAGCTCAGCAACATGCTGGCAAACCCGGAGCCGTCGCCATTGTTGAACCCCTTCTCCGTGGTGTAGCCGTTGGTGAACTGGTAGAAGCCGCGGTTCTGGAAGAATCCCCACATGGGCCAGGTGTACCAGTGATAGTCGCCGCCAACCTTAATGCCGTGGCGGCCGCGCTGCCAAGCGTAGGTATCGCGAAATTCGTACATCGTGTCCCAGGCGTGCATGGGCGTGGCGGCGAAAGTGTCGCCGATGCCCGTGTACCCTTGCGCGGCGAACCACGGTGCGCCCCATGCGCCTTTGCCGCCGAAACCCACACCTTGAATGCCGAGCGCGCTGACTATGTCATTCACGCTGTCATTCTGCGAGGTGCGATCCATGGAGAGGCGTGAAAAAGCAAATGACGCGGTATTGACCTTATTGGCGGAGAAAATGTGGTTCCAGGAAATGACCGACTGCTGCGAACGGTTGTCGAAGTTGGCGCCGAAGCCGGGGAGATCTTCGGTGGTGGCGGTCATCCCGCTGCTGGGGGAGAAGCCGTTCTCCGTGCCGATGCTGTATCTGCCAAACACGGTGTCGCCATTGTCAAAGTTATGGTCCACGCGGACCGTGCCCTGGTCTTGCACGTGCGATTCGTTGCGGATATCGAGATAGTTGTTGGAATCCTTTCCTCCCGAAGTCATCATCATGTTCGGCATCGGCACGTGTTGTAGAAGGAAAGCTTCCAGAAGAGGATTAATTCTGCTGTTGGGGCCGCTGGAGGGTATTTGGTTGTTGGGAAACTGTGAGCGTGTGTAGGGAAAATTCGTAGGCCCGGTCGGCTTGGTCGGATCATAACCCGGATTCGCGACCGCAGTCGTGGGATCGTAGATATTCGTGCCGCTCATGCTGAAATCGCCCTGGATTTCCTGCGGCGTGGGGACAGTGAGAATCTGTGCATCGGCCTGCGCCAGACGAAAACCCTCGTAGTTCAGGAAGAAGAACGTCTTCTTCCCTGCCAGCGGACCGCCGAACGAGGCACCGAAGTTGTTCTGCACGAGGTGGTTATTCCCCATCGAGCCGAACGTGCTGGCATCCATGGCGCCGTTGCGCAGGAATTCGTAAACGGTTCCGTGAAATTTGCTGGACCCGGAGTGAGTGACGATGTTGATTTGCCCGCCGCCGGCTCCGCCCATGTCTGCGGTGTAGCTGCTGGTTTCGACTTGGAATTCCTTGACCGCATCGGGCGAGGGGCTCAGGTTCTGCGTGTTGAAGGTCGGGTCGGTGTTCGTTGCGCCGTCCAGCAGAAAGAAGTTCGCATTGGGACGGCTGCCTCCAATAACCACGGCGGAACGCTGGCCGGGGCGCCAGTAAAGAGGATTCGTGGATCCCGTTTGTGCGCCGAAACCCACGTGCGCTCCGGGTACGGTAAGAACAAGGTCAATCAACATGCGTCCATTGAGCGGCAAATCGTGAATCGATTGCGGCTCGACGACTTCGCCGACGCTGGCGTCGCTGGTGTGCAGCACTTCGCTCGTGGCCGTGACATCGACGCCTTGACGGACGGAGCCTACGGCTAAACTGATCGACAGCGCGCGCTTCTCGCCGACCTCGAGGCGTACCGACTGCCTGGCGGCGGCAAAGCCAGCGGCCTCAATCGTCATATCGTAGTCATCTGGCAAAAGCGCGGATGCTTCAAACAAGCCGCGCTGGTTCGTGACCGCGCGCCGGACCGCGCCCGTGCTCGCCGCTGTCAACTGCACTGACGCTCCTACCACCGGCAGATGCTGCGGATCGGTGATCGTTCCCGTGACTACGGCATAGTTACTCTGTCCGAAAGCGGATAGGGCCAAACCGAAAACGAGCAGTAGCGGGAGACACTTTTGCATGGGGACGACCTCTCCAGGAAATTCGGATACAGAGTTCAGGCGGTGCGAATCTGGTGCGGCTGGGATCCTCTTCCCGATGTAGCAGCAAGAAAATGTTCCGCCGACATCGCCTGAAAACTCTAAGGGCAAGGCGATCAACCATCAATAGTTAGAAAGCACTAGTGGCGAGCGTCACGGTGTCATTTTCCCGATTGTGAGGTAGTTCTGCGGGGGTACGCCGAACGCATCGGCGACACGATTGAAGAAGGCGAACATGGCGGTGATGTAGACGGCCTCGGCGATCTGGTCTTCAGTCCAACCTGCGGCGCTCAGCTTTTCGACATCTTCGGCGGTGGAACGGTAGGCGGCTTCGGTAATGAGCTGCGCGTAGTCCAGCAAGGCACGGTCGGCCTCGGTTAGGCCAGCTTCATCGAGCTTGCCTTCGAGAACGGCTGCGACGGTTTGATCGGTGGCTCCCTGAACACGCAGGAAGTAAGCGTGGCTGTCCAGTCAATACGGGCAGCGGTTCAGGAAGGAGACGTGGCTGGCAATCATCTCCTTGGTACGGCGGTTGAGATGGCCTTCCGAAAAATGAATCGTGTTGGAGAAGTCGACGACCTGGCGCAGGAAATCGGGGCGAGCGCCGAAGCACTTGATGATTCCTGGAACCTGCTGGCGGCCGGAACCGGCGCGCCAGTAGTCGTAGGCGGCTGCGGTATCGCCCGTCGCGGCGGCGTCTTCGGTGATTTTGATCTTGGTGACGGATTTCGCGTTGTCGGTGGCCATGGAGTTTAGCTGCTTGCTTTTTCGGCGGATGCTTGCGGGGTCATTGGCGACGTGGGTTTTCGTAGAAAAGTTTCGTAAACGGGCACTCCCGCCAAAACTACCACAACGCCCAATGCGCTTTCACGCGGGGCGTGCAAGACCAGGAGGACCAGCGTGAGAGCTATGAATGTGAGGTAGACGGCCGAAGTGAAGGGATATCCAGGGGTCAGAATTGCGGCTCCAGCGGACGGCGATGCTTTACGCATGCCCGCTGGGGTGAGGAAGATGCCGACGGCGATGCACTCGCCCGCGACCAGGGTCGTGGCGGAGGCCAAGCCCAGCTCGCGGCGGAGCTCGGGTTTTGGAACGGGCTGGGTGACGGTTGCGGTGGACATGTTTGGTTCGAACGACAGCTGCCGCACGGGCGAGAACGCCCGCGCCTCCATCGACCCTTTGAACTTTACCTGAAGGGCGACAGGGGAGGCTCTAGTGTTTTCGAAGTATTGCCAGCCTCGCTGGGCCTCTCTAGCTTGATCTCTGCTCAAAACTGAGCAAGAAACTGGGGAAGGCGAACAAACTTTCATGAAGGTTGTCGGCAGGCTGGCGTGCTTCGTTGTTGTGATTGCGATCGGGTTCAACGCCTCGGCGCAGGAAATCACGGGCAAAATTCGTGGGTCGGTTAGCGATCCCGCTGGCGCTGTGGTGCAAGCAGCCACCGTGACCGCGACGCAGACGGAAACCGGGCTGACACGATCCACTACGACCAATAGCGACGGGACCTATCTTATCCTGAATCACACCAACTTCCACTTGCCGAACAGCGATATCAGCTCGCGAACCTTTAATCATATTTTAAAGGCGGAAGATCCGCGATTGATTCAGTTCGGGGTGAAGCTCCGGTATTGAAGCGACGGAAGCCGCTATTCGAGAATCGAAAAGTCGTAGATCCGGCCGGAGGCCGATCCGCCGGAGCGGTTGCCGCCTCTCGCGCCAGCCATGGTGTTGCCTTGCCCGGTGCCCATGAAGAAGGCATACTCTCCTGCTTTTAGGTCGCCGTCCACGGTGAGTTTATACATCCGGATGCCGACGTGTTCCGAGCTGACCCCCACTTCTTTATCCTGTTTGACGCCGGACTTTCCGCCGGTAATCCCACCGAAGGAGCCGATCTGGAACTCACGGTGGTCGCTCTTCTTGTTGAGGCGGATTAGGGTGTAGTCAGACGAATCTGCGCCTTCATTCACGTAGAGATAGAACGTCGGATGGTGATCGCGAACCAGGTTTCTTGAAGTAGGCCCCTCGATGGTGGCGTCCCAGTGCTGATTGCGCAGTCCATTGGTGAAAAAGCTGCCAGCCTTGCCCCCGGTCTTAGTGTTGGTGACGGCGCGGCCTTCCACGAGTACGAATTTGCCTCCGTCCTTCCAGTAGACACCCACCTCCGGCGGCGGTAAGTTCGGGTCCATGGTCATGGGGCTCGCGCCCGCTACCACGGCTGCTGGCGCGGGGGTGGGGTTGATCATGACTTTGATGACGGAATCTGGAACGTTGGCGGCCTTCAAACTCCCGAGGGCTTCGATACTGGTATCCAGGCGGACGGAGTCCGGGTTCGCTGCGGTGGCGGCACGAATCTTGGCGATGATGACATCGTCGGATAGGCCGAGCTTCGCCATGTCGATGATGTCCTGGTTGGTGAAACGTTTTTGGAACGAAGTATCCTGCTGGGCGGGAGACGGGGAGGAAAGGCAAAGACAGAGTGCGAAGAGCAGGGCCGTAGAAATACGGCCGACGGACGCGGGGTTCGGGATCATGTAGGTCTCCTGTTAGGGGGACGAATTGTTGCGGGCGGATTATAGCAGGAAGGAGTGGGGGAAGCTTTGTTCGCGGGCAAGAGTGCCCGCGGCCACACAAGCCCCCCTTTAGATCGGCTTGTAACCGCGGAAGAGGTAGACCAGGTCAATGATCAGGATGATCACGACCATCAACTCCAGCACAAAGGCACGGCTCTGGTGGAATTGGTCGACCATGAAGCGGTAGAGGTCTTCGGCGGTGTCGAGCTTTTTTTGGACCAGATTTTTATAGTCGGGCACACCGACTTTGGCTGCCGCCAAGCGGTAAAGGCGGGCCGAGAACATGTCGCTCAGGAACTTGATGGCATTGTCGGCTCGCTCGGTTAGTTCGGTTACGTCCAGTAGAACTGTGTGCAGGCGTGATGCCGCTTTGGCTAGGCGCCAACGGGAAAACCAGCCTGTACCCTGCTCCAGGACCTTGTAAACCGACGCCAGTTGCAGCGTCAGGAGTTCGTCATAGTGCCGGAATTCCAGTAGCTGCGAGTTGGAATACTCGAGCAATTGGATCGCGGTCTCTGCGCCTGCTTCAGTATCGTAGACGAACGCGCCATTCCAGCCGATGATGGCGATGTCGTTCGGGTAGTACGACATGCGTGACGTCAGGATTTCTGAGCGCTCGTTTTCGGAGAGCTTTAGGGTTTCGCCGCGGACAATCTGCGCTACCTCGTCGCCATATCGCGCCAGCAATTGCTCGGGCGAGGGGTTCCCTTCCACTTCGCGGATGTGAAAGATGAAATAGTCCTCGCTCAACCACTGCTCGTAAGGCTTAACCAAAGCTTTTTCGGCGCGCTTCAGCTTTTCCTTGGCAATCTTCCAGGCGCGGCTTTCAAAATCCGTGTCCCATTCCCAGCGGCTGGCGAGCTGCACGAGCTCTTCCCAGCTTCCCTCGAACGGAAGTTCGAAGATTACGCTGACGACGCCGTAGTCGTAGTACTTGAGCTGGCCTTCAAGGCGCTCGCCCGTGTCGAGGACCATGGGTTCAAGGCGCTCGACCACTGGGGGCTGACGGAAGCGGGCATAGGTGGGAGACGGGTGCTTGAGTTGCAGGTCGGCGCGGCGGGCGTCCAGCGCGTTGCGCACGTCGTCCAGATGAATCTCTTCCGAAACATCGAACTGAATCAGCACCATGACCGAGCCGAGTAGCGCGGGATCGTGCTCGGCCGCGGGATGCGAGGCGGAATCGGCGGTCGATCCGAGCTTGGAGGAAGTCTCCGGCTCGGAGGTCGGGATGGTTGAGATTGGATTCATCGGAACCTGCGGACGAATGGAGCCAAGAAACCCGTGGCCCAACTGCGAAGGACTTCCCTATTGTAACCGCTGGGGCAAGCCCCCGGCCAGGAGCTGGAGGTGGATCCTTAAGTTGTTCGTGCTAAACGACTTATGGCGGCTCCAGCGAGACCGGCGAGAGCCAAGACACCGACTGTCTTCTGCATGGAATGGCGGATTGCGGCTTGGCGGAGGGTTACGGAGGGTGCCTCAGGAAAGGCGTCCGGTGTGTGGGAGTCGCGGCTGTTTCCCTGGCGAAGCGCCATTTGCAGGACTTCGGCGAGATGCAGAGCGTGGCGGTTGGTGCCTTGGGCGATTTGCTCGCGGCAACTGAAGCCGTCGGCGATGACGAGCGTCTCCGGGGAGGCGGCGCGGACTGCAGGGAGGAGTTCGAGTTCGCCGATGGCTTGGGAGACTGAGTATTTTTCTTCTTCGAAGCCAAACGAGCCGGCCATGCCGCAGCAGCCCGGAGCAGGGGCCTGGAAGTCGAGGCCGAGGCGGGTTAGGACGGCCTCTTCGGCTGTCATCTTCATGATGGATTTGTGGTGGCAGTGGCCGTGGACGAGGGCCTTGCGGCGCAGGGGCGGTATGGTGAAGTGCCGGGCTTTCTGTTCGAGGAATTCGCTGAGGAGGAAGGTTTGTGCTGAGAGGCGGCGGGCGCGGGCGTCGTCGGGGAAGAGGTTACAGAGTTCATCGCGAAAGACTGCGACGCAGCTGGGCTCGAGGCCGACGACGGGGATCCCGGCGGCTAGCTTCGGTTCGAGGACATCAAGCGTGTCGAGCAAGAGGCGCTTGGCGCGATCGAGCATGCCGAAGTCGTAGAGGGGGCGGCCGCAGCAGAGGTTGGCTTGGGGAACAAGAACCTCGACGCCGGCGGCTTCGAGGACCTCGACGGCTGCTTGGGCAGTTTCGGGATGGAAATAGTTGTTGAAGGTGTCGGCCCAGAGGATAACTTGCGGGGCGCCTTGGTTTTGCGGGAGCTGTCGTCTGAACCACGCCCGAAATGTCTCTGGCGCGAAGGCGGGGATGCGGCGCTGTTTCGGCACTCCCGCGAGAAACTTCACGGCATCGCCGATCACCGGGAGCTGCGTGAACAAATTGGCGAGACCGGGCGTGTAGGAGGCGAGGCGCGCGAAAATGTCGACGTTGCCGAAGGCGTAGTCGCGCAGAGGGCGTGAACGGCCGTCGTAGTAGTGCGAGAGGAATTCGGCTTTGTAGGTCGCGACATCAACTCCGACTGGGCAGTCGCTTTTGCAGCCTTTGCAGGAGAGGCAGAGATCGAGGGAATTCTTGACGGATTCTTCGCGCCAGTTGCGTTCAGCTGCTTCTGTTTGAAGAACATCGCCATTCATCAATTCCCAGAGCAGGTGGGCGCGGCCGCGGGTGGAGTGTTCTTCGTCGTGCGTGACTCGGTGGCTGGGGCACATGACGCCGCCTTCTTCGCGGCGGCACTTGCCTACTCCCACACAGCGGAGGGTGGCGTGGGCCATGCTGCCGTGGTCGTCGGGAAATTGGAAATGCGTGGGCGGCTGCCAAACTTTGAGGTCGGGATGGACTTTGAGGTTTTCGTCCATCCGGTAGGGTTCGACCAGCTTGCCCGGGTTCATGCGCCATTCGGGATCCCAGAGGGCTTTGAATTCGCGAAAGGCTTGCATAAGTTCGGGGCCGAACATCTTGGGGAGGAGTTCGGCGCGCGCCTGACCGTCTCCATGCTCGCCAGAGATGGAGCCGCCGAGGCTGACAACCAGATCGGCGGCTTCTTCCATGAAGAGCCGGTATTTCTGTACGCCTTCTTTCGTTTCAAAATCGAAATCAATGCGCATGTGAACGCAGGCGTGGCCGAAGTGTCCGTACATACCGCTGCGGTAGCCGTAACTGTTGAGGAGTTTGCGGATGGCGCGAAGGTAGATGCCGAGTTTTTCCGGAGGGACGCCCGCATCCTCCCAGCCTTCCCAACTCAGGGGTTCGCCTGGGATGTGAGAGGTAACGCCGAGGGCATTTTCGCGGACTTCCCACACGCGCCTGGCTTGTTGGCGGTCGGCGAAGAGACGCACTTTCGGTGCTGGGTGGCTGCGGCTGAGACCCTCGATCATGCGTTGCGTCTTGGCATCCGCCTCCGCCTGCGAGTTGCCGCCGAATTCCGCCAGCAGCCAGCCGTTCCCTTCCGGTAACAGCGCTAGCCCCTCGGCGCTGGCGCCTTTGCGCCGCGTGCATTCGACGAGAACTTCGTCGATGCCTTCGAGGCCAATCGGGCCATAGGACATGATTTCCGGCACATGATCGGCGCACTGGTAGATATCAGGGTAGGCGACGACGGCCAGGGTGCGGAATTGCGGGCTATCGATGAGGCGGCAGGTGGCCTCAAGGATGGTGACGCAGGTTCCTTCCGACCCGACCAGAGCGCGGGCGACATTGAAACCGTTTTCCGGGAGAAGATAGTTGAGGTTGTAGCCCGAAACGCGGCGGGGGATGTTGGGATACTTTGCGCGAATGAGGGCAGCGTACTGGTTGCGGATCGATTTTAGTCCAGCGTAGATTTCTCCTCGCCGTCCACCCCCGCGGATGATTTGCTCGAGTTCGTCGTCGCTGGTGGCGCCGACGCGCATGCGCACGCCGTCATAAGTCAACACTTCGAGTTCTACGATATTGTCGTCAGTCTTGCCGCCCATGACGGAGTGGACGCCACAGGAGTTGTTGCCAATCATGCCGCCGATGGTGCAGCGGTCGTGCGAGGCGGGATCGGGCGCGAACGTCATGTGGCGCTTTTCGGCGGCTTCGCGTAGAGAGTCGAGGATGACGCCGGATTGCACGCGGGCGCGGCGGGCGTCGAAATCGAGGTCGAGGATTTTATTTATATGCTTTGAGAAATCAAGGATGACGGCAGCGTTGCAGGTTTGGCCAGCTAGGCCGGTGCCGCCGCCTCGGCAGAGTAAGGGTGCGGCGTGCTCGCGACAGAGCGCAATGGTAGTAACGACGTCTTCAATGTCACGTGGGATTACTACGCCGATGGGCACTTGGCGGTAGTTGGAGGCGTCCATGGAGTAGAGAGCGCGACTGCCAGTGTCGAAGCGGACTTCGCCCCGGAGGTGGCGGCGGAGGGCGGCCTGCAACGATTCGGAGTCAACACATGGGGATTTGGCTGCACGGGCTAGCTCAGGATAGGTACCAGGCAGGTCGGACACTAAGGCAGTTTATCCTAGAAAATGAACATGGCCTGACTTTGGTATTCAACGTGTAATAACATGCAAAATGAGATCGGTAGGTGGAAACGACATTATGACTAGCGTACGCCCGAGGACCGGCTTGGTATTGAGTGTTTTGTTTGTCTCTGCGATCGGTGCTGGCATGGCCCAAGGAAAAGCAGTCGACGTACACCGATGGTTGGACTGCGACATAAGTCGGATTTCCTCGGACAACAATTCTGGACCCAATTTCACAGCTAAGGTGACGTTCCACGAGGACCCGGTTTCTTCAGTACGAGTACTGCTCGCCAGAGAAGACAGTGAACTAGATGAAAGTGCTTGGAGCACGGTCGCCACCAGCGAGACGGACCATGATGGAATCGCACGATTCTTCGCGATTCCATCCGGGAAGTACAGAATCCGCGTCGGTGGCGCACTCTTGACTCCAAGCGAGGAGATTACGGTTGACGCGGAGGATCCTGCCGCACCCGAAATCAGTTTTGAATGGCCCGAAAAGTACGTGCAAGCAAGCAAGTTGTTCGGCCGGGTAGTGCTGTCCCATCAAGCAACCCAGAAACCGATGCCGCACCGTAACGTTCTGGTTGAGTTGCTGGACCTGCGTACTGCAAGATTGCTCGCCCAAACTCACACGAGTGATGACGGCGCCTATGAGTTCACGCCCTCCGACCCGGGCGTATACGTCCTGCGGTTCAACGAGGGCCCGGATGATCTCAACTCGGACTACGAACAAATGGCTGTTGAGATAAGGGACGATGCAATCAACAGCGGCCTGCCAGTCCTAAAAATTGCCAAGACGAAATGTACCTCAGATATTTCCCAGCCGCCAGACGAGAGGCTTTTTGAGCGAGCCCTGTCCGCCGTGGATCACAACCGCTTCACGGTCGCGAACCTGTCGCTTCAAACGCTGATCAACACGTATCCAAATTCTGAGTTCGCCGAGAAATCGAAGCTGGTCCTGCGAGACCCGCGGATTGCGAAGTGTGGCGAATCATATATCTTCCTTCCCAGTGATTGCGAAGGCTCACTCGCTGCGACACGCCCTTGAATTGCCTTTAGTGCAGGCTTAGAACGACGCCGCCCTTACAGCCAGGCGCGAGTGCCGAAGTCGGCGAGAGATAGTGTCAGCAACAGGCCCAAAAAGAAGAGGGCGGAAATGATGACGGCCTTGGTCAGCTTCTCGCTGGTGTACTTGACGTGCATGAAGATGAGGACCACAAGCGTGGCCTTGAAGGTGGCAATGCAGAGGGCAACGATGGTGTTCAAAGGACCGAGATCGATCAGGGACACGCCGTAGGTGACACCCGTCATGATCAGCAGCGTGACGCCAATGACGGCATAGAGCCCGAGAGGAACGATGTGATGTTCGTTTTCAGACATAACCAAGCCTCGTAATCCCTAACCCCTTACTCCCTAACCTCGTAGTTCCTAACCCTTGGTCCGGCTGATCAGATAGATCAACGGGAACAAATAGATCCAAACAACATCGACAAAGTGCCAGTACAGGCCGATGTTTTCAACCGGTGTGTAGTAGGTGCTGTCAAATTTGCCCTTGCCCGAAGCGATGATGAGATACGCCATCAGGCCAAGACCGATGATCATGTGGAGGGCGTGCATGCCGGTCATGGCGAAGTAGATGGAGAAAAACATCTCGGCGTGGCGCTGGTTGACGACGTACTCGGGATGGCCGAGGAGCTTGCCGTCGAAGTTGAAGTTCAGGCCCGGGATGTGGTGCTCTTCGTACTTGTCGTAGTATTCCTTGGCTTTGACACCGAGGAACGTCGCTCCGAAGAGCATAGTGAACAGCAGGAAAAGGACGAGCAGCTTCTGCTTGCCCAGTTGCGCGCAGCGAACCGCCATCGCCATTGTCCAACTGCTCACCAGGAGGACCGCGGTGTTGAGAGCGCCCCAGCGCACGTCGATCGATTGGCTGGCGGCGGCGAAGTCTCTGAAATACATCAGGCGGTAAATCAGGTAGGCGCAAAACATGCCGCCGAAGAACATGACTTCCGTGACCAGGAAGAGCCACATGCCGAGCGAGGCTGTGTTCGACTGCTGCTGCATGTCGACGAAGTGGTGACGCAGCTCGCGTTGCGCGGCGTCTTGAGTTCCGGCGTGCGCGGCGGTAGTTGTCTGACTAGCGCTCAACGGGGATCTCCTTCAGCTCGTCGTAGTTGTAGGCTTCGAAATCCACGACCGGGTCTTCATGGAAGTTGAATGTGGGCGGCGGCGAGGTGGTTTTCCATTCGAGACCGGCTGCGTTCCAGGGGTTGTCACCCGCGACTTCGCCGTATTTCAGCGACCAAATGAGGTAGACCAGCGGGAACAGGTAGCCCACGCCGAGAATGGTGGCTCCGGCGGTGGAGAGTACGTTCAACATCTGGAATTCGGGCGGGTACTGGTAGTAGCGGCGCGGCATGCCCACGTATCCCAGAATGAATTGCGGGAAGAACGTGAGGTTGAAGCCGATGAAGCCAATCAGCGCGGCGAGCTTGCCCAGGCCTTCCGGGTACATGCGGCCGGTGATTTTGGGCCACCAGAAATGGAGTCCTCCCAGATAGGCCATGACCACGCCCCCGACCATGACGTAGTGGAAATGGGCGACAACGAAATATGTGTCGGTGACGTGGATATCGATGCCGAGCGTCGCCAGGAAGAGGCCGGTGAGGCCGCCGATGGTGAAGAGGCCGATGAAGCCGAAGGCATAGAGCATTGGGGTTTCATACGTGATGGACCCCTTGTACATGGTGGCCGTCCAGTTGAAGACCTTGATGGCCGAAGGCACGCCGATGAAGAAGGTGAGGAAGGAAAAGATGAGGGCGGCATAGACGGACATCCCCGCGACGAACATATGGTGCGCCCAGACGAGAAAGCCGAGGACGGCGATCGCAACGCTGGAAAGCGCCACGAACTGGAAGCCGAAGATGCGTTTGCGCGAGAAGCAGGCAATGAGTTCGCTGATGACGCCCATCGATGGCAAGATCATGATGTAGACGGCCGGATGGGAATAGAACCAGAACAAATGCTGGAAGAGCAGCGGGTCGCCGCCGAGTTTCGGGTCAAAGATGCCAAGGTGGAAAACTCGTTCGAGAACCAGTAGGACCAATGTGATGGCGATGACCGGCGTGCCCAGAACCATGATGAGGCTGGTGGCGTAGTTGGCCCAGATAAACAGAGGCAGGCGCGACCAGGTCATGCCCGGGGCGCGCATGCGGTGGATGGTGACGATGAAATTCAGTCCGGTAAATATGGACGAGAATCCGTTAATAAATACCGCCAGCCCCGTTTCGACAACTTTCGGACTGGCGAAGGCCGTGCTGTAGGGCGTGTAGAAGGTCCATCCCGTATCCACGCCGCCCGTCAGGAGCACATGGATGACCATGATGCCAGCGATGATGTACAGATACCAGCTGAGCAGGTTGATGCGCGGGAAGGCTAGGTCCTTCGCGCCAACCATGATGGGGACAAGGAAGTTTCCCAAAATCGCGGGTACGACCGGAATGAGGAAGAAGAACACCATCACGATGCCGTGGCCGCTGAAGAGGCGGTTGTAGGTATCGGCCTGGACGAGATCGCCCGCTGGGGTGAGGAGTTCCAGGCGGATCAGCAGCGCGTAAATGCCGCCTATAAAAAAGAAGAACGTAACTGACGCCATGTAGAGCAGGGCGATGCGCTTGTGATCGGTCGTGAGCAGCCACGACTTCACGCCATGCTCCGCGTTCAGGTAGTTCGTCCGTTGTTCCGGCATTACTGCGGTTGCCATAGCTGTTACACCCGTCCCGTTCTTTGCTGCTTTCCCTCGAGGGCTAAAGCCCCAGTTTTTTCGGTGCTCATTGTCACGGCTAGAACCGTGACCTACCGGTCGTCCCTTACTGGCCGTGATCCATCGTCGCTTCCTTGCCGTGTCTTCCCAAAAAATCTCGAACCAACCACTTCTACCGCCTTACTTGCCGGTCTTCTCCGGCGCGGCCGTTTGCGCTACCGAGCTGCCCGGTGCTCCCGAAGCCGGAGTTAAAGATTTCACGTACGCGACCAGTGCGGCCAACTGCTCTTCGCTGATGATGCCTTGGAACGTGGGCATGACCGGCTTGTATCCGGCGACGATCTTCGCGCCCGGGTCCAGGATGGATTCACGCAAATAGTTTTCGTCCACCATTACGCTGCGGCCATCTTCGAGCACGACGGGCTTGCCGTAAATTCCGGTCAGCATCGGTCCCCGGCCCTGCGAATCCGAGCGGTGGCAGGTAACGCAGCCCAGTTCGGCAAAAGCCTTTTCGCCGGTCTGCGCCAGCGGCGTGTTGGAGTTGCCTCCGTTCAGCCACTCCTGATACTCCGCGGGAGGCTGCACCACGACGCTGCCAATCATCCCCGAGTGCTGCGTGCCGCAATACTCGGCACAAAATAGATGATACGTGCCCGCCTGCGTGGCTCGGAACCATAAGATACTGTAGCGGCCCGGCAGCACGTCCTGCTTGATGCGGAATGCTGGAACATAGAAGCTGTGGATCGTGTCCATCGAGGTCATGATCAACTTCACATCCTGACCGAGGGGCACGTGCAGCATGTTGATTTCGCGCTGGCCTTCTGGATGCTCGAGCTTCCACATCCACTGTTTCGCGACGACGTACACTTCGGTCGCGCCCTGGGGTGGAGTGCGCTCGTGGAAGTAAATCAGCGCCCCGCCCAGGAAGAAGGCGAAGAAGAAGAACATGGGTAGCACGGACCAGGTGATTTCCAGAACGTGCGAGCCTTCGATCTGCACGGGTTCGACGCCCGGCTTGCGGCGGTATTTGGCCGAAAGGAATGCCACCGCGCCGAAGATGAGAGCGCACATCACCAGCGACACGAGGACGAGAAAGATGTAGAGGCCGTCCACGCTCGCCGCCCAGTTCGACGCCGATTCAGGCCAAAATGGAGTATTGCCCATGTCTATCCAATCCGTGCCGCACGCGTCTGATAGGACGGCTCGCGGCGAAACAGTATGAAGACCAACCCACCCAGAATGAGCACGGTGGCTACGCCAGCGAGGCGCAGGACGTTCATAATCACGGCCCCGTATTTCCCGGTGGCCGGGTTGTAGTGGTAGCAGTAGAGCAGCATCTGGTCGACGATGGTGCC
>Ga0137409_10001464_pt1 | contig 25578 bp, 23 predicted proteins | sample CZODoug1_16funga_FD_122059 | JGI IMG/M metagenome (GOLD analysis project Ga0137409, IMG submission 122059) | Vadose zone soil fungal communities from Angelo Coast Range Reserve, California, USA - CZODoug1_16fungal (Hybrid Assembly) | ecosystem: Environmental > Terrestrial > Soil > Vadose zone...
GTAACTCATAAGCGGCAGGGGTATTCCGGTGACCGGCATAAAGCCAACCACCATGCCTACGTTGACCAGGACGTGGAAGCTAAGCACAGCCACCACCCCCATCACCAGAAACGCTCCGGCGCGGTCGGGCGCCGTTTGCGCGTTCTGGGTCAAACGCATCAGCACTATGAAGTATAACAGCAGTACCCCAAGAGCTCCTACAAACCCATGTTCTTCCGCAAACGCCGCAAAAATAAAGTCCGTCTGCGGCACCGGCAGGAACGCCAGGTGGGTTTGCGATCCTTGGCTGCTACCCCAGATCCCCCCCGATCCAACCGCAATCAGGGATTGGTTCACCTGGTATCCGGAGCCTTGACGATCCGCATCCGGATTCAAAAAACTGGTAAGTCGGTCCTTCTGATAAGGCTTGAGGATATGGACGCGGTCGGAGAAAAAGACCGCTCCGACCAAGGCCGCGCCCAGCAAAATCACCGGCAACGCCTGACCCACCCGCAGTCCACCCAGAAATAAACCCATGACTGCAATCGGAATGAATGTAAGCGCCGTACCCAGGTCGGGTTGCGCGAGTACCATCAGCATGGGGAAGCCAACGATCGCTCCGGCCTTGACGAAATCCGACCAGGCCAACTCCCGTGTGTGAAGATCGGCGAAGTACTTGGCGACCGCCAGGATCAGAATCAGCTTGACCCACTCAGAAGGCTGAAAATGTACGTTCCAGGGCAATTTGATCCAGCGGCGCGCGCCCAGATATTTCTGCCCGAAGAGCAGCACGGCAATCAGCGAAGCCAGCGCCGCAATGTAAATCCAATGAATTCTTTCCAGCAGCGCCTGATAGTTGATCAGGCTCACGAGAAACATCGCGCCCACGCCTGCGACAACCCAGTAGATTTGCCGGATGTGGGCACCGGCAAACTTCGTGTGTTCGGTGGCACTATGGATTTGGAACACGCCGAGGGCGCACAGGATGAGCACGAAGGTCATCAGCACCCAGTCGAAGTCGCGATAGGAAACGTAGCGCGACATGAGTTCAGTCGCTCACTCGACCATTCATTGACAGTTCGGGGTGGGACAAGCTGGACTGAGCGGATCATCATGTTGCAAAAGGACCCAGGTCGTGACGCCGCCCACGATGGCGATGCCGGTATAGAGCGCGGCAGTGGAACTTAAGATTCCGCCGCCGGCAGCAGTAGCCGCCCCCGTGCCTTTCCGTCTTCTTTTCTTCTTCTTTTCTGGATTGGAGGTGTCGTCGCGCGTGGTCTGCTGGCCTTCTTGAATCGTCGTCGTACCTTGCGCATCCTGGACTGTCACATCTCCCTTGCTAGCCAGGATCTGCACTTGTCCATCAACGTCCGTGACCTGAAACTCAGTCCAGGAACTGCCCGCGGGCTTGACGGTGACTTCGCCAGCGCGTGTCGCAAGTCCTTGGGCGGTGCTTACGCGAACTGCACCATGCTCAATCTCGACCGCGGGGCCCTGAAATTTTACGAGGGAGTCTGCGAGCACCATTACACTGGAACCGCTTGCGCTGAGATTCGCTGTGGAATCCGGCCGCGTCTGCACCAGGTCTCCGGCAAACACCGCCGCCGACTTGGGAACCGTGCTGCCGTTGATCCAGGCCGTGCCATTCGAATACAGCATGGCCGATGCGGAGTCTGCCGCCAGCAGTTGCGCCGGTACCAACATCGCCAACATGATGCTCAACGCAGATCGCAGAGCATTCTGTATCATGTTTGAAGTCACTCCTGCCAGCGTTACGAGTTTGGTTCATCCTATTCCGCAAAAGGGTTGCAGGTCAATGATGTTGTGGAACTTCTGCGTATTTTTTCACGATTACGTTGGTCTGTGATCCTCACCCGAACGCCGCCTGGCCTCCAAGTACTCGGTGTTGCAGAGACTAGCGACGCACAGCTTCGAAACGCCAAGCGAGCAAAACTATAAGACGGCCTACTTTTTTGCGGGCTCTGTTGCCGCGATCGTGATCGGCAAGTCCACTGTACCGATCTTTTGACTTCCCCGGTCAATTACTCCAAGTCGCAACATGTAGGTTCCCGGCTTCAGTTCTAACTCTTGGTGGGCCGGGAAACCGGTTTGCATGATTTGCTTGTAAACCGCTGGGAGAAAATCCGCTTCGATAGTATCGGTGACATAGCCGGCGTTCTTGAATTCTCCATCCCGAGCCACGGACATGAAGTCGACAGCCGCATGTTTCCGCTGGTCTGGAGAATCGTTGAAGCTGATGTCATGCGAATCCACTGCGTAATCAATTCTTACCGCCTTGTGTTCGCTGTCAGGTGGCAGCACCTGCGCCTTCACCAGCAACATTGTGGAGACCGGCACCAGAGGCTGCATCGCTGTGGCCAGCGCCCGGGCCGCTTCGTCCCCGGTGAATGCCTTCTCCTTCATGGCGTAGTAGCCCCGGCGGAATGTAAGTTTCGCTCCTTTGAGGGCGACCTTGACCTCGATTTTGCGGTACCGGTCATTCCAGTCGTGGTTTTCGGGGGAGTATGCGAGCGTGTAGTAGTCGGAACCTTCTTTCAGGCCTTGCAACAAGGCATCGTCGATGGCGTTAGTTCCCGAGAAAGATCGGCCTCCCGTCTCACGCGCGAGATCTTCCATCGCGAACGTGTCAGTGGCAACCCCCAGCCCTTTCACATCCACCGGGTAAACGGCCACTTGAGAAGCGGCAAGAAGGGCCGCAGTTTCCCGGACGTCAGGCAAGAAGTGTCCACCTAAACCAGCCCGGTTATTCGTGACAAATTCCTGATCCAGCCGCAATGGGAAATTCCCCGACAGCCAGATCAGGTTTTTTCGACCTGAGTAACCAGAAACGGCCCGGGCTAACGCGTTCAGAGTCGCCAGTGTGAGGTGAAAGCGGTTATCCGAAGTGATTGCAGCGAACGACACCATGCTTGCATCGGGTGATCTCAGGCTTTCATTGAACGATCCAAAACTCTCACTCAAGGACTGGGTGATTGGATCTGCCAAAGTTTTCGTGGCCGCGGGCCCCTGGGGCAACACGTCGGGCCCCAACGACTTACCCGCTGCTATCAATACATCTGACGAACTGGTGAAGCCCTGCACCAACCTGGGATGGTCGCTCAAGATGTATAAGCCCACGCGTTGGCCCGGCGGCAGATGTCTGAGAAAGTTCACCATCGCTTTGCGGGCATAAATCTGCTCGAGCTGTGGAGTGTTCAGTACATCCAGCAACAGGATGGTGACCGCTCCGCCGGGCTCCTGCTGGCTGAAGTTGGTGTACTGGTTTGGCGGCAACTGCAGCGCCGGCAGCGTGCGCGGCGCTTCATAGCGATGCAGGTTGAAACCAGAGATGCGTTGCGCCTTGCCTTCTTCCTTGACGGTGAAGTCTTCAGTTTTGAGGCCCGGCACAAATTGTCCTTTGCCGTCGGCCACAATCACGTCAACCAGCACCACCCGCGTTTGCGAACGAAAGGTGGGGACAGAGTCGGTAGGAGGTGCGGGAGGTTTCTGCTCGGCATCAACCAGCGATGTCAGAAACGTGCAACAAAGTACGCCGAGTAAAGCAGAGTTCAGCAATTTCACGAAGACCTCCGAATCGAACGATGACACTGGAATAAAACTGGGCCGTCAGCGGCCAAAGTATAGTCTCACTACGCAGCCTCTTGGATCACGCGTCCATTCAGCATTTCCCCTTGGGCGCGCTCGACTCGTGTTTCTATCCAGCGGTTCGATTCCAGGCGTCCTGCGATTTTCATTTTCAGGTAGTTGTCCGTTAGCGCCTCGGTGACGTTGTTGTCGCCAGAACGCAGCGTGATCGCTTCCACTGATCTCCCCACCTGCGCTTGCAGGAACGCAGCCTTTTTCGCAACAGCAATCTCTCTGAGGACGAGGTTGCGCTCCCTGGCAATCGCAACCGGAACCTGATTGACATGTTCTGCAGCCGGCGTTCCGGGTCGAGCGGAGTAGGTGAACACGTGCAGATACGTAAAGGGCAGTTCTTCAATCATCCGCCGCGTTTCGGCGAACTCCGCCTCGGATTCGCCCGGGAATCCGACCATTACGTCAGCCCCGATCGCCGCGATGGGCATGGCCTTCCGAATCTTCAGAATTTTCTCGCGATAATGCCAGGGCCGATACTTGCGATGCATACGGCGCAGAACAGCATCGCTTGCCGACTGTAACGGTACGTGCGCATGCTTGGCGATGCGTGAAGAGCTCGCCATCAGCTCAATCAGGTCATCGCTCCAATCCATCGGCTCTACCGAGCTGATGCGGAGCTTCTCCAGCGAAGTCTCGTTCAAAATGGCGCGGATAAGTTTCTCAAATCGGTGAGCTGGCGGCTGAATGCTGAGGGCTGAGGGCTGACGACTGCCTTTCAGGTCTCTTCCCCACCGCCCCAAATTAATTCCCGAAATCACCACCTCGCGATAGCCCGACTTCACCAGCAAGCGTACTTCCGTAAGGACACGCTCCAGAGGCAACGAGCGGCTTTGTCCACGTACAGACGGGATCACGCAGAACGAGCAGCGGTTGTCGCATCCATCCTGCACTTTGAGATTGGGGCGTGTCCGCTCATTCGCTGCGTCGAACACCGGAGCCGCCAGTAGTTCGGTGTGCGCGAAGATATCGCCGACGATCACATCAGCGCCCGTCTGAAGCTTACCAGCCAGAGAATTGCCAGCAAGTTGGGACAGCGGAACGAATCCTGGGATCGAAGAGTCGCGAGAAGTGGCGATCTCGGCCGCCATGTGCTTGTGCGAATTGCCTACAACCCAGCGGACGCCCGGCAAGGCCTCCAACTCCTCCGGCGCGCGTTGCGCGTAGCAGCCGGTCACTAGAATCCGGCAGCCGGGATTCTCGCGTTGCACTCTCCGGATCGAAGCGCGGGCATCTTTGTCGGCGCTCTCGGTCACGGTGCAGGTGTTGAGGACTACGATTTCGGCGTCGCGCGCGGCACGGGCACGTTCCAATCCGTGTTCCAGAAACTGGCTCTCGAGGGCGGCTCCGTCCGCCTGGGTGGCGCGACAGCCAAAATTCTCTATGTAGAAGCTGGCCACGCTCCTATACTACCCGAGTAGCAGGGTGCAGAATCCACCGACGACGGCGGTCAGCCAGTCTGCACCGATCAGCATCTCCCAGCCTTCCGAGGTGCACCATGAAACGGCGAATTCTTCTCGTCGACGACGATCTGACTGTCCTTCTGACTCTGAAAGCGGTCCTGGAATTCCACGGATTTGAAGTGGAGACTGCCTCCAGCACGCGCGAAGCTTTTTCCCGCCTCGAGTCGGCCACGTATCAGATGGTGATCAGCGATCTACGCATGGAGACGGAAGATGCTGGACTGAAAGTAGTCCTCGCAGCTCGGCGCCAGAGCTACGATCCCGCTACCGCCCTGCTCACCGCCTACCCGCCTTCAGGAGAACACTGGGAAGCAGAACATTCGGATTCTCTACTCATCAAGCCGCTGGGAACGAACGATCTGCTGCGTCAGGTCGAGGCGCTGCTCGTCCGTCACGCGGATGCCAGGCTGGCCCGCCAACGAATCGCTGCCGCGGAGGCGCAAGTGTCCGCACGCAAGGCGGGTTGCACCCCGTCTCGCCGCGTTGGTTGATTCTTCTAGATGGATCAGGCGGATGCGACTTGTCGTTTCCCCTGGAAGCACTCCCGGCACAACACCGGACGCCCCTGGGTCGGACGAAATGGCACCGTCGTCTCCTTGCCGCATTGGGAGCAGTTAGTACGAGTCTCGGTTTTCGCGTAGGGCTGCCCATGGGCTGCCCCGAGGACGGCAACCCGTTTCCCCTTACAGTTCTTGCAGCGCTTGGGTTCGTTCTTGAACTGCTTGTCGTAAAAAAACAGCTGTTCACCCGCCGTAAAAACGAAGTCCGCGCCACAATCCACGCACTTCAACATCTTGTCCTGAAATTCCATGCGAAGGGCACTCCATTCCCCGTCCCTGCGCTTCACGCAGACCCGAATGGGGAAATATCCGGTTCACACGTGGGCAGGGAATTTTTTGTCCCCCCTCATTATTTTGTAACCCCGGATTCGGCCCGCCATGCGAGGTGCTTCGCATGGTTACAGATAAAATTCCTGGACTGCGGAATGAACGTGAAGTGCTTTGGGGAACGGGCCGTCACGCCAGAGGGTGACGGCCCGAATCAATCAATCCTGCTCTTTGCGCGCTTTTTTGCGGCTACGTTTGCGTGCAAGCGCCTCTTTCACCCGCTTCTTTTCGCCGGGCTTTAGGTAAAAGGAGTGACGTTTCACTTCCTTGATAATGTCTTCCTGCTGTACCTTGCGCTTAAAACGACGAAGCGCGTTTTCGAGGGATTCGCCCTCTTGAAGTCTGACTTCAGCCAATCGGACTACACCCCCCTACTCGCCCTAAAAGGACCGTTCTGTTATGACAACCTAGTTTACCTAAGTCAAGCGGAATGTGCAGAGACATCGGTCCTAGTTTCAAAACAGGAATCGCAGGCCGAGCTGCACGAGCCGTGGAGCATACGCGCTTGTGGCCTTGAGAAAGTTTGTAGGCTGCTGATAATACGCTGGATATGACAGTTGACCACCGGGCTTCCGATCCAACGGGACGAACTGCCCGGCCGAATTCTGGAACCCATCCGTACTCAGGCTGTATCGTTGGTTGTCGCGATTGAAGAGATTGAACGATTCCGCCGTAAGTTCGATGCGCAGGCGTTCAGTTACATGAATCTTCCTGGTTAGACGGAGGTCCGTGGTCGCGTAGTCCGGACCAAGAAACCCATTTCTCCCATAGCCCGCTAAGCGGTCGTTGCTGGAATTGTCATCGCGATTGGGATCGCCGGTCACGCGTGCATCGGTCGGCCGCCCGCTACCGAAACTCAGCACACCTGCGATCTTCCACTCGTTGAAGATCTTTGACAGTACTTCCTGACCACGCCCAAACGGCTGTGGCTCCGCAATCCACGAGACTGACAACCGGTGGCGCTGATCGGTCACACTCGGACCACGCTCACTCTTCGTAGAATAAGTGTTCTGCACCGTTACGGGACGTCCCGCCACGAGCGCGTCCTGTCCGTCGTCGATGGCGTGGGCAAACGTGTAGGCCAGACGGAAATAGAAGCCGCTGGTCATCCGGCGCCGCAACGACACCGTCATTCCGTGATAGATGCTGGTCGCTGCACTGTCAAACTGGTTGATGGCCGTCAATTGTGGAATCGGTCGGGCCACATCGTTGAGGCACGGTGGAAAGGGACAGCTGAAGCTCTGCTGCGTCTGCCAGGTCGAGAACGAATCTACGGTGTAGTACGAGTTGGTGAAGGTGTTGCCGGTGGGGTCGTAGATCGGATAGCTGTATTGCGTCGGCGTCGGCAGGTTTACATCGCGCGCCCGGATCAGGTTCTCGCCATGTACGTACAAATAAGAAACTCCGGCCGCGAACCGGTCTCCGAGTTCCCGCTCGACGCTGAAGCTGCCCTGCTGCACTTTGGGCGTAATAAAGTTCGGAGCGAAAGCGGAAACGTCGCTGGTGAGATAGGGCTTTAATGAGTCAGGCGGCGAGCACACCGCCGGTCCCGGACTGCACTTCACCATCACGTTTGGATACGTAGGAAATATCTGATGCTTGGTGGTGTCCGCGTTATCGAGAAAGAGAAACGTTCCAGCGAGGCCATCGTTATTAATGACTGATGATTCGTAGAGCTGAGGCAAGCGCGTGTAGAAGATCCCAAATCCGCCGCGCACGACCAGCGGGCGCTGATTTCCAATCGAATACGCGAATCCCACTCGGGGCGAGAAATTGTTCTTGTCCGAAGGCATCTTGCCCGATGCGGGCCAGAGCGGATTGCTCACGAGATCTTTGCTGTTAAAGGTCTGCATGTCATAACGCACGCCCAGACTCACAGCCAGACGCCCTGTGAGCCGAATCGTGTCCTGGAGGAATGCGGCATAGTCATTGCTGTTGGGATGGGACACCGGATTCCCAAAATTCTGAAGGTAGTAGCGCGGCACATCGTGCGCCCATGCGCGTAGCGGGGTGATACGAAGGCCGCCATGTTCCGGAACAAAAGTAAAAGGATCGACACTAATGTCATCGTAGAGGTACTCACCGCCGTAGAGTGACGGAAAGTAGTTGTAGTCCCACGTGAACATCGCGTCGCCGCCAAATTTCCAGTCGTGTCGCCCACCCGTCAGACTGAGCGTTTCGGCCAGGTGCAGACGGTGCTCCCGCGTCTGCCGCGGCAAAATGGATGATTGTCCGAACCCTTCCATCACGTTGTAGATGCGCGTACGCACGTCCCCGGAGTTGGCAAACGACTGCTGCAAATCGCGCGAGAACTGAGCCCGCAGATGACTGGTCAGTTTGGAAGTAAGGCCGCTCAATAGAGCTAGCGACGCACTCTCCGTCTTCACGTCCTCTTCGCCGTTGGAACTCATCGCGAAGTTCGTGATCGGGCTGGCCGGGTCGAAGAAAACATTGTTGTTCCCGTAATACCGCGATGTGTTTACACGGGCGGTTAGAAAATGCTTCGGGCTGAGCGAATAGTCCAGCTTGATGAAGCCGCTGTTGCCGAGCATCTTCGCAGGATATGTCCCACCCAGATTGGAAAGCTGCGACGCCGATGCAAACACTAAGGTCTGATCACAGGCCGGCCCCCCAATATTGGGATCGCATATTTCATAGTCCAGGGGATGCGAGGGCGTCCCCAGTTGCGGCACGACGACCGTCGAACCGTTAGAGAACTGCACCACGGCCGGATTGTGGAAAATGTGCTGATCGTATCCCGCAAAGAAAAAAAACTTGTTGCGCTTGATCGGCCCGCCCAGGGTTCCTCCAAACTGATGCTGTTGACCGCTGGGATTGAATCCGACGAACGGCGGAGTCGCTGCCAGAGCGCTGTCCCGTAGAAAGTAAAAGCCGGTTCCGTGCCAATGGTTGGAGCCAGACTTGGTCACGACGTTGACGACCGCGCCGCCCGCGCGTCCAAGTTCTGCGCCGTAGGTGTTGGAAGAAACGCGAAATTCCTTCACAACCTCGTTCGAGAACTGATACGGCGCCCGATACCGTCCCCGAGCCTGCGCGAAAAAGCCGTTGTTATTGTCGGCGCCGTCCACCAGATAGCTGGACTGGTAGCCCCGGATGCCGCCAAAAGCAAGATCGCCGTTCGAACTTGACGTCAAGCCTCGGGGATCCTGCGTCACGCCCGGTGCAAGCAGAGACAGGTCGGTATAGCGTCGTCCCGGAAGCGGTAAATCGCCAATCGCACGCTCGTCCAAGAGCGCGGATACCGCGCTCGGTTGGGTCTCGACCAGTGGCGGCGCGTCGGAAACCGTAAGCGACTCTTTCGCACCCGCCACCGCTAACTTGAAGGACAGTTCCGTCGCCGCGCCCACCTCGACCCGAACGATCGGCGAGTTCTGCGGCAGCATGTGTTCCGCTTCTGCGCGGGCCGAGTATTCCCCCGGCAGCAGCAGATCGAGCTTGAAGCGCCCTTCAGCATTGGTCGCACCGTGATAGCGGATGCCCGTATCCACTCGAATGGCTACAATGTCCGCCGCGACAATGGCAGCCCCCTGCGCGTCCAGGACAGTCCCGCGCAGCGCTCCCGTAGAGGCGTCCTGCGCCCACAGTACGCCTCCGGCGCAGATCAGGGTGAGCAAATAAGGAATAACGAAGAGAGATCGAGTCTGCCGCCTGCCACCAAACATGGGAATCCTCCAGCGTCCTAGACTTCGGAACGGGAGGAAATTTGGGGAGACGTTTACAGTTCTAGCAGGTCATCCGCCGGGAAGATGTGACGTGCGATACACCGCTTGTGGTCGGTTTCTGTCATCGTTGATGAAACTGCTACTGAGCACGATGCACAGTGATCGAGGCGTGGCTCGGAGTAAGAATGAGACCTTAGTTTTTGGCGTAAAGGCTGGAAGGAGGGCCGGGTCCATTCCGCGTACCTCCGGAAAGTTTCGCCGCCCTCCAGGCGCTGAACAATTGTGGAAACGACTAGCTTTTCAGTTCGACGGTGACGGGCTCAGCGAGTTTAAAAGTGAGCGGAGTCTCGGCGGGAAGTCTGATGTCTTTCTTCCCGGTGAAGAAGGCCACTGCTGTCCCCGCTCCAGCTCCGATCGGCCCGCCGATCAGAGCCCCCTTACCGCCGGCAGCGAGGGCGCCGATCAGAAGTCCTCCGCCGGCTCCTCCACCAATCCAGGCGAAGTTCCGCTTCTTGTGGTTCCCCCCAATCCTGTGGGAAGAAGCGGTGCGAATCTCATACTGCTTACCGTCGAGTTCGATGTTTTGCAGCGCGAGCTGTAGCCGGGCCCGACCCATCAGTCGTCCCGACTCGTGTGCATCAACCACGACCCCTTTGACGTGGGCACCCTGAGGAATGACTACCTTCTCGGAGATCACGACCGGCTCTGCCACAGTCGCGTCAAAGCGATCCCCCGGTCTGCTCCGGTTGCTCGTCAGCGCTTGATCCAGAGTCACATGGATGGCCGTGCGTTCTGGCACTGTAACGGGATCCGGCCGGTGGTTCGACCGCGCGATGCCAGCCGTCGCCACCGCCATCGTCAACACCAAAACGCCACCTAGCAGGGCGTACTTCCGTTTGGTCAGATACATAAGCACCTCTCCAGCTCAGATTAGACGCCCAGCCCTCAGCAGGGGTTGCTCATGTAAGTTATTCAATACAAATGCGATACTTCTCGATTGCCACGGCAAGCGCCTTGTCCGACTGACGGGCACGAATTGTCTCGCGGCACCTACTATCGTGCCGGCGCCGGAGCAGGCGTTGCCTGAGGCGCGGGCTTGCTGAAATCCACCTTCGGAGTCTGCCGCGAACCTTCCGATGCCTGGAAATATGCCTCATTCGCCTTGTACCCGGCAAATCCCGCTATCAGGTTATTGGGAAACTTCAGCAGGTAGGTGTTGTAGTCCTGCAAGGCGTCGTTGTAACGCTTACGTTCGACTGCGATGCGGTTCTCTGTGCCCGCCAGTTCATCCTGCAAGCGCAAGAAATTCTCACTTGATTTGAGCTCTGGATAGTTTTCCGTGATCGCTAGCAGTCGCCCGAGTGCGCCATCGAGTCGCTGGTTGGCAGCAATCTTGTCGGCAGGCGTCTGCGCTGAAAGCAAGGTCGAGCGGGCGTTGGCGATCTCTCCGAACACGGTTTGTTCCTGCTTTGTGATTCCTTTCACCGTTTCCACCAGGTTAGGAATCAGATCGGCGCGGCGCTGCAATACGATATCCACCTGCGACCACGCCGCTTTCACCGCCTGGTCCTTGGTGACCAGCGTGTTACGCACGCTGACATACTGCATAAAGATGAATCCAACGATCAGCGCCAGCACGATGAGTACGATGATGCCTTTGCTCATATCTCTCTCCTGAACTTCGGAATCGAATCTCCAACCCAGCGCCTGAAGGCGCGATCATAACGCAACGCTTGCGGCATGTCTGAAAGACGTGCCCTGATACAAATCGTGGCCCAAACTGCATTACCTCGGGCGGACGCTAGGCGGCGGAATCCAGCATTTTATCCACCGCCGAGGTGACTTGCTCAATTTCCTTTAGATACCGGGCAAACAAATCGTTGACATCCGCCGCCTTCGGATCGCTCTTGTGCTCGCGAATATCAAGCAACTCCAGAAATGCCGACGAATCGAACTGAACTTTTGCGGCCAGCTTCTGCACTGCTTCCCTCTTCGAGGTCGTTGCCGGTTCCCCCAATTCAAGCAGCGCGTGCCGGAACAAAGTCGCAAACGCCGGCAGTGAACGCAGCATCAGTTCCCACATTCTGGCGGCATCTCCCGCCGCTGCAAGCAGTCCCTGGCGCAGAAGGATCACTTTCTCGCGCAGTTCATATTCGAGTTGCACGCGATGGAATCGCGTCGGGATCACCAGCGTGCCCAGCACGTCCTCTCCCCACAGGACGCGATAGCTTTGCTGCATATCCAGCAATTCGATCGAAAAGACGTCCGCCGATCGCCGAAGTTCCTCCATCCCCATGATCAGGGGAGTGCGATTTTTCTGTGTCGTCCACGACGCAATCGCGGGTGTCAGTTTGCCTAACTGCCCGAACGAAGTATCGCTTAACACGCATAACAGATTCGTATCGGAAGAGTCGGGAACATAGTCTCCCGCCGCCGCCGAGCCATAGAGAATCACGGACGCCAGGTTCGTCCCGGCCGCATCGCGCAGCCGGCTTATGAACTCGTTGATGTTTTTCTCGGCAACCATTTTCATCTCGCTCCTCGAGGTTACCAGCTGCCACCCGCGCCGCCACCACCAGTGCTGCCGCCGCCGAAACCGCCGAAGCCTCCGCCACCGCCGCCAAATCCACCGCCACCCCAGCTACTGCCGCCGGAACCTCCGCCCCGGCCACTCATGCTGCTAAACAACATGCTCCACAGCAGGCCCGATAGAAAACCCGAGCCTCCACCTCGACCACTCCCGCCTGCTTTTGACAACGCCCACACCACGAGGACAGCGATCACGATCAAAGCGATCACCATCACGATACCAGCGCCAGCGGGCGGCGCCGCGACCGGCTCAGGCTGCGCAGGAGCCTGCGCGCCTTCCAGCGTCACCCCGGCATCCTGGGCGATGACATTGGCCACCCGCAAAGTCATCAGCGACACAGCGCCGGCATAGTCGCCACTGCGCAGGAGGGGGATCGCTTCGCGTCCGAAGCCGCCCACTTTACCGTCGGGAAGAATCGGCTCCAGACCATATCCGACGGCGGTCCAATACTTTCGATCTTGCACCGCCAACAGGATGAGTACGCCGCGGTCGGTTCCCTTCTTCCCGATACCCCACTTCTGATAGAGAGCGACTGCGTAACTCGTGATGTCCTGACCATCAGTCGACTTCACAGTCACGACAGCAATCTGCGCCTTGGCTTTCTCGTCCACTTGCCGGGCAACGTCGTTGAGACGGGCGGTCGTCGCCGCATCGAGAACGCCGGCAAAATCATTGACATAGTTGCTCGGATTCAACTGGGTAATGGGTTCGGCGGGCAGACAAACCACCATCGCCAGAACTGCCAGGCCAATCGCCGCAACTTTTTGACGCCATTTCACTGGAAGAAAAAGTGTACAGGATAAAAACGCTCGGATACCCCACCGCCACCACCTGCGGAGAGGCCTAGATTACTTATCGCTTTCCCCTGTGTTTTCCCGTGCTCCCCGTGGTTCAAGCCCTTGATCTCTCGTCCTTTACCGGAGCCATCTCTGCAATTTCCTGCGCCGCGGCCAGGACTTCCGGCACCACCGCATCAATGTCGGAGTCCGTCGTCAGGTGATTCACAATGCACGCCCGCAGACAGAACTTTCCTTCCAGCAACGCATTCGAGGGATAGACCCGGCCGCGTCGCACGATGCGTTTCATCAATGCCGTATTGAAGCGGCTGCGTTCCTCTTCGGAAGCATCTGGCCTAACGAGATGGCGAAAACAGACCGCACTCAACTCTCCGACGGCAACCAGTTCAAGTTCCGCGCATGCCCGCACGGACGCCACCAGTCGTTGCGCGTGCTCGAGATCTCGCTGGATCGCCGCGCGAAACGCGCACACCCCGTGATAACGCAAGGACAGCCACAATTTGAGCGCGCGACACCGACGCGACAGCTCAATTGACTCCTCAAAGAACGCGAAACCCTCAACCGGATCGTTGCTTAACTGCTTGGCGTAGTCGCCGGTGTAGGCGAACGTCTGACGCGCCATGGCGAGGTCGCGATAAAGCAGGCATCCGCAGTCGAGCGGCTGGTAGAGCCACTTGTGCGGATCGAGTGAGAGGGAGTCGGCCAACGCCAGCCCATCAAATTTCTCGGGGATTGCGATGGCCGCCAGCGCTCCGTATGCGCCGTCCACGTGCATCCATGCATCCTGAGCGTGAGCAATGTCGGCAATCTCGCGCAGCGGATCGATCGCTCCCGTGTTCACCGTCCCGGCCGAGGCAACGACCGCGACCGGAGTTATGCCCGCTTCCTTGTCCCGCCGGAGCACTTGCTCCAACTGAGACGGAATCATGCGATACGACGCGTCGCAGGGAATCAGACGCAGGTTCTCGCGCCCAATGCCGATCATCGCGACTGCTTTTGGCACTGCCATGTGCACCTGCTCAGAGGCGTAGATCGCACTCGGCGCCGCGCCCCGTAATCCGCGCTCGTTGGCGGGAGTCTTTGACTCGCGGGCCATCGTCAACCCCATCAGATTGGCCGCGGACCCGCCGCCCGTCAGCGTTCCGACAAGCCCCGGGCAGCCCACCGCCTCGGCCAACCACCGCACCACCGTTTTCTCAATCGTGACGCCCGCTGGCGACGACCGCCACGCTGTCATGTTCTGATTGAGGATCGACGCCATTAGATCACCCAGCGCTGCTACCGCTTCGCCCGGGCCCTGGACATATCCGAAGAAGCGTCCGTTTTGGGCGCGGGAGTGCGCGATGACGTTTTCCAAAGCCGCGAACGCGTCGGCGCCCATGCCTCGGTCCGGCAGTTCGGTTGAGAAAAGTCGTTCGACGTCGGCTCCGCTGGTTTTTGGGAAGATTGGGCACGAATCGAGATTGGAAAGAAAAGCAGAGGAAAGGTCGGTCACCCGATCAGACAGTCGGTGAAACTCCTCGGGGGATAGTTCAAGCGGTCTCATGACATCTGAAATTTAACCATAAGGCGGCGTTCCTCCCCGAAGGGATAGTGGTTTAACGGTTAGAGCCTGCTGTGTGTAGGAGCAAGCTGGCCAGGTATCCGACCGTGAACGTTACCGTGCTCCCCAGCGCAACCCACCACGTCCAGGCAACGTGCGAGCCAAGCCACAAATAAAGTTCAATCCCAAATCCACAGATCATGCCAATGATTGCGCCGTTTTGGTTGGCACGCTTTGTCAGTACACCGAGCAGAAATACTCCCAGCATTGCGCCATACGCAACCGATGCGATCTGGAGTCCGACTTCAACCACACGCCCGACGCGATGTAGGGCGATCACCGCCAGCGCGAACAGTACCAGCGCCCATGCCACCGTCGCCAGGCGCGAGAGCTTGAGGCGTCTCCTCTCGTCCAGTTCCGGACGGAAGCGAAGGTACAGATCCATCATCGAGCTCGACGAAAGTGAATTTAGTGCCGCGCTCAGGTTCGACATAGCCGCCGCAAGAACGGCCGCGATCAACAAGCCGGCGATTCCGCGTGGCATGTGCGTAACAATGAAGGTTGGATAAATGCGGTCGGCTTTGCCGAACGTTGAAGAAGGCACCCCGTAGTATGCGAACAACATCACTCCTACCAGGAGAAAGAGCGCCATGACGAAAAGAATCGCGAGACCGCTGGAAACCAGCGCCAGTGCCGATTGCCGCTGGCTGCGGGCGGCCAGCAATCTTTGCACAATCAACTGGTCCGTGCCATGACTAGCCAGGGTAAAAAACACTCCGCCGAGGATACCGGCCCACAGTGTGTAAGGCTTCGACAGATCCACGTAGGGGAAGCTCGCGATGAGAGATGTGTCGAAGACCTGGAACTTGTGAAAAGTATTAGCGACCTCGTGCGCGTAGCTCCATCCTCCCGGCACAAGATGCAGGATGGTGATCAGCCCGACCAGCGTTCCGCTGACATAAATAAAGGTCTGTACCACGTCGGTCCAGATGACCGCGGCTAGCCCTCCCTCGAATGTGTAGATCAATGTCAGCAGGGTAATAATTGCGATCGAGGTAATCTCGCCCGTGCCGAGCGCAATCGAGACCACAATGGACACGGCGTAAACGCGCACTCCTTCCGCCGCCGAGCGAGTCAACAGAAACAGCGCTGAGGTCACCGTGCGCAGGTGCGGTCCAAAGCGTCGCTCGATGAGCTGATAAGCGGTATAAAGGTCGCCGCGAAAATAGTGGGGGAGAAGAACAAAACTAATAATGATGCGTCCGACGATGTACCCCATCACAACTTGCAGGAACGTCAGGTTGGAATCGTAGGCGAGGCCCGGAATGCTGACGATGGTGAGGGTGCTGGTTTCTGCCGCGACGATCGAAAGTCCAATTGCCCACCATGGAATGTCGCGGTCGGCGAGGAAGTAATCGCGCATCGACCGCTGCCGCTTGCGAAAGCGCAGCCCGAACAGGGTGATCCCCGCCAGATAAACGGCAATAATAACGAGGTCGAGAGAACTTAGCCGCAAAGGCACCCTTCCGTAGAGACGCGGCGTGCCGCGTCTCCGGCTCGCAGCATTGTACAGGGCGATTGCAGAGGTCAGAGGTCAGATTCAGAGGTACGATCCGGCGCGTGTGGTAGAACTAGCGCGTGGCGTTCTACCTGGGCATCGACGGCGGCGGCACCAAGACGCGCTGCGCTCTGGGCGATGACACGAAGACTCTGGCGACCGCCATCGCCGGCGGCAGCAACGTGATCCGGGTCGGTGAGGCTCTGGCGCGCGAAGCGCTGCACGCTTCAGTGCTGGAAGCATGTACGGCCGCAAACGTTGCTCCCAGTCATATCCAGAGCATTTGCGTCGGCGCAGCGGGCGCGGCGCGGCCTGAGATCGCCGGCAAAATCCAAAGCATTCTCGCGGAACTGACGCCTGCAGCAATCGAAGTGGTCGGCGACATGGTGATCGCTCTGGAGGCGGCCTTCGGCGCCGGCCCCGGCGTCATCGCCATCGCCGGCACCGGCTCCATCGTCTACGGGCGGGATGCCACGGGACGCACCGCGCGTGCCGGTGGCTGGGGATTTGCCATTTCCGACGAAGGCTCTGGGCACTGGATAGGAAAACATGCGATCTCAGCGATCCTGCACGCACTCGACGCCGGACAGGACACTTCCCTCTCGGCCATGGTGCTCCAGACCTGGAACTTGCCCGGCCTCGACGCGCTGGTCGAGGCGGCCAACTCGCAGCCTCCGCCTGATTTTCCGCAGCTTTTCCGCGTGGTGCTGAAGGCTGCCGTGGAACGGGATTCCGTGGCTCAGGCGCTCCTGGCCGATGCCGGATCGCAGCTGGCTGGCCTAACGGCCACGGTCGTGTGCCGGCTTATGCCCACACCTCCCCATGCCCCAATAGCCATGACGGGGAGTGTCTTTCGTCAGTCCACAGAAGTGCGCCAGATTTTCTACAATTGTCTGCACGCCCAGTTCCCCGCTCTCGAAGTGCGCAGCGAACTGGTCGAGCCGGTAGACGGGGCGCTCGCGTTGGCGCGCCGGGCGGGCAAGGCGACAAAGGGCATTTAACCGCCGAGACGCAGAGAAATTCTTTTTCTAGTGTTTCTTCTGCCAAGGCGTCTCGGCGGTTAAACAAGGTCGTTCGAATGATTCGTCAAGACGACAACGCGGATGCGTCACCAGTTCGGGCGATTCCTGCTTCGCTCGAAGCCTTCACCCACAACTTCTCCTCCGAGGAACTGCTGCGCGCGGCCGCGAATCCTGCATTGACGGAAGACCTGGCACTGTCGCTGCTCCAGCGGGCGGACTTGCCGGTCGAAGTCTTCGAACGGCTTTCAAAGAACGCCACTGTGCTCAGGTTGCGGAAGGTCAAGCTTGCGTTGGCCAGCCATCCGCATGCGCCGCGACAGGTATCGGTGCCGCTGATTCGCCAGTTTTACACTTTCGACTTGATGAAGATCGCGCTCACGCCGAGCGTGCCCGCAGATGTGAAAGTCGCAGCCGACGATCTTCTGATTTCGCGTCTAAAGACGGTAACACTCGGCGAGCGCCTGGCGCTTGCCCGCCGGGGATCGAGTCGGCTTGCGGGTGCCATGCTGCTGGATGGCGACGCCCGCGTGATGCAGATCGCGCTCGAGAGCTCGCGGTTGACGGAGATCTTTGTGATCCAGGCAGTGCTGCGTCCGGAGGCGAAGGCGGCGCTGGTGCAGGCGGTGTCGCACCATCCGAAGTGGTCATATCGAAGGGAGGTTCGAATCGCACTGCTGCGAACAGAATATCTTTCCCTGGCACGAACACTTGAATTCAGCCACGGACTGCCTGCTCCTCTGCTGCGCGATCTGCTGCACAGCTCGCGCCTTCCCGCGCGGATCAAGGAACAGGTCCTGCGGGAGAATCAGGCCGGTTCTCCGCTCTGAACCTTCGTAGTATCCAGTCGACTAAAAAACCGCTAAGCTGCCCGTCTAAACGACTGCCCAGCGTCGTTGCGGAATCCCCTGACCGCAGCTATCGAAAGCCAAATGAAGACTGCCAGAACTACAACCTGCACCACTAAAAATGGCGGCTCCTGTCCCGTTGGAGCCATCGCATGCAAGGCCGGAACTTTCAGGAAGAGTTGGACGACCAGCACGAAAACATTGAGATACAGGGCCATCATCGCGCTAAGCACGTAAGTCCGACGCCATCCGCCAGCGAGGTGAAACGAATAGCGCGCCAAAAGTGCGACCGCCAGGACCACCAGCGAGATCATGCCGACCTTATGGGACGGCAAGAGGTGATCGAACGGAAAGAGGAACCCCGTCACACTGGTCAGCACCGTGGTTAGAAGAAAAAGCGCTGTCCATTTTTCGAGCCGTTTTCCGCCGAGCAGTCCGTACGCGACCACCAGGCCGGAGACGATTCCGATCAGGCTGATGGCCGTGTGCACGATGGTAAAGGTTTGGAGCGTCATGCCCAGAATCATGATCTTCCTCCCTCAGTAATGAGTTGAGATATTACGACGCAGCGGCGAAAATTTCCACAGGCGCAATGCCCGACCTACGTTGCCCGACCTCCAATGAAGAACTGGCGGGTTTTCGGGCACGGGCTTACAACTCGCGGAAGAACCCTCTGCTGGGACAGCATCGCGGGAGGGCACGGCTTCAGGCGTGCCGCAGTGGATGAATAAGACTCGGGCTTCAGCCCCTGGGCGCGCTCTTGGTAAAGCAGCGCTCTACCGCCGCGAAAGCATTCCGCCCCATACAGCGGATGTCAGGGCTAAAGCCAACGCCGATTTTTCGGTCCTACGGCACGACTGAAATCGTGCCCTCCTGCAGAGCCTTCAAACTACTTAAGTTTTGCGTACTCGGTGGTGGCTTGCTTCAGAATGGGAATATCCGGATCGCCATCTTTCCACTGGGTGAAGAAATCCTGATAGGCGGTTCGCGCTTTGGCGGTGTCGCCGGAGATAGCGAAGGCGCGGGCTAGGCCTAGCGTGGCCAGGCTTAGATAAGGGGTTGGGGTCAGCGCTGCTTTGTGATCGAGAATTTTCTGGAACTCGGCTGCGGCTTGCGGAGCTTGTTTCGTTTGTAGGTAGGCCAGGCCGCGCAAGTATGCAGGAATGCCTCCTTCGATGAAACCGAACTCATAGGCTTCAGCGGGGCGCAAGAGCTCGATGGCTTTATCGGCGTGCTTGCGCTGCAATTCCACACGAGCGCGAATTTGCGGAATGTCCGACCTCTGCGCGAATGTATCCAGAGGATAATTTTTTGCGAGACCAGCGGCAATACCCTCAGCTTTTGCCGAGTCTCCGCAGGTTGCGAATGCGAATCCGGCCAACACTGACGCTTCGCGATTGGAGCTGGCGTTGATAGTGAGAGCATCCTGGCGGGCGCGGTCGCAAAATCCGAATTCGGCCTGAACCTGTGCCAGCAAACCCAGGTCGACAGCGGCAACTTCATCGAGCTTCCGATTCTTCTCGATTTCCATTCCCTGCTCGATCAACTCTCGTGCCTGACGAAATTTTCCTTCGTTCATGGCATCCAGCGCCTTCAAACGCAGCAAGCGATATTCCTCGGGTTTGCCCTTTGTCCAGGCCAGCTCGCGCTCGGCTACATCGGACTTACGGGTTGCCAGCGCCAGCAAGTAGGCACACCAGTGAATGCTCTGGGCATCGGGAAACAACTTCAGACCCTGGTCGATGGTCTGCCAGGCTTCATCCATACGTCCCGAAGCACCATAGGCGTACGCCAGATTGACGTAGCCATTGGCGGTATTGGGATCGATGCGCAGGGTCTCGCGCGCTGCCTCCGCAGCCCTCTCGAAATCTCCAGTTTGCTCGTAACCGACCGAGAGATTATTGCTGGGAACGGAGTCGTTGGGATAGGTGCGGGCGTAGAGTTGGAGGGTCTCGATTTCTTTTTCCAGTTCGCCAGTGACGGTCTGATAGTAGTGTTCGGTGATGTACAGCTTTTCCCTTTGGCTGACACGGTCTCTCAGTTCGTACGACTTGCGCGTATTTTCTTTTGCCAGTTCCTGTTCTCCGGCATTGGCGTAGATCGTCCCCATGCGGGCGTGCACGTATGCGAAGTTGGGATCGAGTTCCACCGCGTGGCGGTAGAACGGTAGCGACTCCATTTCGTGGCCCTGGTCGAACTCCGCGTTGCCCATGGCAAACGCCTTGAGCGCATCCAGCGACGAGGTCGTCACCTGGTCAATGGGCACATCGAACTTCTGCACCGATGCCAGCGACTCACCAAGCTTGCCGCGCAAATTGGATGCCGCGCTTCCCAGTGCCACCAGCACCTGCTCTTTACTGGAGGCTTGCGTCTGCTCCTGTGCAAGCGAATCGCCGGTCTGACAATTGATTGCGTTTAGGGTCAGAACATATTGCGATCCCATGCTGGCAACCGATCCCGAAAGCGTAGCCTTGCTTCCGGCACGCATGCAAAGTTCGCGCGCCAGATCGGTGGTCAAACGCTCGTTGGGAGAGCGTCCCATGAAGCCGAGGGTTTCCTGAACGCGGGAATTTGGAACAACGCGCAGGAAGGGCGACTGCTCCAGATCGACTGCTAGCGCTTGCTTTAAAGTGCCATCAAACACCGGATCGCCTGTGGTGTTTGCGAAGTCGGCCAGGACGACTGTGTCTTTCTCGGTGAGCTTGGCCGGTTTCGCCGGACGGAAGTAGAGGGCTGCAACAACCAACGCAACGACGATTCCGAGCGCGACCGGAATTACGACCCGCCAAGGTCCTTTCTTGGTCATCGGTGGGAGGGGAAGAGGCGTACTGGGCGTTGGCGGCCACGAAGCATGTGGAACAGGACCGGAAGAAACCGGGGCCGACGGTTGTCCACCCGATGGCGGGCTCGATTCCTGCGCCACCGCTACTTTGCCGGAACTGGCGGCCACCGCGCGACCGGATTCCGTGTCCCGTTTCAGGCGTTGAAGATCGGCGCGCAGATCGGCAGCGTGCTGGTAGCGGAGGTTGCGGTCTTTCTCTAACGACTTGTTGATGATGTCTTCAAGCTGCGGTGGCAGATCGGGATTGAGCCGAATCGGTGAAGTTGGAGCGCCGTCGAGGATTGCCTTGAAGATGAGCGCGGAAGTGTCTCCTCGAAACGGCAACGTGCCCGTCGCCATTTCATACAACACTGCGCCGAAGGAAAACAGGTCGGTGCGGCCGTCGAGTTCCTTGCCCTTTGCCTGCTCCGGCGACATGTAAGCAACCGTGCCCATGGTCGATCCCGGACTGGTGAGGTGCTGTTCGCTTACTGCTGTCATCTGGGCGGTTACGCCCGCCAGTTCTGCGCTTCGGTTGGCGACCGGCGTGAGCTTGGCGAGTCCAAAGTCGAGAATTTTCGCGTGGCCGCGCCGAGTCACGAAAATGTTTGCGGGCTTGATATCGCGGTGGACAATTCCTTGTGCGTGGGCCGCGTCGAGCGCGTCCGCAATCTCAATGCTGAGCGCCAGAAACGCTTCCAACTCCATGGGATGGTTCCCGATGAGATGTTTGAGGGTTGCGCCGTCCAGAAATTCCATCACGATGAACGCTTTGCCGTCCTGCTCGCCAATGTCGTAAATCGTGCAGATATTGGGATGGTTCAGGGCTGAAGCGGCCTGCGCTTCGCGTTGAAAACGTCCCAATGCTTGGGGATCGCGGGCAACTTCGTCGGGCAGGAATTTCAGCGCCACGAAGCGGTGGAGGCGGGTGTCTTCAGCCTTGTAGACAACACCCATGCCACCGCCGCCGAGCTTGTCGGTTATCCGGTAATGGGAGATCGTCTGGCCGATCATCGATTAGGGAAGTTAGCTCATGCCGGCTGGGGGAGGCGGCTGAGACGATGAGTCTACCAAAAGAATGGAGAGCGGTAGGGATTGATTCTTTAGCAGGCCAGGAACAGCTCGAAGACTTTCCCTCAGTGAATCGAAATCTTCGGTGGTACTCTCCACTCTAAACGCAGCGACGTGGACTCCTACATTCATCCCGTCCTGATCGGACCCGGGTACCGCGACACCAGGGAATCGATCGTCAACAGCGTAATACCCTCAACAGTCGCCTGTGCCACTAAGATTCTGTCAAAAGGGTCCTTGTGAATTGGCGGCAAACTCTCGGTGGCAACGACATGATCGCTGATAATTGGGAGCTCGCCGTACCCATTGTCCAATAGACCGCGGCGCAGCAGCCTCGCATCTACCTTAAAATCTTCCCGGCCCAACCCACGCTTAATCGCCACCTCCCACAGACTGGCCGCACTGAAGAGGAGCTCGTTGTCCGGATTATCGATCAACCTTCGAGCCTGTTTTGAGAGCCGCTGGGGTTCACCGGCGGCCCAGAGGAGAAGATGTGTATCCAGCAGCAGTTTCATGCGCCACCGCCGAAGATGCGCTCAATCTCCTCCCTTCCCATCTGGTCAAAGTCGTCCGGCACAGAGATCTGCCCCGCCATGAAACCAAGCCTCCGTACTTGAGCACCGGTTGGAGCGGTGAGGGCAGTGACTTTTACGACTGGCTTCCCGGCTTTGGCAATAATGAACGCCTCGCCTCTGGTAGCCTCTTCGATGAGTTTCGAGAGCTGAGTTTTTGCCTCGTGGATGTTAACTGTTTTCATAGTTTCTGTAAACTTAGTTTAACTAGTTTAGTCTATCATGTAAAGTCCCGGAAGGCCAGCTGGCGCGGGATAAATCGCTCCTCCGCACCGATTCAAGATAAGGTCAAAATCGAGTTCTACGGTTTGGCCTCGCCCTGCATCAGGCCGACAATCTTTTCATACATCCGCGAGCGCACGGCATAACGTTCGTGTGCGCTGGTGATGTAGCGGATCTGCATTTCCACGCCCGCCCCCGTCGGCCGCAAATGGATCGCCGGAACCACTGACAGTGACTGCAATCGATTCTGGGTGGAGGTCTTCCATTCTTTCTCGGCGAGGGCCGTGCTGGCTTGGGTTTCTTCCCCCACCAATTTCTGGATCGATTCCACCAGCGGGTACGGATTCTGTCCGGACGGGATGAGCACTTGCAGTTCGTCCCACAGCCACTGTCCGGCGGTGGAGAAGTTGAAGAAGTGTCCTTCGATGGCGAAGCTGTTGACGAAAGCGACCTTGCGACCGGTGGGATGACCGGTGTCGGTCCAGTTGCCGGTTTCCATCAGAACGGTGCGCAGCAGACCAATCTCGACGACTTCGCCGACTACGCCATTGACCTCAACCCAGTCGCCGACTCGAATACCGTTGCGTCCCATCAGCACAAACCATCCGAAGAAAGCGACGATGAAATCCTTGAGCGCCACTGTGAGTCCCGCACCCGCCAAACCCAGCACCGTCGGCGTTTGATTGGGAGCGCCGAAAATCACGAAGGCGATCAGGAGAACTCCCACTGCCTGCAAGGCAAATCGCAAAACCGCGCGCAAGGTGCGCAGCCGGTTTTTCTCGGGGGCAGCGTCGGAATAGAGGCGATCGGCGAAGCGGCTGGCTACGTAGGTGAGAAAGATAATGAGCAAGATCCAAAGCACCGACTGCAAGACTCCGTGCAACGCCGCGCGTTGCTGGTCCGCGGTAAGTTCGATCCAGCTGTGGTAGATAGCGCCAAGCTCCTGCTGGTCCTGCAATTGTTTGCTGATACCGGAGAGCAATTTCTGATCATCGGAAAAATGCTTAAACGACTCGACGGCCGCCGCGGAGGCTTCTTTCGAGACCGCGCCGCGAGCGGCCTTTTCGCGGAGTCCAGTCGCCTCCTGTCGCGCCTGCTCTTTCTGCGGTTGTTCTGTACGTACATGACGATCGATAGCGTCATGCTGGACCACCAGACTCTGTCCTAAATCCTGTACCTGGCGTTGTGCTGCCTCCAGACTCGCTCGCTTGCTCTTCAGCCAAATCCAGGCTTGGATCTGTCCGGCAAGGTTCGCGGCCGCCAGTTGAACCGGTGGTCCCTGGGAAGGCGCCGCCGGGCTTTGGGCCAGGTGGTCTTCATTCGCCTCGTGCGCTTCTCGTTGCCGCTGGATCGCCCCCTCGCGATCGCCTCCCGCCTGGATCAGGTCCTGCTGGGCGGCGTCGAGTTCGCCTTCGTCAGGCGCTTGTTGCGCCTCGAGAAGAGCCATCTGGTCCTGCAAGGTGTCCAGTTCGGCGGGCTTCGCGGAAGCTATTTTCGCCTTGAGCCGGGCAATCTGTAATTTGTCTTCGCCGAGAGCCATCTGCGCGTCGCGGATCCGCGTGTTCAGCTCGTCGTACTTGGGATCCTCATTGCTGGCCATTTCCCTTGCCTCGCGCAACGCGTCGGCAAAAGCAAGATCGACTTCGTGGTCGGCGATTCGCGCAGCCTCCTGCGCGAGTCTCTGTTCCTCGGAGGTAACAGCCAGCGCAGCCAGTCCGCGGGCGGTCTTCAGCGGGGTCACATCCACCAGGTCGGCCTGGGCTGACGCTGTAGGCGAGCCCTTGGCAGAAGCGTGCCTTTCTTCCGTAGCAATGAAAGCCACGCCCGCGAGGATCACCAGCGCGAAAAGCAGCCCGACGATTGCCCATTGACTAAATTTCATGATGCGTTTGGAATCCCGATGCAAAGGTGAGATGCAATGTGAAGCCGCTCAGAGTTCGCAGCCTACCTTTTACAATCTGCCCTCTGATCAACGTGCCCATGACTGATTGCAGAACTCGGTCTTGAGGAGGACACGGCTTCACAGGTTGCGGAAAGGCGACTCTGTCTTCCAGCTTTTCGGGAGGGCACGGCTTCAGACGTGCCGCCTGATGCGCCAGAGACGTGGGCTTCAGCCCTTGAGGATTACTTTCCATGCTACAGAAAAAGTTTAACAGGCGATCAGCACGCGCGAATACCCGGTCGTACGCTCGATCCAGCGTGATAACTTGTGGAGTTCGATTTCGTCCAATGCACTGCCGCAACTGCGGCTCCGGAAACCTGCATGAGAAAACTTGCCCTAGCCTTAATACTCGTAGCGTTTGTTACAACTTCATTTGGAACTGACCAGAAGAAGGGATCCGACCTTCTGTTCAAGCTCGAAGCCGATTTTGCCAAAGCCGTAGCTGAGCATGGTCACGCGGCCTTTGTCTCCTATTTCGCCGAGGACGGTGTCGAACTCGACGATGGCGGTGGCATCACTTCGCGCGACGAAATCGCCAAGCAGCCTGCCTGGCCAGAGGGAACGTCGCTCGCATGGACGCCTGTAAAAGGCGACATGGCCGCTTCGGGTGATCTTGGCTATACCTATGGCAATTACGTTTTCAAGTCCAAGAACAAGGAAGGCAAAGTCGTCAGCAGCTACGGCAAGTACATGTCGATCTGGAAAAAGCAGAAAGACGGCTCGTGGAAGGTCGCGGTGGACATGGGGAACTCGAGCCCGGAGCCAAAGTAGTGGTTGGTGGCTAGTGGTTGGTGATTAGCTTCTGCGGCACTGCTGAACAGCTTGCTGAAAAGTCTGATTTTGGGTGGCGCAGCGGTTTACCGCTGCAAGAGCCACCCGGCTCTATCGGGCCGCGGCCTTCCCGGTATACAATCCTCGCGCTTATC
>Ga0137409_10001465_pt1 | contig 25571 bp, 19 predicted proteins | sample CZODoug1_16funga_FD_122059 | JGI IMG/M metagenome (GOLD analysis project Ga0137409, IMG submission 122059) | Vadose zone soil fungal communities from Angelo Coast Range Reserve, California, USA - CZODoug1_16fungal (Hybrid Assembly) | ecosystem: Environmental > Terrestrial > Soil > Vadose zone...
TCGCCGCGGCCTTGAAATCCGTATCCGGCCCGAAGATCCTGCTGGCGGACGGTGGGCAGCATTCCACCCGGACCGACGATGGGCTTCTCGTGCTGCCGCGACAGCCCATCATTCCCTATTTCACCTCCGCCGTCGGATTGCGGACCGGGGCTCCCGGCATCTGGCTGATCGGTTTCGCTGCCCCGGGATCCAACCTCGAAGAAGTGGTCACGAAGATCAAGGCGGAATTTCCGAAAGCCGTGCTTTTCCTGGAGGTGCCCGATAGCAATAAGCCGGAATTTGAAAAACGCGTGTCCCGATTGCGTGAGCGCCTGCTTCTGGCTCGGGGCGAGCCTCTTCCGATTCATGCGCTGACCACCGCCGGTGGTGAACACCTCATCGCCAACTTCGCGGTCAATCACCTAGCCATCTTTTTTAACGATCCCGAGCGCACGGAGGAACTCGAGAGCGTCAGTTGCCTCGCAATGACGACCGAGCGGGCCGTCGCGTTTACCCGTGCAGCGCCATTCCCGCGCTTCCTCGAGGGCGGAACCCATGTTGAAGATCTCCCCATTGCCGATATCATTGGCTTGGGTATGGCGGCGCAGATCAGGCTCTTACATGAATTCGGGGAGTGGCAGCTTTATGCCAAGATCAATCGCCTGTTGTCGGAAGACCTTGCGCGCGCGCGCGCCCGGACGCCACCCTCAGCACAAGTAGTAAGAGTAAGCCACTAGAGATTGGAGGAGTCGCCATGCCCGTTGTGAAGTTTAGCGAACTGGACAATCTCCTAGACTATTTTGATAAAGGCTACAAAACATCTCACGATGAGGCCTACAGGCGATTTTCCGAATCACACCTTGCGCCGCCGGACGATCTCCCCAGCGATCCTTTTTCAGAGGAATATGCCGCACGTTATCTGGATCTGTACAAAAAAATCTCCAGCCGAGCTGCATATTCATCCCAAAACGAGCGCAGTGAATTCAACGTTGACGAGCTTACGTTTCGGCCGTTTCCCTATTTCACCCGAAGCCTCAAGCTGGCTGCCCAGCATTACACGCTGATCGGCAAGCTGCTGGAGATCATGGAGCTCAAGGAAAGCTCCAGCGTGCTCGAGTTCGGTTTTGGGTGGGGCAATACCACGCTCGCGCTGGCGATGCTGGGACACGACGTAACCGCAGTCGACATTGAGCAGCGCTATTGTGAATTGGTTCGACGGCGAGCTGAGATGCTACACGTTGACAATATAACAATCATCAATTCGGATTATCTCTGGGTGGAAACAACAGATCAAAAATTCGATGCGGTTTTCTTCTTCGAGTCTTTTCATCACTGCTGGGAATTCAAGAGATTGCTTCGTGCGTTGCACCGCGTACTACGCCCCGGTGGAAAGATTTATTTTGGGGCAGAGCCCATCAATAAGGATTTTACGGTTCCTTGGGGTGTGCGCCTTGATGGAGAGTCGCTGTGGGTTGCCCGCAGAGCAGGGTGGATGGAGCTTGGCTTTCACAGTGATTTCTTTGAGGAATTGCTGCGGCGGACGGGTTGGTGGGGAAGGTGCGTTCATCCTCATTTCTGGGTAGCGACGGCCAGGGGCGATCCAATTGTGATATCAGCAACCGACCCGAGATTGATGTCCATGGCGGGCACCAAAGAAGGAGGCCTGTTGCAAATCAAGGCACCTGGCGACCCAGGAAGTCATCACTACGCCCTGTATGGGCCGTATCTTGATTTGCCGAAGGGGAACTATCGAGCTGAGCTGGAGATGGCAGTATCGGTACCTAACGCGGACGGTGTAACTATTGATGTTTGCTGCGGTCGTGGACAAGTGGTATTGAATTCGCGGCCGTGCACCGTCGAGGAGATTTCAGGTGGACTTATTCGTATTGAATTCTCCGTAACTCAGCGATTCGACGATCTGGAAATCCGGCTTCTCGTCCCGGGAGGGTTTTCGGGAACGGTTAAGCAGTTGTCATTGCTGATGTTGGATTAGGAGTTCAAGAGATTCGGTGACGCGGTCCCGATGGAAATTGCTTCACCGCTAATTAGATCCTGCGAAAGCTAAATAGTAATTTTCCGGCAAGGCGGCGCGAAAGCGAGAATGACATTGTTCGCGAGCCGGTGACAAAAAGTTAATTTCAATCTGTAACACTTGATTTTGGAATGAGTATGGTTGGTCACATTTTCGCGCCAATTGCAGTCGCGGAACTCTATGACAAGATCTCCATTCTCGAGATCAAGATGGAGCGGATCGAGGACGCTTCAAAGTTGAGCAATGTCGGTGCGGAACTCGAATTGCTCAACAAGATCGCGATGGAACTCGACTGCAGCAAGGACGAAAAAGTGATGCAGCTCAGGAACGAGTTGAAGGCCGTCAATGAGGCGATTTGGGATGCGGAGAACCTCGTCCGGAAAGTTGCCGGCGAAGAGGGGTTCGGAGAATCCTTTGCGTCAGTGGCGCGGCTGACGTACTCGAGCAATGATCGCCGTGCTGCGATCAAGCGCAGCCTCAACCTGCTGTCTGGCTCGCGCATTGTTGAAGAAAAGAGCCATTCCGACCGCCCCAGGGGGCCAGATCATCGGCGGCGTTAAGCAGGCCCGGGTCATGCCGAGTCCAGATCCAGCCCCAGTGGGGTGAACCGGCGGCGGGAGAATATAATGCCGGGTTTCGAGCTAATTGACCCAAGGAAAGATTGATGACTGGTTATCGCGTAATTCCGGCCTGCCGCGTCAGCGGCAGCCCCAATCTGCTGACTGTCCTGAACCTGGGGCGGCAGGTCCTGACCGGCGTATTTCCGCGCAGCGCCAGGGAAGAAGTCACTGCCGGCCCGCTGGAGCTCGTCTGGTGCCCCGACAGCGGCTTGCTGCAGCTCAAGCACTCCTATGAGGCGTCCGAGATGTACGGGGACAATTATGGGTACCGCTCCGGGCTCAACCAGTCCATGGTGAATCACCTGGGCGACAAGGTCGCTTACCTGGAGCGCCTGAATTCGCTCAAGCAGGGCGATGTCGTGGTGGACATCGGCAGCAACGATGCGACCACGTTGAAGGCTTACCGGAACTCAGGGATCCGGCGCATCGGCATCGACCCCACCGGCAAGAAGTTCGCCGAGTACTACCCTTCCGGGATTGCCCTTGTTCCTGATTTTTTCTCGGCTGGAGCCTACCGTTCCGTCGAGAAGCGGCCCGCCAGGATTGTGACGTCCATCGCCATGTTCTACGACCTGGAAGCCCCGGTCGAATTTGCACGGCAGATCGAATCGATACTGGCGGACGACGGCATCTGGCACTTCGAGCAAAGCTACATGCCGTCCATGCTGCGCATGAATTCCTACGACACGATCTGCCACGAGCATCTCGAGTATTACTCGCTGAGCGTCGTCAAGACCATACTCGATCAATCCGGGATGCGGCTGGTGGACGTCATGATGAACTCCGTCAATGGAGGCAGCTTTGCGGTGACCGCGGCCAAGGCTGCCAACAAGTCCATCAAGACCAATCACGCGGTGATCAACTGGCTGCTCGAGCAGGAAGATCGCATGGGGTTGCGCACGCCGCGGCCGTTCCGTGATTTCGAGGAAAGAGTGTTTCGCCACCGGGATGACCTGGTCCGGCTGGTGCGCTCGCTCACGGCGGACGGCAAGAAGATCCTGGGCTACGGTGCTTCCACCAAGGGAAACGTGCTGCTGCAATTCTGCGGGTTCACGCCGGAAGACATTCCCGCGATCGCCGAGGTCAACCAGGAGAAGTTCGGTTGCGTCACCCCCGGCACGCACATCCCGATCGTTTCGGAGGCCGACGCGAGAGCGATGAAGCCGGATTACTTTCTCGTGCTTCCCTGGCATTTCAAGGACGGCATCCTGCGGCGCGAAAAGGACTACCTCGCGAGCGGCGGAAAATTCATCTTTCCGTTTCCGGAAATCGAAATCGTCTGAAGAGAATAATGAAAAAAGCCATCATTACGGGAATAACGGGCCAGGACGGCGCATACCTGGCGAAATTGCTGCTGGGCAAGGATTACATCGTTTTCGGCACCTATCGCCGCACGAGCTCGGTCAATTACTGGCGCCTGGAGGAGTTGGGTCTTCATGAGCATCCCAACCTGCGCCTGGTGGAATACGATCTGACGGACTCGAGTGCCAGCATCCGCCTGTTCCAGACGACGGAGGTCACGGAGGCGTACAACCTGGCTGCGCAGAGCTTCGTCGGCGTCTCGTTCGACCAGCCGGTGACTACCCTGGGAATCAACGCGCTGGGCCCGCTGAATCTCCTGGAAGCAATCCGGATCGTCAACCCGAAGATCCGGTTCTACCAGGCATCCACATCCGAGATGTTCGGCAAGGTGCAGGCGACCCCGCAGGACGAGACGACGCCGTTCTATCCCCGGAGCCCGTACAGCGTTGCCAAGCTGTATGCCCACTGGATAACCGTGAATTACCGGGAGAGCCACGGCATCTTCGGCGCCAGTGGAATCCTGTTCAACCACGAATCGCCCATGCGCAGCCGCGAGTTCGTGACCCGCAAGATCACGGACAGCATGGCCAAGATCAAGCTGGGGAAACTGAGCGTGCTGGAACTGGGCAATCTGGACGCCAAGCGGGATTGGGGTTATGCCGAGGAATACGTGGAAGGCATGTGGAAGATGTTGCAGGTCGCGAAGGCGGATACCTACGTGCTGGCCACGAACCGTACCGAGACCGTCCGGAATTTCGTGGCGATTGCCGGGAAGGCGGCCGGATTCGACCTGGCATGGGAAGGCAAGGCTGAGCAGGAGGTTGGGATTGACCGGAAGTCAGGCAAGATCCTGGTCAGGATCAATCCCAAGTTCTACCGTCCGGCGGAAGTGGAGTTGTTGATCGGGAACCCGGCCAAGGCGAAGCGCGAACTGGGCTGGGAACCCAGAACCACCCTTGAACGGTTGTGCCAGATGATGGTGGAGGCCGATATCCGCCGCAACCAGGCCGGCTACTCTTTTTGAGTTTTCTCTATACGGCCGCTGCGAAAATAGCTACGCCAACCAGGGTTTTTTCACGCGAGGCGTTTCGCTGAGCGAGAAATCCGGCCGCTGGTAGCTGAGATTGGGATTGTAGTAAGGATCATGCTTCATGCGCTCGCTCCACTGCCTGCGCATGTACTCGATCTCGCTGTTGGCGCGCCGCCGCTCGCGGAAATCCTTATCCTGGCCGCGGGTGGCCGACTCGTGGTGGAACAGCTCGGCATGGGGCGTGAACACCACCCGGTAGCCCGCTTTTTGAAGGCGAAGGCAGTAATCCACGTCGTTGAAAGCCACGGCCAGCCCTTCATGCAGCCCGCCCAGTTGCTGGTAGAGGTGCTTCCAGGTGAGCAGGCACGCACCCGTCACGGCGGACAGCTCCTGAGCGACGACAGCTCGCTGGCAATAGCCCGGAGCGGTATAGCCGAGGCCGATGTGGAGATGGTCCGCGCATCCGCCGGGGCCTACCGTGACTCCGGCGTGCTGGATACGGGTATCCGGGTAATACAGCTTGGCGCCGACGGCGCCGACGCGTTCCTGAAGCAGGTGACCGACCATTTCTTCCAGCCAGTCGGGTGATATGACCCAGGTGTCGTTGTTGAGGAGACACAATATTTCACCCCGGGCCTCGCGCGCCGCAATGTTATTGATAGTCGAGTAGTTGAATGGCCGGTCGTGCCGTAACACGCGCGTATCGGGATATCCGGCGAGCTTTACAAGATAGGCCTGCGCCATCGGTTCGGTCGTCTGGTTGTCGAAAATCAGAACTTCGAACCGGGGATAGTTGGTCCTTCCCCGCAGGCTTTCGATGCACTCGCGCAGAAGGCCCGCCTGGTCCCGGGTCGGCACGATGACGCTGACCAGCGGCGGCGTTTCAGGCAAGTGGTAGCGCACGCGCCGGCACGTCGTTGACACCGGAGTTACATTCGCCGCAACGCCCTTGCGCGCCAGGTGCATCTGCAATGCCCCGACACACCACTGCGGGTCTTCCCAGGCGCCGTCCGCGCGTCCCACGGCCTCGCGGTGGAACAGAACAGCGGGCACATGGGCCACCTTGTCCCCTGCGGCTGCAATTACCCGCAGCAACAGATCGTAGCTCCCATGCCGGCAGCAATCCAGGCTGACGCCGCCCGCCGCGGATACGTCCGTGCCCCGGAACACGGCCGCCGCGCCGATGTAGTTTGTGGAATACAGATGCGTGAGCGACCAGTCCGGCTTCAGTCGTGGCTGAGCCCGGTTGCCCTCCGAATCGAGCGTATCGTCATCCGAGTAGAAGATCGCCGTGTCGGACTTCGACTGGATTTCGCACGCGTACCAATACAAGGCATGTGCGGGCAGCGTATCACCCGCGCGCAGGAGCATCACCCATTCGTTCGGCTTGTCCGCGGCGAGGCCGGCGTTGAACTCTGCCAGCCACGCGGGCACTGATTGCCGCGCCACGACATGCGATCGCGAGTCCTCATATTGCAATGCGAACTCCACGCTCAAATCCGGCTGGAGCGCGCCATCGCTGTCCAGCACTGTGCACGTGAAATTGCGATAGAGCTGTCCGTGCAGGGACGTCAGCGTGGCCTGGACGGCTTCTTTTCCGCCGGCCCCCTCGACCAGCAGCAGGTGGAAATGCGGGTGCCGGGTGAAGGTCGCGATATGCGCCTGTATTTGAAGTATGTCGGCCCAACGAAGGGTGTCGAAACGCCGGATCCAGTCTGCATAATCCAGAACCGGGTACGGCGCCCGGAAGGCTGTGGCAGACCGATAGGCGCCGGGCAGATCAGACAGCGCCCGCCACAGAGAAAGGCCGGATTCATTCCGCTGTTGTTCCGAAATTCGGCGATAGGTCCGCAGCACGCGCACCGCCATGCGCACGTTTCTCTCCACCCATCCGACGTGCCGGATCCTGAGCTGAAGCGGTTTGGCCCCCGCGTCCTTTGGCGCCTGCCAATCCACCTTGGTGACGTCGTCAGGCAGCCGGACGACCTCACGAATCCTGCCATCCAGGAAGATGGGAAGGGGAATTGCTTCGGTATGCCCCGGCCGGGAACGCGTTTCCACCAGCAGGCTGGACGAATGCTGGCGGCCCTGGTGGTGAATCTGCGACTCGACCAGCACCCAACCCGACGGTTTTGCGCCAGTGGCTATGTTTAAACCAGACGACATGTTCCCCTGCGTCAACATGTGATGTGACAACCATCCATGGACTCATTTCTATATGGCGGGATTGCGCCCGCCATTGGGAGAGTCTCTATGGGTAAACATCGCTGGGCACGCAATTGTTCCCCCGGAAGGAAAACGCAGCCCCGCGACGTACACGCGGGATTGTAGCGACTGGAACCGCAATATGGGAGTCCTTTTTATGCGCACGCGGTTGCCAGTCTATTTTTTGGAAAACCGTGCGGAAACAAAGGTATTCCGAGATGAAACGGTATTAATGCCTTTTCACGTTGCAGGACTCATGGCCAATGGACATCGGCCAATCTTGAGCTCTGTCCCTCAGGCATCGGTTCTTGAATCTTACGTCTTGACTCTTGAGCCTTGTAACTTGAACTCTGTAACTTGGAACTTGCGACTGGCGCTTGCGCTGCCGGCGCCATTGCCACGCATCCGCGACGATGGTTTCAAGGGCGCTGCGCTCGGGGGTTCAGTACAGTAGCGCGCTGGGTGGGCCTCCTTGCGGCGCACTTTCAATCCCGTCACTTTCCTCACTGCTGAAATGACCTGCTTGACGAAAGCGCCGTTGCCAGTGCCAAGGTTGATGGCCGTGTTCATCGCCGGTTTTTCGAGTGCCCGTAACGCGAGGACGTGAGCGCTGCCGAGGTCCGACACGTGGATGTAATCGCGGATGGCCGTTCCGTCCGGGGTGGGGTATTCGGTGTCGAAGACCTCCAGGCAATAATCCTCCGGAGCCGCCGTCCTGCCGCCGCCGCTCGCTCAGGTGCAAGCCGACGAAGCCGGCGTCACCGGTTACGAGGATACGCTTACGGACGCGTATTGGCAGGGTTGCATTAAGTCTTCTAACCTTGATGATACTCACTATATCCACAACTCGTTGTCCGCCACAGCTAATTAGTGAATGTATTGAAAGGTTCGGGCGAATACGGCACTACTGGTGTCCTGCAATTGTTGGATTTAATTCTTGCTGTAATATCTGAAACGGGTTTATCAGCCGAATATCTGGTCATGAGTGGCAATACCCAAATCCAGAAATTCGGTTCGACCTTAGCGCCGAGGTAATATTGGAAACCCGGCGGGCCCTGCGTAACCTCCGGCTCCTTCTCCGTCGAGCAGGGTATTTTCGCGAGAAACTCTCCATAGTACGCGAACGCGTCGCGAAGCGTCTCGCCATTGCGGCCCCTAGATTTATATAGATCCGTGCCCTGATTTGCTGCGGCTTCTGCAAGCATTGTCAGTTGCAGAAGATGAACGAAGGCGTAGTTCAGTCCCTTTTTCTCCTCAACCATTCGATACCGGTCGTAAATTTCGCCTCGAGATGGAATACTCCCTGCCTGGTCTAGACCACTCGGAACGGGTTCGCTGCCGTTGTAAATCACTAAATCGAGCATGACCATGAAATTCGACTTATTTTCCGGAGAATTTAGCGCCCAGTCACGAAGGCGCCGATCGTCCAACGCGACCCCGATCGCATAAATTGCCGCATTGTGGGTCGAAAGATGATTGTTTGCACGTTGGCCGAAATAGTTGTTGTCCTCCCAACGCTTCCTTCCTTCCAAGATGGCGGAACCCATCCTGCGAAACCATTGCTTCGTAACATTCGCTTCTGAATCGTTCATCTCCCCAGAACAGCGGAGTAACTGAAATGCATGCACTGCGCCAATGGCAATTTGACCGACGTAAAGCCCCAAGCCGGCATAATCATTACGACCTTCCCGTGTCGGGGGGCGTTCCATCGACAATTGCCCCTCAATGACCGTTTCTCTTGCCCAGGCAAGCAATATCTCCTTCGACTTGTTTAGCGAGGCCTGTCGCAGATCTGCATCATTGCCAATCACTCCGTATAGCGCCAAGTCCACGGCGGCTACGAAATCCCGTCGTCCTGCTGTAAAAAAGCCCGTTGAACTATTCGAGATATACGGACGAGGGGCCTGCTTTATAAAGGCAGTAATCCGTCGTTGTAAACGGACCGCGTTTTCATTCCAGTCCGGGGTGATAAATCGCGATTGCGCCCGTTGAATCTGACTGGGATTTACAAAAATTCCTGTCTCACAATACTTCTCTTGACCCAAGCATGAAGCCGCATAAGCTAACAAATAAATGCAGCTCAGTGAAAAAAGATAGAACTTGCTGGACGCTCGCATAAGATATCCTCCAAATCATAAAGATCATTACTATGGCAAGTTCTTTACTGCGTGAACAAAGTAATTGTGGCTGTTGTCGTCGCCGCGAGTTTCCGTGACCGTGAGATGCGCACCTACTAACGCACGGGCCTGGTTGGGAGTGTAGTAGCGTATCGAGCGAAAATCATTATCGGGGGGGTCTACTTCCTGAACCGTCGTGCGAGTCTGCACTTGGAAAATCAACTGGCCTTGTGGTTTCAAAACTCGCGTAGCATCGTCGATATAGCTGCGAACCATATGCCGCGGCAGATGCTGAAAGACGATGTAGCTGTAGACGAGTTCGAAGAACATATCCGGGAACATGTCCAATCCCACCCCGTTTCCGATCAATAGCAAAGATTTTTCGGAAGAGTGAGTGGATCCGCATCCCAAGCTTGCCGAGTCATCTCCTTTGAAACGTCAATACCGAAAAATGATACCCCCGGTCTTTGCAGAGCGAGATAACGAGTAACCCTGCCTTTCCCGCACCCGATCTCAATCACTCTTCCCTGGTGGGGTAAGAGCTTGAGGGACTGACCGAATAGGGCATTAGCGGATGACTCGCCGGAACGAAAGAACTCCTGTTCATCCTTGATGTGCGCGATATGCCAGTTGACGTCGTCGTGTCGACCAATTGAATCCCAATATTCCTTCATTAGAAGATTGTTGTCTGTCATTTAGGGACCCACTATGGAAAGCTATATTTTTACCTGTCATGTGAGCCTGTTATGCAATCTAATCGACATCGGCATTCTTGGTTTGATTATTGCGCGAACGCCGAATCACATCGAAATCCGCAAGTGAACCTATCGAACAAAGATAAATCCCTCATTTTGTATCCAAGGATAGGTCGGTACAAATGGGCCATAGCTCTTGAAAAAATCCAGTCTATAGCCCAATTTTTGTAAATGATTGGTCAAATCATTAGTCGTAATCCCGAATTGCCAAAACTGATGCAAATTACGTCGTTTTCGGCGCGTTGCGGGATCCGTCTCATCAAGGGTTCTAAACCACTCATCGATCGTCTGCGAGTTCGTATGATAGACGTTCTTCTTGTACCACTCGACACCGCGCTCAATGAAACGGATCGTTTTTTCCGTTTGCGCCCACATCTGATTGTAGATGACCAATACACGCGCTTTTTTGCTCCATCTTGTAAGAAAGTCATCCCAGTTCGGCGCCACCTGATGCAAAAGAATGTCGTACATCAACAAGGCGTCAAGACTTGGAATGTTGCTAATAACGTCGGTATCACCGAGCAAGCCCGTCACAAATTGCAGTTGGGGAAATTTCTTGCCACGTTCTCTGGATAAGCTGGTCACAGTCTGGTCGACGACGAAGCCCAAGTCGATCGGAAAGGAATCCAGCAAGCCTATTGAATAGCCAGCATTTACGCCCCAGCAAGCTCCAAGGTCTGCAAAGCTTCTAACGTGATGCTTGCTCGCCGCTAGTATCGCCAGCTGCATTTTATTGGGATCGACCGGACGATCGAGTTCTGCCATTTATGAGCCTCCCCAATAAATCAAAGCGGCAATGTTTCGCTCAAACTTAAGAGCCGACGATCTAGCAAGTATGGCAACCGCATGATCTATCTGCTCGTTGGTACAAAATATTGTTGACGGTTATGGTAATGAAGTTATTCAACGGATAGCCTCTTGCGCGAATTCTGGAAATGTGAGCAACGCTACTATCCCTTCAATTGAGTAATCGAACGGTTTGATCCCTGGCGGAATCCTATCCTGAAAATTGGCAAGTGTTGGCAAGTTGCGATCTGCAACGATCGAAAGGTCGAGGCACAGCGTTCCCGCTTCACGAAATGCTGAAATAAAATCACTCAATGTGAACCCGTTTAGGCCGGCTGTATATTGCTTCATGTTTACGGCGCTCGTGATTGCTTTGATGTTTTCTTGACTGTCCCAGAGATGTTGCCATGGTTGACACTCGGGAATGTGGGCGCCCGCCGACGAGTAGTAGAGCGGGTTCGCGAACAATGCAATGCGCGATCCTTTCTTCATATGTCGACGCATTGACATCAGGGTCGTTGCAAGCCCAAAAATATGCTCAATTGTGTTATTTGAAACCACGTAGTCGAACGTCTCCTCTCCCTCTGCATAGTCTTCTATACGAGCTCGAACGAGCTTGAACAACTGGTCGTTACGGATGTTCGGCGTTTCCGTTATCGCTAATCTGAGCGGTGCATCATCTCGTTCTGCGGGATCGATTCCAAGAACATATGTCGCACCACGACTGAGAGCCCAATAAACCTCTGATCCCCAACCCGAGCCAACAACCAGAATTCTCTTTCCAGCCGGATTGCAATGTCTTCCGATATATTTCTGGATATGAGCGTCCCACTTGATTAAGTAGGCGCTTAATTCCCTGCACCGCTCGGCATCCATTTAGTGCTTCGATGACTGCTGTATGAGGCGGCTGAATAAACCAGACTCGTTCGGCATTTGATGGGGCCACCCAGGTGTTACGTTTCAACCAATGCCGGCTTTCTAGCGGGGCCCCGGGCTACAACTACTCGCTGGAATGCCGACAAAACCATCTCCGGCGAAATCTCGCTCAGACAGATCTGGTCTTGGCATTTCATAAGATTGGCCGCGTGGCTAATGTAGCAGGGGGAGCAAGGTACGCCGGCCCGCACAATTTCCACCGATCCCCCATTGATCACAGGAGCATTCTTGCTAGGCGCGGTCGGGCCAAACACCGCAACTACTGGAGTGCCGACCGCCGCTGCCACATGCATGAGTCCTGAATCGTTGGAAAGAAAAGCGGCTGCCTCCTTGATTGCATGGGCAACCTCCTCAAGCGGCGCATCCGGAAAAACAGCACAGCGCGCACGCGCTTGATCCGGCAGCGAGGAAATGAGAGATTCGATTTCCGGTCGTTCCTCAGCGCCCCCAAAGAAGACCACCTGCCATTCACTTGCGATTTCCTCGACCACCATTTTCCACTTATCGATCGGCCAGCGCTTTCGCTGCATGTGCGCTGAGCCCGAAGCCCCGATATGAACCCCCACATAGCTCTTCGTTGGTGGAAGCATGGCAGAAGGACGGCTGACCGGCACGGCCGGCAGGGGAACAGGTCCCTCCCAGCCCAACATTCGCGCGAGATCGAGGGCATGCTCGGACTCGTGCCTAGTGACGTAGTCCACGCTGGGATGTACCACATGATGAGCAATTTTGCGCTCCATTAACGGAGTCGGTTTTCCCAGATTGGTAAATGGCGGATAGATGGCGATGTCAAACCTGCGCATCGCAATGAGCTGGTCGATCTCACTGCTGTCGACGGCGCCGGTCTTGGTATCCTTGCCGATGATCAAGACTTCGTCCACGAGTGGCGCCGCGATAGATGCTTCCGCCCGAAAACACAGCATCGTAAGATGCGCATTCGGCAGCAACTCGCGCAGGGCACTCAGCGCAGGCGTGGACATGACCAAATTGCCGACGCCCGAGGGTTTCACGATGAGGACGCGCCGGCCAGGTTGGTGGAGATAGTCTTTGCGCATCAACACGGGCTCAAACACGGGGATATTGCCATCCTTGCCAACCGGCACGTCAGGCGTGTAGCTCGTCGGAACGAATCCATCCTCATCCAGGAGCTTTAAGTCGTCGCCGCGATACTTCTGACTCCAGCGCTTGAAGAGAATATCGCGGTTGTACTGTATGTTGCGGTCGCGTCCCTCGGTCTTGCCCTCCAGATGGTAGACCGTGCTCGCGGGCTCATAGAAGCACCGCAAGCCCAGTTGTTCTTTCATGCGAAGGCAATAGTCGGTGTCCTCGCCACCATTGACATAGATCGGATCGAAGCCGCGCAGCTTGTAAAAATCCAATGCCCGCACAACGAACGCGGCTCCAGTTAGTGCATTGAGATGACGTGGCCGGTTAACTGCCGGATCATTACCGGGATACCCGGAGTAAACATGATAAGGAACCGGGGAGAAGGACGAAAAAACCGCGCCAGCGCACTGCACGGTACCATCCGGATACAGTAGCTTAGGTTGCACGACGCCAATTCCGGGGTCGCTGCGCAGGCGATCCAGCAGCGGATCGGCCCAGTTCGGTGTGACCATCGTGTCATTATTCAGGGCGATTACGAATTCGCCCACCGCATGAGCAGCACCAACGTTGTACCCCAGCGCGAAATTCAAATTCCTTGCGTTCGATATCATCCGGATGCACGGGAACTTGGCACAAAACTCCTCCAGCGCCACTTTGACGTCATTGCGGCTGCCGTTATCCACGAGAACTATCTCGTAGGGAACGTCTCCGGTGTTCTCCATGATCGAAAGAAGGCAGCTTTGAGTGAGTTGCAGCTTATTCAAATTAACGATAATGACGGAAAGCATCCCATTGACACGCGGTCGCGCCGCAGCCTCATCCCAATCTATCGCGTGCTTGTTGATCACCACGAACTGGTAAACCAGAGATTCGTTGTTGGTAATACGATCAGGCGCTGGCCTGTCGTCATACTCCACTCCGATGAACGGGATGAGTTGCACGTTCGCGTTCTTCACCAGGTTGAGTATGAAATCCCAATCCACCAATCGCCTGAGGCTCTCGTCAAAGCCGCCGCGGGCATCGTACAGTTTGCGGTGATGAACGAAGGCGTTCAGATCGATGAAATTTCCGATTTTGAGCGCCTCGAAGTCAAATTGCGCGTATCGATAACGAGTCTGCTGTTCGCCCCACGCTCGAATGGCGCTGTACGCCGCATCCAGCTTCTTGTCTTGAATTGATCGAACCATTACGCTGAGAAAGCATGAGCTCCAGGCATTGTCTGTATCCAGGTAAGCAATGAACTCGCCGCGCGCATGCGCCAGCCCGGTATTGCGAGCGGCCGACACGCCTTTGTGGTCCATACGGTGAAAGGCGATGCGGGGGTCCGCAAGATATCGCTTCACCACTTCTTCTGTGCCGTCGTCACTGCCGTCATCGACAACGTGCAGTTTCCAATTCTGATAATCCTGTTTTTGCACGCTCTCGATGGCGGTATGGATACGGCCTGCGCGATTGAAGGACGGCATGATGACGGAGACCAGCGGCAATTTCTTCGCCGCTTTACGTTGGCGACCAGGAGCGTTGGTCACCAGTTCCGAAATAAACTCCGCCACGGGCTCGTGCGGATATTCGGTCAACATTGTGTGCTGTGGTCTTGCGCCCCAATTGATTGGAGTTTGCAAACGCTGAGATGATCGGAGACTGTCGAGGTCATTTTTGGAAATGACCAAGGACTTGGTACCGAACGGCAAGTCGGATTGGACAAACTTGGCCGTCACGACGTGCTCTTTGCCGAGCCTCAGGTGAACACCCGGCAGCTTCACTGAAAATCCGTGATAGCCATCACCAATTCCGTTTTCAATCAGGTCTTTTCTGAAGTCGTCGGCGATCGCCAGGGTAATGGGCACACCATCCAACTCTATTGATACCACGACGCGCTGATCCAGTTGTGCCGGATTAAATGCCCATCCGGAGACGATTCCCTTGTTGATGGAATCCATCTGGCCCAGGAACCGCAGTTGCTGCCGACTGAAATGGCGTGGGGATCCTTCGAGCTCTATTCGATCGTCATCCGCCAGCGTTACTGTTATGACGTGTACATTTCCATTTAAAAATTCTCTCGGGATGGCCATTCGGAAACCGATACGACCATCGCCTGCCACTTCGGGCAAGTTAGGGCTATATTCGTTCGCCTGCACACGTCGAATAGGCTGACCGTCGATCGAAACCACAAGCGATATCTTGCGCTGGGGATTTTCAGCATCCCATGCCCAACCGCGCACTACCGCATCAGTAACTGCGTGGACGAATCCGGCAATATCGCTGCGAGCTTTGTGCGAGTAATACGAAATCATCTCGCCGAGTTGAATGCCCGCCGGATCCTGGGTGATCACCGAAATGTGATGCGTGGCCCCGTCCTTGAGGGACTCGGGGATACGCAGCGTGAAGCCGTACCTGCCGTCGCCCACGCTGGCCTGCTCCACGTCCTCGCGATACTCGATGGCCAGCGCGCCTGCCACGACAACTGAGCCGTCCATGAGCTCGACGAGTAGCCTGCGCTCAGGTGCTGCTTCATCGGCCACCCAGCCGATGATGGCCGCCTCGCCCAAGCGATCCACCCGGCCACGGATGCGCGGGGGCTCTTTGCAATAGGATATGGCCTCGCCGAGTTGAATTCCCTGGGCGATCACCGAAACGTGATGCGTGGCCCCGTCCTTGAGGGACTCGGGGATACGCAGCGTGAAGCCGTACCTGCCGTCGCCCACGCTGGCCTGCTCCACGTCCTCGCGATACTCGATGGCCAGCGCGCCTGCCACGACAACTGAGCCGTCCATGAGCTCGACGAGTAGCCTGCGCTCAGGCGCTGCTTCATCGGCCACCCAGCCGGTGATGGCTGCTTCGTCCACGTGGTCCACGTGGCCACGGATGCGGATTTTTTCTTTAAGCCTACCAAACAATTTGTAAATTAGTTCCATAGTCTCAACTCGGTTGAGTTGCCGGATCAATCAAAGAGCATTGTCTTCGATTCAATCAAACTGAGATCTGCGATTTGTTCACATCGACAAATAGTTTCCTTCGAGAAGCGATTTGTTGAGCTCCCGTTTCACTGCTCGCAAGCTGAGCCTCGCAATTTTTTGCACAACAGGTCTACTTCTGAATGGTTGGTGGCGTTTGCGCGCCTAGGTAGGTTAATCCTAAATGCCTCATTGCGCGGATGCCAAACTTCCGGAGGGTGTCGGCAAGCAGCGTCCGGTCCATCATGTCCCCGACGACTAGCGGTCCCCTATTGACCGCCCATTTATGCCTGACGCTGAGATTATTATAAGCGACCGGCTCGCAACCCGCCCGAGGAAGGATCCTGCACCAGTGGCCGCCGATGTAGACTGTGCCTCCTATAACCGAGAGTGTAAGGTCGGTAGGGTTGTTAAAATGAACAATGGAAAAAGTGGATCTTGGCGCTGATAGACCAAGAGATGAAAAGGAGCAGGGTTTACCGGAACGGATACTGAATTTTATACCGGCCCTACAAACGGTATCCACTACGATACAGACGTACTTGGCGGTAAACAGGCACTCCCTAAGCCAACTGGGATTTCCTTATTGCGTCCCAGGAGAAACAGAGGATATGGTTGTGAACGTCCAATTTCTATATCAGCAGATTGTCCAGAGGAAGCTCCGTGGTGGATAACCGACAGCGTGATAGCAAAGCCATTCTTGCATCGGCGCGTGTGGAAAGAAAACGACAGGAGACTCGACCTGCTTCGACGATCGAGGAGTTGCTTTCTCAAGACGACGAAGCGTTCATTATCTGCGCATACATTACTTTGCTCGGTCGGTTTCCCGAACCCGAAGGTCTCGCATTCCATCTGAATCGCCTGAGGCGCATCGGACGCAAATCGGCAATCTTGTACGATATTTCAAAAAGTCAGGAAGGTGTTCGGCTCCGGCGGACGCTCCGGGGATTGGATGTCTTAATAAAACGCGAGCGATGGGCGCGAATACCTGTTATTGGAGCCTTGTTCGTTAACTCTGGGTGTGAGAGTGGTTCAACGGCCCTAAAGGCTAGCCCAGTACTGGAAGGCCCGACAGGACATACCGGCGCAACAGCACGATCTCTCAACGAAGTGGGAATTAATAAGCCGCTGTTCCGCTTCGAGCTCGACAAGCCGGTCACGAAGCGTGGAGTGGCAGTCGATCCGGTTGCCGATCACCTGATGCTGGAAGGATGGGTACTGGCACGCGACGGGGTGGAACGAATAGTTTTTTCGGTCGACGACGTACCGGTTGGGTTTGCTTTCTATGGTACAGCGCGTTCCGACGTCGGCGCGGTTTATCCGGACTGGAAAGACTCGGCGCGAAGCGGCTTTGTTTTCTCCTGCCCCTCACGGACGCTGGCAAACGGAGAACGGGCCATAAAACTAACGACCTACTCAAAGGCGGGAGATACGCACGTTCACAACTTCCTCGTTAACGTGAAGAAAGAGAACGACCCCGAGGCGGTCTGTGCGATCCGGAGAAAAATAAAACCTGTCGAGCGTGCCTACCACGACTCGATCTTAAATCAGTTGGGGTGGAAGCCCAGATTTGAGATTATTGTCGTATCTACCGTCAGGATTGAGGACGGGATTTGGGAAATTACGCTCAATTCAATTCTTGAGCAGTCGTGGCCGTACTGGCGCACGCGGATCTTGGCTATCAATGCGAAAGAAGCCGAATTCGTTAGGAGCTTGATTCAGCGTTTGGGTGCGGATCGCGCTGGCGATTTCACCGTCATGGATCAACAAGACGTTAATTGGTCATCACCTTATTGCTTTGAGATAAAACCAGCTTTATTTGCATTTTTATATCCAGGTGACGAACTTGGCCGAGATGCCCTTGCCATTCTGGCAATTGCTAGTGGAACTGATGAATCGGCAAATTTCTTCTACGCTGATGAATTTCGTAATTCGCCTGGTTCGTCACAACCCGAGCCTTTCTTCAAGCCCGATTTTTCTCCGACGCTATTGTTGTCGTTTAACTACGTTGGGCGTCCATTGGTGTTGCGGTCACAACTGATAAGTGAAATGGGAGTAACGCCCCAATCTCTTCAAGCGGGCGGATTGTACGATCTTGTATTGCGAAGCTCGGAACAGGCGAATCGAATAAGCCACACTCCTGAACTACTAAGCCGGACTGATAAGGGCGTCTCAAATCAGGACGAGGCCAGCGCGGCCATTGTTGTGCGTGCCATGAATCGCCGAGGAATTCCGGCGGAAATAACTCCCGGTCGTGTGCCCGGAACCTTCCACGTACGGAGAACGGCGCCAGTAAGTGGGAAGGTTGCGATTATTATTCCAACTTGTGCAGCGAAGAAGCGCATCGAAACGTGTTTAGAAACGCTGCGGGCGGTAACCACATACAAGAATTATGAAATCATCTGCGCTGAGAATATTCCAACGTCAGATAAGAAGTCGCGCACTTTTGTGGAGCGCCACGCAGACAAGGTTCTACGAATGCCGAAAGAATTTAATTGGTCTCGTTTCAACAACCTTGCTGCTACGGCGGCAGATGGAGAGTATCTACTGTTCCTCAATGACGACGTTGAGATCATCGAGCCAAAATGGATCGACTACATGTTGGAGGAGGCGGCTCGCCCAGAGGTTGGTGTCGTTGGAGCCCGCCTACTGTATCCAAACCGCACAGTTCAGCATGCCGGAATGTTTCTGGCGACGAATAACATCGGACGACATGCCTTTCGTCATCTAGACGAAGCTGACCCAGGGTATTTTGCTTTGGCGCAGTCCAAAAGAGAGGTGATAGCTGTTACTGGCGCCTGTTTGATGGTTCGCAAGTCCTTGTTCAGAAAAATGGGTGGTTTCGATGAACATCACGATGTTGTCAACAATGATCTGGACTTTTGCTTGCGCGTACAGGAGGCGGGTTTCTCAACAATCTATACGCCACATGCGACGCTAATACATCACGAACTGGCAAGCCGCGAAAAATTGGATGACTCGTTCGAGGCTGTTCGGTTCTCCAAGCGTTGGGGTACGCGTTTTACCGAAGGAGATCCTTATTTCAACGTCAACCTGTCACGCCATTTCGACGACTACCGCATTGATAAGGAAGGGGTACGAATCACCCATGGCGGCCATCCGCAATTCGATCGCACTTCGATAAAAACCATCTTGGCGATCAAACTCGATCACATTGGCGATTTCATCACCGCGCTTCCAGCAATGCGCCGCTTGAAGAAAAGCTTCCCAGGTGCGCGGTTAGTCGTTCTGGCGGCGCCGGCATCCAGGGCGATTATTCCGGCGGAGCCGGCTATAGACGAATTTATTCCTTTTGAGTTTTTTCACACGCGTTCCGAGCTGGGGGAGAGAGAATTAACGGAAGACGAATTGCACGCCCTGGCCGAAAAGTTGGCACCATACCGGTTCGACATCGCCGTCGATTTCCGCAAGCATCTCTCAACACGACATATTCTCCGTCGCAGCGGGGCGAGTATTTTGGCTGGTTTTGATTGGAACGATCAGTTCCCATGGCTCGATATCGCTCTGCAGTGGGAAGGGGACCGGCCACTGCAATACAAGCGTAGCCATATTACTGACGATCTAATTAGTCTGGTTGCAACGATCGAAACTGCCTGTGAGGCTGACAGGAATTTGATGCACCCGCGACCTGTGCCGATGCGGCCGGACGAGTTGCCCATCTCGGTGCACCACCTGTTTGTAAAGCCGGTAGTTGCTATTCACCCGGGATCAGGAAATGTGATGAGGCAATGGCCAGCCGCTCATTTGCTGGCTCTCATCGATTTGTTGCTGGAGCGCCACGACATATCCGTCATGCTCGTAGGCGGAAAGGACGACATATCGGTAGCCACATGGCTAATAGATAATGCTGCTCGACCAGAACGGATTGCGTCGGCAGCGGGGATCGTGCCGCTACAGGATTTGCCGCGTCTGTTGGCGGCAACTAGGCTCTTTATCGGTAACAACAGCGGTCCCAAGCATATCGCGGCTGGAGCGGGCGTGCCGACGATTGGAATTCATTCCGGGGTAGTCGATGCAGCTGAATGGGCACCGCTTGGGGAACAGGCTGTGTCTGTAAGTCGGAAGATGACTTGCTCACCGTGCTATCTTGCTAAACCAGAGGATTGCCCTCGAGACCTCGCTTGCATCCGTTTGTTAGATCCAGCCCAAGTTTACCGCAATGCGTCAAAGTTCTTGGCCCGCTAATTGGTTTGTAGCGCAGCCGCTTAGTTTGGCCTTCCAAGAGAATGACCCTCATACGTTTTCCGATATTGCTACGCCGAACCACTAAATGCTTTGGCGAAACTGGAAGCTCAAGCCGGTGAGAGAAGTAATTCTAGGGATATTTAGCCGAGACTCTGCCGCGAAAGAATCAGGCGCGGGAACGACTCATCCAAAGAACTCTATCTGCAGAAGCTTCAAGCTACGTGACGGGTTTTCGCATTACCACAAGATCCTGAACATTCAAAGATCCTGCTTCAACATAGTCGACAATCTCGAAAAATTGTCCAAATACTCTTTCCGTGTATGCTCTCTTCTGAAATGTTCCTCGGTAGTAGCCTTTTGGTGCCACCCCGTCTAAATTCGTATCTAGTGCTTCGTCATTAATATCATCTCTTAATGCGTCGCCAATCTTTCCATTGAAATTGAAAAAAGCGGCAAATTCGCCGTGAACTGACGCGAGAAACAACCCCCCCGGAGCAATTATCCTTCGCATCTCCTCAAGCCACTTTAGCTGCACGTCTCTCGCCAAGTGGGTAAATACCGAATTTGATATAACTAAATCAAAAAGACCATCGGCGTATCTTGTCGGAGGCAGTGGCGGTATGACATCAAAGTATCCTCCGCGTATGTTTTTATTGCACCACGCGATTGACTCGTGGTCAATATCGCAACCGTAAATGGCGGGTATCGGCGTCCCCCGCAAAAACATTGTAGTCAATCGTCCGCAACCACATCCCCAGTCCAACATCCTGTTAATCAAAGCGGCACTAGTGTTGCGTTGAACTTGCTCATAATAATTTCGAAATGAGGTAAAGCAAGAAGCATTAAAGAAAGCGTTATTGGTATTATTTGCAACTCGCCATTTGAGAGTGCTAGGAAATTCCAACCTAGGCTTGAGGTGTTGAGAATACCAAGTGTCCAACTTGGCGATTTCCTTGTCTCCGCTACACCCGATTATTCGAATATCTAACAAAGAGTCGGGGTTCTTGTAAGGTACTGATAAATAGAACACCGCGCGACTCGCATGCGGTAGAAATGGAAATGCTTCGGCTAATTGATCAGACTTTTCAAGGGGAGATTTGTGAATGAGCTCACCGTCAATTAGTGCCTTAAAAGAATCCAGTTCCTGCTGTGGGGTTAGTATCCATCCCGATATAACGAGCCTATCGTTCTCAGAATCTATTAGATTGAAATACCCCCGCGCGTTTGGAATGGCCATTATTGAAATAATCTCTGAATCAGTGGCACCTGATTGTGCAGTCTAGTCAATCGTGCAATGGAAAGTCGGATATGAAGCGGGGGTCTACGGAGGGGTAATTTCTAGCCAGGCTAAACCAGAGTTAAGCTCCGAGATCCAACCGGCAGTGCCGAATTGGCATCCGAGCTGTAGATGGATTCAAGATAGCAGGGCGCTAGCAAATTGCAAGGAACTTCAATTTCTATTCCGAAATAGGCCAAGGTGGCCGCTGAATCTTCTCAAGGACCAGCTCGATTTCGTAACACCCACTAGCGTGCTGGTCGGGAGGGATCGAGTAATTGTAATGGACATCATTGTCCATCAAATGCCTTACGCGATAAGTATTCGGTGGAAGCGCTTTTTCGACCTCCATTAATAGAGACGACGGCGTATAGACCCGCAAGTGGTCGCCGTTCCAGCGCGATGGAGGCCGGTATCGTCGCTCATAAAGGAAAGCGTGGGGGACGGCAATAATAATATGTCCACCGATTTTTACTACCCGCCACCATTCCTGGATGGCATGCAGAGGGTCAGGAATATGTTCAAGGCAATGGCTCGTGTAAACGGCGTCCTGGCTTTCGGCAGGAAACGGCAAATTCTTTCCATCATATCCCGGGTAATCCAGGTCAACTCCAATTGCCCCATCCACAATGGGAAGAACGTCGCTAAGCGCTCCTTTGAAGCCGATATCCAGTACTTTTTGACCTGTAATGTATTTCTGCCAAAATCCAGAGCGCACTTTATCATCGTAGCTTTTTCTTGATTCTCCCCCTACCGTTCGCCCGTACTCCACAGGCACATGATCGAGCCAGATATCACGAATTTGCAATGCGAGCTCTCTCTTGTCGAGTCCAAGTCCCAGGCTCGCTGGTGACGTAGCGTTGAGCAGTTTCAGAGTCACTCTCGCAACACCCTTTACTGCATCTGCCTTGAGCAACGTGAAGTTAAGACGTTGCCATACCGGTTGCGTAATCTTCCACTCGGTGACTAAACGTGCACCCGCGCTGACGATTATTTCCTGAAGAGGTAAACGTTTATCAATAAACGCGTGGCAATCAAGCACGCAGGACGTTTCTGTGGATACTGGAATGGCAAGCTCGGCCAGTTTGCCGTCTGTCCATATACCCTCGGGTTCCGGTTGTGAAAATCCGGAAACAACAAATTTCAGAACGTTTTGTTGAGACATAGCTTTAAAACCGAAAACTCCATTGAGCTTAGGACGGAAAGGAGGTTACTAAAGACCGCTTGTTCCGCCCAGATTCTCCCGTAGCACTAACGCCACGTCCTTCCATAGCACCTTTTCAAGAGTTAGCGCCGCTAAACTATAGCTGACTCTCTCGTTTATACATCCGTCGGATTCACACGCCGTTCGGCAAAGGCGACGAGCTATTGGCGCCCGAGTTATCTCTTTCTAAAGTTGTCATCGTTTCGACTTGCTTCCGGTAACAAATCATCAACTCCGCAGCGAACCCGTCTTAGTGCAATAACTCTTTTCGTCATCGTCGATCGGATTCCAATATTTGACACTTTATGATGTCGACCAAGGCCGCAAATATTTTCTTGTTAGCCGGATATGGTCCGGCGCAAAGGACCACGAACAAAGTGCGCGCGACGGCGTTAAGACAGTTCCGACAACTTTCTCGAGAGCGCGCGCGCGCTATCCCGCCACGTTGGAGGCCCTACGGAATTCATCGTGGGGGCCTGGCGCTTTTGGATCAATTCCACCCAGGATGAAATCGTCGCCGCGAGGTCGGTACCCGTACGGTCGGAGAAGAAAGTCGCCTGATTTTCCGTTGTCTCTCGAAACACGGACAAATCTCTGCAAAGGACGGGTTTATGATATCGAGCGGCTTCCGCGATCGGCAGTCCAAAGCCTTCACCTTTCGATGCCATTAACAGCCCATCGGTAGATCTATAGAGATCGCAAAGCAGTTCGTCGTCGGCATCCTCGATCCACATTAACCGGCTGCCAGCTTCAGGATGGTTGCGCAGCTTTTGAATGAGTTCGTCGACTTTCCATCCAGCTTTTCCGACAATGACAAGATTGATATTTTGACCTTTCTTCCAAAGAGTATCGAAGGCAGAGAGAATCTGGTCATAGCCTTTACGCGGCTCGATTGTGCCTACCATCAGTATGGAAGGTCGTTTGCATAATCGATCCAGCAGCTCGGCCGAGCCCTTACCGGCCGAATTGTGAACTGACGAACCGGAGGAGATATCGCCACTTAAATGGAACCACGTTGCAGAGATGGATTCGCCGACAGTCTTTCCATAGGTGAGGGTCAGCCATTGTTTCAATTCATTTGCCACCGATCGAGATATGCATACCGCGCCATCGGCATAAATGGCCACCGTTCGCATCCAGTCCCGGTAGGCATTGACGGCGCTTGACGTAAACCACTCCGGGTGCAATACGGGTAACAAATCGTAAACTATAAAGAAAAATCTGACGCCGGATGCTTTCCATCGCGCGAGGGAGAACGGATAAAGCGGAAGCGTGCGCGCCGCGAGGTCCATCCCGATAAAAATATCCCCCGCCCGAACAACTACCTTGGCTGTATTTGCAACATCTGGTTCTTTCCCCCCCAACGCTGCGTAATACTGATCGGCATATCGGAATCCACGCCAGTGGGTCGCATACACCGGTCGCACGACGTATCCCGACGGCGGATTTGCGATCATTTGTCTCAGCAATTCCCTGACCACCCGCTGTATTCCGGTCCCCGCATCATTGCGTGAAATGACGGATACATCAGCAAGGATTTGTCGAGGGCCAACCGATGCGTCGCGCGCGGGCGTATTTCTCGACAGATTCGACAGTATGGCACGTGCTTTTTCAACCGTAACGAGGCGGGTAGCAAAGCGCGGACTGTGAAGCAACCATCGAATTCCGACTAGGATTACCTTGGTTACCGACATGCCATCGAGAAGTTAATGGGCGTTTGACTCGTAAAATGCGTAAGCCTCGTCAACGTGTTCGAATGACTGAAGCTTGCCATTGACGAGCACGGAAGCCGAATCGCAGTGGCTTTTTATGGCATTTGAATCGTGAGAGACCAGGATCAGCGCGCGGTCCCTGCGCTTCTCGAATAGCTCGACACGGCATTTCTCGTGGAAACGGCTATCGCCCACGGCGATGACCTCGTCTATCAGGAAACAGTCGAACTCGATAGCCATCGAGAGCGCGAATGCCAAGCGGGCACGCATTCCACCTGAGTAATGCTCGACCGGCTCGCGCAGGTAAATCCCCAGCTCAGTGAATTCTTCGACGAAAGGGACCACCTTCTTGTAGTCAACATTGTAAACGCGGCAAATGAAGCGCAAATTGTCAAAGCCGGTGAGAAAGGCTTGAAACGCGCCGCTGAATGCCAGCGGCCATGACACGCTGATTCCGCGATGAACTCGGCCGGAAGTCGGCGGCTCGGCTCCACTGATCATGCGTATGAGAGTCGATTTTCCCGAGCCGTTGCGGCCCAGAATACCAATGCGCTGGCCCATTGCCACTTGCATATTGATCTTGTCGAGTACCACGCGCGGGCCTCGGCGCGTAGGATAGGTCTTAACGACGTTTTCGAGCTGAATCATGAAAGCATTTCGACCCGACGCCCTGCGTCTCTGACCAGCAGAAAACCAATCAAAGTCATGACCAAGTTGATTGTGCAGACATATTCGATGCTGTAGTGCGTGCGCACGATAGATCCGAAGCAACCGTCACGGAGCATTTCCACGCCGTGCACCATAGGCAATAGAAGTATGAAGTCCTGAATTCTCTTGGGAAACCAGTCCACCATGAAGGCCGCACCGGAAAGAGGAAACATCAAATACGCGGCCGGCGTCCAGAGTATTTCGACTATGTGACTGTAGACCGTCAGCGACCCGATAATAATCGCCAGCGCGGTTCCAAACCAGGCGAGCATCAACCAGCCCCCCAAAACCAGCAGCATATCCGCTGGAAATTCCATCAGTCCAAGCGAAATCCACACTGTAGATAAAACCAGGAATGAAATGGAAGCGCCACATATTTCCAACAGTATTCTTGAGGCAAAAAGATCCAGTACTTTCACGTTGCGGTGATACAACAGCCCGAGATTGGGCAGGATCGCCATGCTGGCGCGGTTGGCGCAGTTGCGCCACAGCAATACCGATGAGTACCCGGTAACGCCAAAGGCAACAATTGGCAAATTTGACGCATGATTGAATCTCATGCCATACCAAAGCGCCGTAACGCCCAGCGTGAATATCATCGGCTCGAGAAATATCCACAGGGAGCCGATATTGTCGCGCCCA
>Ga0137409_10001466_pt1 | contig 25565 bp, 18 predicted proteins | sample CZODoug1_16funga_FD_122059 | JGI IMG/M metagenome (GOLD analysis project Ga0137409, IMG submission 122059) | Vadose zone soil fungal communities from Angelo Coast Range Reserve, California, USA - CZODoug1_16fungal (Hybrid Assembly) | ecosystem: Environmental > Terrestrial > Soil > Vadose zone...
GAAGTGATACCGATGGCGCCCACGCATCAAGGTCAAACTGGCGGCCAGGTTGTATTGCGTGTCCCGATCTTGAATAAAACTCTGCCCCTGCGAGCACATGATGCTGTCGGCAAAATTGGCGACACAAGGTGTCGGCGGAGTTCGCATGATCGCCGGGACAGTCGTATTGTAATTGGCGGGCCATGCGATCGAAGTAAGATCAAACCCTGCGTTTTTGGGAGACCGATTGTATTTGAATCGGCTGAGTCCGGCGTGGAAATCTAGCGTCGTAGTGGGATGCAGACTGTAGTTGTAGGCGACGGCCGCCGCATTGGTTGAATATTTTTCCGAGCAACGGTCGGCACAGAGCCCGTTTTGCAGCGGGTCAATAGGCAAATCCAGCACATTCCAGTAACTGAACCGGACCAAGAGCCTTTGCTGGTCGGTAAGATCCTGGTCAACTCGCGCAACTACCTGGTTCTGGTTGCCTCCCGTCCTGGCAACCGTATTGAAGTTATTGATTGTGCCCGACGGAGTCAGGACTCCAGGGCTATTTGCCTCCGGCCACAGATTGAGAAGCGCCTTAGACGTCGGGCTGATACGGCTGACAGGGATCGCATTTCCTTGGAATGCAATCGGCGTGGCGGAACTACCCGGGCACGCGCCCAGATTATTAACCGAACCGGCGCAGGGATCCATAATCGTAGTATTTATTGCTGAGAAGTCGCCGGTACGTTCCGGCGTGGTTGGAACCGTGGCCGTGAACGGTTCGCCAGTTCGCAGACGGAAGCCCTCCCAACTTGTGAACCAGAATGTCCGATTGCGTCTGTTGGAGTAAGGAAGCGGCAAAGGGCCGCCAACTTCAGCTCCAAACTGGTTTTGCACCCATGCCGGCCGAGGTTTTCCGGCCGCATTGAGGAAATAGTTGTTGGCGTTGAATACTCGATTCCTCAAATACTCATATACCTCACCATGCAGACGGCTCGTTCCTCCCTTCGTCGTGAGATTAATTACCCCACCGGCGAACCGGCCCCACTCCGCTCCCAGGTTACTGGTCTGTACCTTGAATTCCTGAATCGAATCCTGTGTCGGAATCAGCACTGGCAAGTTGATGTAGCCAATGTTCAGTGGTTGGCCGTCGAGATATTCTGCACTCTGATTTCCGAACGAGCCATTCACCTGGTAATTTCCCCAGCCAAATGGATTGACTCCGACCGGCGTACCCGTGGAACTGCCTTGGGGAATCACTGACGGCGCTAAAGCAATCAAGTTGAATACGTTACGCCCGTTGAGCGGCAATTCATTGGCTTTCCGCTGTTCAACCACAGTCCCTACGGTGGACGACTCTGTATCGATTGGAGATGCATCTCCCTCTACGGTCACGCTCTCGGAGGTGGATCCCACCATCATTTCAAAGTTCACTTGCAGCGCATCCTGCACGTGCAGAATGACGCCCGACTGGATCACCGCTTTGAAACCGAGTTTCTCCACCTCCATGCGATACCGTCCCGGCGGAAGGTCGGAAATGTAGTAAGTCCCAGTTTCGTTAGTGAGGCCTTGATAGTGGATCCTGGTACCGCTATTGATGACTGTAATCATCGCCCCTGAAATCACTGTTTTGTCCTGATCGGTGATTCGGCCCGTCAGCGAGGCGTCGGCGGACTGTGCTTCGAGCATGCCATGAAGCAGCACCGCCGACAACACTACGAGAAACGATTTACCCAAGGAGACACCTGTTCATTTGCAAACGCGGTTCGGCACGATCCCGACACTTCTCTTCAGAACGAAAGGCGAAACTACCACAGGCCAGACGAGCAGAGAACGGAAATCGCCAGTCCCGCCCCGATCATTCAGATACGACGAATATCGCAAATTTGTACCAGCCTCCGCTCACGTTTTTGTTGGTGGATCACGAAGAGCTTTTTGTCTGGAAAAGCATTTGCAATCTGATGTATGCTTCGCGGCACGCTTGCCAGAAGCTCAGTAGATGCATGGTGTGGTACTTCTATCCCGAGTTCCAAATTGTTGTTCAAAAGAGCTAGCCGTCTGAAAATGAGTTCTCCTCTGAATGGGCGCGCGCTGGCATTACCCGTAATATGGGGGACGGAGCGACCAGACTCCATTTCAACGCCCCAACCTGTTGAGGTTCGCCCACCCAGCGATGAGGAACTCATGGCTGGCCTCCAGGCTAAGGATCCCAAGGCTCTGGACCAGCTCTTCGGCAGGCACTCGAGGCTGGTGTTCGCAATTGCTCTTCGCATTCTGAATGACCGCAGCGAGGCTGAGGACGTCGTCCAGGAAGTCTTCTTTAGCCTCTATCAAAAAGCTATACTCTACGATCCTGCCAAAGGCTCGGCCAAAGGTTGGGTCGTGCAAGTTGCCTTCAGTCGTGCCCGGGACCGTAGAGCACATTTATTACGCCGTGGATTTTACTCTGGTACGGATGTCGAGACTTTGCACGATACTCTCGTAGGGCAGACCGATGTCGAGCACCAAGTCGGCGTAAAACTTGATTTCTCGCATCTACGGTCTGCTTTTGAAGAGTTGACAACCATACAGCGGCGTACGTTGGAGCTGTTTTACTTTGAAGGGTTGGATTTGAAAGAGATCAGCGAACGGCTTCGCGAGCCGTTCGGCAACGTGCGTCACCATTTCTATCGCGGATTGGAACGCTTACGCAAGAGTCCTGCGGTAAAGAGGCTTCGGGATAATCACAATGCATGAAAACCAACGTCTGAACGACCACCAGAAGTTTAAGGAACTGGCCGCTCTGGCGCAGGCGCGTAGTCTAACTGTCAGCGAACGAATCGAACTGAAGCGCCATCTCCAGTTGTGCGAAACATGCCGCCTAATTTCCGGCGAATACTCTCTCCTTAGTTCGCAAGGCATGGATTTTCTGGCGGCAGATTGCGAACACGTTTTGGAAGCCGAAGGCTGGGATCACCGACCGGCACAAAACGAACTGAGTTCGCGGATTCGAGAATTCGAGCATGGTGCGACAGCTCAGGCCGAGGTCGCCCTTCCCCATCCTGTCCGTTTTTTTTGGGCTAGGAACGCGGGCCTAAGATGGAGCGCGGCGGCGGCCGTTGCTTGCCTGCTGGTCGGGGTGGGTACGGGTGCGTACCAACTGGGCAGTCGCCGACAAGCGGTGCGCCTACAGATTTCAAACGCCGCTCTCGTATCTCCCGCGCCTACACTTCTTCAACAGCTCGCCTCAGAAAAGAAAACGGCCGACGACTTACTCGCCACGCAGACGTCGCAGATATCCCGTTTGCAGCGACAGATCTCCGGCGAGCAACGAGATCTTGCTGGATTGCGCGCCGCGCTACGTGAGGCCGAGGACCATTCCAGCCAACTCTCGGACGCCAACAGCAAAGGGGAAGCTCAATTTCGCCAGGTCTCTGACGAACGCGACAAACTGGCCGGCCAACTGCGTGATGCGGAAAAGGCTTACCTAAGCCTTCAACTGGAGTTCACCAGCCTCCGTGCGGAGCACGATCGTACCCTGCTGCATACAGCCTCGCTGGAATCGAAGATCGATGAACTTTCCGCCGCCTCTCGCGACCAGGACCGCAGGATCAAAGACAACGAACAGTATTTGGCTTCTGACCGTGATATTCGCGAACTTATGGGCGCGCGGAAGTTGTATATCGCCGACGTCTTCGACGTCGATAGTGGAAGCCATACCCGCAAGCCTTTCGGGCGTGTCTTTTATACACAGAACAAGTCACTGATCTTCTACGCCTTTGATCTGGATCGTGAACCCGGCGTCAAGAATGCCAGCGCCTTCCAGGTATGGGGACAGAGAGATGGCGAGTTGTCCGCGAAATCACACCCCATGAACCTGGGCATCCTCTACATGGACAGCGAATCAAATCGACGATGGGTTCTTCGGTGGGATGATCCTAAACAACTCGCTGAGATCGACGCTGTCTTCGTCACTATTGAGCCGAACGGCGGCAGCAAAAAGCCAACCGGGAAACCTTTTCTATATGCGCTGCTGAGAAAAGAAGCGAATCACCCCTAACCTGAGGGCTGAAGCTGTCCACTCTCGTCCGGTTTGTCTCTTGAATCCTTCTTTAACACTAACTTGGTACAACTCCTTTCATGTTCCCGTAACTATAGACAGCGATATCTCTTAAAACTTCGTCGGGATAGGTGTGGGATCCGACTAACACTTAAGAGTTAATCCAGAATCTGGAATATATCTCCCAAATTGTGAGGGTGAGACCATGTCGTCTCGAAGCCTGTCTGCCTCTGTTTTGTTTCTCACATTCGTCGTTGGCGTCGTCTTAACGTTGTCTCTCTGTGTTCAGGGACAGTCGACGTATGGATCCGTTTCCGGCGCTGTTACCGACCCTTCTGGCGCCGCCATTGTCGGCGCCCAGGTGACGCTCACCAACATGGGCACGTCGGAGAAGCACACCCAAACGACCAGCGACCAGGGTACGTACTCGTTCGTAAACGTAATCCCCGGGCAATACCGGATTGACGTGGAGAAAACGGGCTTCAAGCACTCTGCGCACCCGGATATCGCGGTCCAGGTGCAACTCGATACGCACGTCGAGACAACTCTGACAGTTGGCGCTGCCAGCGAGATCGTGGAGGTAACGTCCGAGACGAGCTTGTTGCAGACGGAGTCGTCGTCGTTGGGGCAGGTCGTGGAACAACGCAAAGCCAACGAACTGCCTCTGAACGGCCGCAACATATTCAACTTGATTACGATTTCTCCCGGAGCGGTTGCACAGGGTGGATCTGGCGGCTCGCCGGTGGGACAGAACCCGTTTAGTTGGGGCAACTACCAAATTGGAGGTTCGTTTGCGAATCAAGGCGCGGAGTACCTCGACGGGCAGCCTCTAAATATCGGCTACATCAACTTGCCGATCGTCATTCCTACCCAGGACTCTATTGGCGAGTACAAAGTGCAATATAACAATCAGGGCGCGGAATGGGGTAAGTTCTCCGGCGGTATTGTGAACCTGAGCACGAAGTCTGGCACCAACAGTTGGCACGGTTCCGCTTATGAATTTTTCCGTAATAAGGTGCTGAACGCCAATGAGTACTTCAACAAAAAGAACGAACTGGCAAACGGCCTGAAGAACGAGGCCCCACCGTGGTCGCAGAACCAGTACGGGTTCCAGGTCGGCGGGCCAGTGATCAAGGACAAAACTTTCTTCTACGTGAGTTGGGAACAGTACCGGCAACGGACGGGATCACCCTTCACCACGACCGTCCCGGCACCTGGGATGTTAACTGGGGATTTTTCTGCCGTGTGCACAGCGCCAACCGACCAGGGTGGTGCAGGGGGCACTTTCAACGGCGGTATTTGCAGCCAAGCGGCGGGTCAGCTCTATGACCCGTACACGGTGGACCAGGCGACTGGAATTCGCCAGCCCTACCTGAATAACCAGATTCCCACGACGGGCGGGGCAAACAACCTGGGCGAGTCCAGCCTGGCGGCAACCACGATATGGCAGAAGGTCTACCCAGCTGCCACGATACCGACCGCTGTAGTGAACAATTTCGTGAGTGCGGCCCCGGCCGGCGGTAACACCAACGAATTTGTCGCGCGTGGGGACCAAAACATCGGGGCTAATACGCGTCTGTTCGGAAGATTTGCCTATTACGGGTTGACTGATCTGGCGACCGATCCGTTGGGAACCGGTATGTGCCTCGATCGGTGCGCGGAACTTTACCACAGTAAGCTACTCGTATTGGATTTGAATCACACCTTTACTCCGACAACCATTCTCGACGTGAATCTAGGGGGAACACGGTTCGTCTATGCGCGGGCGCCCAAGCTTTCGGGCTATGATCTCACTCAACTGGGGTGGACAGCCGCCTACAACAGTCCCCCAAGCTCGATGCGCACACCACCTACGCCCGCTTTCCTGTACCCCAGTGATGTCGGAAAGTCACAAGGCAACAGTGCGATCGGGGATCACAACACGCAATACAATATCTCGCCTGCGCTTACCTTGATGAGAGGCAAACACACATTGCAGATAGGTGCCCAGTTCGAACTTGGATTGGACAATTACTTCCAAACCAATATCGCAAGCGGCGCGTTCGCCTTTCAAGGAAACTGGACATCAGTGAGTCCAACTGGGCTCCTTGGCTTTGGATTCGCGGATTTCCTGCTCGGATTAGCACAAAACCAAGGCTCGTTCGTAAATCAGACGGAAGGAGTTGCTCAGGTTCCTGCTCAAACCGCGGGCAGACAAGTCTACCGCGCTTTCTACGTGGACGACACTTATCGCCTGACCAATAAGCTCACCCTGAATCTGGGACTGCGCTACGAGTTGCAAGGAACGTGGTCGGAGCGTTTCAACCGGCTTAGCTTCTGGAACCCCAGTCTCGTCAATGCTACGGTCACGGGATGCAGTGGAACGGCAGGTTCCGTGTGCCCCGGCGACGCGTCCCTGGTTGGGTCGGGCGGCAACAATATTCCACTGGATAAGAAGGCGTTCTCGCCACGGATTGGGTTCGCCTACGCGCTGGACCAGAAGACCGTGATCCGCGGCGGCTACGGCATCTTCTATATTCCAAACTATGTCTCGTTTGGGCTCAACCCAGACAATGACATTGTAAGTCTGGCCACTACTGGCATCATTGCTACGACCGATGGATACATAACTCCTCACAGTACGCTGAACGGAACTGATTGCTCGTTTGCTAACGGAGGGACGCTCCCAAATGGCTTCGCTTGCAACGATAACTCAGGCCCATTCGGCGCACAGGGGATTCTGGCACCCCCCGGACGCGGCCCCTTTCCGCCTCAGACGCCCACCCTCTCGAGCTACGTAGCGGCAAACGGCTCTCCCACGTTGGCGCCCAACAAGGACCCCAAGTATGGGTACGTGGAGCAGTATAACTTCGACATCCAGCGCCAGCTGCCGGGCGGCTTCTTTGCCGATGTTGCTTTTGCGGGCTCACACGGCGTGCACCTACAGCAATACTCGACTCACATCAATCAGATTGGGGACTCGTTGGTTGCGACCGCCGGGGGTCAATACGACACTGCTATTGCGGGCCCCTGTGCTGGTGTTACCCCGCCATCTGCACAGATTGCGTGCGCGAACGGTTTTGTTACCATCGACCAACCAGTTACTAACCCCTTGGCCGGATCCCCAAACGCCAACTTGAATGGGCCCACGGTCCTTCAAGGACAGCTTAACCGCAGGTACCCGCAATATAACGACCTGAATTTAGCCGGGTTCGGCTGCTGTAGCAGCAGCTACAACTCTCTCCAGGCTACCGTGACGCGGCGGTTCGCGGGCGGCGGCACCCTGTTGGTGGCGTATACCAACGCGAAACTGCTGACCAATACCGATACCTTGACGAGTTGGCTGGAAGGCAATACTGGAGGCGTCGGACAGGTTCAAGACTGGAACAATTTAAGGAAAGAAAAGTCACTCTCCTCCCAGGATGTTTCGCAGCGTCTGGTGATCAGCTACGTCCTTGACCTGCCATTTGGTCATGGCAGAAGGTATGCGGCAGGTATGAGTGGGATCGCGGACAAGGCGGTTTCTGGTTGGGGAGTCAACGGCATCACCACTTTCCAAAAAGGTTTTCCGATGAAGATTCAGTGGGCTGGCACTTCGACCTCTTTGGAGGGCGCCAACCTGGGAGTCTCCAACATTCGTCCTGATGTTGTGGCCGGATGCGACAAGAACGCCGGTGGGGGCCACGTTGCGCAGTGGTTCAACACGTCCTGCTTTGCAGCCCCGCCGCAATGGGGCTTCGGCGACGAATCTCGTACGGATCCAGTACTCAGGACGCCCGGAATCAATAACTTTGATTTCGCAATATTCAAGCGCACGTCCGTTACTGAGCGAGTCGGTCTTGAGTTCCGTACCGAGTTCTTCAATCTGTTCAACCACCCGTATTTTGCCCCGCCAGGAAACGGCTTCAACGGTACCCCCACGGGCAACGGATTCGGTGCGATAACAGCGACTGTACAGAACGGCGTGGCTTCGCCGGAACGTCTAATCCAGTTTGCGTTGAAGTTGGTTTTCTAAGGTGTGCTACCAAGGCCGGACTGGGTATTCTCCCTAGTCCGGCTTTTTGATGCTCGGTGAACCCGGCAGACTCTGAGCGGTTGACGCGCTATTGGAAATATCAAAACCAATTCTCGCCTTTGCGCTCACCAGCCGACTGATTCGCCGTAGGTCGACGATTCTTTCATGGACAGCGCTCGTCGCTTCAAGTAGTACGCTGGACGCCATTCGACTTGCGTGACCACGCTCCAACCAGCGGCACGAAACTGACCACCGTGTTCGACGCCGCAACCTCTGCCAGTATCCTGTCTGGCAGCGTATTGAAGTCGCCCAGCGTTTCGACGGGAACGTTGAGTTGCTGGGCCAACGGCCTCAGACTGCCAAGAACCTCATAGATCAATCGCGTAAACTCCGCGTCGCTCCCCAGAGCCGTCTCCATATGCATGGTGGGTGCAGGCAGACCGACCTCCTGGAATATGCGGTAAAGAGCGGGTCCCATCTCGGGGTTAACTCCAGAGCGCAAAAAGGTCTTATGGATCGAAGAAAGAACTTTGGACCACAGTGCCAGCCGCGCGCCATCGGCAAGGAACGGAACCCATGAAGGTTCCTGGAAGGCCAGGACTCCACCAGGACGAACCAACTTGTACAAAGAGCGCAAGACAGAGGCAGGATCGGGAAGAAACATTAGGATGAAACGACCGACGGCCGCATCGAAGGGTTGGTCGCTGACGATTTCGCTCACATCAGTTTGGATGAAACTCACGTTGCGCAAGCCAGCCTCCGCCACGCGCGCGTTGGCACGTGCAATCGAACTCGCGTCGCGCTCGATGCCTACCACCTCGCCCGACGGCCCAACTATTCGAGCCAGTAGCAAAGCTACGTCTCCCACGCCCGAGCCGAGATCGAGAACTCGTTGGCCCGGACCAATGCCTGCTTCACGGAAGAGCCGCTCCGTGATCGGAGCAATGCGCGCAGCCTGCCGGATCAGACGGTCATGTTCCGCGTTCGTGTAGCCCAGCACATAGTTGGACCCCCTGGTCGCGATGTTCGTGGAGGTTGTTGCCATGCCATCTCCTTCTTGGATTAGATCCCTTGCTTGTGCACAATCGCCTCGATCTAAGTCGTTTCAGCTGGCGGTCTGCGCTAGATCGCCCACGACACGCTGCGGCCATGTCACCTGCTTCACTTCGCCGACCAGGAACAGCCAAGCGAGTACGCCCGACAGGCAGACTGCTGCGGTGATGACTAGCGCAACTTGGAAATGTCCAGTCCAATCTACGGTGAATCCGGTTAAGGCTGGGCCGACTATGCCTGCGAGATTTCCGATTCCGTTTTGCAAGCCGGTCCACCTTCCAACGGCTTGTGACCCAGCGAGCGTCTGTGAAAACGCCCAGAGACCCGAGTTACCTATCCCGCAACCCACGGCTGCAACGATGAGCCACCCTAGCGGAGAATGGGATCCCACCGAAGAGCAGCCCAGAAATCCGATTGCTGCCGTCGTCCATCCAAGAATCATTGCCGACTTGCGAACAACAGTGGTTGTTGCGCCACTTCTAATCCAGAAGTCAGTTAACCAGCCAGTCGCGAACGCCGAGATGGCGTCAACCGAGTAATACAGCGCAGCTATCTTCGCCATGCTTTGCATGGAAAGATGATGCTCGTGGACGAGATAAAACGGAATCCAGCTGATCGTGAAATATAACGGGTACGCGGTGCAGAAAGCGCCTGCGGCACTACCCCAAAATGACCTCTGTCGCAATATGTCAACGACTCGAGGAGCTACGGTCAGGGGGCGCGCCGCTTCTTCCCTTCGTGGCATCCATTTCATCCAGGCGGGCAGCCATACGAGACTGAGCAATCCAATTCCAATGAATACAGGCCGCCAGCCGTAGTTTGCCATTAGTAGTCCCGCGCCAAGGGTGCCCACAGCAGGCCCGCATTTCATCCCCGCAATGATGATGCCATTGGCAAACCCGCGCTGATGTTCCGGGCAATGGCGTACCAGAATCTTCGAGTATGCCGGAAACGCCACCGACTCACCGACGCCCAGCAACAGGCGCATCACCACCAGCATTGCGAATCCGTTGACTAGGCCAGTCGCGGCCGTCGCCACGGACCAGGCCAGGTACCCCGCCGCCAACACTCGATTGACATCAAATCGGTCAATGAACCAACCGCAGACGAACTGTAGTGCTGTGTAGGTCCAGAAGAAAGCGGAAAGCAGGATTCCCAGCCGTGACGCGGAAAGGCCCAGTTCGTCTTTCAGTAGCGGCGCGGCAATAGCAAGGTTTCCGCGATCGATGTAATTGATGAAAACGGAAAACGCCAGCAAGGCGAGCACGATCGGCAACATGGTTGATCGCTGGCTGTGAACCGCTTGCAACTTCGATGTGGTAAGGACTGTGCTGGCCATGGTCAAATCCGTGGATCTTTGTCTATCTTTTTGTTCGGAGCAGCCGCGTGGTTCACACCACCACGCGGCGGATTGCGATTACGGCCCCACGATGCTGGAGACCTTGCTGTTCACTCCGACTGCGGTGCAGAGCACTTTCCCGCCGCCGAGCGTCGTACAGCTGGGGCTCCCGACCGTGGTCTGCCCCAAACGCTGGAAGCCTGTCCATTGGGTGCCGGTGAATTCATTCACCCAGAGAGCGCTATCGATTACACCGAAGACACCGCACACGAGTTGATTCGTAGTGATGACAGCGCAACTTCCTTTCGGTCCGATCAGGCCTCCCTCGAAGCCCCAGCCCAACCAGTTTCCTGTTACCCAGATCTGCCCATTGAAACGATTGCCATTGAGACTGCTGTCCGTGCCTCGGGCGAAGCAGACTACCTGCCCGCTCTCCTCGATATTCGTGCAAGTAGGCTCGCCCGTAGCCCGGCCACCCAGGTTGAGGAATCCATCCCAGCCGGTCCCGTTGTACCGGTTCACCACGACGTTGCTCGAGGTGTCATTCATAGCGCACACCACGCGTCCCGCATCGTCGCTGCCGCAACCCGGACCCGAGGTCAAGGTTTCAGCTTGATTGTCAAAGGCGCTCCACGTAGTTCCGTTGAAGACGCTGGAGGTAAGTGCGCCGGTCACGCTGCGCGCCGCGCACAACACGCGCCCGCCGCCGAGAGTGGCGCAACTGGGGGCCGACGCCAACGAAGCCTTTAGTTTGACCTCGGCGCTCCAGGCGGTGCCGTTGAAGACGGTGGCAACCATGCCGCCATTCGAGGCGCGTGCCACACAAACTACATGGCCGTTACCGTCACTGGCACAACTCGGCGCGGAGCTGATTGCTCCCGCCAACTTGGTCCAGCCCGACCACGTCGAGCCATTGAACTGGTTCACCAGCAGGGCGTTGGTGAACCCGCTGGCGGCGCATACGGCTTGTCCGCCCGAGCTCGCAGTGCAGGACACATCCGAGTTCACCGTCGTCGATCCCAATGAAACAAACGAGCCCCACGTCGCCATAGCTGGGTACGCTTGCACCAGCAACAACAACCAAGTCAGAGAAACTGCAAAACGGATTTTCATGTTCGAATGCTCCTTAGTCGAAATCTCGAGTTTTGAGGAGAGGTCCCCTGGGTCTGCTCCTTGTTGGGGTTCGTCGGTTCATTCGTCAGATCACGAAGGGAATCCAGCGAGCGCGCACTTTGCGCATGTATTCCGCGTACTGTGGATCAGCACGCAGGAAGTTCTCCTCGACCAGGCTCTTGACCGGAATGAACCAGAACGCGCCAAGCCCCAGCAGCAATGCGTTCACTGGACTGAATGCCCGCAGCAGGAAAGCGATGTTCGTGAGAAGGCCGCCCGTATACACCGGATGGTGCATATAAGCGTAGGCGCCGGTGTCGACGATCTCACGCTGCGCGGGCACAAACCCGATGTTGCGGCCAAGGCTTACGCGCGCCCAGATGACGATCAGCACTCCCAGGAGCGCAATGGCGTCGGTGATCCAGTTCGCCGCCAGCGGTCGTCCCTGCTGCAGGAAAAACAGAACGAGAAGCTGCCAGTACGTAGCTACGAACGCCAGCAGCCAATACCAGGGATTGGGTGTGACTCGCTTCGGCGGTCGACGAATGACCATGGTCGCGACAAGAATCAGAACGTTCAGCGCCGACGCGATCAGCGGAAATCCGTGATGCCAGTGCTCATAGCGGTAATAGGCCAGGTATACCAGCGGCACGCAGGCGATGGCGGCTATCGTGCGATCCAGCCATGGCAATGAGAGCACGCGAATGAGGTTGAAGGAGAGATTGGGTGCCGTCGCCGGCACAAATGCTTGGTTGGTTGCCATGGAATCACCTCAGAGTAAAAATCGTTGAAATCACCAGTGCTGCTGCCGCAAGGTTTCGAGAAGTGGCGGCCCAGCAACTCCATCCAGTTATTTGCGTTTCGTAATCAAGGTGTCCGGAGCTAGGACTGCCGCTCCGGACACCGGTTGGAACTAATTGAGGTGGCAGACGATGGCGCCTGCTTCGTGTCCGTTCACGGCCTCGATGGACACAAACGCAAATTCGGTGCTTCCGATTACGGTGCCCTCTTGAGACCATAAGCGGATAAAGTTGACATTTGCCGAGTCAAAGCCGGTGCCGACGAAGCCGCTGAACGGTAATTCCACGGTGAAGGCCCCCGGAAATGGCGGCAGATTGCAAGCATTCTCCCCATAACTGGATGCAGTTGTGAACAGCAGCATTCCCATATTCGCCTCGCCGGTAAGGCCCAGATAGCGGATGCGTATACGATCGGCGGAGCTGAGGTTGACGCTCATCGGCGATCCGTAGCCGTAGTAGAGGTCGATTCTGGGGCTCGTTCCGTAGCCGGCGCTCAGAACCAGCGCGTGACCTAAGGTACTCTTCGTCTTAAACGCGTACGAGGCACTTTGATTGAACGGATTTTGGACGGGGCAGTCCGCAGGTGCGCACATCAGTAGACCAGCTTGCCGATTGCCTCCGATGATGTGAGCGGGGTTGCCATTCTGGGTGCTGCCGTGCGTGCCGAACTTGTAACCGGGAGATTGGTAGGCTCCCACAGTGAAATCGTCGATGACGATCTGAGCGCTGGCGAGTGAAGCCGCCAGTGCAACGAAGGCGAACAGCGATAAAGTGATTTGAGTACGCATGTTGTTTTCTCCCTGAGTTGTTTCGTTTCCGTTAAGGGGAAGATCTTTATGCGCTACAAGCGACTAGGGCGTGTCCGCCCAAACCGTGTTCTGCTTCTTACTAACAACTGCGGAAACGCGAGGGGAAATCGGGTCATCAATTTTCGGAAAGCGAAAAGAGGCCCGTGGAAGGCCTATTGGCGGGCGGTTTCTCCCTTCCGATGGGCATTGACTGGACCGGTGTGCGAGGCTATCTTTACGGACACGTCGTTTTTGTCCTAACTGCCTGTGTCTAAAGAACCTTCCCAACCGGTTAGCGAACTCCTCGTGCGCTGGAAACAGGGCGATCAAGAAGCACTGGAGAAGTTAGTTCCCTTGGTCTACAAGGAACTGCGCGACATTGCGCGACACCATCTACAGCGTGAGCGTCCAGGACACACTTTGCAGAGCGCGGCCCTCGTCCATGAGGCTTATTTGCGGCTCGTCGACCAGCGGCCTTTTGATACTGAGAATCGAGCGCATTTTTTAGCGGTTGCCTCGCGCCTGATGCGGCAGATCCTGGTCGACTACGCGCGCAGCCACGGCGCAGCCAAGCGCGGCGCGGACCGCATGGTTGAGCTCGACACCTCCATCGTGTTGCCGCAGGTGCGGAGCACAGACGTTGTTGCCCTAGACGACGCCCTCAATGACCTAGCCCGGCTGGACGAACAGCAGGGACGCATTGTCGAGTTGCGCTTTTTCGGAGGACTGGCGACCGAAGAGATCGCCGAAGTGCTGGGGATTTCCGCATCGACCGTAAAACGAGACTGGAATGTGGCGAAAGCGTGGCTGACCAGGCAGATGAAAAAAGGAAGCCGTGGAACAGCAGGAACAGTGGCCAAAGATTAAGGAGATTGTCGGAGCCGCCCTGGACCGCGATCCCCACGAACGCAGTGCGTTCCTGGATGAAGCCTGCGCGCACGATGGAGAGTTGCGAGCAGAAGTCGAATCGCTGCTCATCGCACACGCAGATGCCGGCGCTCTCTCGGAAAATACCCGAAACACTCGCAGGACTTGAGAAGGACGACGCTCTGAAATCTCTGCACGGTGATCCTCGCTTTGATGCGCTCGTCGCGAAGGTACAGAAGCTCGCCGTAACTGCGCAGAAAACCAACTAGGTTGCCAAGGATTCGCAATTACTGCCGAGTCAGGCTTCGAAGTTCTTCAATAGTGGGAGAGTTTTGAAAAGAAACCCGCAAGGGCGCCGCATGGATGGCGCCCTGGCTTTCCGATCCGCGTCAAAATCGAAACACAATTCCCGCGGATGGTTGGACTGTATGGGTAGTTGTGTTGGTGTTCAGGTCTCTGAACCCGAAGTCGGGCGCGCTGTACACCAAGCCACGATACTCCGCTCGTAGTGAGACGTGATTGAAGAGGGGATAGTCGGCTCCTCCTCCGTACGCAAACACGCCCACGGTTTGGCGTTGTGCACCGGGGACCGTCCCGAAAGCGTTGCCTGTCGGATCGAACACCAACGCTCCTCCTTCCGCGAGGACGAAGGGGTGGATCCTGAACTTCGCGGGCGCCGGCAGACTAAAGACTAGCCCTCCGGTAGCTTGATGGACGTTAGACTGGATTCTGGAAAGTCCGCCCGCCGCAAAGTACTCTTGGCTATTGCGACCGTATCCGTAGACGCCTTCCCCAGCAAGCCAGCGGTTGAAATGATACCGATAGCCAACCAGAAAACCACCGGCATCGGTAGCACGTTGCGTTGTACCCTGGCCGGTCGTGTCCCTTGTAAAGAAGCCGGTTCCCTGTAGGCTGATCTCTGAACGAGACTCCTGTGCTGCCGCGCTGGCTCCTAGCACGATCGCGACACTTGCAATCAGCATTACTATTTTTCGCATTCCTGAAACTCTCCTCAACGAATCGTTATGCGCCGCCTCAGACTCGATACGCTCACGATGCTTCGGCTAAACACACTCGGCTTCGATCCAAGCACCGGAGATGCCAAAGTAAATGGGTTCGTGCAAACCGATTGATACCAGTAAGTTGGAAGGAGCAAAGGCAGTCGCCCTGGCGAGCACTGTCGGGATGTGCGTCGAGTTTTCGACAAAAGTCGACTTTTCTGACACTTTCAGAAGCCTTCCCCGGCATCGTCGCATCAGATTAAGGACAGCACTGTCCTTACTATTCTCTGTAGCTTCGGGAGAGGTGTTGGATAGGGACGCCACCAGCAAATAGATCTTTTTGAAATGCCGGATGTTCATGTCCACGAGAGCGGAGATCTATCCACAGATCGAGGAGGAGCGTTACTTAGCGCTGTTGCGCGCCGCCAGTGCGATCGCTAACAGTGATTGCAATAGCGCCTTCGACACCCTCACCGCGCGCTTGCGCGACGTTACCCCGTTCGACTATCTGCACTTGGTTGCTTTTGACGATGGCACTAAAAATCCCGCCTGGCAGCTGTTTGAGGCGAACGGCAAGAGAGTCAACGTTCCTCGCGAGGCCGCCGTTTCTTTTTCTTTGGATGATAGCCCGATTGCTTACGCGCACGAATCTGGAAAGCATCTGTTGACGCACGACTGGAATCACGAAACGCGATTCCAAAAACATCGCCTATTCCTTGCCGATCTGGGCATTACGTCTACTTGCACATTGCCGTTGAAGCGAGGCGAGCGTCACCTCGGCGTGTTGACTCTCGGCAGGTTCTATCCCAATGCTTACGATGACGAGGAAGTTCGTTTCCTTTCTCTGGTTGCCGATCAAATTGGTCTCGCGATCGATGCTGCATGGAATTTCTGCGTATCGCAGCGCGTAAAAGACCAACTGAAGCTGATTCTCGATCTGAACAACCAGGTGGTCTCTAACCTGGAGTTTCACGAATTCCTGCACGTCACCTCGTCGAGCGTGCGTCAAGTGATGCGGTGCGAAGCTGCTGCGGTCATGTTGGCGGATGACGAAGGCAAACACCTACGAATACACGCTCTTGACTTCCCGGAGAGCCGTGGAATATTCACCGAAGGCCACCTCATTCCCATTGAGGGAACGATACCTGGAAACGCATTCCGGACTGGAAAACCCGTGGTAGTGAACCGACTGGATCCCACTGAGATGCCGCCCGAGATGTATCGCAAGGCAATTGGCGAAGGTCTGAACTCGTTTTGCGACGTTCCCCTCATCAGCAAGAATCGATTGCTGGGAGTTTTGGCGGTCGCCCGGCGCGAGGAGAACGCGTTTGACGAAGATGAGGTCGCCTTCCTGACGCAGGTTGCGAACCAGGTGGCGATCGGAGTCGAGAACGCCCTCGCCTACAGCGAGATCGCCGACTTGAAAGACAGACTCGCGCAGGAAAAGTTGTATCTGGAGGAAGAGATCCGCGGCGAGATGGACTTCGAAGGCATTGTCGGCCAGAGCTCAGCCCTTCGCCACGTTCTTCAACTGGTAGAAACGGTAGCTCCGAGCGACTCGACCGTCCTCTTGCTCGGCGAGACGGGCACAGGCAAGGAGCTGATCGCGCGCGCGATTCATGATCGCAGCCGGCGCAAGCAGAGGACGTTTGTAAAACTCAATTGCGCTGCCATCCCGACTGGCCTGCTAGAAAGTGAACTGTTTGGGCACGAGAGGGGCGCATTCACGGGTGCGATTACGCAGAAGGTTGGCCGGCTTGAGCTCGCGGACCAGGGGACGATTTTCCTGGATGAAGTGGGCGACATCCCCATCGAAATACAGCCGAAACTGCTGCGCGCTTTGCAAGAGCGTGAGTTTGAACGTCTGGGCAGCACGAAAACCAAAAAGGTCGATATACGCTTGGTGGCCGCTACAAATCGCGATCTAGAGAAGATGATAGAAAGCCGCGAATTCCGCAGCGACTTGTACTATCGCTTGAATGTCTTCCCCATTCGCATCCCGCCACTACGCGAACGCCCGGAAGATATTCCACTGCTCGTTCGCTACTTCGCGCAAAAATACGGGCGGCGTATGGAGAAGCAAGTAGAGTCGGTGCCGGCGGCCGCCATGAAGAAACTCGCGACTTGGCATTGGCCCGGTAACATTCGCGAGCTGGAAAACTTCATCGAGCGATCAGTGATTTTGACCCACGGCTCGGCTCTCCAGGTGCCAATCAGTGAGCTGACAAACGGTGCCAAGGTGATTCCGACCTTCGGAATACGAGACACGAGTGAGCGGGATGAAATCTTACAAGTTCTGAAGGCGGCTCGCGGCCGAGTCGGCGGACTGGACGGCGCTGCGGCACGCCTCGGACTCAAGCGCACCACTCTGATCTCACGCATGAAGAAGTTGGAGATCAATCCCAGGCAAGTGTCATAGCGTCGACATTATCGACACTGCCACCTCGCAAGTCCGCCCATAACCCTTGAATCCACGTGCTGCGAGTTTGGCATGCTTGTTGCTCTTATTTCCAGCGTGATCCTTGCTTACATGTTCGCAGGTTTCGGCGCAGCAGCAGTTCTATTCATGCTGACGTTTCTCAACGCCATGGTGCGGGAACTACGTAAAGATCGCGCCCGTGGCGTCGAAGAACGCCCGAAAAATGGTTCGGTCCTCGTGACTCCGGAACAGCATCAGCACCAAGACCGCGCCGCCTGATTCGCAGCTTCCCGGCTTCGACACTGACATCGACAGTTATCGACACTTCGCAACCGTCCTAGCGCAATCGCGTCCTTATTTCATAGAGTTACGAGTACTGACGTTTCCCCCAGATTTGGCAAGCATATTGCGACTGTCGAATGGATACCGCTCAATGCTAAAGATTTCCACCATCAATAGAAGGTCGGAGCGTCGCCTGGTTGTCGAAGGCAAGCTTGTTGAGCCATGGGTCGGGGAACTCAGGAGAACATGGCAGAGCGCCGGCGAGGATCTTCAGGGACGAAAACTCATCATTGATCTGAGCAATGCCACCGTTATCAGCAGGGAGGGGGAGGACGAGCTCTTGGAACTAATGAAAGAAGGGGCGAAGTTTTCCTGTTGTGGCGTTCTCACCAAATATGTGGTCAAGCAACTGGCACACAGGTGTCGCACACGCTGTACAGAGTGAATCGAAAGAATCGGGCACGCAGGGTTTCATATCTTCACGCAGGGTTTCATATCTTATGGAGGCATGATGACGCGGGCAGCGAGTATCTCCGAAGTTCCAGTGGCAGCCTATGCGGTCGCGGGCGATTTCTGCCGAATCTTTGCCGAGGAAATGAACGGGTTGTACCAGCTGTCATTCTTGCTCACCGCAGATCCGGCGAAAGCTGAGCAATGTTTTGTTTCCGGTTTGGAGGATTGTGCCGGAGCAAATCGAGTCTTCAAGGAGTGGGCCCGATCTTGGGCGCGGCGCACTATCGTCCAGAATGCAATTCGGACAATCCAGCCCACGCGGGAGCGTTCGGCGCCGTCGCCTGCCCCGGGCGCGGCTGCCGAAGTGGAAGCATCTGACAGTAGCGCGAAACTGGCTGCCGTCCTTGGGCTCAAGACATTCGAGCGATTTGTTTTTGTTATGTCTGTCCTGGAACAGTATTCCGACCAGGACTGCAAAACTCTCTTGGCATGTTCGCGACAAGACATTGTTCGGGCACGACTCCAGGCTTTGAAGCAGATAGCCACGTTTAAGGGTACGCCTGTGCCGGACGTCGCTGTCGGAGCTGGTGGACTTTTTTGGCAGCAACGCCTGGCGGCGAAAACTGCTTAACCAGGAAACCGGAGACTGAAGGTTCTGCAAGGACTGATTAGCTACATCGAAAAAATTATTCGGATACTTGTCGATTTGGCAGGCATCTGTTCGTCATACAGGTAGCGAGTCGGTAGAGCAAGCGAAGGGGCACGTGGTCGTGCCCTTAGCAGATGTGGATCTGAAAGGTTTTCATCAAAAGGGGAACTCATGGCAAGAAGAATGATCCTGACGGTGGGCGTGATGTTGGTTCTCCTCACAGCCCTGGGCTTCGTAAAATTCAAGCAAGTGCAGTCGGCGATAGCCGCTGGCTCCTCATTTCAGCCGCCTCCCGCAGCCGTAACGAGCCTTGTCGCTCGTCAAGAACAGTGGTCGGGGACGCTAAACATGATCGGTACGGTCGAAGCTGTCCACGGTGTCACGGTCAGCGCGGATCTTGCGGGAATCGTCGACCGGATTGCCTTCGAATCCGGCCAATCGGTGCACCAGGGAGATGTCCTGGTCGAACTCGACACTAAGCAGGAACACGCTCAGTTGGCTTCTCTCGAGGCGCAACGCGATCTGGCACGCCTGAATTACGACCGGATGGACGGGCTGGTGAAAGCAGGCGTCATCTCACGACAGGAGTATGACCAGGCCACGGCTCAGCAAAAAGCGACGGCTGCCAATGTAGCCGAGATTAAGGCCGCCATCGAGCGCAAGACGATCCGAGCCCCGTTCTCTGGCGTTCTGGGAATCCGCAAGGTGAACCTCGGGCAATATCTGGCCAGCGGAGGTGCCATCGCTCCGCTGCAATCTCTCAATCCGATTTACGTGAACTTCGGCGTGCCGCAGCAGGCAGTCGGCCAGATCCACGTCGGACGCACGCTGCACGTCACCACGGAAAACCTCGCTGGCCAGGCGTTCGCTGGCCGCGCCACAGCGATTGACTCTGTTGTGGATGAGACGACTCGAAACATCCAGGTGCAGGCGACCCTCTCCAATCCCGAAGGTAAGCTGCGCCCCGGGATGTTCGTCCAAGTGGAGGTGCCGTTGGGCGCGCCGCAACCAGTAATCGCGCTGCCGACATCCGCCATCAATTATGCGCCGTATGGTGACTCGGTCTACGTCATTACCGATCTCAAAGATCCGAAGGGTCGAACCTACCGCGGTGTGCGTCAGCAGTTCGTAAAAGTTGGCGCTTCACGCGGCGATCAGGTTGCGGTTATTTCAGGTGTAAAGCCTGGTGACGAAGTCGTGACTTCTGGTGTGTTCAAACTTCGGAATGGTGCCGCCGTTCAGGTCAACAACAAGGTTCAGCCTGGAAATAATCCAGCGCCCAAGCCCGAGGATAGCTAAATGAAGTTCACAGATCTTTTTGTAAAGCGACCAGTCCTCGCGATTGTCGTAAACCTGGTCATCCTGATTGCAGGATTGCAGGCCATACGCTCGCTAAGCGTGCGCCAATATCCGCGAAGTGACATTGCGGTGGTGCAGGTCACGACGGTTTACGTAGGCGCCAACGCGGATCTGGTTCGCGGCTTCATCACCACTCCGCTGGAGCGTGTAATCGCCAGTGCGGATGGCATCGATTACATGGAGTCGTCGAGCGCTCAGGGGCTCAGTACGATCACTGTGCATCTGAAGCTCAACTACGACACGAACGCGGCGCTTACACAGATCCAAGCGAAACTCGCGCAGGTGCGCAATGACTTGCCCCCAGAATCCCAGGCGCCGGTCATTGAGCTGCAAACGGCGGACAACCAGTTCGCCGCAGTTTACCTTGGCTTTTCATCCGCGAGTCTCGATCAGAACCAGATTACCGATTATCTGACACGTGTTGTGCAGCCCAAGCTGAGCGCGGTCAGCGGGGTGCAGCGCGCCGACATCCTCGGCGACCGCACCTTCGCCATGAGAATCTGGCTGAAGCCGGACAAGATGGCAGCTCTCGGCATTTCTGCTTCTTCGGTGCGAGATGCGTTGTCGAAAAATAATCATCTCTCGGCGCTCGGCCAAACAAAAGGTTCTATGGTATCGGTGAACCTGATCGCCAACACCGATTTGCGAACTGCCGATGAATTTCGTCAGCTGGTGGTCAAGGAAGAGAAGGGAGTCGTCGTCCGGCTAGGAGAGATTGCCGACGTTGTTCTGGGCGCGCAGAACTACGAACAGGACGTTCGCTTTAACGGTGAGACCGCGACGTTCATGGGTATCTGGGTGCTTCCCACCGCTAACTCACTTGAGGTGATCAAGAAAGTTCGTGCAACGCTCCCCGAGATTGAAGCGCAATTACCTCCGGGTATGAAGGTAGGCGTTCCCTACGACTCGACAGCCTACATCCAGGATGCGATTAACGAAGTGCTCAGGACGCTTACCGAGACGTTGCTGATTGTAATTGTTGTGATCTTCTTATTCCTCGGCTCGTTCCGCTCGGTGCTCATTCCGGTCGTTGCCATTCCGATTTCTCTCATCGGCGCCGTGTTCCTGATGCTGGCGGCTGGCTTCACGATCAATCTGCTGACCCTGCTGGCGATCGTGCTCTCGGTCGGGTTGGTGGTGGATGACGCGATCGTAATCGTGGAAAACGTCGAGCGGCACCTGCACATGGGCAAATCTCCCATAACGGCGGCGAAGGATGCCGCCCGCGAGCTGGTCGGTCCGATTATCGCTATGACGATCACGTTGGCTGCGGTGTATGCGCCGGTCGGTATTCAAGGTGGATTGACGGGGGCGCTCTTCCGTGAGTTCGCGTTCACGCTCGCGGGAGCCGTGATCGTGTCGGGAATAGTCGCACTGACGCTGTCTCCAATGATGGGATCGAGGTTGCTGCGTGCCGGAGATACCGACCGTGGCTTCGCGGGTTGGGTCAACCGCCGTTTTGAGAACGTGCGTAACGCCTATACGCGAACACTTTCCGGGACGCTGCAATACCGCCCCGTGGTGCTTGTGGTATGGGCGATTGTTGTCCTGTTGATCGTGCCTTTTTACATGTTTTCCCAGCGCGAGTTGGCGCCGGCTGAGGACCAGGGGGTAGTTTTCGGGGTCATCCAGGCCTCCGCAAACTCCACCATCGATCAGACCAATTTGTTCACAAACCAGGTCTATGACGTGTACCACTCGTTCCCCGAGAGTGAAAGTATTTTTCAGATCACTTCTCCGAATGGCGGTTTCGGAGGCATGGTGACCAAACCGTGGAGCCAGCGAACCAAGACTGCTCAGCAGCTTCTGGTCGAATCCGTCGGACCGCTGTCGAAAGTCCCGGGGATCCGGGTGATTCCTCTGACGCCACCGCCCTTGCCGGGCGGCGGAAATTTCCCGGTTGAGTTCGTTGTCACCTCGGCCATGGAGCCGAGGCAGCTCGACGCATTCGCCAAACAGCTCGTGCAGAAGGCGTTCGCAAGTGGCCTGTTCATTTTTGCCGACGCTGACTTGAAGTTCGACCAGCCGCAGGCCGAGGTCGTTTTTGATCGTGACAAGCTTCGTTCACAAGGAGTTGACCTGACCCAGGCCGGCCAGGATCTTTCCACTATGCTTGGCGGGGACTATGTCAACCGCTTCAGCATTCAGGGCCGGAGTTATAAGGTCATTCCGCAGATCAAGCGCGCCGAACGTTTGACGCCCGATCAACTCTCTCAGATCTATGTCAAGGGATCGGATAACAAACTTGTCCCCCTGTCCACCTTCGCCACGCTGAAGACCACTACCGAACCGCGAGAGCTGAAGAAATTCCAGCAGCTCAACGCAGTGACGATTCAGGGAGTGATCCCGCCCAATGTGCCGCTTGATAAGGCACTGGGTTTTCTGGAAGCCGAAGCCAAGACCATTCTACCGCAAGGCTTCACCGTCGATTACGCCGGGGAATCACGCCAGCTGCGCGTGGAGGGCAGCAAGTTTCTTGGCACTTTCTTGTTGTCTGCTGTCCTGATCTACCTTGTTTTGGCAGCTCAATTTGAGAGCTTCCGCGATCCGTTCATCATTCTGGTAGGTTCCGTGCCCCTGGCAATCTCCGGGGCGCTCATGTTCTCCTTCCTCGGACTGACAACGCTGAATATCTACAGTCAGGTGGGTCTGATCACGCTGGTTGGTTTGGTGTCGAAGAACGGCATCCTAATTGTGGAGTTCGCAAACCACCTTCAGGAGACTGGACTCAGCAAACTCCAAGCGGTCATTGAGGCCGCCAGCACGCGCTTACGGCCAATTCTAATGACGACGGCTGCCACTGTGATCGGCCACTTCCCGCTGGTGCTTGCGAAAGGTCCGGGAGCTGGCGCGCGCAACAGTATCGGGATCATGCTGGTGAGCGGCATGATCATCGGCACGCTGTTCACGTTGTTTGTGGTGCCGTCGATCTACGTGCTCGTGGCTAGGACGCATGTGGCGGAGTCGAAAAAAGAAGCGGAGATGGGAGATCTCCTTCCTGAGACTGCGGAAACAGCAGCGTAGGGATGGAGAGCATCTTACCGCTATTGATTCAGCCGCGCCGCTAAGACGCCGACAGGTGGGGCTCGGTGACGCGTGACAAGGCGTCCCGGCCGACGAAGAAATGCACTGCTGGAGTGATGATTAAGGAAAGAACCATAGAAATCATCACTCCACCTATCACCGCGATCGCGAGCGGCTGCAACATCTGTGAACCAGCTCCCAGTGCGAAAGACAGCGGCAACATTCCTGCCAGAGTTGCCAGCGCGGTCATGACGATCGGCCGGAGTCGGCGGCGGCTGGCCTGGAGGATCGCTTCTTCGGCAGTGAATCCAAGATCGCGGAATTTCTGGTCGGCATCGAGCAGCAGGATGCCGTTCTTCGCTACGATCCCGATCACCATAATCATTCCCATAAACGAGGAAATATTGAAGGTCGTCCGGGTGATGAGCAGGGCGATAAAGACGCCGGACGTGGATAGCAGTGCCGATGCCAAAATGGCTGTGGGAGCTGCGAAGGTTCCGAACTCAAAGAGCAGAACGCAGAAGACCAAGACAATCGCCAGAACCATCACGAAAACCAGGTCGCGGAAAGATTTTTGCTGTTCCTGATACGTACCGCCGTATTCCACACGAATGGCAGCCGGAAGGTGTAACTTGGCAATCTCTTTCTGAATCTCGGAGATCCCCGTACCCAGATCAATACCTTCCAAACGAGCTGTGACTGCGACCTGCCGCTGTAAGTTCTCGCGGCGAATTTCGGTCTGACCTGGAACCGCTACCACATCCGCCATCGATCCCAGGGTTGCGGTGTGTCCGGTGCTGCTGGTCAACATCGTGTTGCGCAGGGCGTCGACCGAAGCGCGGCTTCGATCCGGGAAGCGCACTCGCAGCGTATACGCTCGATCATTGCTAACAATGGGCGAAGGCGCTGGCTCCCCCTCTACAATCGCAGCGGCATTGAGTGCGACCTCTTCGGCAGTGAATCCTGCGCGAGCCGCAATGCTGGGATGAATCTGGAACGTTACCGCCGGCCCGCTGATCGTGTTGTCAACACCGTTCAGGACATCCACTACGCCCTTGATCTTGCTAATTGAGTCTCCAACTTTGGGACCCCAATCCGATAGCAGGGCGGGGTCCTGCGCGAAGAGCTTGATCTGGACCGGCTCGGGCGCGCTGGTGAGATCTCCGATCATATCCTGCAACTGTTGAATAAACTCTACGTCCAGCGCAGGTTCTTCCGCCTTAATCTGGGCCCGGAGATCTTCCATGATCTCGTCAGATCCGCGGCTGCGCTTAAACTTCAGCTTGACCGAAATATCCCCCGTATTGGCTTCGGTGACGGAAGCCAAACCCAGTTGCATGCCTGTGCGTCGCGATGTGCTTTCTACCTCGGGGGTTTCGCGTAGCATCTGCTCGACATGGGAGATCACGCGGTTGGTTTCGGCAAGAGAGCTGCCGGCAGGCATGATGTAGTCCAGAACGAATGATCCCTCGTCCATCGCCGGTAACAGGTCTGAACCCAGAAAGCGGTAGCAGCCATACGACACGACGATTAGAAAGACACTCAGTACGGCAAGAGTTTTCGGGTGCTGCAAAGCACGGCGCAACCACTTCTCATGGAAGGTCACTACTTTAAGAAAGAATTTGCCCAGCGAGGCCTCTTCCGCCGCGAGCAGGCGATTGATGTCCTCGTCGTGTACGCCATCCGCTTCCTTCGCTGCTTCCTCTGCGGAGATTTTCCTCCGGATAAAGAACTGGCTGAGCGTGGGCGTCCACGACAGGGCAAGAATCAGAGACGTGAACAATGACACCGACATCGTCACTGCCAGTGCACGGAAGAATGTTCCGGTTACGCCAGCGACAGAGATCAGCGGCAGAAAGACGACTACGGGAGTAATGGTCGATCCGATCAGAGGCTTTGTGATCTCCGCCAATGCGCTCTGGATCGCTTCCAATCGACCTTGCCCGGCGTCACGGTGTAAAACAATGTTCTCCACCACGACGATGGCATCGTCGATGACCAGTCCTACGGCTGCGGCGAGTCCGCCCAGCGTCATCAGGTTGAAACTCTCGCCTAACATTTTCAACGCGATGAACGTGACGGTAACCGTAACCGGAATGACCAGGCCCGCGACGATCGAAGTTCCCCAATCCCGCAGGAAGACCACCAGGATGATGGACGCGAGGATGAGTCCGAGTAGGATCGCATCCCGCACGCTGCTGATAGATTGATTGACAATCAACGACTGATCGTAAAACGGTTGGACCTGGATGCCCTTGGGCAGCGTCTGGCGGATCTTGTCGATCTCCGCGTGCACTTCATTCGCTACCTTAACGGTGTTGCTGTCGGGCTGCCGGTTAATGTTGACCAGCAGCGATGGCTTTCCATTGGCAGTAACCACCGTGTAGAGCGGCTTTACGCCGGTCGTTACCGTGGCAA
>Ga0137409_10001468_pt1 | contig 25565 bp, 31 predicted proteins | sample CZODoug1_16funga_FD_122059 | JGI IMG/M metagenome (GOLD analysis project Ga0137409, IMG submission 122059) | Vadose zone soil fungal communities from Angelo Coast Range Reserve, California, USA - CZODoug1_16fungal (Hybrid Assembly) | ecosystem: Environmental > Terrestrial > Soil > Vadose zone...
CTGTAAGGAGAAGCAAACCATGATAACCGTAAGAGCGAGCCAAAAAATATTCACTCCCGCGGAGGTCGTGAATCTTACCGGAATTTGCGTCGAGCACCTGCACAATTTCGTGAAGCGCCACCGCTTGGGCTTCATCGCGCGTGCTGCCGAGGCAGCTGGAACCAAGGCAGACCAGTTGTTGTTCACCCCGTGGGACTTAACCCTCCTGGTCACATTGTTCCCGCGCTGCACGCACTGAATCCGAGTTAGCAACTTTCAACCACTTGCCAGTAAACGTAATCGTTCAAAGAGTTCTGGTCTTGCTCGATAAGATTATCCTTGCCCCAGGAATAGGGTCGGTATCGGATGGTGAACGCTACAAATACTGGCTCCGTGGCTCACGTTTGATCGCACGATTCTCCTGCGAGGTAGGCCGCCAAGCTTGCGATTTCCTCGGTGCGTCGTTTTCGCCCCTTGGGTGTTTGGAATTTCGAGTTGTTATTGTGCTGCCAATCCCGGAGCCCGACCGATAGTGCGCTCAAGCTCGGCCCAGGCCAATAGATATCCGAGCCTGGCCTGCAGCAGTTCTGCTTTGGCCTCGTAGTTTGCCGCGGTGGCCTGTCTTACGTTCGAGGTTAGAACAACACCCTGGGTTGCTTGATTAGTCGCGAGGCGTTCGCTCTCCTGGCGTAGCTGCGCGACCTGCGTCGCAACATTGACCATGCTCCGGGTTCGCTCAAGCTTGTTGTAGTCGCGCGTAACCGCGACAGCGACTTCCTCTTTCAGGCGCTCCAGATTTTGCTCCGCTTCGGCCAGCTGTGAAGCATGCTCGCGGACGGCAGAGCGGCGCTTGCCGAAATCCCACAGCGTGTAGTTCAGATTTACTCCGACGGTGCCGAAGTTATGAACGAGGAACGGCACACCGTCCTGGTAGCTGTGGCGCGCAAATGCAGTGATGTCCGGAATGTACGCCGTTTTTGCTGCCGCTACGCCGGCGCGTGCTTTCTCGACTGCTTCCTCAGCGGCGCGGATCTCTGGATTCTCCTCCCAGGCCTCTTTGACGTACTCCGCTTTCGGAAGCGTCTCAAAATTTGCATCCGCCTCGGACTCGAGATCCAATTTTGTGTCCAGCGGCAGGCCCAGCAGGTCGTTCAACTCGACCATGTAGTCTTGGATCTTGAGATCCGCGGTGAGCACCGACTGCTGGCCCTGGAGGAGTTCTGCCCGGCTTTGCAGCGCTGCGACCTGGAGGGCGCTTCCGTTGCGGACATTGTTTTCGTTCTCACTGAGATTTTCGGCAGAGAACGAGGTCTGCTGCTCCGCCGCTTTCTTCTGAACCTGCGCGACCAGAATGCCATAGTAGAGTGCGTGCACTTGCAGCGCGATCTCATTCTCCGCATTCTTCAGGTCCTCCCGCGAACTGGCGACCTCCGCAGCCGCGATGCGATTTTCTTGGTGGATACGCAACAACTGCGTCAGGGGCTGGGCGATCATGGTGCCGCTCGAAATGAAGGTCTTCTTGCCCTGTGGCAGCGTCGTATTGACGTTGGGAATGGGCGCGCCTGTGGCAGTCCCAAAGGCTCCCGGAGGAATCGAGAGGTTCTGCAGTTCGCTGATATGGAGCGCGTTGGATTGATTTGTTATGACTGGAAAATAATCTGAGCGAACGCCCTCTTTTCTGTGTTCGTTTTCCTGGACTTTGAAGCGCGCGATCTTAAGGGCTCGGTTCTGTTCGAGTGCCAGGCGAACCGCTTCCGAAAGTTTCAGGTGTCGAACTTCGTCGGTCAGAGCCGCAGTGCTGCAAAGGAGAAATACTCCGGCGCTTGCCAATATCCGGAGAAATTGTCGGCGAGTCATGGCATTTTCCTCAAGTCTTGATAGCTGGGTTTTATCGGGTTCATAAACAACATGATCAGCAAAAAGGCTGCCGCCACGCCGGCAATAAGCACAAACCCGTCGGCGATGGCCAGCGTATAAGCCTGCGCGTGCACTTGTTGACCCAAGAGTGCGCCTGCGCGCGCTTGCGCTTCGTCCGGCCCTGACGAGCTGGGTAACATGCCGAGGCTAACGATGCGTAGGCGTTCGTCCGTGAGCCAGTTACCAACCTGCACGTGAAGCCCAAGCATGTTGGAGTGAAACTCTTCCCGAACCGTGAGGAAGCGATTCATGAGGGACACGCCGACTTGGCCGCCAAAAATGCGGAACGTATGCATGAATCCAGAAAGCGTAGCGGCAGCGGCGGCGCTGTTAAGCGCCCCCTTTTCTAACCCCACCAGAACGATGCTGCTTACTAGTCCGACGTAGGCGCCGGCGAGCCCGTTGGCCATTAGAAGTTCCAGCATCTCGAAGCTGCTTCCCGACCAGGATGAATCGAGGTGCGCGCAAACCAGCGATCCTAACGCCACTATGGTTAGACTCGCGGCTAGGATGAGCCGCGAATTGGTGAAGAGAATAGCGGCAGCTACCAGCCACACCACGGCGAATTGGGGCAAGGCAATCCAGGCGAGAGCGTGTCCGGTTTCCACAGCTCGATATCTTTGGATGTTGCCGAGAAAACCGGGAATAAGAATGATGCTGGCCAGATGAACGAATTTGAAAACGAAAATCGATAAGGCCAGGATGACCAGGTTCCTTGAATTCACGAAGGAGAGATCTACCAGCGGATTCGGCTCCAACATCCTTCTGACACAAGTGGCGGCGAGTAAAAAAAGTCCAGCAGCCGTCATGGCAATGATCACGGGCGAATGGAACCAGTCCAGACGCTCGCCTTGATCGAGAGCTCCGTAAAGCAGGCCGAGGCTCAAGCTGAAATAAGCAAATCCGCGCCAGCTTGGAGCAGGCAAGACCGGGTTGCGGCGGGGAACGCCGAAATACACGCAAAGCATCATCAGGGGCGTCACCAAGGCGGCGTGCCAAAAAATCCAGCGCCAGGAAAGATGGTCGGCATACCAGCCTTGCAGCGCCGCTGCCACGTTGCTCGTGAAAATAATGTCCGCGGCGTAGGCCGCGATGCCAAAAATGATCAGGCGCTTCGGGAGCGAAGTAAGAACGAAGGTCATGGTGAGGGAATAAAAAGTCCCGGAGGCCAAGCCGGCCAGCGCTTCCAACGCCAACATGGCCCAGAAATTAGCTGAAAACGGCAGGAGAATGGCAGTGATCGTAAAGACGGAGGCGGCGAAAAGGAGAATGCGGCGCGGACCGTAAATTACACTCAGGAACACGCAGAACACGCCGCTAAACATCATTGCCATATTCAGCGCCGTGGGCAGCCAGGAGGCTTGGTCGAAACTGAGTCCGAGGGCGCCGCGCAAATCAGCAAGTCCAACACTGAGCAGCCGGCTATTCATCGTCGCAATGCTCGCGCCCAGAAAGACCCCGAGGACTCCGATGTACGGGTTTGTCGAAAGCTGAGCGGGCGCTTTGGGCGACGCTGCGGGTATGGCGCCTTGGGCAGCTGCAGTATTCAAGTGATTTGCTCCAGAATCATTCCGAAACCGCAGTCGTACGGACTCTGGCAATTACCGACAGGCCGGGCCGCAAACGCTGAGCCATGGGCTGTCCCGGATCGAACATAATCTTGACGGGCACGCGCTGCACGATTTTTGTGAAATTGCCGGTGGCATTGTCCGGCGGCAGTAAGGCGAATTGCGAACCGCTGGCCGGTGCAACTTGAACGAGCTTTCCTTTCAGATGCACGCCAGGAAAGGCGTCCACTGAAATTTCTGCTGGAGCGCCAGGCCGCATGTGCCGCACCTGGGTCTCGCGAAAGTTTGCTTGCACCCACGCGTCGCTCTGAACCAGCGACAGCACTTGGGTTCCTGGGCTGACCATCTGCCCCGGGCGTACCTTGCGTTCGCCGACGACTCCCTTCTCCGGAGCATAGATGCGCGTGTAGTCCAGATTAGTTTTGGCGGCGTCGAGGGAGGCCTGCTTTCCATGCAGATCGGCGAGGAGTTGGGCATCACGCGAATCGAGCACAGCGCGCGCGCGCGTTTCGGCAATCACAGCAGTTTGGTTGTTGGCCAGGTTTGCTTTTGCTTGTTCGAGATCGGCTTGGCGCGCTAATTCCTGGGCTCGGTATCGCTGCTCGTCGGCGACAGCCTGTTCGAGATGCTGCTGGGTGGCCGATTTCGTGGCGATCAGCGCTTCTTGGCGAGTACGTTCTGCGAGAGTTCGATCGACGTCGGCCTTGGTGGCCTCGATCGCTGCCTGCGCCGCAGAAATCTGTGCTTTGGCAAGATCGATTCCCGTTTTTGCGCGGTCGATCTTGGCGTCTTGCAGATCCTTCTGGCGCCGATTGTCCTCGATAGCCGCTTTCGCCGCCTCGACCGCCGCTTCTGCCTGTGCTACTTGCGCACGGAAGTCATCATCTCGCAATTGGACCAGAAGGTCGCCGGCTTTTACCGTCTGATAGTCGTCCACGAGAACCTTCGCGACCACGCCGGAGACTTTTGTGCTGAGCGGCGTCAGGTCGGCGCGCACGTAGGCATCATCAGTTTCTTGTTCGGCTCGTTCGCTCGCCCAGCTGTCCCAGTTCCCGATGATGGCCACCAGAATGCCCGCCGCCATCAGAAAAATAAGAGTTGGGACGAGATACGGCTTTAGCTTTGCGATTAGCGTTTGTAGCATTTGCGGCTCCTTCAAAGCTGGCTTGTCCACTCAGGTCGGGTCGCCACTGAGAATGGGTTTTGCAACCCATGGGCCAGGAGCCAAGTTCCCAAATTCGCTTGGAAAGCCTTTGCTTTCATTGAGTTGTCAAGGCCACGCCCACGCATCGAGCGCCTGACCAGTGCCGATGAAGTCATACTGTTGACGCGGGCGTCAAACCCTGTCGCAGCGATTCTAGTTGTTGGGCAATGATAAGTTCGAACTCGCGGGCCATCGAAGCTTCTCAGGTTTGAGTCAGCCTCGTTCGGCAAATTGGATGCCCAGGTTCATGACCGTTCAGGCCAGTGTTCGCGCTGACAGAAAACACAGGTAGGACTGCCTGTGCTACCAAATCTCTTCAACTCAAGAAAACTGTATGGAATAAACGAATCATCTCCGCGAACGCCAGGTCCGTGGCCTCTGGATCGAAACGCGGCCCTTCATCCCGCGTAAATGCATGCTCGGCTGGATACAGCAACGTGTTATACCTAACGCCAGACTTCTTCAGCGTCCGGTCAATTGTTTCCCGTCCCGCGTCGGGCACGTGTGGGTCCTTGGTCCCGAAGATCATCAGAAGTTCACCGCGGATTTCTCTTGCGCGGGCCAACGATCCGGCATCGGCGTCCTGACCGAGCTTGCCATCATGAATGCCCGTTCCGTAGTAGCAGACCGTTGCGCGGACATCGGGCTGGAACGCCGCTCGAAACGCGAGGTGCCCGCCGATACAGAAACCCACGACACCGATTTTCCCTGGCGCGACTTTCGGATGTATGGAAAGCCAGTCCAGACCAGCGCGGCAATCGGCATCGAAATGCGCGACCGGAGTCTTTGCAGCGTCTTGCTGGCCGCGGGTCCGTCCGGCGTCATCGAAGGGGATCACCGTTCCCGGCGGTTCGATGCGCCGATAAATTTCCGGCGCAGCAGCAACAAATCCGTACCCGGCCAGCCGCACGCAAGTGCGCAACAGTGGCGGAGTGAGCTGAAAAATATCCGAGTAGCACCATATGCCTGGATACTGCCCTTCGGCCCTGGGCGCAGCAACGAAGGTTCGCATCGGCGAGCCCGGCAGAGCAATGTCAGCGTATTCAGTAGTGACGACCATTTGCTTATTCGTGGGAAATTTTGGCCGAGGCGCGAGAGCCGGTCAACTTCTCAATTTACGCGACGGCTTGTTGTTGATCGAGACCAAACGCTTCCGCTTCACAGCCGAGCAGTTCCGCAAGGCTGTCAAAGTCTCTGCTCAACAGCCATTGCTCCGCTGCCTTCGCATCTTCGTTATTTTCCAGAACGTCAAAAATGGCCTGATCGACGACCGCCAGGAACATGCGCCTGGCTGCTTGCGGATGGAACTCTTCAGACTGACGTGTCATGTGGACTGCTCCCCTTTCCGTCGTTGGTATCCCCCACCAACAGTCGCTCTACTGGAAGCACGCGAAAGTCCAAAAAGGCCGGACGGCAAGTAGTTGAAAGCAAACGGGAGTAGGTGTTTTGCGTTTCTTTCAGCTAGTGATCCCCAACTGGTTTTTGACACTCGCGCCAATGCGCTGTCAGTGAGTTCGAGTTGAACGAACGTCAATTCATCCGCGAAAATGGCGCGCTTTCAGCGTGAGAACGGATACATCGCCCAGCCAATTCCCACGCCGATCAAGAGAAAAAGAAACAGCGACCACACGATATATTTCACCCGGTCGATCGGCCGCCGCCGGCTCAGAAATCCGAACGCGATGGAAATCAATACCGCAAAAAACAGCATGGATTGCAGATGATCGAGCTTGAATTCCATGGCAGCCTTCATGCCTTGCGTCCTCGTGCGGCTTCATACGCGTGTAATGCCGCCAACAGGTTCAACACGCCCGCTGTAGCGAGCAACCGCGTCCCGTAATCGCCGCCGGCGTGCGAAACATCTGCTCCGTTGGTTTCGAGCGATCTGGCCGCCACATAGAATGTTCCCGTCCCCAAATCGGCCAAAAAGCCCAGGGTGTCGAAAGCATCGTTCCCGCTTGAACTAAAAATGTTTCCGCGCATTCCTGCGCCAAGAATCACCAGCAGGCCCACGGTCAGAAAACTCATCACCGCGCGCCCCCACATCTTCAAAAAAGCGTGACCCAGCCCCGGCACCAGCCATCCAGCCACGCCGATGACCAATGCGATCGCTTCGCGTTTCGAGTCCTGCGGCGGAGCCGCCACTGCCTCTTGTGCTGCCGTCTCTTCTGCCATCCGGCTTCCTTCTGCTCCCAGATTATGCCAGCAACGCAAGAATTTCTTTTTGAGATGCCCCCGTTACGCGCGCCCCGCCATCGCCGATATATACGTTCACTTCGCTGCGCACTCCGAATTCCTCCAGGTAAATTCCCGGTTCAATCGAATTGCAGGTATGCGGGATCAGATGCCGCACGTCGTGCGTTTCCAGCCCGTCCATATTCACGCCGTTGCCGTGCACCTTTTCTCCAATGCTATGGCCAGTGCGGTGGAAAAAATATTTTCCGTAGCCCGCTTTTTCAACTACCTGTCGCGCCGCTTTATCCACTTGCCATCCCTGCAGTGGCTTCCCGGCCGCAATATGTTTGCGAATTAATTCGGTCGCCGCATCGCGCGCCTCGCGCACCACCGCAAACACTTTCGCGTACTTCTCAGGCACCTGCGCGCCCAGATATCCCATCCAGGTGATGTCGTAATAGACGCTCCCGGGCGTCTTCTTCTTCCCCCAAACATCCATCAATAGCAGGTCGCCCTCGCGAATCGGCGACGCCGATTCCGCCGTCGGCCCGTAGTGCGGATCGCTGGCATGCGCATTCACGGCGATATCCGGCCCTTCCTCGGCCCAAATACCCGCTGCTTCGAATTCCTTCAGTATCCAGTTCTTCACATCAAATTCCGTCAGCGATTTCTTCTCGCGCACGCTCTTTCCAGCAAGCTGAAAAGCTTCCCGCACGATCCGATCAATGGCCACGCCCGCCGAAAGGTGCGATTCGAGTTGCTCCGCGTTCCAGCACGCTTCGTATTTCTGCACCAGGTCCGCCGAACTCACTACCTTCGGCCCGGAGCTGCGCACCAATTCAATCGTCCCCGCATCCACCATCGATACATACGGGATCGCATTCTTCGGCGAATATTGCATGGCCACGTTCTTCGCGCGCCCAAACATCTTCTTCAGATTTTTTCGCAGCTCTTCTTGCGCCGAATAATACAGCGTCTCCCCAGGCAACGCTGCCAGCGACTGTGTCTCGATCTTGTGCACCAATTTCTTCGGCGTTCCTTTCGCCGGTACGAAATAGAACCACCGCCTCGTCCTCATCCCGGGTTGCAAACCTAAAATATTCTGCGCGATGGGATCGCGTCCGCGAAAGTCATAGAACAGCCACCCATCGATCTTGGCCGCCCGCAAATCACTCTGGATACCTTGAATATCTGCACTCATTCGGGAATCAACTCCATCGCTCGGGCAACTTTGAACTGTCAAGCTTCTTGCACCAGCAGCCCGAGGATCTGCTGCCGGCTCACACCGCGGATTTCCAGCCGTTTCGTGCGGCTTCTTTCGCCGCTCAGAATTCTAACAGCCGTCCTCGGTGTTTTCAAAAGTTCCGCCAGGAATTCCACCAGCGCCTCGTTCGCGCGGTCCTCAAGAGCCGGCGCGCGCAACCGCACCTTCAACGCACCTCCCATTTCGCCCGTAATTTCGTCCTTGCTCGCCCGCGGCGACACCCGCACGGAAAAGATCACTGCGCCATCCCTTTCATGCAATTCCAGCATTGCACCTCAGACAGCGTAGTTCGAGAGCTCCCGGCACCGACGGGCCACTGCTTGAAAATAGCTTCGGTCTTCGGGAAACTACCTTTTCTTTTTGGTTTGGCCGGAGGGAATAGTGATTCTCGGGCCGCTACTCACTTTCGCTAGATCCAAATTAACGGAAACTTCGTAGGCGGCGCGGGCGTGATCGTTATCACCGGCCCCGCATGGCCAGCCGCCCGCTTCGGAGTAAGGATTGCAGAATATCTCAAGCCTAAAAGAAAAGTTCAACGCGTCGTTCCAGTGGACACTTTCTGGAACGATATAGCCTGCGCCACTCTTCGGCGCCCATTCGTTCAAGCCGCAACATGTGTTTGCCTTATTCTTGATAGAGCTGTGGTGTACCTCGAATACCTGACCCGTCTCAATATTCAGTATCCAAAGCTGAGGGCTGGCCTCGTAATCCGAATACAAGAGAACATGCTTGCCGTCAGGAGACCAGGAAAACCACGGCTGAAAATAACGTGGTATCGAGAGGTGCATTAGGCCGCATTTCTTAATGTCGAGCAGATAGGCGGGTTCGGCGTCGTACACATCCCCGATACCGACCCGGTATTCGCCATCAGGACTTACCGGGGAAAACTGAATCTCCTCCGTCGTCTCATCTTCTCTGCTGACCTCCAACCGGCAATTCCCCCTATGAAAAAGAACCAATCCCTCTTTCGTGAACTCGAAGGGTGGAGAGGATTCCCCTCGTTTGAGCTTCGGCCAGTCAATCCCCACTTTTTCCGGACTTCCCGCAGCTACCGACACAAACAATACGCACAAAAGAAGGAATAGCAGACCGGCGGCAGGTCGAGATTTGTGCATGACTCAGAATACTGTGGGACCATCCCTCTTCCAATAGCTTCGTCAGACCATTGTACGCAAACCAAACAGCGCCGTGCCCACACGCACTTCCGTTGCGCCCTCTTCAATCGCCACTTCAAAATCGTGCGACATTCCCATCGACAGAACGGGCAGGTCAATCTCCAGCTTTGCTGTCAACTCGTCGCGCAGCCCTCTCAACCGCCGGAAATACGGCCGGACTTGCTCGGCGTCTTCCAAATAGGGAGGAATGCACATCAGTCCTGCAAGCTGTACCCGAGGCAGTTCAGCGCATCTCTCGGCCACTTCCGCAAGCTCCCTCATTTCTACCCCGCTCTTGGTCCCCTCTGGCGCGATATGAACTTCAATCAACACCCGCAGTTTCCCCGTGATGCCTGCTTCCGCGCGGGCCCGGTCCAGCCGCTGGGCAATCGCAAATTCATCCACCGAATCTACACTGTGAAAAAGTCTCGCTGCCCGCGCCGTCTTATTGCTCTGCAAATGCCCGATCAGGTGCCATGTCGCCCCCAACCCATCCGTTCCCGCGCGCTTCCCTTCCCATTCCTGCACGCGATTCTCGCCGAAGTGCCGGATTCCCGCCTCATAGGCTTCTCGGATGGCGCTCGCCGGATGCGTTTTCGACACTCCGATCAACGCAACATCTTCGGCCCGCCGCCCCGCGCGTGCCGCCGCGCTGGCGATTCTCTCTTGAATTCGCAGCAGATTTTCTCGCACCGAAGTTGTCGTCATGTTCGAATTCGAATCCTAGCACGCGCGGCATTGCAGCGCAGAGTCTCTGCGGTTAGACTGGCCTTCTGCCGCCGTTGGATGCGCGGTCACTCGAAAAATGGACGCACCCGGAAAACTCATCGCCGTCGAAGGCATCGATGGCAGCGGCAAACGCACCCAAGTCGAACTGCTGACCCTCACTCTCAAAGCACGCGGTCACGATGTCTACTCCACCGGCTTCCCCCAATACGATTCCTGGTTCGGTAAAATGGTAGGCCAATTTTTGAATGGCGATCTGGGTCCGCTGGAAACGGTTGACCCGCACTTCACCGCCATGCTCTACGCTGGCGACCGCTTCGAAGCCAAATCTAGACTCCAAGCCGCTCTGTACAACGGCCAAATTGTTCTTGTGGACCGTTACATCGGCTCCAACCTCGCTCACCAGACCGCGCGCGTTCCTCCGGAGAGGCGCTCCGCATTCCTGGAATGGATCGAGCACCTCGAATATGGCATCTACGGCCTTCCGCGCGAAAATCTCATCCTTTACCTTCGCGTGCCCCCGCAAGCGGCGCAACAGTTGGTCGAACGCAAATCCGCCCGCAGCTACACGAGCGCCCAGAAAGATTTGCTCGAAGCCAGTCTTCATCACCTTGAAGATGCCGCCGAAATGTATGATTCACTCTCTCGCAGCGTGCCCTGGGCCACTATCCAGTGTTTCGACGCGCCCCGCAACGCTATCCGCGAACCGGAAGAAATTGCCATCGACGTTCTCGCCGCTGTCGAAGGCGTTCTCTCTTCGACATCCGCGGGCGAGGAGCGCTAGCGCATGGGCCTTTCCGAATTTCTCGGCAACGAACGCATCGTCGCGGCGCTCCGCGGCGCACTTCGCGCTCAGCGAGTCCCCCACGCTTTGCTCTTCACCGGCCCGCGCGGTGTCGGTAAATTCACTCTCGCGCGCATGTTCGCGCAAGCCGCCAATTGCGAGCGCCTAACGGACGATTTCTGCGGCGAGTGCGCCACCTGCCGGCGAATCTCTCAACTCGCCGATCCGCAAACTCTTCTTGAACAGGGACTCGTCGAGCGTGGCGAAAGTGCCGACGCCGCCACCGTCGAGCGCGTTCCGCTAATCCTGCAATCGCACCCGGACGTCTGGGCACTCGTGCCCGATCCAGTCCGCCTGAAAAGCCCGGTAGCGCGCCCGATGTTGCGCGTCGGCCAACTGCGCGCCGTCCAGCGCGCTGCCTACTTTCAGCCCATGGGCCGCCGCCGCGTTTTCATCCTCGACGGCGCAGACACCATGCACTACAACGTCTCCAACGTTTTCCTGAAAATCCTCGAGGAACCTCCCGGCTCGGCAACGCTCATCCTCACTGCGCCTTCTCCCTACGCGCTCCTGACGACTATCGTCTCGCGCTGCCTGCAATTTCATTTCGCGCCGCTGCCCCAAGCCGCCGTCGAAAAAATCCTGAAAGAAAAAACCGATCGCAAGCCCGCCGAAATCAAACTCGCCGCGCAACTCGCCGAAGGCAGCCCCGGCCTCGCCATCGAGATGGATGTCAACGCCACCGCCGACCGCCGCCGCAGCGCGCTGCAAATCCTAGAACGCGCCGCGCAGGGCCAGGGCTTCGGCCAGCTCTTCACAGCCACTTCCGCTCTCGCCAAAGACCGCGACTCCTCCTTCGAAGATCAAATCGGCGTATTCTACGGCTTGCTCACCGATCTCCTCGAACTTACGTCCAAACTGAAAGAGCCCGCCTTGCGGAATGCTCCCCTCGCAAAAGAGTTGGATTCGCTCAGCAAGTCCGTCGACTCCGCATGGGTTCTCCGCGCCATCATTGGTTTTGACGAACTTTATTTCGGCGCGCGCCGCAACTTGAACCGCCAACTCGGCCTCGATGCCTTGGCCGCCTCCCTTGCTCCAGCATCGTTGCGCGCTTCCGCGCCTCGCCCCTAAACAGCCCTGCCCGATATTCGCCATTTCAAAATTAAATCGCTACACTGTAACCCACAGCTAGCCCCACGCATCTTAGAGTTTAGATAGACCAACCCGCAGTTCAGAAGGAGCAGTCATGGTGAATCGCCGCATGTTTCGTCCGGGCTTTCCGGACGTCAAGGAGCCGAGCGCACCCCGCCCTCAGCACAACGGCCCCATCCCCAGCAAAAAGCCCGCACCGCCGGAAACGACGCATGCCGAGAACTTCTATTGGGTCAAGCAGATGCAGTCCCATACCCCGATGGCCGTAGTTCTCGAAAATGGTGAGATTCTTCGCGGTACCGTCGAATGGTACGACCGCGATTGCATCAAGCTCACCCGCCAGGGCAGCCCAAACCTGCTCATTTTCAAGCGCGTGATCAAGTACGTCCACAAAGATGGCGAAGAATCCGCCCAGGGTGGCGACGAATAAGCTTTTTATTTGTGCAGCGAATGCCCGGCCTTTGCTCCGAAGGTGAGCAACGCCTTTGCGGCCAGCGACCCGTTTTGGTTGAAAATCTCGCATTCGGTCACAACAAAATTTCTTCCCGCGCGCAACACGCGCGCATCTGCCCTAATCCGCCCGCCCGGCACCGGCTCCAGATAGTTGATGCTCAATTCCACGGTCGCAATCTCTGTCCCCTTGGGCACTACGGTATAAGCCGCGATCGCCGCCGTCGTATCCGCCAGCGCCGCCAGGATCCCTCCATGCACCACCCCATGAATCTGCTTATGATTCGGTCGCACATCCAGCCGGAAAATCGCCCGCCCCTCGTGCACGCTCTCCACGTCGAATCCCAATAGCTCCGTCGACTGGCTCTCTTTCATCCGCTGCCGCACCATCTCCGTAACACGTTTTTCTTCCCTCGACATTTTCTTCGTCATCGCGCTTCGCCGGTCTCCATCGTTACCTCGTTACTTCATTGCTTCTCTTTTTTTCTTGGTGAAAACTGAGAACTGGCTGCTAAAAACTCAAGAAGCCGTCACCCCGCCATCCAATGGAATCGCCGCCCCCGTAAGCCAAGACGATTCCTCCGAAGCCAGAAACACCGCCATCTCCGCAACATCCTCCGGCTTCCCCAATCGCCCCAGCGGAATCGTCGCCAGCCGCGCCTTCAGCTTCGCCTGGCCTTCTTCCGTCTCGTTGAACACGCCCTTCACCAAATCCGTCTCCACTACCGACGGGCAAATACAATTGACGCGAATCTTTTCGTGCGCGTGATCCAGCGCCATGGACTTCGTCAACATCGTCACCGCACCCTTTGAAGCCGAATACGCCGCTCGATCCTTCACTGCGAACAGCCCCAGCACCGAGCCAATATTGACGATCGCTCCCCCGCCGCATTTTCGAAACTCCGGCAGCACCGCGCGCGACACCAGAAACGGCCCCTTTACATTCACCGTCATCATGCGATCCCATTCTTCTTCGCTGATTCCCTCTACCGTCGAAACGTGCAGCGTTCCCGCATTGTTCACCAGTACATTCAGCCGCCCGAACCGCTCCACCGTCCCTTTCACCGCTCGCTCGACCTCCCGCGCCTGCGTCACATCGCACTCCATCGCCAATCCCGCCCCGCCCGCCTTCTGCACCTCCACAATCACTTCACGCAGCTTTTCTAGTCTTCTCCCCGCCACGCACACGCTCGCGCCCTCCCGCGCAAACGCCAGCGCAATCGCCCGCCCGATCCCCGTCCCTCCACCCGTAATCAACGCCACCTTGCCCGAAAGTCGTGTCACGGTTTTCCCCGTTCTCGCGTCTAATAGGGACGTCGCGCCGCCGCTTCATGCCCCACGTGGTGCGCGCGACTCTAGCATCCGGCGGATTGGCTCGCAAGACTGGAAAACATGATGCCTTTCAATACGTTTAGGTTCCATTAGGGAAATACTTCGCAGAAGTTACGTCCCGCGCGATGCGCCTCCTGTTTGCGTAGGGATGCAAATGGCGGCATTCTGGTACACGCCCTGGTCATGGTGGGGCGTTCACGAGTCACCAGTCACGAGTCACCAGTCACCATGTGCTTCAACTTCGGAAATTAGGCTCAGATCTCCTATGCGCATCGGCATCACCTGTTACCCCACCTACGGCGGCTCCGGCGTCGTCGCCACCGAGCTCGGCATGGAACTCGCCGCCCGCGGCCACGACATCCATTTCATCAGCTACGCCCCGCCCATCCGCATGAACCCCAACGATCCGCGCATCCATTTCCACGAAGTCGAAGTCGTCTCCTACCCGCTCTTCGACCATCCTCCCTACACCCTGGCCCTCGCCACAAAAATGCTCGAAGTCTTCGAATCCGAAGCGCTCGACCTCCTCCACGTCCACTACGCCATTCCTCATTCCGTCAGCGCCATGCTCGCGCGCTCCATGGCCGCTCCGCGCCGCCTCCCGTTCGTCACCACGCTCCACGGCACGGATATCACGCTCGTCGGCAGCAATCGCAGCTATCTCCCCATCACTAAATTCTCCATCGAGCAGAGCGACGGCGTCACCGCCATCTCCAACTATTTGCTCAAGCAAACCATCAAAGAGTTCGACATCAAGCGCCCCATCGAAGTCATTCCCAATTTCGTGAACTGTGAGCTCTACAATCGCACCGCCGACAAAGGTCTCGCCGCCCAATGGGCCCCCAACGGCGAACCCATCCTCATGCACTTATCGAATTTCCGCCCCGTCAAGCGTCTCACCGACGTCGTTGAAATCTTTGCTATCGTCCGCGCCAAAATGCCCGCCAAGCTCGTCCTTATCGGCGACGGCCCGGACCGTGGCGCCGCCGAATATCTAGTCCGTAAGAAAAAACTCCAAAAAGACGTCTTCTTCCTCGGCAAACAAGACAACGTCTACGAAAAACTCGCCGCCGCCGATCTATTCCTGATGCCTTCCCAACTCGAATCCTTCGGCCTCGCCGCCCTGGAAGCTATGGCCTGCGAAGTCCCCGTCATCGCCACCAACGTCGGCGGCGTCCCCGAAGTCGTCGAGCACGGTGTGGATGGATTTTTAGTGGAACCCGGTGACGTCAAAGAAGCCGCCCGCTACGCCATCGAACTCTTGTCCCGCTCCGACCGCGGCCGCGAAATGGGCAAAATCGCCCGCCTCAACGCCAAAAAGAAATTCTGCGCCAACGACGTCATCCCCGCCTACGAAAACTACTACAAACGCGTCCTTGATGAATCCTGATAGTCAGCTCCGTTTGCCCCTATCCCTCGGTGGCAGGAGAACTTTGTTCGACTCGGCGAATCTCGTTGCTCGGGATGGCCACGCTGTTAACGAAACTGCAAGCACAGAATAAGGAGCCGTCATGAGCGTAGCCGACCGCGTGCGCATCCATTCCGTCGAGACTCTCTCCGACAACTGGTACGTGCTCAAGAAGGCCACCTTTGATTTTCTCCGCAGCGACGGCACCTGGCAGCGCCAATCTCGCGAATCCTACGATCGCGGCAACGGCGCCGCCCTGCTTCTTTACAATCGCGCCCGCCGCGCCGTCATTCTCACGCAGCAATTCCGTTACCCCGCCTTCGTCAACGGCCACGACGACCTTTTGATCGAAGCCCCCGCCGGCCTGCTCGATGAGTCCTCCCCCGAAGAAAGCATCCGCAAGGAAGCCATGGAAGAAACCGGCTACGTCGTCCACCACGTAACCAAAATCTTCGAAGCCTTCATGAGCCCCGGCTCCGTCACCGAAAAATTGTATTTCTTTATCGCCGAGTATGAAACAGACGCGAAGCGCGAGACCGGCGGTGGCCTCGTCTCCGAAGGAGAAGACATCGCCACCCTCGAGTTAGACCTCGACGCAGCCCTTCAAATGATCCTCTCCGGCGAAATCAAGGACGGCAAAACCATCATGCTCCTCCAATACGCCAAGCTCTACCTTTTCCCTGCCGAGAAACCCTAGAGCGTTCGGCACGAAGCTACGTCTTTGCGTCGGCGAGACGCTCAATCGGATTGAAGCGCGTAGATCAATTGGAACACGGTATACATCGATACGGACCATCCCAGCAACAACATCCGCACCTTGCCTTTTCCAAACACACTCAAAATTAGGGCGATGAAGAATGTCCACACCAAAACCGGGCCAAGGGGTTCCCAGATTCCCGGCCCTGCCCTCATGCCATGCGGGCTTCCTCCCTTGTACAGCCAGGAAACATTCCAGACGATGTTCAAGATCGTCGAAACGCTTGCAATGGCTAGGGCCGCCTTGGAGAAGTATCGCCGCCATGGCGCAAGTGCGCTGTTCGTCCTGGATAGGTTTTTCGTCGCGAAAAAGAGCAGCGTGCACGGGATGAGGAACAAAACTCCCGTAGCGATGTACATTCCGCCCGGTTGCTGAAATTGCATTGATAACTCCATCCTCCGCGTTCGCAGTCTGAATTCTACGCGGACTTCCTTGTTGAATGAAACCGGAATGGGACAATGCAACTCGGCCGAGTGCCATACTCCCGGGAACGCCAATCTCCCGATTGGCGGAAACTTGGGGCAGACGGGACGCTTCCCCCACTGGGCGATTAGACTGCGGGTGCCGTAATCTTTATCGGTCTTTTATCTCAGGTTCCCATTGACAGCCCGGTTACGACTCTGCTACATTACTCCCGTAAAGTAGTGCGCCTCGCCTTCCGCGAGACTCCCCTTACAACTCAAATCTAAACTTTCAAGGAGACTTCTATGTCCACCAACGACTCCATTGGCCGTACTGCGTCCACACAAACAAAGGTCCGTTCTGCTTATAAACCTAAGAAAAACCGTTCCCACAACCTATGTGCCTTCACCTTTGCCGATGGCCGCCACTGCCGCACTCCGCGCTGCTCCGGCCACCTGCATTTCTGTTACTTCCACGCCCAAAAAGAAGCCGAATCCCTCGCCGCCCAACAAGTCGGTCAAGACATTTCTCGCTTCCTTCCCACAAAATTGCTGACCGCTTGCGATCTCGGAGCCGCCATGTCTCGGCTCTTTTGCGCCGTCGCCCAAGGCCAAATCAAGCCCAAAGTCGCTTCCACGCTCGCCTATCTCGCCCAGACCATGCTCCAATCCATCCCCATCGCAAAGCACGAATATATTAACGCCTTCGACACCGATATTTGGCGCAACGCCGTCCGTGTCTCGTTCCGCTCTGAAGATACTGACGACCCTGAGGACAGTGAGGACGCTCCTGCCCCCGCGCCTAAAACCAGCCCGCAGTCCGCCGCCTCGGCCTCGGCACCTACCGCTAAGCCAGCTGCATCACCGGCGCCCCAACCTTCCGCCCAACCGGCCCCATCGACGCACACTCCCTTGCCCCCCACAATCACCGAATTCTTTCAGCAGGTAATGGCCGGGCGGAACACATCCCGATCGGAGATCCCCACCCCGTCGGGATCAGAGATTCCGACCTTGTCGGAACCCGGTCGGGAGACCGGCTCTTCGGTCTCTTCCTTATCGTCCGCTTCCTCTTCCTCCGACTCTGCCCCGGCCCGAACCTCCTCTACCCAACCCGCGCCTTCATTGCCCGCCCCACCGCCCTCGCCTGGCGATTCCCAACCTGCCCCCACGTCGCCCACGCCGCAGTCCACCCCACCTCAGCCATTCCAGCCAACCCACAACTCGCAGCACAACTCTCTGCCTACACCAGCGCCGCCAGCTCCACCGCCTGTGCCACCAGGCTTCGGCGCCCCCGCCAACTGGGACGTCTTGATTCCCCCTAAACCGCGCCGCAGATTCTCCCGCCACTGGCAGCTCGAATGACCTGCCAATCACCCGACCCTGCCCACTCTTCACTACCCACTGCTCACTAACCACCACCCACTCTTCTAACCACCTTTAAAATCAACACTTCCAAAAGTGCATCAAAACAAACGACTTTAACTACCTTTAAAATGAACACTTTTGCAAAACACGGGGAGGGGTACCTCGCCGCGAATTTACAATCAGCTCAGCGTTCCCGGCGGAATGCTTACCCTCATCTTTCGGAGGACTTGCCAGCCCATGCAACGTCGATCGTTCCTAGGCGCCAAGCTGTAGCTCAGGCCCTCAGGCCTGAGGCTTTTCCTCGGCCACGCTCGACCAACCGATCAATCCGCAAATGCCGAAGCCAATTGCATTCAGCGATCCGTGAATTCGCTCCATGCGGCCGAGTTCCACAAAGGATTGCAATGGGTATTCACCAAGCGCCCAGCTCGCAGCCAAAGCCATGCCCACAACAATGCATCCGCTCGAAAACAATAATAGCCCTCGCGCCACCGGATTCACCTTGCTCAGCGCGACGCGAATCATTCCAGTCGCGAGTCCAACTTGACCGACAACGATTAGAATTACCGCCGCCAGCTTCACCTTGGGTCCCACCAAAAACGCCAAGCCGAGCAACCCAGGTCCAACGACAACGCCAGTCAGCGCCATACTGAGCGGCTTGCTCCATCGTGTTGCGCGAAGCCGCTCATAGGTCAAACCGGCAAGCACCGCGGACAAAAATCCCGCGAAATGAAAATGAACCGCGGTGAGCAAAACGATTGGCTCTTGAAACCCGACCGGCTGCAATCCCAGCCTCGACGCCACCAGCCATGTTCCGCCGACAATGAGGTACGCCTCGCCGGCGGCAAAACAGAATTGCGAGAACGAATGCGCGCGATACTGCAGGAGTCTGCGTGCTCCTCGCAGGGCGAAAAGAGCGCAGACCAACAACCATGCGCTGGCGACTGACGCCGCGATAATGCCGGTGGGAAGAAAAAATGAAATTGTCGCCAGCGCTGCGGCCGAAAAAATAATCCACCTTGCCGCCGGGCGCAACACGGTTGGCGGATCCGATTCATCCAGCGACGGAATCAGCGCTGTCGCGAGCGGAATCACAATCCAAGGGGCAAGCAGAAACAAAAGCTCAATCACGCCCAGCTGCGGCCAGCCGCTCCAGGTCCCTGCAACCAACCCGAGCCACACTACAGCGCCGAGAAGGACTTCCCAGCGAAACGAAGTCCGCGCACGGGAATACTCACCCATCGCCAGCCTCCTTCATAGAGCGTGCGCGAGTGCTGCCGCTCCGTACGTGATCGTCAGGAACAACGCGGCTGAAGTGAACGCCGCATCGCCGAGCCGATTGCTCCGCCGTAAGGACGCGTCGTAGTACAAGAGCTGAACAGGAGCGCGGAACAACCAGAAAAGAGCCATGGCGGCCGCTAGAAACCTGCCCAACCCGCGGCCGCTCGCCAGTTCCGGGGCAAATCCAAAAGTTAGCACTGCAAAAAGTAGCACTACGCCAACAATATAAACGGAATGCACGACGAAAATCTGCCGGATGATCGGTGCGACGCGTGACAAGTTTTCCCGATAATTTAATTTTTTGGGAATGAAGACGTTTGCGGATGCGATTGCTACCTGCACAAATCCCGCCAGCCATAGGCACAAGAGAAGGACGCGCATACTTTCCTCCTTTTACGTTTTACGCTCGCCGGGAAACTTCATTCGCCGGGCAACTCGCCGCGGCGCATTTGCGATTCTCGGCAATCCAGCGATACCCTTTGCGCAGAATTTCCATCATCCCCGGTATTTTCGAAATCCATACCAGCGGACGGCCCCACCAAATCTCGCGCGCCAGCGCCACCGCGGCATCCGCGCCGCCGTACTGGCTCCCATCGCTCAGCAGAAATCTCATTTCAAAAAGCAGTTGTTCGCGCGGCATTCCGAGCAGTTCACCGACGCGCGGATCCTGCAGCGGCGCCAGCGCCATTCCGCGCCGCTCCAGAATCGGCGCAATCCACCGCGCGGTTTGCACACAAAATTTGCACTCCGCGTCGAAGAACAGCCACCCTCGCGCGTGCCGCCCCTTCCCGTCCGTGTACTCACTCACCAGCGAAATCATGGCGTCTTATCCTGCTGCTTTCGTCTTGCCGGAACCTAGCAATGTAATCACCTTGCCGCGCAATTTCACCACGCCCTTCAGTGCACCTGTTGGCATGCGAATGATTTCCTCGAATAGCCCCGTCATCGCCGTCAAAAACTCCAGCATGGTCTCCAGCCGCTCCCGCGTATACGCATCGCCTTGTGGATTGGATTTGACTTCGCGCACGCATTCGGCCAGCACGTTCAGAGTAGGATCGATCTCGCGGCGCTTGCGCTCCTCGGAAACGATCCGGAAGATCTCCCACACGTCCTTGATGGACTCGAAATGATCGCGCCGGTCGCCCAGCACGTGCACTACGCGCACGATGCGCCACCCTTGCAGCTCGCGCAAGCTGGTGCTCACATTCGACCGCGCCACCGCCAGCGTCTCGGAAATTTCATCCGCCGGAAGCGGATGCGGCGACAGGAACAGCAGCGCATGAACTTGCGCAACAGTTCGGTTGATGCCCCAACGTGTTCCCATCTCGCCCCAGTGCAAAATGAACTTCTGGGCCACCGGGGTTAAGCCGTTTTTGACTGGTTCCGTCATTTTGCCCTTCCCTGTTGCCTTCCTTATTGTCCCGTTCGTTTCGTCTGTTATTTCTGTTGTTACAGAATATACAGTTGTTTCCGCGATTTGTCAAGTCCTTTCTACCTGTCCCTTTTCTGGCCTTCCCAGCCTCTTCCTCGGCTGATAGCTTCTTCTAGAGAAGTCCGCGATAGGCAAAGGAGAGGCGCTTGCGGCAGATGCCTGAGCACATCACACGCCGAACCGCCTGGTCCGTCGCCCTCCTTGCCTGTCTACTCTGCTGCCTTCCGGCCGCGGTTGCCTCGGAAGAGCCCGCTCCCGATGCCTCGCTCTCCGCCGCGGTCTGCCCCATCGTTTATCAGCTGGATCCAACGCCAGCATCGCGTGGCTACCGCTACAGTTTTTTTGGCAATGGCTTCTTCATCAACGAAGAGGGCTACATTCTGACGGTCGCCCACGTGCTCGAAACCTTTCGCGACGGCGGCCAGCCCTATATCCTCATCAACCGCCCTAATAGCCCGCCGCAGCTTCTGCGAGCTGACGTGATTGCTGTGGACAAAGAACACGACGTCGCTATTCTTCGCGCAACTCCGAATCCTTTCGCAGGAAAGCACATAGTAACTTTCCTGCCGCTAACGCCAGACCCTGCCATCCTCGGCCAACACGTGATCGCCCTCTCGCTGCATCCACAGAAACCCCAGAATGCTCGGTCTTTCCAGGCTCCTCAAGAGGACCGCTCCTCCGGCGAAGTACTTTCTTACGAATCGACCCAGTTGGAGAAATCCACGCCGGCGGCTGACGTCTTCCTCCTCAGCCATCCCGTAACGCTGGGCCAAAGCGGCTCACCAGTTCTCGCCCAGGATTCCCAGGCCGTGGTCGGCCTAATCGAGGGCCGGTGGCTGCGCTCCAGCGGTCTCTCAATCACCAAGGCGTCTTCCGGGTCCGCCTCTGTTCCCGGCGCGGCCATTCCCATTCGCTACGCGATCGCTCTTCTGCAAGGCAATTCCATCGCCTGGCACACGCCCCAGATTCGCGCCGCTTCCTCGCCCGCGCGCTGAAATTGGCGCTTGATAAGTGAGTGACAGATTCAACTGCGGGTCCCGCGTGCTATCGTAACCATCCTGCGAGAGTTGGAGACGCTTCTATGACTCCGAGCGAATTTCGCCGTCTGGCCCTGGCCCTCCCCGAAACGGAGGAGCGTGCCCACATGGATCATCCTGATTTTCGCGTGGGGGGAAAGATCTTTGCGACTCTTGGCTATCCCGAAGATGGCTTTGCAATGGTCAAACTCACGCCGATCGAACAAGAGATGTTTGTCAAAGCTCAGCCGACGGTCTTCAAGCCGTGCAACGGTGTGTGGGGGCGCCGCGGGGCCACGAACGTAAACCTCAAGTCCGCGCGCAAACCAGTCATCCGCCGTGCGCTTCTCGCGGCCTGGCGCCTGACCGCTCCGAAGCAGTTGCAACACATGGCCGATCCCGAGGAATAGTCATTCTTGAGGCTAGAGAAACATTACCGGCGCGATTCCGGCGGCACCAAGTTGTTCGCGCGGTAGTAGACGACCAGTTGGCCGAAGTGCTCGGTGCTGTGCTCGATGGCGGTGATCCAGATATAGGAATTGTGGACCACATGTTTCCCGGTTTCCCACCCAAATGGCGTGGTTTTGTCCAGGCCGGCATCGCCCTGCTGTTTGATCACGGCCGCCCCGTCGGTGACGGCCTGCTCGATGAGTTTCACCACATCGGCTTTCGTCTTGTAAACGTCGCGCGACGGGTTGTGCTTGTCCTTGCCAAAGTCGGGACCAATGTTCGATTCGGAAACCCTGCGGATCAGATCGTAATCGACGGCAGCGACGTGTAGAAGATTTTCGGCAAAGGTGCGCTCGTTTTTCTGTACCTTGAAATCGTACTTGTCTTCAGGAAAATCCTGGGCCATGGCGACCAGCTTATTGCCGATCTGGTTCCACCACTCGAGGGTCTCGTCCGCCCGAGAATGCGCGGAACCCGCTGGCTGACTCTGCGGCTGGCCCTGAGCCCAAAGACTCGTGCCCGTGAGGGCGAGCATGGTGACCGCAACTACCATAAGCGAAGACCGCTTTATCATTATTTTCTCCTTTGGATTGATCCGCTTTCTTTCTGAAACTCATTGATGCGCCGTGCTTGGTTGGTTCCGGCAGTGGAGGTTGCGCCCTAGTGCGACGCGACATCATTCCTGACTACCTTGCCGTCCTTCATCACGAAGCGAACGCGCTCCAGTTCGGTGATGTCGGCGATAGGATCTCCCGCAACGGCAACGAGATCGGCGAATTTGCCGGGTTCAATCGCGCCTAGGCGGTCCTGCCAGCCCAGCATTTCCGCGGCGTTCGTCGTAATCGCGCGAATCACATCAAGCGATGGCATTCCCGCCTCATGTAAAGTCGGAAACCTTGACACCGAGGCTTGCCCACGAGTTTTTCCCGGATAGAACCAGCCCATGTCAGACCCAGCCGCAAACTTCACTCCTGACTTCAGAACCCGCTGGACCAGACTGTTGTATCGCTGGTTCTCACGTTCGTCGGACTCATCGGGAAATTTCGCTCCCGACTTCAAAAGCTGAGCCAGATCGTTGTACCGCTGCCGGGTACGCTGATCGGAATCGAGACGCTCAGGTCGCAGCTTTAAAGACATCGCAATAGTTCCCTCGAAAATCCTAGTAAAAAAGTCGCCATAGGAAGTGGGTGTGAAATCGAAAAACATCCCTTTGTCCCGCATCTGCTTGAGTTGATCGTCGGTTACCTCGTTGCCGTGCTCGACGGAGTCCACGCCGGCATCAATGGCAGTTTGTATGCTGGGCGTATCGACTGCGTGAGCCGCAACCTTACGGTGCTGCCGGTGTGCCTCGTCGACAATGGCGGTCATTTCGGCGAGGGTGTAGTTCTCGCTGATGGTGACCTTGATGACGTCGATGGCATACAAGAGGTTTTTTTGCACGGCCCGGCGCGCCTGGTCAGGGCCATTTACGGAGAGAAATTCCTGGTCAAGGATGGCCTGGGCAAGGGCGGGGTTGAGGCTCTGGACGTAGTCACCTTCCTTGGCAAATTTGCGGCCAGAGGCCAGGATCCTTGGGCCCGCCAAGCGTCCGGCATTGATCGCATCCCGCAGCGCAACATCCCCGTCAATTCCCGAGTGCCCAAGATTGCGCACCGTGGTGATTCCACTCTCCAGATCTTCCCGAGCCATCTGCGCCCAGCAGCACTCGTTTGCTTGGCGATTCGACAATCGCCAGCAATAGCCCCGGCACAAAGGAGCCGTTGAACCGCCGCGCCCGCTCGGCCTCCGCTGGCAGGACGGGGTCAACCAGCAAGTGTGTGTGACTGTCAATCAGGCCGGGCAGCAAGGTGGCGCTACCCAGATCAATTGTTTTGACGCCAGTCGGCGCGTGAGCCTGCACCTGAGCAGGCGGGCCAACCTCCTTGATTTTGCCATTTTCAATCAGCACGGCTGCGGGCGAAAGCACATTCCCCGTTTTAGGATCAAGCAAGCGGCCAGCCTTTACCAAAGTGACGGAAGCGGGCGATTGAGCCGCGAGCTGCCCGCTTGCAAACATAGCGGAAAATGATGCTGCCAAGAGCAAAAAGATTCGCATTACTTTCATTCGAGTGATTCTCCTCCAAATTTGCAGTCGAGCCGGAGCATGACTTCGCTTTCGCCACTCCGGCCCGAGCTATTCGTGTCTCAGCGCGACCAGCGGATCGACGCGTATGGCGCGCCGCGCCGGAATATAACAAGCAAGCAGAGCGACACCGATGAGAAGAAGAGCGACACCCGCAAAGGTCAAAGGATCTGTCGGCCTCACGCCGTACAGCAGTCCTGTCATCAAGTGCGACACGATCAGCGCAGCAACGAGTCCAACCGCTGCGCCAGCAATGGCGAGCCCCAATCCTTGACGCATGACCATCTGCAGGATGCTCCTCCTTTCTGCGCCGAGCGCGAGGCGAATCCCGATCTCGTGCGTGCGCTCGCTTACCAGGTACGAAATCACTCCGTAGATTCCAAGCCCAGCGAGCAGCAAGGCGGTCAGGGCGAACAGCGCAACTATTTCCATCGAAAAGCGCCTCTCAGCGAGAGAAGCGACGACCGTTTCGTTGAGCATCTGTGCGCCAAAAACGGGAAGCGTTGGATCCACAGACTGCACTTGTTCGCGCACCTCTCCTGGAATCGAAGCGGCGTCCAAATCTCCGCGTAGAAACATCGCCAAACGTTTCCCCCCGGTCTGATACAAGTCCAGGTAGATTTTGGGAACGCCCGCTTTCGCCAGCGATTCGGTCCTTGCGTTCGCGATCAGGCCGACTACGGTAATCCAGGGTGAATCCGTTCTGGCTTTCCTGAAACGCTTGCCGATGGGATTTTGGTTTGGCCAGTACGACCGCGCGAAGGCTTCATTGATTACCGCGACTTGCGAGGCCTTATCGTTGTCCGAATCGTCGAACAAGCGGCCTCGCAGCAAAGGCATTTTCAGCAAATGGAAATACTCCGGCGTAACGCTTGACCGTTCTGCGACGGCAGGCTCGCCGCGCTGAATGTCTCGTCCCTCGACTGTGAATAAGAACTGGCCTTCGGATATCAGTTTTAGGTCCCGTAGACTCTCGTCTAACGGAATGGACGCGGTATCTCCGAGGGCCGCTTCTTCGACTTTCGGCAGTGCTCTATTGCGGCGAAGCAATTCGCGAAAGAACGGCGCCTCTTGAGCGGCGGTTCTGTAGGTGTCGGTTTTTGGATCATTTGGTTCGGGCAGCCTCGTCCGGACCGCCGTTACATTTTGCGGACTGAATCCGAGCCGCACATTTACTAAGTCCCGGAAACTGCGCATCAGAAGACCGGCAGCAACCATCAGCACCAACGAGAGCGCAAATTCGATTACCACCAGAATGCGGCGAGTTCGCGCTTGCTCCCCGGAACCGGTCGAGCCGCGCCCTTCCTGTTTGAGCATATGAGTCAGATCCAGCCGATCCGCTTGTAAAGCGGGAACCAATCCGAAAATCGCGCCAGTGACAATAGAGGCGCCGAGAGCGAAAAGCAAAACGGGCAAGTTAATCGAAATTTCATTGAGCCGCGGTAGGCTGTCGGGCACGAGCCGCAGCAAATACCCTTTGGCGCTGAACAGAATCGCCAAGCCAGCGATTCCACCGAGCAAGGAGAGAAGCACGCTCTCGGTCAGCAACTGCGACATGAGCCGCTTCCGCGCGGCCCCGAGCGCTTGGCGAACGGCCATTTCGCGTCCTCTCGCGCTGGCGCGAGCTA